>WNGQ01005366.1_pt1 | contig 12558 bp, 9 predicted proteins | sample 5407661 | NCBI WGS metagenome assembly WNGQ01 (sample SAMN13153382, study PRJNA577476) | soil metagenome | isolation source: 60 cm soil or saprolite under Garry oak tree replicate 2 | place: USA:California | collected 2016-06-15
ACGTGCATCTTCCATATCTGATCATGCGCGAACACGTTATCGACCGTCTTTACGACCAGAACGTCGGCTATTGGCAGGCGGATTTGCAGGGACTCAGCCATCTCAGCCGTGCCGACCGCGCAGAAATCCTGGTGAATTACCTGCGTGTATCGGAAAGGCAGCTTGCCAAGGCATTGCAACGCATGGTGAACGACGGTCAATACGAATTGGCGGCGTCGCTGTTGGAATCATCCGGAGGCAGGTTCGCGCAAAGTAAGTCCCTATCCAAAGCCGAGCGGCTTATCTATCTCAAGCTCATGGAGCAGTACCAGAATACAGACCCGTTCAAATTCCTCCTTTACTCGGCCAAGGCCGGGGAACAAACGCCGCAAATGGCTCCCGGCAAGTGAGGAACGCATAGTTATACGATTCGCGAAGACCGACAGAAGAAAGAGATGAACGAGCAGGGTCTTCCGACGGACCATTGGAGCGAACGCTTCAGCGATCGGCTAGAGGAACAGGATCTGCTCAAACCCAAACGTTGAGGGACAAGGCGCGAATTCTGGCAGCGTTCGAGGATCGCATCGTAAACGCCACCTCCAGGTCGACACGGCTCAGATCGAAAAAACCGATCTACCCATGCCGACTGACGTAAAGAAAAGTTCGCTGACGGCTTCGCCGGGTGTGCTATCTTCTCGTCTATGAACCGAGTGGACCGCCTCATGGCGATGGTGGTGCGGCTACAGAGCCGGCGAGTCGTCCGGGCAGAGGATATTGCCGCGCATTTCGAAATCAGCGTTCGCACTGTCTATCGCGACCTTGCGGCACTGGGTGAGGCGGGCATTCCCATCATCGGCGAGGCGGGCGTAGGCTACAGCCTGCTCAAGGGCTACCATCTGCCGCCGGTGATGTTCACTTCTGAGGAGGCGAGCGCCCTGTTCATCGGCGGGAAACTCGTGGAGCATCTCACCGACGCTTCATTGCGCAAGCAAATGGACTCCGCGCTGCTCAAAATCCGGTCCGTGCTCCCTCGCGACCGCCAGGATTATCTCGACCGTTTGGAACGTTCGACCGTAGTGGTTTCCCCCGGCTCGGCTGCGATTCCGAGATTGTCGAGCGAAACCTTAATTCCGATCCAGCGCGCCCTCGCTGAGCGGCGCGTTCTGGCCTTGGACTATCAAGCCGGTCAGCAACGCGAAATAACTCAGCGTCAGGTCGAGCCGCTTGGCCTGGTCTATTACGCTGACAACTGGCATCTCGTCGGTTATTGCCGCCTGCGCCGGGATATGCGCGACTTTCGCACTGACCGAATACGCAGGCTTCAGTTGCAAAATGAAGTCTTCTTGGGTCATAATGACTTCTCCCTGAAACGCTACCTGGAAGCCGAAAAGGACAACGGCAAGTTCGAATTGGCAGAAATCCGGTTCAATCCCGAAACGATGGAGCGTGTACGCCGCGAATGGTCGTCCGGGTTGGTGGAAGAGAAGGTAGAGCGTGAGAGCGTCGTGGTTACTCTTCTGGCTTACTCGTTTGAATGGCTTGCCAGTTGGGTCCTCTCCTTTGGTTCGAAGGCAGAAGTGCTCGCTCCCGAAAGGCTCAAGGAACTCGTCGCTACTGAAGCCCGGCAGGTCGCAGTGAAATATACTACCTCTCGGAAAACGCCGGCGCGCTCGCTTCCGGTCGAAAGTCTTCGGATTAACTGATTGTTGGCCGCAGAGCTTCGGAAAAACCTCAAAAGGCCGAAACCACACTGAATCCAAGGATGAAGAGTGAGTCCGATGGAACTGTTGATTCCACCTGGAGAGGGCCTGCTTCGTCTGCTTTCGATCCCCAGCACTCATGACGAAGCACGTCTGACGCGGTACGCGCAACGCCGGGCACACGCGATGATGTGCTCCTCGCGCTTAACCGTGACGCCCGGCCCTAAAACCTTGCGGAAAAGCTCAAGCTCTGCGGCGCAACAGCCTTGGCATTCGGTCGCCGCCGCACAGATCGGACAGTGATTTTCCATGAATGAAAAGCTTCCACCGCTGCCGGGTGGATTCGACGGTTTCATTCGAACCGGCGAGGGTTTGGCCACGCAGCGAATCGGTGAAACCAGCACCCTGCGTGTAATCGATGCGATTCTCTACGGCACACATTAGCCAGGTACGAGCCATCACGATTTGCTTCGTGCCTTCATCGACGGCGCGACACTTCGGCAACTGGATCTGGAAGTGGCCAGCCACAATTACCGAACTCACGAATTCGGCGATTCGGTTTTCATTGAGAAACCGGCGGAGGAAGACGACGTCAGGATGCGAGCGCGATCGGTGAAGTCTCCTGACATAGGGTTGTCAGTGGCAGGGTGTAGATTCCTCCCACTATGAATGCAAAAGCAAATTCGATTGAAATCCTGCCCACAGGAATCGCGACGAGGCGAATTCAACGCGTGCGTGGGCCTGTTGCGGCCATTGCGATCGCGCACGCTGTTCGATCTAAAGAGATCGCAGCTTCTGCCGAGCCTCGGCTATGGTTGGCCTTGCGGTCGTCCCACCATCGCGCCGGAGAATTTTGGGAGACTCTGAGCTACCTGGTGCTCTGGCTTTGCGGGTTAATCGCTGTCAGTTTCTGTTTGCTTTGAAGCAAGAAAACGTGAGTCCAGAATGTCCTGAATCCATCGGGTCGTTCGTCTTACGATCGACCCGAACGATTCGGTTGATCGAAAGATGAGTCATAAAAGCGAAAAAATATGAAGATTCTTATCACGACCCCCACAGGCAAGATCGGACGGAGGGTTCTGGTTGAACTATTGGCGCCGGAGTTTTCAGTGCGCGTCATCGCGCGAAACCCGTCGCGGTTGCCGGAGGAGATTCGAGAGCAGGTCGAGATCGTTCGCGGTTCCGCCGAGGACGCGGGGACATTGCGTCGGGCGTTGGACGGCGTGGAGGCGTTGTTCTGGTGCGTGCCGACCGAGTCATTGCAGGAAACGAACGTGCGCGGCTACTACGAGCGTTTCGCCCACGCCGGCAGTAGGGCGATTCGCGAGGCGGGAACTCCACGGATCGTGACCATTTCGGCGGGCGGCAAGGGACTCGCGCGCAACGCGGGACCCATCTCCGGCCTCCACGCCATGGAGGATATTCTTAACCAATCCGGCGCGGCGATTCGGCATCTGCGCTGTGCTGCGTTCATGGAAAACTTACTCCTGCAGGCGCAGCGGATTTGCGAGCAAGGCATCCTTTCCTATCCGATGCCGGGCGACGTCGCGATTTCTATGGTGGCGGCCAAAGACATCGCGGACGTCGCCCTAAGATGGTTGGCGAGGCGAGATTGGGCCGGCATAATGGGCGTCGCGGTTCACGGCCCGGAAGACCTCTCATACAATCAAGCCGCTGCTATCATCGAGCTGGTTCTGGAGCGGCCGGCGCGATACAGGGAAATGTCCGCCGATGACTACGTCCGAAACCTGGTTCGGTCCGGCGCCAGCGTTCATTATGCCGACAGACAAACCGCAATGTTTGCCGAATTGACCCGAGGCATCACTCGCGCTGAGCCGCGCACGCCCGAATCCACCACGCCGACAACTCTCACCGCTTGGACCGAAAGCGAGCTGCTCCCCATGGTGGAGGCCCTCCGTTCCCAATCCGAACCAGAGACGGCTTCTGCTGCTACTTGCAAAGGTTGAACCCAATGCTCGTGAAAGAGTGAAACGAACAACAGCAGACATGATTAAGTTTCTCTTCTGAGGAGGAAATCTGTTTCGCGAGGTTTTTGGAAAATATCAGCGCCGCGCAGAACCGAAGAAGTCCGAATCGGTCCGCTTTCGCCCCTGGTTCGAATGCGAATCGCTTCGGTTTCCAAGCCAATCACCGCTGCTGCCCTAAAGTACTCGCAAGACATTTTTGTTTGCCATAATGCACGTGCCAACTTAAAGAGCACTTAATAAGCAGCGAGTACGCTCCGCCTTTCTCTCGGCAGAGAATTTTTGCAACAACTGCCTGGCCAGATCCATCGGCGCGTTGATGTGGAGAGATGGCCGTGGAGCTTTGGAGCCTTGTCAGCGGCAAGCCACCCCGTTACGTTGCGCAATTTTTCTTCTCGCCTTGAACCGAAACTCAGGCTTCATTAGCATTATGAAAGATTCCTCATTCAGTGCAGGCATCAGCCGCCGTCGTTTTCTTGCCGCTGCCGGAGCGGCGCTTGCCGTTCCGACGATCATTCCTTCCAGCGCGCTGGGAAGGCAGAACAAGCCGGCTCCATCAGAACGCATTACCCTGGGCGTGGTCGGCTGGGGCATGCAGGGGCCAGGCAACACCCAGGAGTTTCTGAAAATCAAAGAGTGCCAGGTGGTCGCTGCTTGCGATCTGGACAAGAAACACCTGAGCCAGGCAGTCAGCAGGATCAACAACCACTACGATAACCAGGATTGCAAACTTTATCATGATTATCGCGAGCTGATGGCCCGCGCGGACATTGACGCGGTGATGCTGGCGGTGCCGGACCACTGGCACGGGCTGGTCGCGGTTGAAGCCGCCAAAAACAAAAAAGACATCTATGGCGAGAAACCGCTGGCCCGCACCATCGCCGAGCAGCGGGCCATCGTCAGGGCCGTCCAGAAAAATAAACTCATCTGGCAGACGGGTTCCTGGCAACGTTCGCAGGCGCCGTTTCGCAAGGCCGCCGAAATCGTCCGCAACGGGGTGATTGGCAAAGTCACCCGCGTCGAAGTCGGGCTGCCTGCTGGCCACAACGATTTCGCAAAAACCAAAGACCAGATGTCGGTGACCCCACCGCCGCCGGAGCTGGACTACGATTTCTGGATCGGCCCGTCGAAGATGGAGCCTTACATCGAGGGCCGAGTCCACATGAACTGGCGCTGGAATTACAACACCGGCGGCGGCCAGTTGCTGGACTGGATCGGGCATCATTGCGACATCGCTCATTGGGGGCTGGATATGGATAACACGGGCGGCCCGTCGGAAATCGAAGGATCTGGCGAGTTCCCTCCCAAGGACGCGGTGTGGAACACCGCGACCAAGTACCGCATCACGTGCCAATATCCGAATGGCATCACGATGATCATCGCCGGCGGGCATTCGGACATTCGCAGCGGGGCCAAGTGGATTGGGACCGATGGCTGGGTCTGGGTGGATCGCGGCGGGTTTGATGCCTCCAATGTGGATTGGTTCCGGGAACTGCCGCAAGACAAGCGGAAAATCTCGCTCTACAAATCGGACAATCATCAACGCAACTTCATTGATTGCGCCAAGTCGCGGCAGCCGACGATCACGCCCGTCGAAACCGCCCACCACTCTGCCATTCCCGGCCATCTCGGTCTGATCGCCATGTTGGTTGGCCGGAAGATCAAATGGGACCCGGTGAAGGAAAGGATTCTCGGCGATGCCGAAGCCAGCAAGTTGTTGACCCGCCCGTATCGGCCACCCTGGAAGCTTGGTTGAGAGCGGCAAATTCCAGGCACCATTCACCACAAACGCTCCAAGCTCCAGCTCCAAAGGCCCAGGGTGGTTGCCCCGGAGACCGAGCGCAATGGGAGCATCTCAGTTTTATACAGAACCCTGTAAATGCGGGCGTTTTCAGCCGTCCCTTCGGGACTTGATCCTGGTTTGGACGCTGATCCCAGGCTTGAAAGCCTGGGCTATTTTCAAAAGTCCCTCCGGGACACACCGAAAAGTGAGATGCTCCCGAGCGCAATCCCTACTCCGTTTCTTGACAGCGGCGATTTGCAGGGCAAGCTAAGGTAAGAACGGGCGCGTTTGCGCAACATGCAAGGGACTCGCAGAAAATTCTTGAAATGCTTCCTCGCCGGGACGGGAACCGCGCTCGGGGGCAGCGCCTGTTGGCTGGCGGCGTCGAAACGGCGGGCGGCCTATTGGCTGCGCCAGGTGCTGGCCGATGCCGGGCGCGGCCTCGCCCGCGCGCCAGTCAGGCCGGACCCGGCCAAATGGTTGGACAACCAAATCACCATCTGTTGGTTGGGCCACGCGACGATGCTGATCAATTTTTACGGCATTCGGATCCTGACCGACCCGGCGTTTGGCAATCGCATTGGGATTTCGCTGGGCATCGGCACGGCGGGACCGAAACGCTATATCGCCCCCGCCTTGGGCTTGAAGGAGTTGCCGCCAATTGATGTGCTGCTGCTCTCCCACGCCCACATGGACCACATGGATCTGCCCACGCTGAGGCAGTTTGCGCCGGCAACTTTCACGGTCACGGCAAAACTCACCGGCGACGTTCTGGCCGGCGCCCGCTTGAAGCAAGTGACCGAGTTGCCCTGGAACGGGCAGCTCACCTACCGCAATTCGTGCGGCGAGTTGCAGATCGAAGCCGTGGAAGTCAAACACTGGGGCCGCCGCTGGCCCAGCGAGTTGGAGCGCGGTTACAACGGCTACGTGCTGCGGCGCGAAGGAAAGGCGATTCTTTTCGGGGGCGATACGGCCCACACGCGCTTGTTTTGCAATTTGCGAGCGCGGGGCCCATTTCAGGCGGCGATCATGCCGATTGGCGCGTATCGGCCCTGGATTCGGAACCATTGCACACCCGAGCAGGCCGTGGAAATGGCCAACTGGGCGGGCGCAAGCTACATCGTACCGATGCATCATCAGACTTTCCGTCTCAGCGACGAGCCCATGCACGAACCGATCGAGCGCCTCGAAGCGGCCCTGAAACAGGAACCCGAGCGCCTGGCCTTGCGCCGCGTTGGCGAGAGCTACGTTATTTCAGGGTGAACCCAGGGTGCGCGGTAGGGACGGCGCAAAAGGCGGTTAGCCTCGTCGTCACCGGAGACTTGGCCCTTGGCTGAATCCCAGGCCAGCGTGCGTCCCAGTTGCATCGAAAGATTGGCCAGGAGACACGAGGCCGTCGAGATGTAACCCTGTTCAATGTCCGCGACGGGCTTGTCTCGGCTGGCAATGGCGGACAAAAAATCCTTCATGTGAGCGCGGATAGCCGGCGCCACGTGCTGTTCCAGGTCCTTCTCCGTTTTGTCCTCTGGGTATTGCTCAAGTTCGTAGGTCACATCGCGATGAATTCCCTGGCCGCCGCCCGACGGTATAAAATCGTAGCTCATAACGCTGGTTTTCAGGGTGCCCTTCTCGCCATAGAACGTGGCGGCCCACGGGTACTTCAGGTCCGGCGACTCGCCCCAGGTGCGATGTTGCCACACCACTTGCAGGTCCCCGAAATCAAACGTTGCGTTCTGAGTGTCGGATATGTTGGCCTTGCTGTTTTTGTCCACCAAGATGCCGCCTGAGGAACTGACCCGGCTGGGCCAGCCCAGATCGAGCATCCAACGAACCATGTCCAGCATGTGGATGCACATGTCGCCGATGATGCCGTTGCCGTATTCCATAAACGCGCGCCAACCGCGCGGATGGACCAGTTTGTTGTAGGGCCGCCTCGGCGCCGGGCCAGTCCACATTTCGTAGTCCAGGTAATCGGGGGCCTTGGTGTCCGGCGGATTTTCACGGGCGCGCATGTGGTAATAGCAACAAATCTCGACCAGCCCGATCTTGCCCAGTTTGCCTGGCTTGAGGATCGTGTCGCGGGCCTCGACCAGGTGCGGTGTGCTGCGGCGTTGTGTGCCCACTTGCACGACGCGTTTGTGCTTGCGCGCGGCGGCCAGCATCGCTTGGCCCTCGACGATATCCACGCTGATGGGTTTCTGCACGTAAACGTCAGCGCCGGCTTCGACGGCGGCGATCATCGCCAGCGCATGCCAATGGTCGGGCGTGGCAACCAGCACAACATCGAGGTCCTTCTCCTTCAGCAGTTCGCGGTAATCGCCATAAGTGCGCGGCTTCTTTTTCGAGGCCTGCCGCGCGGCCACCATTTCCGCGGCCTCAGCGAGCATTCGCTTGTCCACGTCGCAGAGCGACACCACCTCGACGGGCGCAACCTGGATCAAGCGGAACAGGTCGCACTTGCCGTACCAGCCGCAGCCGATCAGGCCAACGCGCTTTTTCGGATCGCTAAATTCTGCCGCGTAGGCGGCCAAACCGGTCAGCGCCAATCCCGCCGCGCTGGCTTGCAGAAATTTCCGCCTATTCATGCTCCCGATGGCAGGTCTTCCGGCCTGGTCCCGATTTCCAATGCCGACGCGCAACGGTTTCTGGTGGTTCATGCGGACAGTCTAAAACCGGCCGGAGCCGATGGCAAGCTGCCAGACCCGTCGGCTCGGCAATCCTAAAGGGATTGCGTCCTCCAGCCCACGGTTGCGAGGAACGAGCTACCCTGGGTTGGAGGACCAGGCAAGCTGAACCCTGAAAGGGTTCCGCAGAGGACGCGCTAGCAAGTAATTAGATCTTTAGATCTTAATCTAATTGAAAAATTGCCTGTCCGTCGCCAAGCTTCTCCCATGCAATCCGTTTTCACAGGACCGGTTTATGTGGTGCGCGATAACATTGACACTGACCAGATTATCCCGGCGCAATATCTGAACCTGGTGCCAACCATTGCCGAGGAGTATGAAACCCTTGGCTCCTACGCGTTGTCCGGCCTGCCCGAATCGCTCTATGCCAGCCGCTACGTCAAAGAGGGACAACTCGACAGCGAATATCCCATCGTCGTTGGCGGGCGCAATTTCGGTTGCGGCAGTTCGCGCGAGCACGCGCCGATTGCCCTGGGCTCCGCCGGCTGCAAAGTTGTCCTGGCGGAAAGTTTTGCGCGCATCTTCTTCCGCAACTGCGTCGCCACGGGTCAACTGTATCCCTGCGAATGTGTGGACCGGCTATGCGACCTTCTCAAAACCGGAGACGTGGTGAAGGTGGATCTGGACGCCTGCACGGTGACCGCAGAGAACGGGGGCAAGGTCTATAACCTCAAACCGTTAGGAGACGTGCGGCCAGTGGTGGATGCGGGCGGTTTGTTCAATTACGCGCGCAAGACGGGCATGATTCCCAAGTAATGGTTTGGTGAGCAGGTTGGGAGGTTATCACGGTGTCAATCTGGAGGGTCTTGCGGCCCGCCAAATACGCCGGCACGCACCCAACGCGACTGGCGCCGGCAACCTGGGAGCCTGAGAACCTGAGAACTACCGTTGGATCTCTGAGTTTTCTCGCCTCGGTGGCACTCCGCTTGCTGTCTAAGAGGGGTAAATGGCCCTGAATTGACGATGGTTATGAATAAGCCTCTGCGCATCCTCCACTTGGAAGACGACCCGGATTACGCGGATCTGGTCGGCTCATTGCTGGAAAAGGATGGACTGCAGGCGGAGTTGATAGTAGTGTCCAACCGCGCCGGTTTTGAGGCAGCTCTGGCAGGGGAGACCTTCGATCTGATTCTGGCCGATTACCTGCTTCCTGATTGTAACGGGCTCCAGGCCTTGAGCTGGGCACAGCAGAAGCGCCCGCAAATCCCCTTCTTGCTTGTCTCCGGGACTATCGGAGAACAGGCCGCCATCGAAAGCCTCAAATGCGGCGCGACCGATTACGTGCTTAAACATTGGCCGGAGCGCCTGGTTCCCGCCATCCGGCGCGCAGCCGAGGAAGCCGCGGAGCGCAACCAGCGGCAGCGGATGGAAGCCGAATTGGGCGAGAGCGAAAAGCAGTATCGCTTGCTCCAGAGCTATACGCCCAACGCCTTCAATGAGCAGGACTCGAACACGCCGCAAATGCTGGCCGATCACTGCGGCGGCGCGCCCGAACGGATCGCCGCCGAGCAGGCCCTGCGCGACAGCAAGCGGCAGTTCAGGGATTTATTCGACGGCTCGCCGGACGCCATTCTTGTTGAGGGCCTCGACGGCAGAGTGCTGGACGTCAATCCAGCGGCCTGTCAACTCCATGGGGCCGCGCGCAAAGAGTTGATTGGCAAATCCATTTCAGATCTGGTCCCGCCCGAATTGCAGGAGAAGGTCGCTCGCGATTTCAAAGCCGTGGTCGAAGGCAAACTCCGCCAGGTCGAGGGCGTCAGCCAGACACTCGATGGCCGCGTCATTCCGGTCGAGGTGCGTGCCAATTGCGTCGAATACGGCGGCCAATCGGCTGTGCTGCTGCACGTGCGCGACATTACCGAGCGCAAGCTGGCGGAGGCGGCTTTGCGCAGTTCGGAGATGCTCTTCCACTCGGTCTGGGAGAATTCGGTTGATGGCATGCGCTTGACCGATGAGCAGGGCAACATTGTGGCCGTCAACCAGGCCTTTTGCAACCTGGTCGGGATGTGCCGCGAAGAGCTGGAAGGAAACCCATTCACCGTCATCGTCGCAGACTCCGAGCAGCGGCAGAAGCAGCTCGATCACTACCGCCAGCGATTCCTCGAGCGGGCCGTGGAAAAGCCGGTCGAACGCAGACTGACCCTGCGCAACGGGAACGTCGTCACTTTCGAGGATACCACCTCCTTCGTCGAGTTGCGGGGCCAACCTTCGCTGCTGCTGGGATTGTTCCGGGATGTCACGGGCCAGAAACGGTTGGAGGACCAATTGCGCCAATCCCAAAAGATGGACGCCATCGGCCAACTGGCCGGCGGCGTCGCTCATGATTTCAACAACATCCTCACCGTTATCCACGGCCACGCCTCGCTCCTGCTGGCGGGCGGCAATCTGACCGGAGTGGCCGTCAGGTCCGCCCAACAAATCGGCCAGGCTGCCGAGCGCGCCGCAGCCCTCACCCGCCAGTTGCTCACGTTCAGCCGCCGCCAGGTCATGCAGCCCAAGCGCCTGGACCTCAATGAAGTGGTCAGCAACATGACCAAGATGCTGGCGCGCATCCTCGGCGAGGATATCGCGTTGCAACTCAATTACTTTCCCCAGCCGGCGCTGGTCGAAGCCGATGCCGGCATGATGGAACAGGTCCTCCTGAACCTGGCGGTCAACTCGCGGGACGCTATGCCCGGCGGCGGCCAACTCGCGATCAAGATCTCCATCCTGGACCTGCGTGCCGGCCACCCGGATCAACATTCTGAAGCCCGCGCTGGCCGGTTCGTTTGTCTGAGGGCGGCGGACAACGGCTGCGGTATCGCTCCGCAAAACCTGCGCCGGGTCTTTGAACCATTTTTTACCACCAAGGAGGTGGGGAAAGGCACCGGCTTGGGGCTGGCCACAGTTTATGGCATCGTCAAACAGCACCAGGGTTGGATTGAAGTGGAAAGCGAAATGGGCAAAGGAACGGCCTTTAAGGTGTTCATACCGTGCAGCGGCCAAGCCGCCGAGCCTGCCGATGAAAAGCAGGCCGATGCAACGCTGCCTGGCGGCACTGAAACCATCCTCGTCGTCGAGGATGAAGCGCCCGTTCGCGAATTGGTTTGCAGTCTTCTGGCTGCCCGCGGTTACCACATCCTTCAAGCTGAGTCGGGAGCAAAAGCACTCGAAGTCTGGAGCAACAGCAAAGAAACTATAGACTTGTTGCTCACCGATCTGGTCATGCCCGATCGCATCAACGGGCGCGAGTTGGCCGAAAAATTATGGGCCGACCGGCCCAAGCTCAAAGTGATTTTTACCAGTGGCTATAGTGCTGACGTGGTGGGCAAGGACTTCGTCCTGCGCCGCGGCCTCAATTACCTCCAAAAGCCCTATCATCCGCTCAAATTGGCCCTCACCGTCCGCGACTGTCTGGATGCAGTGAACTGATCCCGGTGTGTTGTGCCGGCAGACAGTTTTTGAAGACATCCCAACTTCCTGAGTTCCGAACTTCCAACGATTCTCATTTTGCCTTGGAAATCCGCCTGATAGGGGTAGGAACAAGGGATTGAGCCTTGCCCCTCCCTCCGAACCGGACGGGCGGGAAATCTGCACGTCCGGTCCGACGAGGGAGAGGGGAACGGCGGTCATTGACGCGATCGTCTTTCAATCCGTGTTCTCCTCTCTACTCTACCGGTTTGAATCTTTTTCTTAGGCGAGGATTTGGGGCCGGGGCGTCCGCTTGACCATTCACCCATCACCAATCAACATTCACGGCTATGTCTTTGGATTCAATTGCGGAACGCAGCGCCGATCTCTTTGACAAATGTTTCGGCCATCCGCCGCGCTGGATGGTCGCGGCCCCTGGCCGGGTCAACCTCATTGGTGAGCACACCGATTACAATGACGGCTTTGTGCTGCCCATGGCTATTGAGCGCTACACCGTCATCGCCGCCGACCACAATGGTCAGCGCCAAGTCACGCTCCACAGCATGACGACGGGCGAAACCGCGACGTTCAGCGTCCGGGCGCGCGTCGCGCGTGGCGAGCCGGCCTGGTCCAATTACGTGCGCGGCGTGGTGGCAGGGTTCCAGCAGCGCAAACAGAGAGTCCACGGTTTCGACGCGGTGATCGGTTCCACGATCCCCTTTGGTGGTGGGCTCTCCAGCAGCGCCGCGCTTGAGGTCGCCACCGCCACGCTGTTGGAAGAGATAGGTGGCCAGGCCCTCGACCCGATTGCGAAGGCCTTGCTATGCCAGCGGGCCGAACATGAATTCGCCGACGTGCCGTGCGGCATTATGGACCAATTCACCTCCGTCCTGGCCCGGGCAAACCACGCGCTGCTGCTGGATTGCCGCTCACGCACTGCCACGCCAGTGCCCATGGCCGACCCGACCGTGACCGTTCTGATCATCAACACTAATGTCCGACACAAACTGGCGGACGGCGAATACGCCAAACGTCGT
>WNGQ01005367.1_pt1 | contig 12557 bp, 11 predicted proteins | sample 5407661 | NCBI WGS metagenome assembly WNGQ01 (sample SAMN13153382, study PRJNA577476) | soil metagenome | isolation source: 60 cm soil or saprolite under Garry oak tree replicate 2 | place: USA:California | collected 2016-06-15
CGCCGCGATGGCGGCCGACCGCGTCGATCTCGTCGATGAAGATGATGCAGGGCGCGTTCTTCTTCGCCTGCTCGAACATGTCGCGCACGCGCGAGGCGCCCACCCCGACGAACATCTCGACGAAGTCGGAGCCCGAGATGGTGAAGAACGGCACATTGGCTTCGCCGGCGATCGCGCGAGCCAGCAGGGTCTTGCCGGTCCCGGGCGGTCCGACCAGGAGCACGCCGCGCGGAATGCGTCCGCCGAGTCGCTGGAATTTTCCCGGATCGCGCAGGAACTCGACGATCTCCTGCAAGTCCTGCTTGGCTTCGTCGACGCCGGCGACGTCCTCGAACGTCACGCGGCCGTGCGCCTCGGTCAAAAGCTTGGCGCGCGACTTGCCGAACCCGAGCGCCTTGCCGCCGGCGCCCTGCATCTGGCGCGAAAGGAAGATCCACACCCCGATCAGCGCAATGAACGGCAGCCAGGAGACCAGCAGGGAGACGAACCAGGGGACGTTGTCCTGCTGCGGGCGCGCGGTGATCGAGACGCCCTTGTTGTAGAGCCGCTGCACCAGGCTCGGATCGCTGGGCGCGTAGGTCTGGAAGCTGCGGCCGTCGGTGAATTGGCCGTGAATTTCCGGCCCCTGAATCACCACGTCGCGGACGCGGCCCTGCTCGACTTCATTGAGGAGCTGAGAGAACGAGATGTCGGTCGAGGTCGTGCGCTGGCCGGGGTTCTGGAACAATGTGAACAGCGCCAGCAGCAACAGGACGATGATCACCCAGAGCGCAAAATTACGGAGATTGGCGTTCATCCAGCGTCCTTTGACGCGCCAAGGCTGGCGGTCCGTTCGATGTGGCCGCGAAGCGCATCCCCACCCCTGCGGTCAATGTAAGTTTCATCGACCCTTCTGCCAAGAGAAACGGCCGAATCTTCGGCATTCTACCGGCGGCTGGTGAAAGAAGCTTTGACCGGCTTGCCCCGCCGTGGGCGCGCCGAATTCGCCTTTCCGGCCGCCGTTCTGCGCGGCGGCGCCCGTTCGACCGCAATTATGTCGGCGTCCGCCGTGACCATGGCGCCCGCCAACGTGCGCCGCACGCGCGAGCGCGTCGCACCGGACCGAAGCACCGCCGCGAGCAGTCGTTCGAGCTTACCGAGTTCCACCGGCCCTTCCCGGCCGATCTGTCCGATGGCGCGGCCGAGCACGCGCAAGGCGATCTCGGCGGGCAGTTCGGCAAACTCGCGGCCATCCATGACCATTTCTCGGGGCTCTGTCGAGCCCTTCCGACACAAATGCGCCAGGGCCTGTTCGGTTGCCCGGGCGATCGCCTGCTCCGCTCGCCCGAGCCGCCGGGCCAAGGCGGCCAATCTGGCCGCATCGAGGCCTTCGCGCGCGAGCGCCGGCGCGAGCTGGCGCAGGCGGGTTCGCGCAAATCGAGGATCCTGGTTCGAAGGATCCTCGATGAAAGCAATGTTCGCGGCCTTGAGCGTCGAGAGCAGCCTGGCTTTCGGAATATCGAGCAAAGGCCGGATCAACGTCATGCCATCGAGCGCCGAGCTGCGCGCGATTCCCGCAAGTCCGCTCAAGCCGCTGCCGCGGGCGAGCCGAAACAGCACGGTTTCGGCCTGATCGTCGAGCGTGTGGGCGGTGAGAATGTGGCGCGCGCCCGCTCTGCCGGCGGCCGCGACGAGCAGTCGGTAGCGCGCCTCGCGCGCGGCTTCCTGCAGGCCGGTATCGGGCTTGCGGCCGATCCAGCGCACGGTTCGATGCTCGACCTTCAAGCCGGCGGCCAGCCGCTTCACCATTGCGGCTTCGCGCGCCGAGCCCGGGCGGAGCCCATGATCGACGGTGACCGCGATGAGCTTCGGTCCGCGTTTGCGCGCGGCGCGCCAGCGCGCGGCCAGAAACAAGAGCGCGGTGGAATCCGGACCGCCGGAAACGGCGAGGATCACGCTCGCAAGCCGGTCGATATCGGCGAACAGCCTTGCCGCCTCGCGCGCCGAGATCGGCGCCGCGTCAGCAGCCGGCACGCTTCTGTTCCCGCTCGACGCCCTGTTTGAGGACCACCGAGGCGCGGGGATATTTGCGTCCGACCTCATTGAGTGTCGCGCATGCCGCGTCTTTTTCGCCCAGCGCCGCGAGCGATTGCCCGAGCCGGAACAGCGCGTCCGGTGCTTTGCTCGCCGTCTCGTATTTCGTCGAAACGGCGAGGAACGATTCGGCGGCATCGCGATAGCGCTGGCGCTGGAACATCGCCTCGCCGAGCCAGTAATTTGCATCGGCCACGAGCCGATCGCCGGGATATTTCTTCAGGAAGGCGCGGAAGCCGTCCTCCGCCAGCGCATAGTCCTTGTGCAGAACATAGCCGTAGGCGAGGTCGTATTCGTCCTTGGGGGTCGCGCTGGGCGCCATCACGGTCTGGACTGCCGCCGGGTTCGGGTTGCGTGATGGCGGGGGCGGCGGCGGCGGCAAGGCCGCGGTCGAGGGTCCGACGGCCGCGGGCGGCAACATCGGGGCTGCCGTCGGCGGCGGCTCCCGGGCGGCTTGGCCGGAAAGGCTCGATAAATCGAGCGGGGCTCCCGCCGTTCGGCCCCCCGGTACCCCGATATCGGGCGATTCGCCGATCGGCGCGCCGACCGCGGGCGGGCCGGCCGTTTCCGAAAGCGTGCCCAGCGTTCGGGGGGCACCCGGCGCGGTCGGATTTTGCGTCGGATCGAACACGTCGCGCCGGCCCGGCGAGGGAGAGGCGGCCGAGGCGGCGGAGACGGAAGGCGCAGGCAGCGGCTCCGCGGCGGGCGGGGCGGCGGCCGGGGCCGGCGGCATTGGGGTAACAGGCCCGGGCGCTCTGGCAATTTCGCCCTGGATGCCCGGGCCGGGCGCGCCCTGGGCGCGCCGGAGCTGCTGCTCGAGCTGCTGATTGCGGTATTGCAGCTGCTCGACCAGTCCGGTGAGCCGGCGGATTTCCTCCTCGAGCCGATCGATCCGCAGCACGAGATCTGGGGCGGAGAGCTGCGCCAACCGTACCGGCGCCAGCCGATCGGCTCGCGAGCGTTCGGATGCGCAGGCAGGCGAACCCGCCGCGGCGGCCGCAATCCCGGCCAAGCACGCGGCCGTGCGAAAAACCTTGGAGGCGTCGAGCATATTCGCCAGCGATCCGGTGGGATTGGGACGCGTACCATATCGAGCCGAGTTCGACCAAAATGTGTCTGGCCCCGGCGCGAAAATGTCGATCGGGTGGGTCGTCGGCTGCGATGGCCCTTCGCGCGGGCCGCATCACGGGGCTAAAAACCTAGCACCTCGTCTGCGCCGGCCCGGAGGATGAAATGCCTAGCCGCGTCTCCCGCGATTACCATCGAGCCGAAATCTCAAGATCCTGAATTGGCCTTGCTTTTCGCTTTCATTTCGCAAAACTGCAAGTCCTCGGTTGCGGCCAGGATGGCCACGTACAATTTGCGATTGCTCTCCGACAGAAAAATCTTCTACCCATTTGTCCGAAATTATCCGAGGCCGCGCTTGTGCCGGAGGCGGCAAAGCCCGCACAAGCCAGATGCAAGCGCCCGGCTGCCGCGCGAGACTACGAGCTCGCGTTGAGCACGGTGACGGCCCGCCGGTTCTGCGACCAGCAGGAAATATCGTTGCACACCGCGACCGGACGTTCCTTGCCGTAGGAGATCGTGCGCATCCGGTTGGGGTCGACGCCGTGCGCGGCGAGATAATCGTGCACCGCCTGCGCGCGTCTGGCGCCGAGCGCGATGTTGTATTCGCGCGTTCCGCGCTCATCGGCGTGGCCTTCGACCGTGAAACTGTAGCGATTGTAGGCCTGCAGCCATTGGGCTTGCTTGTCGAGCGTGCCGCGCGCCTGGGGCGTGAGCTCGGTCGAATCCGTCTCGAAGAACACCCGGTCGCCGACGTTGACGACGAAATCCTGCTGGCTTCCGGGCGCGCCGGCCGCGGCCATGCCGGCCTGGTTCTGCGTTGCACTGCTCGCGCAAGCGGCAAGCGCCAAGCCTGCCAGCAGCGCCACGGCGAGCTTCGCATTTCGCAACATCCCGGTCATCCTGGTCATTCCGGTGACTCCCTCGTTAAGCCCTGCCCGGACCCTACTCCCGGTCTAGCCCGCCTTCGTTAAGCGAAGGTTCCGTCAACCTTGACGGCGGCTTGCGGCGAGCACGCAAAATTTCGCAAACGGCTGAAAGCTTCGATAATGGTTAAGGCCCCGTGAACGTCCCGCCTTACCACGCCCCGCCTTTACCAGCCGGACGTGTCCCGATCATGGCGGCGCATGGGGGGGCTTGCCCGGTTCTATTCTACCGCAGCGTTCCGCCCCGCCCCCGGCGGCCCCGTCGCCGGCCGCCCCCGCCGCCGCTCACGACAGCAGCGGCGACCAGGCCGGATCCGACGCATAGCTCGGCGTCGGGATTCTCTGCTCGTTGCGCCCGGTGAGGTCGATCGTGAACAGCGCGGCGCCGCTGTTGCCGCCGGGGTCGCGGAAGAACATCAGCACGCGGCCGTTCGGCGCCCAGGTCGGCCCCTCGTTGTGATAGCCCTCGGTCAAGAGCCGCTCGCCCGAGCCGTCCGGCTTGATCACGCCGATCCCGAAGGTGCCCTGTCCGTGCTTGGTGAACGCGATGGCATCGCCGCGCGGCGACCACACCGGGGTCGAATAGGAGCCGTTGCCGAAGCTGATGCGTTGCGCCGGCCCGCCGCCGGCGGCCATGACGTAGATCTGCTGCGCGCCGCCGCGATCGGACTCGAAGCAGATCTGCGCGCCGTTGGGCGAATAGCACGGCGCCGTATCGATCGCCGGCGTCTCGGTCAGCCGCGTCATCGTCTTCGAGCGCAGGTCCATCACGAACAGGTTGGAATTGCTGCCCTGCTGCAGGCTCATGATCACGCGCTGACCGTCGGGCGAGAACCGCGGCGAGAAGCTCATGCCGGGGAAATTGCCGACGATCTCGCGCTGTCCGGTTTCGATGCTGAGCAGATAAACCCGAGGATCGCCCTGCCCATAGGACATGTAGGTGATTTCCTGGGTCGAGGGATTGAAGCGCGGCGTGAGCACGAGATCTTCGCCGCGGGTCAGATAGCGCACGGCAGCGCCGTCCTGATCCATGATGGCGAGCCGCTTGACCCGGCGCTCCCTCGGCCCGGTCTCGTCGACGAACACGACCCTGGTGTCGAAATACCCCTTCTCGCCCGTCAGCCGCTCGTAGATCGCGTCGGAGATGATGTGGGCCACCCGGCGCCAATTGTCCGGCCCGGTGAAATATTGCTGGCCGATCAACTGCTGCCCGGAGAACACGTCCCACAGCCGGAACTCGGATTTGAGCCGGCCGTCGGTCTGGCGCGTCAGCCGTCCGGTGACCAGCGCCTGCGCGTTGATGACTTTCCAATCCGCGAAGCGCGGCACCGCGTCGGCGTTGACGATCTTCTCGATGTAGGCGGCGGGATCGATCGGCGCGAACAGGCCGGAGCGCCGCAGATCCGCGGTGATCACCTGGCTGATGTTGCGCGCGAGCTCGCTGTCGGCCGGGCTGCCGCCGAGAAAGTCGGGAATCGCGATCGGCACCGGCTGGACGTTGCCTTCGGTGACTTCGAGTCTGAGCACCGCACCGGCGGGCCCGATCATGCCGGCCGCGGCCGTTCCGGCAGCCCCGGCCAGAAGCCGGCGGCGCGTCAACAAATGCCCGCAAGGGGAAATGATGCGGCTCTTCGTGATTTCCATGGGACGTTCACGTTCCTTCGTATTTGATTGCACGGGACGCTCACGTTGCTCGATCGCTCAGCCTCCGAACATGCCGTCCAGGCTGAAGTCGACCACGATTTCCTTCCACAGATCGTATTTTGCCGGAGACAGCATGGTGTACGGCTGGCAGCGGATGGTCGCGCGCACCGCGCTGTCGATCATCGCCTGCATGAAGGCATCGTGCGCGGTGCTCTCGGGCTGCGGCGGACTGGCCAGCGTGCCGTCCTGCTTGAAGCGGATCAGGATCGGGACCCTGAGCTTCTCGGCGTTGGTGGCGCCCGCCGGCGGGTTCCAGCACTCCCGCAGGCGCGCGCGCAGCGCATCGAGCTCGCTCTGCGCCAACCGCGGCGCGGTGCCGGTCGCCGTGCCGAACGCGAGCGTGGGATTGACAACATCGCCGGCCGCCGCCACGCGCTGCGGATCGCGCTTATCGAGCAGCGCCGCGATGCGGTTGGCGTCGAATTTCGGCTGCGGCTTCGGATCGGGCTTCTTCGGCTGCGGCTTCGCCTCCTTCTTGGGCTCGGGCTTGGGCTCCTTCTTCAAGACGTCGGCGATCGCATCGGGTTTCTGCTCGACCTTCGGTTCGGACTTCGGCTCCTTGGTTTCGGCGGGCTTGCGCTCGGGGACCTTCTCGGGCGCGGGCGGCGGCGTCTGAGCCGACGCGGTGATGAGCTGCGGCTTGTCGACCACCTTGGCGGCGGGATTGTCGGGCGTCTTCTTCTCCGCGATCTTTTCGACCAGCGGCTTCGGCGTTTCGCTCTTGGGCGCACTGTGGGCGCCGGCGCGCAATTGCGAGAATTCGGTCGAGGAGACGAGATCGACCGGCATCGATTCGGTCGGCGGCGCGTTGAGCGCCTTCGGCGCGAACGACACCAACGCCCACAGCAGCACGGCTGCGTGGGCACTCGCCGATATGGTCAGCCCGGTCTTCATGGCGGTGGGGATCGGATCAGGATCCCTGCTCGACCTCCGTCACCAGCGCAACACGGTGGAAGCCGGCCGCGGACAGCCGCCCCATGACCCGCATCACTGTGCCGTAATCCACCTTGCGATCCCCGCGCACATAGATGCGCTCGTCCGTCCCGCCGCGAGCCTGGGTGATCGCCTCGAGCTTTGCAACGAGATCTTCGACTTTGATCTCGGAATTCTGCAGGAACACCTGGCCCTTGCCGTTGACCGAGACCGTGAGCGGCTCGCGGTCCTGGTCGAGCGCCTTGGCTTGGCTCTGCGGCAGATCGATCGGCACGCCGACCGTGAGCAGCGGCGCCGAAACCATGAAGATGATCAGCAGCACCAGCATCACGTCGACGAACGGCGTGACGTTGATCTCGCTCATGACCGAGCGGCGGCGATGCCGCCGCCTGCCGGCCGGACTCGCTTGCCCGCCGCCGTTGATGCCCATCACGCGCGCTCATCGATCTGGCGCGACAGGATCGCCGAGAACTCGTCGGCGAAGCCCTCCAGCCGCTGCGCCTGTTTGTTCACCTCGGACGCAAACTTGTTGTAGAAGATCGTCGCCGGGATCGCGGCGACCAATCCGATCGCGGTGGCGAACAAGGCTTCGGCGATGCCGGGCGCGACCACCGCGAGCGAGGTGTTCTTCGAGGCCGCGATCGACTGGAAGCTGGTCATGATGCCCCATACCGTGCCGAACAGGCCGATGAACGGTCCCGCCGAGCCCACCGTCGCCAGCACCAAGAGCCGCCGCTCCAGGCGCTCGACCTCGCGCGCGATCGTCACTTCCATGACCTTCTCGATGCGCATCTGCAGGCCCGCAAAGGAGCGTGCCTGGGTTTCGAAGCTGCGCTTCCACTCGCGCATGGCCGCGACGAACAGCGCCGACATGGAGTGGCTTGGCCGCGCCGAGAGCGTGCGATAGAGCTCCTCGAGCGACTGCCCGGACCAGAAGGTTTTTTCGAAGCGGTCCATGGCATGCCGCGTCCTGGCGTACAGCACCGTCTTGTCGATGGCGATCGCCCACACCCAGATCGAGGCGATCAAGAGCCCGAGCATCACCGCCTTGACGATGACGTGGGCGGACCAGAACAACCCGAAGATCGACAGGTCGGAGGAACTGAGCCCCGACAAACCCTGTTGCGCTATTTCGGCGGCATTCATGGCTCAAGTCCTCTCGGCTGACCGGCGCATTGCAACGGGCGGTGCTGTCCGCGGGACCATGACGGCAGGCCGAGCGGCATCGCGCGCGATGCATCGCCCGACGTTCCGAGAATTCGCGAAATCGTAAGCCGTCCGCCCAAGGGTGCAGCCCCGGATTCCGCGCCAAATTTGTCCAAACTAGGGCACCTGACCCGTCCTTGCGGTCTAGCAGGCCCCATTGCGGTTAAAGCTGCGTTACCGCGAGCGATCGGCGGTATCGGAGGCCCGCTCGCGATCGGCCTGCATGGCGAGGCGCAGCGGCTTGGGGATCGGCCTCGCGCGGCCGCCGGCCACGAACGCGACGCGCACATGCGCCTCGACCAACACTTCGCTCTCGCGGGTCACGCGCTGCCACAGCGTAACCGAGGCGCCCTTCACGTCTTCGGGCTCGGTCACGATCTCGAGCACGTCGTCCATGTGCGCGGGCCGGCGATAATCGATGCGCATCGTGCGCACCACGAAGCCGTAGCCCGGCGCCTCGCTGGCGGCCTGCTCGAACAGCTCCCGGTGACCGGCGCCGATCAGGCGCATGTACTCGGTGCGCCCGCGCTCCATGAAGCGCAGGAAGCTCGCGTGATAGACGATGCCGGTGAAATCGGTGTCCTCATAATACACGCGGACCGGCAGCACGTGCCGGCCGCCGCGGATCTCGCCGCCGAGGTGCGGCCATTGCTCGATCGCCGGCTTGCGAGAGATGCGCGGCTCACGCTCCCTCGCCATCCTGTGCTCCTTCCTCGAACAGCTGGAATTGTCCGGGATACGCTCGCAAACGGAACGCGTGACGCGCGGCTAGTCTAGCCGAGACTGCACCGAGCATTCGATCCCGTTGAGGTGCAAGACTGCCGCGAAGGCTTCTGCATACGCGACAGCGCGATCAAACGATTGGCTGTCCACGCTCGCATAGATCTCCGCGCCTGAGCGGTAGTGATTGCTGCCCCTGCCTGAGCGGACTGCCCATCGCGCAAACCCCTTGCGCGCGTCGGGAATACGGATATGCGCATAGCCACATGCCCCTTCCATTATCACGTCGTAACCAACAACTTTCATGGGCGTGGGCACGCACTTCTCGGCCGCAAGGCTGCCCGCGCCGTGAGCAGCGGCGTACACCGCTTCCCATTTGGGGTCACCAGTTAATGTCGAGGGCACAATCGTTATCTGGTCACAATCCACCTTCGCGTTGTCATCCCGCCCAGCCGGGAACGCTGTGGAAAGTTGGGGCAAAAGACCGGGCCTTAAAATCCAATTGGTCTCGATCATTGCTACTCGGCCATTCAGCCCGAGAACTGGCATAACGCAGTTAAAGCTGGCACCGTAACCATCTTCCCAGGCCTTCACTTTCAGTTTGGCCAGGTCTGCCTTCTTAAGCCCCCCGTAGAGCTGTGCCGCGAGGTACCGCCAATCGCCGGCACCAATACCCAACTCATCGCTGAAAAATTTCGCTTTGCCACGCCCGTCGGCATGGTCGGGGTTGAGAAGATAGCGAACGAATTTTGCCTCGGGTAACTCGGCCTCAAGGACATCGGCTTTCGCGAGCCGCAGAGCATCGAAAGAAAATGCGACAGGTTCGCCGCTCTGCGGCCACAGTCTGCTCAGCGCCAGCAGCACCCGATCATGAACTGTGTAACGCCTCTTTCCATGGTATCGGTCGGCAGAAATTTGACCACGAGCCGAAAAATGAGGCGGCTTAGGAAGCGGAGGTTTGAGATCGTCCAGCTCACCATACGGAACACGTCGCTCACCATGCGGCACGAACTGATCCGCGCCGGCAAAGGTGGTCTCGGGCGTGCCCTCGAAACTTAACTCCATCGTGACGCAGCCATCGGCGATAACTGCGACGTCAATCAATTGGTCCGCAAGCAGTCTTTTCTGAATCGGGTTGCCCACGTCAATTTCAACGCTGCCGAGATAACCGTTTGTGGCACGAAGGCGCGCGTCAATGCCGTCGCGGAAACCGATGGGCAAGCTCGCAATAGTGATGCAATAGACATTTCGCCGCCCGAGAACCGTCGGGAAGCTTTCTATATCAAGCGTGTGCCATTGACGGACGAAGGCATCGGCCAAATCCCAAATGATTGTGCGGTAAAGGTCCATGTCATGACCCACCGTGTGACTCGATTCTCGCGGCTTCCCGGAGACCGCAATCACACGCTCGCACAGTGAGCTAACGATAACATCGCCTAGCAACACCGTGGATCGAGTAATTCCACCAGGGTCCACGGCAGACAGAGCGCGCAGGAATGGGGGTTCGAAATCGCCCCCGTAATAGCTTGAAACGCCTTCCGCGTCCGCGTTGAACAAAAATGCTTGCGCTACGAAGGCCATCGTCGTTCATGCCTCAACTTCGGATAGATGGTGAATAGATGGTGACGAGAACGTCGAGCGGCTAGCGGGTTCCCCTCACCCAACTCGCGCTTGCAGCGCGAGCCGACCCCAGATTAGGTCCGGGGCAGGCTCTCTCCCCGCCGGGGAGAGGTGAAGCAAGAACTGCGGCTCGTCATTCATCCTCCGCTCCCTCCTCGAACAGCTGGAATTGTCCGGGATCGCGCGCGGGCTCGGCGAGCCCGAGGTGCCGGAACGCGTGCGAGGTCAACAGCCGCCCGCGCGGCGTGCGTTGCAGAAGGCCGCGCTGGATCAGGAACGGCTCGATGATGTCCTCGATCGCGTCGCGCGGTTCGGACAGCGCCGCCGCGAGCGTTTCGACCCCGACCGGCCCGCCGCCGTGATGCACAGCGATCGTGGTCAGATACCGCCGGTCCATGGCGTCGAGCCCGGCGATGTCGACTTCGAGGGCGAGGAGCGCCCGGTCGGCGGCCGCCCGGTCGATCGCGCGGCTGCCCGCGACGGAAGCGAAATCGCGCACGCGCCGCAGCAGCCGCCCGGCAATCCGCGGTGTGCCGCGCGCGCGCCGCGCGATCTCATTGGCGCCGTCGGCCTCGACCTCGATGCCGAGCACGCGGGCGCCGCGGTTGACGATCTGCTCGAGCTCGGCCTCGGTGTAGAAGTTGAGGCGGATCGGGATGCCGAAGCGATCGCGCAGCGGCGTGGTCAGCAGTCCCGCGCGCGTGGTGGCGCCGATCAGCGTGAAGCGCGCGAGATCGATCTTCACCGAGCGCGCCGCCGGGCCCTCGCCGATGATCAGATCGAGCTGAAAATCCTCCATGGCCGGATAGAGGATTTCCTCGATCGCCGGATTGAGCCGGTGGATCTCGTCGATGAACAGCACGTCGCGGTCCTCGAGATTGGTCAGGAGCGCGGCGAGGTCGCCGGCCTTGGCGATCACCGGACCGGACGTGGCGCGGAAATTCACGCCGAGCTCGCGGGCGACGATTTGCGCGAGCGTGGTCTTGCCGAGACCTGGCGGACCGACGAACAGCACGTGATCGAGCGCCTCCCGGCGGCCTTTCGCCGCCGCGATGAAGACTTCGAGATTGGACCGCGCCTGGGCCTGGCCGATGAATTCGTCGAGCCGCTGCGGGCGCAGCGGCGCCTCCGCGACGTCTTCCTCGCGGCGCTCGGCGGTGACGAGGCGGCGCGGCGTGATCATGCGGGGCCTCGCCGCGTGCTCCAGATACCTCCCCCCTTGTGGGGGACGGCAATCGCAAATGGCTGGCGGCTCGCTCCGGTTACCTCCCCCCTTGTGGGGGAGGTCGGCTCGCGCGTTCTGCGCGCGGGCCGGGATGGGGGTACAAAGCCCGCCGAATCAAACAAACACCCCCCTCCCCGCCCCTCCCCCTCAAGGGGGGAGGGAGCCGATTGGGGTCGGCGCCGCGCCCGATGCGAGCGACCGAGTTCTTTGTTGTTTTTGCTCATCGCGAAAGCTCCCGCAGGCCGAGCCGGATGAGGCTTGCGGCATCGGCGGCTTCGCCCGCGCTCTGGGCCGCCGCCGCGATCGCGGCCGCCGCCTGCGGCTGGCCATAGCCCAAATTGACCAGCGCCGAGACGGCGTCGGCGACGGGCTGCGGCGCCCGCCGTTCCTCGATCGCGCCGGAAAGCCGGATCACCGCGGGATCGACCGCCGCATAGGCCGGCGCCTTGTCTTTCAGTTCGGTGACGATGCGCTCGGCGACCTTTTGGCCGACCCCGGGCGCGCGCGCGACCATTGCCTTGTCGCGCAGCGCAATCGCGCTCGCGAGATCCGCAGGCGCGAGCGTGCCCAGCACCGAGAGCGCGACCTTGGTGCCGACCCCCTGCACGGTCTGCAGCAGCCGGAACCATTGGCGCTCGACGTCGCTTGCGAAGCCGAACAGCCGGATCTGGTCCTCGCGCACGTGGGTCTCGATCGCGAGCGTCACCGCCTCGCCCGGCGCCGGCAGGGCCTGGAGCGTGCGCGCCGAGCAATGCACCTCGTAGCCGACGCCGCCCACGTCGACGATGACGAAGTCCTCGCCGTAGCTCTCGATGGTGCCCTTGAGCTTGCCGATCATGCGAATGTCTCCGGCCCGCATGTTCTAGCGGATTCGCGCACTGTCGCCTCTCCCCTGTGGACGGCGATCAGGCGCGTGCTGCCGCCTTGAGCAGCGCGCTCGTGCGGTGATGCGCATGGGTCACCGCGATCGCCAGCGCGTCGGCGGCGTCCTCGCTCTGCGGATCGGCCTTGGGCAGCAGCACCCCGATCATCATGCGGATCTGCGCCTTCTCGCCATGGCCGGCGCCGATGATGCTTTTCTTGAC
>WNGQ01006760.1_pt1 | contig 12557 bp, 8 predicted proteins | sample 5407661 | NCBI WGS metagenome assembly WNGQ01 (sample SAMN13153382, study PRJNA577476) | soil metagenome | isolation source: 60 cm soil or saprolite under Garry oak tree replicate 2 | place: USA:California | collected 2016-06-15
ATCCTCCGTTCATGCGTGGCCGCCAGATAATTGGACGCCAAACCTAAACCGATCCGGTCCAAGCTAGGGCCAACCTATACCAGTGCACTCACAAACCGGTAGCTACTCAGGAGCTCGCTCCATGAAGGAGTCTGGTTCTCCTCCTAGGCATCCGGGCAACTCTTCGAAGAGATGCGTCCCGAAGCCGTCCAAGACAGGTGAGAACAGATTGCGGCCAGAATACAGCGGCCACATCTTCGAAGGACAGGTCCCTCCAGTCGCTAAGCGAGCGAGTGGGCCAATGTCTGAGGAAGACCGGTCGACGTCTCGCGCTAGGACGCTGTTGAGCGTCGTGCTCATATTACTCATAGTGGCAGGCGCAATCAATGGAGCCCTATTTTCTTCGCCTAGTACCCGCCGAGAGTCAGGGGTACCCCCGGGAGCCCAATTCGCCTACATAGTCACAATCCTAATGGAGAACAATGGGGTGTGCAATGTTCTCACTTCATGCGGAGGGGCTGCACCATACCTGACGTCTCTCTCGCAGAATTATTCCCTGGCCGGCAGCTGTCAGAGCAATAGTGCATGCTCAAGCGGCGGATATCCGGCGGTCGACCATCCAAGCTTACCAAACTATCTGTCCCTATTCTCGGGACTCGCCGGTGACTGTCGCAACGGGGGAGACACAACTGGAGGCTGTATGCCTAGCGGCGACAGTACGTCCGACTGCACCCCAAGCATCTCTTGCACTATGAGCGGCACAGTCAACATAGTCGACAGAATAGAGGCCGCAGGTCTAACCTGGAAGGCTTGGGCCGAGGACCTGCCGTCCTCAAACCCGTGCACAGGGGCTGACGCCTATCCTGGCTTCTCTACAGTCAGACACTTCCCGTTTTTCTATTATACGGACATAACCTTAAGCAGGACAAGGTGCTCAAATACTTCCCACGCCTCCACACCAGATGATCCAGAGCTTATCGATGCTCTAGGAGGCACTGCCACAGCGGCGAACTTCATGTGGCTCACCCCGGACGACTGTGACAACATGCACAGTTGCCCAGTATCGACTGGTGACAACTATCTGAAAAGCCTCATTCCTCGAATCCTCAACAGCTACATCTTCAAGACCCAGAAGGCAGCCCTCTTCATCGTCTTCGACGAAGGGGACAGCGCCTATCCCAACGACTACACTTATGCGATGTGGGCCGGCCCAGTCGTCAGACCGGGCTATGTCGCGACAAACGGGTACAATCACTACTCGTTCCTGAAGACGCTGGAGACGGTCTGGAACCTACCCCCGCTCCAGTCCACCGACAGCGCCGCAACGCCCATGACAGAATTCTTCCTACAAAACAGTATCACACCTCCACCCACAGGATGGGGAGGCGTATTTCTGTCGGAGGCCGACACATTCACGCAGAGCAACCCCTCCAGCGAAGCATTTCCAGGAGAAAAGGCAAGCGACCTAGAGATGACTGCCTCAAGGATCGTAGCTCTCGGATACAATTCTATGAGGGTCCAGTTCTCCTCACAGTGCCCCGGAACGCAACAGGAGGATGGCCCGTACAGCTACGCCTGGCTCCGCCGCGCCGTGGCCGTGGCACAACACTACAACCTCTGGCTGATAGTCGACTACCACGGACCCTGTTTTGGGACCGCGGGAACCCTCAGCCTAGATTCTCTTTCGGCGGATTATCAATCCTGGATAAACCAGGCGAGAAGCCTGAACGATGCGCACTGGATAATTGTCCAGAACCTCTGCAGCTACAGCTGCAGCTACGGGCTGACAAGCCAATGGCAGGGCTACCCGATCGTCACGGACTCGCAGAAAAGAGTCCTCATAAGCCTGCACAGCTACTTCTTCTACGATGGCTGCGCTACGGGCTGGTACGGAACATGCTCATGGACAAACAGCACCGCCGCATCAATCGCCAGCACCTACTATCAAAACGTCCTTCATGGTATGCGCATGACTGGCTGGCCGGTTCTGAATTCCGAGGGAGGCGCATTATATTTCAGTGAGGCAGCATGCACATCACCAAGCTGTACACCACCCGATACTCGTCTCGTAGGCGACGCTGGATATGCGGGAGTAAGCTTCTATTTCATAAATGCCCTCACCTCAGACTATGATGCATCCGGCCACGGGATTGGCTGGGCATGGTGGCCGACAGGCGACTGGACCAACAGTCCATGTCCAACCACTTCTAGTGGCGGTGGGTGTCTTTACGGCGCATTGAGCGCCAATATGGGAAGTGCAGGGAGTGTCCCAGGCTGGGGAATTCTTCTCAGGCTGTGAGCATCGCTGTCTCTAACAAGTGATTTCTCAGCCAACTCATCCGCATCAAATTCGCCAGAGCACGCTACAACAGACGGATTCCCCAGCAGGGGCCAGCCAATATATCGAACTCTCCCGCCTGCAGATATCTAATTGAATCCTAGTCCATTCAACGCTCCACAAATCTGCTCGAGATACCTCGGTGTTTTTATGTCGCGTTTCAAGTCACACTAGAACAAGATTGGAATTGGTCCAGTTCATGGCTCACGATGGTGTGGCACTGCGTGAGCCCATTGACGCTTTTCGGCACTTTATCATGTCGGATCGATAGTTGTACGGGATGAAGGTAGTACAGAAGGACCATCGATGGAAAAGAACTCCTACGTCTCGATAACGCTCGCTGCTACTACTCTAGAGAATCTTGGCGTTCTCAAAGACCTCGCTGAATTTTGGAAGATCCCTTACAACATTCATCCTGGAAGTGAGCAGGTTCGATTCTTGGTATCCTCAGGAATCCCGAGCGAGGACGAGAACACCCAGAAGAGTCCAACCATAATAATCCCCTCAGGGAACGAGGAGTGTCGGAAAATTTGTCGCCAGCACGGTCTCCAACTCGAGGAGAAGGAGGAGAACGTTCGACTGCCCGTAGCACCGGAAACCTTCACAAGCCTCAAGACCAGAGTGAGAGAATTTCAGGGCGCCCAGCTAACTCCCGTTCTAGCCACGGATCGAATCACAATCCTCAACAAGCTCAAAGGGACAGAATCATACCTCCTCTCCTTAGACATCGTCGGTGAATATACAAACCGTATTCGGGAAGGTCTTGAAGACCCTGTCTCCGCAAGGTTCCGCCTCGTCTCATTACTGCCTATACCTTACAGCGTAATCCCCGAGGCCTTGAGAAACTGGTCTCTAAGACGAGCCTACTCAGCCGCAGGAGAGAGTGAGGAGAATGGCCCCATAGAATGCCTTCGAACCATCTTCCTCGCGTCAATCGTACTAGCTTCCAAGCGTCCAATTCCGAGAATCGCGTTCTGGAGGCAGGGAAAGAGGTTCGTTATGACAGTGACCCATGATGTCGAGTCAAAGAAGGGACTTGAACAGGGAACAGAAAGCCTTCTTGAGGTGGAGAAGAAGCTGGACATACGATCTACCTGGAATCTTCCAAGCGAACGCTATCCAATATCGGACGAGTCCCTGCATCGACTAGCCGTCGCGGGCGACATTGGGGCGCATGATACGCGCCACGACGGAAGACTCGTTCTCGACTCGTTCGACGACATGGTAAACCGAGTCGTCCAGTGTAAGGAGAAGCTCGAGTCGAGCGGAGATACCATAGTCGTGGGATTCCGTTCTCCATTACTTCAGCATAGTACAAAGCTACTGGCTGCGATCAGAAAGGCAGGATACGAATTTGACTCATCGATACCATCTTGGGAAGCACTGTCGCCCACCTCGCTCAAGCCCCATGGAATAGGCACGGTCTTCCCGCTAGAGGTTGACGGGATGGTCGAGATCCCCGTTTCTCTCCCCCAGGATCATCAGCTCCTGCGAATCCAGACGCTTAGCCCTAGTGAAGCTGTAGAGCAGCTCTTGAGCCTGTCGAGGTGGATCCGTGGGATCGGAGGAGTCTGCGTTGTCCTCGTCCATCCCGACTACGAATTTGGGAACCGGGAGCACCAACTTGAGTACACGAGACTCCTAGGCGAGTTTCGGAAAGACCCTGAATGCGACATCATGACTCTGAAGGGAGTTGCCGACTGGTGGAGAAAGAGGAGAAGTACCTTTGTCGATATTTCAAACGGTTCGGCAAGGATCCGATCGCTCGGCAACAATCTCGACCTTGGGGGGCTTGACTTAGAAATCGTTGTTGGATATGCCGGTAGTGGGTTCGAGACTACCACGATCAAGACATCAATGGGTGACGATTTGAGATTAGGACCGGAGAATGTGACTGGAGGCCAATAGTTTGGCGATATTTCTCATCCTCTTCTATGCGGTCTGGCTTACGATCGTAATCGTCTATACGGTCGCCTTTGCCATTCTGTTATCCGCACCGGCCGGGAGCAGATCCGAGAGTGAGAACGAGTTCTTCCCCACCGTGTCCCTGGTGATCCCAACATACAACGAAGGTCAGATTATAGGTCGGAAACTAGAGAATATTCTGGAGTTAGATTATCCGAGAGACAAGCTTGATGTCTTGGTAGTAGACAGCGCTTCTAGTGACGATACGAAGGACACTGTCCGAAGATTTGCCAATCGGACCCATGGACTAGTCAACATTAACATGATCGAACAGCCCAGCCGTCAGGGCAAGAGTTCAGCAATTAACGAAGCGTTGCGCAACTCGAGTGCAGAAGTATTCGCGCTGACCGATGCGGACGTTGTCGTTCGGCCAGACGCTTTGAAGCGACTGGTGAAGCGGCTGGCTCAAGGAACAACTGGCGCTGCTTCAGGAGTCGAAGTGCCCGTGGGTGGACGAGGCCTGCTGTTTCAGATCGAATCAGGTTACAGGAGCGTCTATACCGCCGTAAGAATGGCGGAGGCTAGTCTCGACACGCCCTTCATGTGTGAGAGCGAATTCTCAGTCTATGCCAAGGATTCGATCCAGCTCTTGAAACCAGGATGCATGTGCGACGACCTCGAACTTACCGTCATGGTTAGATCCCACAACCGAAAAGGCGCCTATGTCCTAGGCGTCCCGTTCTTTGAGCAAGAAGCGAACAGACTCAGACCAAAGCTCCTCCACAAGTATAGAAGAAGCATGGCGAACCAACACGGAATAGTCCGGAACAGGAGAGTGCTACTTGACAAGACATTCGGCAAGTATGGGACACTAATATTCCCGTTCGAGTTCTTCGTCAATGTCATCTCGCCTCTGCTAGTAGTAGCTGCCTCTGGCCTTTTCATCGGATCCATACTAGCCTCACCCTTCGATGCACCAATTGAAGCACTCGTAGTGCTTCTCTCTGGAGTGCCCAGTCTGCTCCTATTGCGTCAGCTGACCCGAAAACACTTGACCCCAGAAATCCTCAAGGATCAAAGGAGGCTATCATGGCTACTAGGGACTGTCGCGTTCTTTGGCTTCCAGCTAGTCCTCGCTGTAAGTCTGGTCCGTCTCGGTCTGTGGGGACCCAAACTTCAATGGTCCCAAATATCTGAGACCAGAGTTCCGATTCAGAACGAGATCCAGATACAGTCTAAGTAGGCAGTCAGAGTTGAAGAGCACGAATGGACGTGAAGACTCTACTCGAACCGATTGGTCGCGCCCTATCGCCAAGATACTATTCGGCAAAGATAATGCCGGCATACTTGTAAGCTCCGAGGCTGAACTAGAGTCCTTGCTGGGACAAGCGAAGGCTAACAAAGCAAGTGCCAGGATCCTTCCCAAGACAGAGACTCGCGACACCGCCACCCTAACCCGGTTGGAGACAGCACGGGCGGAAGCAGGAAACCGTCTCCAAGATGCAATGCAACTGCTGAATCAGACCCAGAAGCTCTGCCTAGACTCAAACATCCCCTATGCCGTTATCAAATCATTGGACGCTGTTCCGGACATTGGCCATGACGTAGACCTTCTGGTGGGAAAGAATCTTCAGAGCATCCGGTCGAGACTCTTGGAGAGGTTCCAGTGCGAAACTGTTACACTGACATTCTGCGACAGGCACGCCGGCAAGTTCAGCACCTTCGTTCGAGGCTTTGACTCAGACTTTGAGCTCTATACCCGAGTCAGTCAACTCGGCGAAGAATATTATCCAGAAGAACATGTTCTGCACAGGCGGGGAGAAGAGAGCGTGCTTGGATCCAAAACATACCTCTGCTCCCAAGAAGATCGACTTCTGATAACTTGCATCCACACTCTCTACAGACACGGCAAGATCCGCCTCTCCGATCTTAAGGTCGCCTACGACGCACTCAACTCACGTCTAGACTTGGACATTGTCCTGGGCACTGTTGAATCCGCAGGAATACAGAGAGGATTCGCATTCTTTCTCAGGATTCTCGAAATGATGGGTCAAGAGATTCTAGGTAAAGACCTCGTACCTCGCGAGTTCAAAGACTACACTGATAGGGTTCTGTACCGAGACGCAATCCTGAAACTACTACTAAGACGGATCCGGCCGCGCTTCCCCCTGAGAGTTCCCACTACGCTGGTTCTACTTCTCTTTCTCCACAAAGCAGCCGCTGACCTCGCTCGCAACAAGATAGGAAGCTGTCTCCGATCGTCTCTGGCACCGGTCTTGTTGATCATGGACAAGTCGATACCCCTCAGACTCCAAAAGGCCATTTCAGTGAGAATATGGTGAGGAACGCCTAGCGCCTCGGCGAAGACATATGACAAGACTGGCAATATTCTTCCTCGACGCGATCCGGTTCCAAGACATCAGTCCAGGCAACACTCCCTTCCTCTACAAGATGACCTCCCAGGGGATAAGCGGACCTTTGAAAACACTCTTGGCCTATGAAGGCTTGGCCGCCACCTTGTTCACAGGGATATTTCCCTCTGAGCACGGGATCTGGACGAGATATTACAGGGACCCTGCAGGAAGCCCCTTCAAGTGGATCGGACCTCTTGCACCGGTCCTCGACAAGATCGACATATCCTCTCCCCGAGCAACCAAGCCCCTTAGGTATGGCCTCATGCGCGTCTCCAACAGGCTCGCTGGAATATCCTACTTCCCAGGCATTGACGAAGTCCCTCTAAGACAGCTTGCCAACATGAACGTATCCCTCAAGCGGAACCTCTTCGAGCCCAGATGTTTCGGAGAGATCCCCTCTCTCTTCGACATATTACGAAGCAACAATCTATCCTTCCACTATTTTGACCACGGTCTCTTTGACTCGGACACTAATGTGATGCGACGAGCCGTCTCATCCAACCCGAGAAATGACGTGGCGGTTATCCGCCTCGTGGACCTAGACACGGCCTCCCACGAATACGGCCTCGGAACTCCGTCAATGCTACGGTCGCTGAAACAGACAGATTCCCTAGTGGGCCTTCTAGTAGCGGAATTCCGCAAAAAGTCTCCTGACATATCGGTATTATGCTTCGCGGATCATGGAATGATCCCCGTGAAGAACATAGTCAACGTGGAGGAATATCTGAGAAGGTCTGCGTTTAACAAGTCAAAGGACCTTGGAATGTTCCTAGACTCAACTATGGCCAGGTTCTGGGGAGACTCTGAGAGTCTACACGAGCTAGAGACTATTCTGGATCGATCGGAGTCTGGTAGAGTACTCTCCGAGGAGGACCTTACACACTACCACATCCCATCCTCATCATCTTGGGGCGACCTGATCTTCCTGACAAAGCCAGGTCTAGTCATTTCGCCGAACTTCTTTGACAGGAACGGAACGGTCAAAGCCATGCATGGCTACGACCCGGCCACACCAGGACTTGACACGATAGCCATACTCGATTCCCCCCGGAAGAACGGACCCGTGCACCTTCAACAGATCAGAATGATCGACATACTGCCCACCGCACTAGAGATTCTGGGCCTCAGGATACCCTCGCACTGCGTCGGAACTTCTATGCTCAACATGTGAACACGGTAATGACACAGGTAATGGATGATATTCGGACCGCCCCCCAGGAAGGCCATAGGAGGTCTGGCTTCCTCATCACGTTCAGCGGAGTAGATGGATCAGGCAAGTCCAGCCAGGTCGTGTCCCTCCAGAGGACACTGTCTCTCCTAGGCATCCCAGCAGTGAGGGCCTGGGGAGGAAACAAGCCAACGCTCTCATACCCTTTCCTTGCCCTGATTAGGCTCCTAGGCTATACCCAGAGGAAAAGAATACAGGGACTCGTCTTTGTCCAACGGGACATTTCAAGAAACCGAGCGATATCACGTCTCTGGCCAATCATCTTGGCCCTAGACTTTGTGCCGAAGGCCCTTGTATCTGTCACCATTCCCCTTCACCGACGAAAGGTTGTAATCTGCGATAGGTATGTCTACGACTTCATAGCAGAACTGTCGCAAGAAAGGCTACTAGGCATTAGAGGCCGAAGGATTCTGCTCGGTCTTCTGCCCAGGCCAGACCTGGCGTTTCTTATGGATGTCGACGTGGAACTGGCGTGGAAGAGAGCACTGATCCCAGGCCGGGCTCGGGAACAACCCATCTATGATCTCTCGGGAAGACGAAGAACCTACCTACAACTCAGCAAACAATTCAGAATGGTGGTGGTAGACGGCGGCAAAGACGCCGCCTACAACCGGTCATTGGTTCTCGATAGGACACTTGACGAACTCGCAATGTCGGGACTCTACACGAGGTGAAGACTGATGCAGATCGCCATCCTTGGGAGGAGCGTGCAACCGCCCTGGAACGAGGCGGTGAAAAACATGGCCTACGAACTGTCCAGACAACTAGCAAGCATGGGCCATACTGTCCGCTTGCTCACGACCCGGGGTGAAGGGGTGACGATCGAGGACGACATCGAACTGCGTCCACTTGCCTCGGGCAGGTTCGGAAAAACAGCGCTCAGAGCATTGCTCGAGTTGGAGAAAGAGAGAAAGATCGATCTAATTCATGTTCAGAACCTGATCATCCACCGATCACTCGCCCCTATGTTATGGACTCTCAGGAGAAAGTCCAAGCTTCCCATCGTAGCCTATTGCTGCCAGCTACCTTCTCTCTCGGTCTCTCATTGGTTCCAAGTACTCAGAACAGACCCTTGGGAGGCTATCTCGACAAAGCTTGGAATGATTGCCCCCGCTAGCGCAACAAACTGGGCACTGCGGAGGGTCAGCCAGATAGTTGCTTCTAGCAGATTCGTCAAAAGCAGGCTGGAACCATCGAAACCTGCGAGAGAGATACGAGTGGTCCCCCCATTCGTAAGAACTGACTGCCTGACGGCAAAAGCAGAGACACCATTAGCCCGAGAAGACCCGCCCAGGATTCTCTACCTGGGCAGCCACAAAGCCTTGAGAGGCGAAGAGGATTTCCTGCGAATGCTGGCAATCGTTAAACAAGACATCAGAGGAGTGAAGGGAGTTGCAGTCACAAATTTTCCGATACCTGAAAGAATTCGCAATCTCTCAAAGACGCTCGGACTTGACGACTCCATCAAATTTCTCTCCCGAAACATAGATCTCGACATTCCAGGGCTAATACAGTCGAGCAGCCTCTACGTCTCAACCAGCCTAAGCCCAATTGGATCCATCGACCCTCCACTGACCCTGATAGAATCCCAGATCCTCGGAACCCCCGTACTTTCCTATGATACCGGAGGAATAAGCGAGGTAGTTGACGAGAAACGACTCGTCAGGTACAAGGATTACGCTGGACTCGCCAAACTTGCCACTGAAACCCTCAGGCGAAACGAGACCAAGAACCCTCGACTTGACCTCCTCTCAACATTCGGATCGGAGGCTGCCGCGAAGAATTTCGAGGCGATCTATCGGAGCCTGTCATAAAGTGGTATACGCATGACCAGCGAGACCGCCGCACCTCACAGCCAAGCCGAACCGCCCCTTCGAGATGCAGAGCCTCCGAAGGACATGCCCTTCGTGTCTGTAGCCATCATCACGTTGAATAGCAGATCCACAGTCCAACAATGCCTCCAAGCCCTCACTAGCCTAGACTATCCAAAGGATAGATATGAGATCGTAATCGTAGACGGAGGATCAACTGATGGCACTACTGACCTACTCCGAAGATTCCCCGTTAGAGTAGTCTTAGATAAGCGGAGAAACAGGGGAATGGCGCGAAACACTGCGATCAACAACTGTAAGGGGAAGATAGTTGCCTTTACCGACGCGGACTGTATCCCTCTGAGGTCTTGGCTCACTGACCACGTCTCGATACATGGAGACCCTCACGTCCTAGTAGCGGCCGGGTCAGTATTGCAGGGCGGGGACCTGGGTCTTCCCACAACGATATATCATGAGACCTATTTCGCGACCCAGTCTCCCCATACTCCCCGAAGAAAAACTTGGGAGATTGCTAGTGCCAACGCCAGCTTCAAAGCATCAACCTTCTCAACTGTCGGTCCCTTCCCGGAACTCGATCGGGGCGAAGAGAGCCTCCTGTCGTGGAGAGTGATCCAAGCAGGCTTCGAAGTTGTCTTCGACCCCTCTCCGAAGGTAATCCACATCCACCCGCGGATGAGTTATAGATCATTATTTGGGAGGAGCTGGGACGAGGGATACTCTGACCGATGTCTTCAATCCGCCTTCGGAGAAAACCCTCCCTTCCACCTCCCGCGAAGCTTCGCCGCGGTGCTCGCACTCTCCCCCTCTCTATCCATTGCCAGGGCGGGAAAGTACTTCGTAAAACTCTTGCTTGGAGGATACAATAACATTGACACTCTCATCTCGATCCCAGTCTTGCTTGCTGCATCATTCTACTGGCTTCACGGGTACATGACCGCTTCAAGGCACGGAGGAATGCAGAGCCACGCAAGATAGACTGTTATCATCCAGTCTCGCTGGAACATTGCCCTGGGTGCTTCTACTGGGGGGAGCGCTTATCTTTCATGTGAGCCTCTACTCTCTGTCAACGGCCAGTCCTTTCCCCTTGGGCGTGCTGACCGCTGGAATATTTCTCCTAGCCACCAGCGTAACCCTCTTCATGGTACAATTGTTCAGAGCTGGGGCCGAACTCCCCAGGACACAGCGGAATCTCCACATATTCTACCTTCTCGGCCTGTCTTTGACACTTTCGTTCACGAGACTCTCAAGATACGCTGGTTTCAACGGATTCGATCTCATATCCGAGGGATCGGTATTGCAACACACTCTAAGCGCCGGATTCTGGGACCCGAGGCTCGGAGATGTTTCCAACTATCAGTCTAGCCTAGCAATTACTATCCTTCCGACACTCACCGCCGGGACCATAGGCGTCCCAGGCCTGACAGCCTTCCTGTTCCAAACCTTCTTCCTCACAGCTCTCCTTCCGATGGCCGTTCATCCTATTATCAACCGGCTCACGGGAAATTTCAAGCTGGCAACCTTCTCTAGTCTTTTGTTCGTGCAGAACTGGTTCTTCTACGGGCAGCACCTGATTGGAAAGACTGCCCCTGCTCTTTTCCTTGGAGTACTGGCCTTCTACTGTTTGACTCAATACAGGAGAAGCTTCCAGTCTTTGGGAGTTCTCCTAAGCCTCGGAGTCGTCATGTCTCATTACACGATAGCTCTCTTCGAGTTGTTTCTCTTATTCTCCTATCTCGCAATTTCGGGGATTATCGTCCCGGTGTTCAACCGTCTCTCACTGCTAAGAATCACCCCTTCGAGAACCAGACTTGCACCCATAGCTGCCTCAGTCACGCTCATCATAGCGTGGCTCGCCTTCGCCGCTCCTCTCATACTGCCCAGCGCCGTCTCCTCGGTAGAACAATCCCTGAGCTCAATTAGTCAACTAGCTTCAGGACAGGGGAGGCCCGGACTTTCCCTTGCGACGTCAAGCCCCGCGGGTCCAATAGTAACCGGCTGGTTCGACCTTCAGAATCTACTAGTCGGCCTCGGAGGATTATACATGCTGTACCAGTATAGGAGGGGACTCATACGAGAAAATCTTGCCACATGGACCCTAGCAGGACTAGCTCTCATAATCCTCCTCGTCGCCTGGACGGTTCTACCGGTCCTGTCTGTCAGCGTTGAGCCCACGAGAATATTGCAAATGGCTCTGCCCTTTACTATTATTTTCCTGGGAGTGCTGTTGCTGAGGATCGCAAGACCCTCGTCAAAGCTGGCCCTCGCAGCAGTAATCACGCTGTTATTGCTGATGCTACCGATGAACTTGATGATAGCCAACCAGGAAAGGAACCCTCTATATCACACGGCTGACAGTCTTCCACTGGACAAGAGAGTGGACGATGATTCTTCTTTGATTCCCAGCTACTCTAACTATGCCGTCATCATCTGGGCCAACAACTACCTTCCCTCGGATAAGCCAGTGGGGGTGGACTCATTGGGCAGGTACGCCTTCATCACTTCTCTTCCGTTTCCGCCTAGGCTAAACTTTAGCCAAGAAATATTGCCACCTTACTGTTTCAACCGCTACTCTATCCTCTCTTCCTACTTCGTGGACGACCACATTTGGACTGCAACTATTCTAGGAAGTAGCGTTCAGGTACCCGGCCAGGACCCGTCGCCCTTCTTCTCGCCAACACACAACGTCCTGTACTCATCTACAAAATTCTGGGTGATGTCCCCAGCACGATGCCCTTGACAGTGCAATCGTCTAGGGTCGCCACCGTCCGAGTGGGGGACACTATTCGAGATGCTGTTGAGAGAATCTTCACACTAACCAACCCACCGAATCTGGAGAAGGGTGACTCCGTTACGATAAAACT
>WNGQ01013824.1_pt1 | contig 12555 bp, 9 predicted proteins | sample 5407661 | NCBI WGS metagenome assembly WNGQ01 (sample SAMN13153382, study PRJNA577476) | soil metagenome | isolation source: 60 cm soil or saprolite under Garry oak tree replicate 2 | place: USA:California | collected 2016-06-15
CGTCGTTCAACTGGCGCAAGCATCTGAGCGCCGCCCAGATCGCCGCATTCCAGCGGGAGCTCGGCGCGCTGGACTACAAGTTCCAATTCGTCACCCTGTCCGCGTTCCACGCGTTGAATCACAGCATGTTCACTCTGGCGCAAGATTACAAAGCGCGGGGCATGGCAGCGTACGCCGACCTCCAGGACCGCGAGTTCGCCTCAGAAAAGGACGGCTACGCGGCGGTGCGGCACCAGGAGTTCGTGGGCGTGGGGTACTTCGACGAGATCACCCAGATCGCGACCGGGGGAACCTCGTCGGTGACGGCGATGGAGGGCTCGACGGAGCAGCAGCAGTTCCACGAGCCCGGACGCAAGAAAGCCGGCGCGGGACGCTAGCGACGGCGCCGGGCGAAAGCGAGGGGGGGGCCGGGTGGCGATACGCTGCCCGGCCCCCTTACGTTGTGTGACATGAGGCGCTCGACGCTCTACGGCCTGGCCGCGGTGCTCGCCGTCGCGGCGCTGTTCTTCGTGATGACGACGGCCCGCGCCAAGACGCGGTGCCGTGTGTGCGTGGAGTTCCGCGGCCGGACCAACTGCGCCACGGCGGCGGGCGCGACCGAGCAGGCCGCGCGGGAGGGCGCTCAGACCACCGCGTGCGGGCCCATCGCCAGCGGCATGGATGAGCAGATCGGCTGTGGTCGAACTGCACCGACGTCCGTGCAGTGTCAGTCCCGTGGCGCCTTCCCGTGACGTTCTTCCTAGACGTTTTCCCGTGACGCCCTTATGATTTCGCTGTGTCAGATTTTTCGTTACCCCGCACCCCCATTCCCGCCCGCCTGCTGCTCACGCAGGGCGTCTCGCGCCCCGGGCAGATCTACGTGATGGAGCGCGTGCCGCATCACGACGGGCCGGAAACGGTGCTCGAGCTGCTGAATCGCCCCGAGGGGTTTTTCGCGTTCCGCCCCGCCGAAGACGACGAGATCCTGCTGGTGTCCAAGGTGCAAACGGTCTCGCTGTCGGTCGACCGCCAGGCGCCGATCGCCGACCCGGCGCGCCTCTCGGCCGCGCGGACGCTGGGCGTGGAGGTGGTGCTGGCGGGCGGCGCCACGCTGGGTGGCTGGGCGAGCGTGGAGCTGCCGAAGCAGCACGCGCGGCTGCTCGATTACTTGAACGCGTCCCAGGAAGCGTTCTTCGCCGTATGGAGTCACGCCGCGACCCACTACGTGAACCGCGCGTACGTCCTGTTCGCGCGCCCCCTGACCTGAGATCCCCCTGATATGGCCGCACGCATCGATCCTTTCGTCGACGTCCTGCTCCGCGAGCGCGGGGATCAGCTCTATCTGCTCCCGGACGAGCCCGTCACGATGGTCAAGGACGGCAAGCCGCGGAAAGTGAGCCGGCAGCCGCTCACCGACCAGCACATCTACGCGCTCCTGGTCGAGGTGGCCCCGTCCGAAGCGGCGGACCACATCGACAAGAAGGCGGAGACGGAGTTCGAGTATGTCGCGGACCGCGGTATGGTGCGGGTGCGGATCGTGCCCGAGATGGGTCGCCTGACCGCGGTCGTGGCGCCGAGCGGCAATTCGCGCGCTGAGCCGGTGGCTCCCGCCGCCGCGGCCGCTGGGGCTCCCGCTCCGGCAGCCCAGCGGGCATCTGGTGCCACCGCGGGGCCTCCCGCTCCGGCAGCCCAGCGGGCGCCCGCCGTCGCGGGAGGCCCCGCGGCGGCACCGGCAGCGAGCCACCAGCCACCCGCCGGCCTGCCCATGGATTTCGCCGCCGCGCAGTATCAGGGAGCCGAGCGCGCGCTGGGCGAGCTGCTCAAAGCCCTGGTCCATTCCGCGTCGTCCGACCTGCACCTGCGCGTGGGCGAGCCGCCGGTGTTCCGCACGCACGGCGAGATGAAGCGCCAGAATACGCCGCCGCTGTCTTCGGAGCAGCTCGAGCTCATGCTCCTGTCGGTCATGCCGGACCGCAACCGCGGCGAGTGGAAGGAGACGGGCGACTCGGATTTCGCCTACGAGATCCGCGGCCTGGCGCGGTTCCGCGTGAATGCGGCGCGCGACCGCAAGGGACCGATGGCGGTGTTCCGCGTGATCCCGGCGCAGGTGGTGACGGCCGAGCAGCTGAACATCTCCAAGGAGGTGCAGCAGCTGTGCTACCTGACCAAGGGACTGGTGCTGGTCACCGGGCCGACGGGATCGGGCAAGTCCACCACGCTGTGCGGCCTCGTCGACCTGATCAACCGCACGCGCACCGATCACATCATCACGATCGAGGATCCGATCGAGTTCGTGCACGAGAACAAGAAGTGCGTGATCACGCAGCGTCAGGTCGGCGTGCACACCGACAGCTTTAAGCGGGCGCTGCGGTCGGCGCTACGCGAGGACCCGGACATCGTGCTGGTAGGCGAGATGCGCGACTTGGAGACTATCGCGATCGCCATCGAGACGGCCGAGACCGGTCACCTCGTGTTCGGCACGCTGCACACCACCACCGCCGCGTCCACGGTGGACCGGATCATCGACCAGTTCCCGGCGGACCGGCAGTCGCAGATCCGCGTGATGCTCTCCGAGTCGCTCAAGGGCGTGATCTCGCAGACCCTGTGCAAGAAGCTGGGCGGCGGGCGGGTGGCCGCGCGGGAGATCCTGCTCACGACGCCGGCCATCTCGAATCTCATCCGCGAGGGGAAGACGTTCCAGATCCCGTCCATCATCCAGACCTCGAAGCAGATCGGCATGCTCACGCTCAACGACGCCCTGCTCGAGCTGGTGGAAAAGAAGGAAGTCAGCCCCGACGAGGCGTACATGAAGTCGGTCGAGAAGACCGGGCTCGCGGCGTCGCTAAAGGCCAAGGGCCACAAGGTGACACTGATAGCCTAACGACGTCGTCAAACGGATCTTGTCATTGGTTCCGCCACTCGTCTCCCGACAGCCGCCGCTACATCCCGCACGCGGTCCATCAGCTCGGAAAACGCCTCCAGCTTGAGCGACTGATCCCCGTCCGAGCGGGCGTGGTCGGGATCGGGGTGCACTTCGATCAGCAGGCCGTCCGCTCCCGCGGCCACGGCCGCGAGCGCGAGCGCCGGCACGAGGTCGCGCCGCCCCGCGGCGTGACTCGGATCCACCAGCACCGGCAGGTGCGTCTCGCGCTTCAGGTACGGCACGGCGCCGATGTCGAGCGTATTGCGCAGCGCCCGCTCGAACGTGCGGATGCCGCGCTCACACAGCATGACCTGACCGTTGCCGCGCGCCAGCACGTATTCGGCGGCGAGCAGCAGGTCCTCGAGCGTGGCCGACATGCCCCGCTTCAAGAGCACGGGCTTGCCGCTCTCCCCCACTTCCGTGAGCAGCGCGAAGTTCTGCATGTTGCGCGCTCCCACCTGCAGGCAATCGGCCTTTTCCGCGACCAGGGCCACGTGCCGGGTGTCGAGCACCTCGGTCACGACCGGAAGGCCGGTGGTCTCCCGCACCGCCGCCAGCAGGTCGAGCGCCTCGGGCCCGAGACCGCGAAACGCGTAGGGAGACGTGCGCGGCTTGAAGGCGCCGCCCCGCAACGCGACGGCGCCCGCCGCCTTGACGGCCTCCGCGGTCTCGAGCAGCATGTCCCGCCCCTCGACCGAGCAGGGACCGGCGATGGCGTGCACCGCGCCGTCGCCCACGGCCGCCCCGCCCAAGGTCACCTCCGTGTCGCGCGCCACGAACTCCCGGGCGGCGAGCTTGTAGGGCTTTTCGACCGGGAGGATCGTTTCCACGGCGGGGAACGCGAGCACCGGCACCTCGCGCAGGCGGTCTTCGTCGCCGATGCAGCCGATGATGGTGCGGCTGACCCCACGCGAGACATGCGGGGTCAGACCGAGCGCCGTGACCTGGGCGACGATCTGGTCCAGGTCGTGCTCGCTCGCATTGGGTCGCAGGACGATGATCATGCAACGCTCCGTGGCACGGGAAAAAGAAACGGCCCCGGAAGCCGGGGCCGCGTAAGCTCGTGTCATTCTGCAGGCTACTGCGTCATTCCATCGCCTGCGCACACGCGCCCGCCGGCCCCATCGGGACCAAACCAAAAAAATCGGTAATAGCGCGCGTGCGTCATGGCCTTAGCCTAGCCCTTGCTCGCAGAGCTGTCAACCGTGCGGCGGGCGATGCCAGCGGCGCGATCGGCGCCGGCGCGGTGGTATAGCCAAAGGTCCCTCGCCCGAGTTGGCCGAAGTAGCCATCCCCCCAGCAGCTCACAGTCCCTGTGCCGGTCAGGCCACACGTGTGGTTCGAACCCGCGGCGAGCGCCCGGAAGGTAGGATCAGCTTGAATCGCGATGGGCACCATGCTCCGTGCTGGTGCGCCGTTACCGAGTTGCCCGTACGTGTTGTCACCCCAACAATAGGTTGCTCCGGCCGTCGTCACGCCGCAGGTATGCTCGTCGCCCGCGGTCAGGGTCGCGAACGCGAGACCGCCGGAGACGGCGACCGGCGATGAACTGGAATTGATCGAGCCATCGCCGAGCTCACCCTTCGTGTTGATACCCCAGCAATACGCCACGCCGGTGCTGGTGAGCGCGCATGAGTGCCACCCGCCTGACGCGATGGCGACGAAGTCCTGGGTTGGGTTCATCCATTGCGGAGTACTCTTCTGCCCATCGAGGTCGCCCCAACAGTACACCGCGGTCCCTTCGAGTCCGCAGGTGTGCCAGATGCCGGCGGCCAGGGCGCTAAACGTGTGGCCGCCTGCAACGGGCACGGGTTCGGAACTGTTCGTGCCGGAGCCATTCCCAAGCTGACCGAGAGCGTTCTCACCCCAGCAGTAAGCCGCTCCACTAGTGGTGAGGCCACACGTGTGGTGGATCCCAGCGGTGATTGCGCCAAAGGTCAGGCCGCCGGTCACGGCGATCGGGACGCTACTGGCGGGAATGCCACCCGCACCAAGTTCGCCGAGAATGCCGAAGCCCCAGCAGTAAGCGACGCCGGAGCTGGTGATGCCGCAATTGTGATTGCCAGCCGGCGCGAGCGCCGTGAAGCTGAGTCCTCCGGATACCGCCACCGGCAGCGAGCTATTCCCCGTTCCGCCGCCAAGCGGTCCGCCATTGTTCTCGCCCCAACAAAACGCAGCACCGCCGGTCGTGAGGGCACAGCTGTAGTTGCCATAGGGCCCGGCTTGAGTGAGGCTTGCCGAATCGAGACCGCTCACGGGCGCGGGAGTCCACGTCTGCTCTCGCCCATTGCCCACCTGGCCGTAGCGGTCGCCCCCCCAGCAGTACGTGACCCCTGAACTCACTCCGCAGGTATGGCTGCCTCCGGCGCTGACGGCGGTGAAGGTGAGACCACCCACCACAGCGACCGGAGTGCCGCTGGGCGCGATGGATCCGTTTCCGAGCTGGCCCTCATTGTTGAAGCCCCAGCAATAGAGGGCGCCAGAGGTCGCGATTCCACACGAGTGATTAGAGCCGGCGGCAAGAGCGCTGAATGACAAACCTCCCGTAACGGCCACCGGAACCAGGCTCCCCGTGTAGAGGGTTCCGGTGCCGAGTTCGCCCGACGAGTTGCGGCCCCAGCAATAGGCGACGCCACTCGCGTCCAGGGTGCAGGCGTGCTCTGAGCCGACCGCAATGGCGATGAAGCGCAACCCACCGGAGACGGCTACTGGAACCGGACTGTCGGTAGTCGTTCCGTTACCCAGCTGCCCCGCTGAGTTGCCGCCCCAACAATAGGCGGCGCCCGCCGGCGTGAGGCCGCACGTAAAGCCTCCGCCCGCGGCGAGAAAGCTGAAACGCAATCCGCCAGGGATTGCGGTCGGCAGCGACAAGTTGGTCGTTGCCCCATTGCCGGGCGCCGCGCCCCAGCACAACGCACTGCCGGCAGCCGTCAAACCGCAGTTGTGCCCGCCGCCTACCGCCAGGAACGTGAACGTCATTCCACCCGATACCGCCACCGGCACGCTGCTAGAGTCGGGACCGGTTGTTCCGAGCTGCCGACTGAAGTTGCCGCCCCAGCAGTACGCCGCGCCCGCCGTTGAGAGACCACAGCTGTGCGCGCCACCCACCCCGATGGCCCTTACTGCAATCCCACCCGACACGGCAACCGGCGCAGGCTCGTTCACGGCCGACCCATTCCCAAGCTGACCCAACAGGTTATCGCCCCAGCACGAGGCACTCCCCGCTTGGACTTGACACGTGTGATAGGAGCCGGCAGCGATCGGTGGGGCGAGCAGGTTATCGGTCGTGTACAAGATGCAGCCGCTGCACGTACCGCCGCCGTACGTGCTCGACGTGACGACAACGTCCTTGGGTCCTGCCGTGAGCGCGGGCGCGACGCCCGTGATCTCCGTAGTGCTCGTCGCGCTGCGGCTACCCAGCTCGGTGCCGCCAATCGTCACACTGGTAACGTCGACGAAGTTGGTCCCCGTAATCTTCACGGTGAGCCCGCCGCTGACCGGACTGGCCGTGGGGCCAACGGCGAGTACCGCCAGACCAACATAGGTATAGCACCCCGGGCAACGGCCGCTGCCGGACGTTCCGGCGGTCACCACGACATCGGTGGCTCCGGCAGTGGTCGCAGCGGGAGCCGTACCGGTAATCATCGTCGCGCTCACGACATGTCGATCGATCAGCTCCCTGCCACCGATCGTCACACTGTTCACGCCCGAGAGGTTCTTGCCCGTGATCGTCACGTTTGTCCCCCCGGCGAGTGGTCCCGTAGCGGGCGTCACCGAGTCGACGATTGGGGCGGGCGCGGGACTGGTTGAATCGGAACAGCCGGCAAGCAGGACGGAACTCAGCAGAGCGACGATGCTCCGAGAGACTCTCATGACACCCTCGGGAGGACCGAGTGAGCTGAAGTCAAGGAGAGACCTCACGCCTCTTGTATTTGAAGAGCCACCGGTCGGATTTGAACCGACGACCGCTCGATTACGAATCGAGAGCTCTACCACTGAGCTACGGTGGCGGCCCCCTAACTTAGCGGCGTGCGGCGCCACGCGGTACTCCACGGCCTCGGCCCGGTGGCGCACCTGAGACCTTCGAGCAGAGAGATCCGCTCACTCGCGACTGGTTGGCCACCGACTCCCGAGCCCGGGTGGACTCTCTGTTCAACGAAGTCCTGCGCCCGGCTATGAGTGAGATCAAGCTGAGGCGCTGGATCGAGCAGCTTAGGGCGCAGGTCGGAGACGTCGAAGTAGCCGACGATGAGGTCCGCAACGAGTCGCCTGCGGACCGGCTGCTCCCGTCGTGAGGAGTTCGCCGATGCGGACACGGAAGGTCTGGACGGCTTGAAGGTCTGGACGCCTTGAGAGGAGGAGTGCAGTCTAAGTACAGTTAGGCGGCACCAAAGGCCTCGAGGCATGACTTGGGAACTCGCTGCGAACATCGCGACAGCCCTTGCGGGCGCCGTTGCACTTCTCGGTGCACCGTTCGCTTTTCTCACCTACCGTCGCTCCGTTCGGACCAGGAGGGCGGAATGGCTGGTATCCTTACACGAGAAGTTCTTCGAAGACTGAGCGGTACGCGCAGGTTCGGCGCCTCCTGGACTATCGTGAAGAGCCTTCGTACAGTCAGCTGGTCCAGGCCGTCGCTTCGGGCACTCACGCCCCTCTTGCCGATGAGTTTTACCGGTACCTCAACTTCTTCGAACTGCTGGCAAGTTTGCGAGTACTTGGCGAGATTTCAGATCATGAAATCATTGGTTTATTTGAATACGACCTTAAGATGCTAACGGCACACCCGTTCATACTCCAGGCCTTGCCCGCCCAGGGTTTCGAGCGTCTACCGAAGATGCTTCAAGCGACCAAATTGCTTCCGAAGCGGTGATGAACCTACCATTGTTCGTCTACGGAACATTGAAGCGGTCTCAGAAGGGGATGCCGCACTCTCTCATGCGGCAGGCGCGCTTCCTAAGCCGTGCATCCATGTCTGGTAGCCTCTACGACCTTGGGCCTTACCCAGGTGTCTTCCGGAACTCTGCGGGGGGAGGTCGGGTTTTCGGAGAGCTATACGAATTGCCACATCACACTGGGCCACGAGCGCTGCAGGCACTGGATGAGTACGAAGGACCAGAGTTTCGGCGTCGGCGTGTCCTCGTGACGCTCCGTGGAGGACGCCGCCGAGCGGCATGGACCTACGTCCTGCGCAGACGACCAGAAAAACACGCACGCCTGGTCCCGTCCGGCCGATATCCCTCGAGGCGAGGTGCCGCCTAACAAGCTTGAAGCTGGCGGCGCGCGTAGGCTGCGGAACTTGATCGTTCTTCGGCGCGCCGCAGCTTAAGCGCGGTCGGTTAGCCAGAACCCTCCAGACTTCAAGATTCCGTCGCTTTTGACGAAGTAACGCCCGCCGAGCCGGCCAAGCGTCTCTACGCCGAACTCTTCGATGGAAGCAGCCCAGAAGAAATTGCCAGCACCGTGGCGGGTGGCGTTGAGGCTAGCCTCGAGAACATCGACCGGTTGCTTTCGGATGTCGACTTCCTACTCGTCGACAAGCGCTACGCGACCGCCTCGTTCCTTCTCGCAACCGCCCAGGAGGAAGTGGCCAAGATCTTCATCCTGATCGACACCTGTCGTCTCGACCCGAGTAAGTATGCAAGCGTCCTCCGGTCTCTGTGCAAGGCCTTCTACAGTCACATCGCCAAGCATGCGTACAACGAGGTTCGTCGCATCCCGATCATCCACGACATGGGACAAGCCGCCGATCGATGGCGGATCGCGGTCAGGCGTTGGTGGCCCGGGTCTTCGGATCCCCAGGACGGCGAGCCCGCAATGCCTCACGATACAGTCTTCGATCGGGAGGTTCCTCTCTACGTCGACTGGGACTACTGGTCCAGGACTTGGATAGTGCCAAGACAGTCAACCAACCGACTCAAGTTCGACAACGCACACTGGCCCAGCGAGCTAGACCGCTTTCGCGCCGAGCTCCAGACCGTCAAGGAGGCCGCAGCCAAAGGACTCCTCTCAGCCGAGGCGCTGAAGACGGTGAATACCATCTACGGTGGCACGTACATCGGCGATTCGACGCCCATGGATACCATTCACAAGCTCGAGGAGAAGCTGGTCGCTTCGGTTTCCTCGAAGCTTAGCCTCTCCGACGCGGACATCCTGAAGTCGCCCCTTGTGGCGCTTCCCCTGTACCACTTCACCACGGTCTCGGGGGATGCTGCTTAACAAGCGTTGAAGGTGGCGGGCGCGTATCGCCCAGAGGCAGCGGAGTGTTGTGCACTAGGGCGCACCAACTAACGTTGAAGGCTGGATGCGCTGGCGGGCGGGTCGCCCGCAGGCGTGGTCGTTTAGGCTGCGCATATCGTGTGCCCTGGTGCCCATGAGAGAAACCGGTGTGCTTTTTGGCGTTCTCCTCTTGTCTGCGGTCTCGGCGGGCTGCACTCGTGAGCGACCCCGGCCATCCTTCGACCCTGCAGCCGCCCTGCGAGATATTGCCAGGAGCTCTTGCGCAGCTCCACGTAGCACCCTCAGGCAGTACGTCGCCGATCGTCGTCGCCATACTCGACAGTATGACAGCATACGCACGGCCCACTCCGATCTCGACACAACCCTGTCCCGGTTGGATAGCGACCTCGCAGACTACGTTCGAACCGGCCTCGTCCTTGATGACAGTGCCATTGTGGAGGCGCTGGCGACACAGAATCAGCCGGCAAGATATGGATTAGTCTCAATGCAACCCCTGGCGGAAGGTTCCCCGTTCTCACATGTGGGCTGGATCAGTCTCTTCTTCGGTCCTGTGGACGTGGATTCGGCCACGCCCTGGGGTCGCCGTCATCCCGGCGAGCACCTTTTCTTCGCCCTCGAGATATTCCTAGTTTCCGAGTCCTCTCGCTGGGTTGTGGAAGTACCTCACTATTACGGATCTTGGCTCAGTCCTCGAAACACTGCGGCGCGGGAGTTGATCCAAACGATTGAGGGAGGGAAGAGTTGCCAGACCGTCGGGCCTGTCCTGGTTCACAAGACCTAGCGTGCCGACGGAGGCGCGATCGAATACCATGAACCCCGATGACATGCTGTTATTCAAGGAAGCGGTAGAGTGGATCAACCTCACGGCGGCGCTCCGTGAGGAGCGCGCCCCTCCCAATCAAGCCTACTGGGACACATTGATCGAGGGCGTTCTTCGCTCCCGATTTACCGCCCCAGCCGCCTGGAAGATCTATCGCGCACGGGTCATGCCTCTTGAGCGAGAGCTCGACGCAGAACCTCTTGCCGCCGAAGACATGGTCCCTCCCCCCCCCGCGCTCGCGCCCGCCGGACGCCTCAATCCTTCCGGCGTGTCCTACTTCTATGGCGCGCTCGACCCGGAGACGGCGATGGCGGAGGCACGGCCCTGGAGACGGGCTCGTATCAGCGTCGCCAGGTTCTTGAGCACTACTGAGCTGGCTCTCGCCGACCTAACAGGCGATTTCACGACTCCAGAACCCGGCAGCCAGGTGAAGTGGCTGAGTTTCATGCTCGCCAGACCCGTGCACCGGGATGACGCTGAGGCCTACCTGGCCAGCCAACGCGTGGCGCAGGAATGTCGAGCGGCCGGTCTTAGTGGCGTTCTCTATGACAGCTCCCTCAAGCCTGGCGGGGTGAACGTTGCGCTGTTCGCCCCTGACAGACTTGAGTGCAAGGAGGTCGAGCTTCATGAGGTGACCAAAGTGTCGTACAAAGCGCAACGCTTGTGGCCGTGAGACGATGGTGCGTGACGTCTATGAAGCACTATCAGACCGCAGCCGGGCCGCCGTTCGGCGGATCGTTCGGGCACCCGTTCGGCTACCCCTTCGGCGCGCGGCCGGCCAATAGTCCGGTGGAGAGTCCGGTAGAGAGCCCGGCGGAGGCCCGGTAGAGGCCCGTGGAGGGCCCGGTGACTCAAGAAACAGCGAAGGAAATCCTAGAGGGAAACACCGGAGGAAGGAGGAGGTGCCCGCCCTCGCCAGGCATGAGGGGACGTGACTCTAGGCCACCCCGCCTTCGTTGGCCTCCCCCCTCCAGGCCTCGATCCCTTCGCGCACGATCAGCGGCAGCATGGCCAACGCGGCTACCGGATCCGCCCACCACCAGCCGAGCACTGCGTTCAGCCCCAGACCGAGAAGAGTCGTCGCGGAGAGCCATGCACACACGATTGTCTCGTGCGCATCGGCCCGCAGTGCCCGGCTCCCGAGACTGGCCGCCACGCGGAGCTTCGCCCGGGCGAGGAGGGGCATCACGATCAACGAGAGCGCTGTGAGCACGATTCCCACGACGCTCTCTCCCGGCCGATCGCCGGTGACGAGGCGACGCCCCGATTCCGCCACGATGTAGACCGCGAGGGCGAGGAGCAGGACGCCTGCCCAGCGCGCCGCGCGCGCTTCGACGGCGGGCCCGAGCGCGCTCGACCCGAGCTCCGCCCGTAGCCGCCACCAGAGCACGACACCGCTCGTCACCTCGATGACGGAGTCGATCCCGAATCCCGTGAGCGCCACGGAGCCGGCGGCGAGACCGGCAACGATCGCTATGACGCCCTCAAGCGCGTTGTAGCCAACGGTCACGCCCTCGAGCACGACCCCTCGGCGAAGCAAAGCGACGCGATCCATTAACCGTTCAGTCCTCGGCGGCGCCACAGGTAATAGATGACTGGGATCACGATCAACGTCAGGATAGTGGACGTCACCATCCCACCCACCATCGGCGCGGCGATCCGCTTCATGACGCTCGCTCCCGCGCCGTGACTCCACAGCGCAGGCACGAGCCCGAGCATGATCGCGAGGACCGTCATGAGCTTCGGGCGCACGCGGTTCACGGCCCCGTGCTCGATCGCCGCCACGAGCTCACCGAGCGTCGGTCGCGGTCGGGCCTTCGTGGCATCCTGCCAGGCGTGATCGAGGTAGATGAGCATCACGACGCCGGTTTCCGCAGCCACCCCGGCGAGCGCGATGAATCCCACGGCGACGGCAATGGACAGGTTGTAGTCGAGCAGCCACATGATCCACACCCCGCCGACCAGGGCGAACGGCAGCGACAGCATCACGATCGCTGTCTCGGCCACGGTACCGAAGGTGAGATACAGGAGCAGCGCGATGATCCCGAGCGTGAGCGGGACGACGACCTGGAGCCGCGCCTTCACCCGCTCGATCGCCTCGTACTGACCGCTCCAGCGCAGCCAGTAGCCGGTGGGGAGCTTCACCTCGCGCGCCACGACGCCCTGAGCGTCACGCACGTAGCTCCCCACGTCCCGCCCCCGCACGTCGATCGACACCTGATCGTACAGGTAACCGCCCTCGCTCCGGATCATCGGTGGGCCGGGGCTGAACTGAATGTCGGCCACTTGCCCGAGCGGCACTTGCGGGCCCTCACCGCTGCCGACCAGGAGCCGGCTGATCGTGCTGGGGTCATCCCGGAAGTCACGGGCATAGCGCACCTGGACGGGATAGCGCTCGCGGCCCTCAACTGTCGTGGTGATCTCCTCCCCACCGAGCGCCAGGCTGATCACTTCCTGCGCATCGCCGGTGGTGAGTCCATAGCGGCCGAGGGCATCCGCATCCGGCCGGATGTCCAGATAGCGCCCCCCGAACGACCGCTCCGCGTAGACGCTCGCCGTGCCGGGGAGCGGCGCCAGCGCGCGCTCGATATCCTGA
>WNGQ01010044.1_pt1 | contig 12554 bp, 15 predicted proteins | sample 5407661 | NCBI WGS metagenome assembly WNGQ01 (sample SAMN13153382, study PRJNA577476) | soil metagenome | isolation source: 60 cm soil or saprolite under Garry oak tree replicate 2 | place: USA:California | collected 2016-06-15
AAAAAACAAACAAGGAGTTTGCTGACTCACTCTTGTGAGCCCGACCGGGCACACGTCAAGCAAGCCAAGCACTGATCCACAATCATTGGAGCTTGTGGACAGCTCTCGACAGACCAACTTCAGTCTGTAAAGAAACTCTGCTTATCCCGCCTTGGGAGCGCTGCGAACGGTTTCTCGCCCGAGTTGCGGCTTCTTGCCAGAGAAATCCGCAACGCCTCGCCACTCGGAAACGACGAAGTAGCTCAGGCCGGTCTTGAGTGACTCCACCATTGCCTCCGGTTCCCCCCGGACCTCCTTGCTGAATTCAGGAACGCCGTTATTCCCTCCTGTTTTTGCAAGGAAGAAACGCTGGACTTCCACTCCTCCTGGCTGGCCCGCTCGCACTTTGCGTGTTCCACGCGAGGAACTGCCCGCTTCCGGGCCTTTCCCTTGTCCTACTACCTCTGTCGCACCTGCCGCCACCATCGAGACCTCCTTTTGTCGACTCCCGCCGCCTCCAGGTGCAAGTCTCCTGGCGGCACATCATCTACGGCCTGTCCTTATCGAGCGCGCTTTTTTGCAACAGTCCGGCCTCTCGCTCGCCGACCATCTGTTGTTCGCCATACTCGGCCACGAGAAGTCCGCTCGGATTTGTTTCCGAGCGTGCCGTCTCGACCAGGCGCACGTTGTATTGCCCAACGATTTGATCCGTCGCCTCGGTCGCGTTTTTCACACGGTGAACTTCCTTCACGCCGAAGACGGTGTAGGTCCACGGCGTCCCCTTGACGTGCTCCATAGAGCGGATCTCAAAGTCCGAAATCATGTGATCGTTCTTAATCTTTCCCACGGTATCCTCGTCGCGAAGTTTGTTCATGGAATAGACGCGCAGGTTTGCGGTCATCATGTTCAAAGCCTCGGAAAGGTTTCGGTCCACCGAGTCCGGTGTGTAAGCAAGATATCGACGGAGGAATTGGCGAACTACGGCCCTGCCTTCGAGGTCTGTAGGGGCAACGCCAGCAGAAGCATCCGCAGACGAGGCATCTGCGGATAACCTGATCGTTGCAACATTACCGCCGCGGGGCCCGCCGACAACCAGAGCATTGCCATCCTTATCCACGCGGATTACTGTCGGCGGCTGTATGCGGACATACATCGCGAATCCCAGCGAGCCCATCGCAAGAACGCCGAAGATCATTGCCAGGAGCATGGCGCGGTTCGCGTAAGCACGGAGCATGCCGTCGTGCTCGTAATATTTCGTGTACCGAGTGACCTCGGGAAGTTCCGGCATCCGATCTATCTTTCTCATCTGCTATTCCCCCCTCAGTCCCCTGTAAGCCGACCCAAGCGAGTGGCCGACGTACCACGCCATGGCATGTGGAATGTTGAAACCGCGATATTGGCCGGGTCTCGAGAAGGAACGCCCTGCCGAAATGGAGGAAGGTGCAGAAGATGCTGTTGTTGTCGCGGAGGAAGCATCGCTGTCTCCGCCGCTGGGTGCGGCAGCACTCACCCCACTCATCGCGCTGCCCGATGGCGGTGTCGGTGACATCGATGTGGACGCAATGGCTGCAGCCGCGGCACCTCCGGCTGGAGAGACACTTGCGCCAGCGGCAAGCGGCGCGGACGTCGCAGTTCCTAGTCCCGCCGGTGGCGGAGGCGGCGCCGCTCCTCCCCCTGCTGCTGCCTGAGAGGCGAGCGCACCCTCACCCAAACCGCTAAAGGATCCAGCCGCCAAACCGGCGACGGTGCTGGCAGTCGTCGTGATAGCGCTGACGACAGTCATCATCGTGCTGCCCACGTCACCACGGACAATACGGCTGGCAATGAACGGAATCAAAGCAATCGATAGCGAGAAAATACTTGCGGTCAGGGCCAGGAGTATCATTTGGCTCGAACCAACGAAGCTGTTCAGAACTCCATTTGCATTGAGGACGGCGTTTATGCTTGAGAGATTCACCGCAGACATGAGGACCTGGAGGATTGCGTAAATGAGCCCCCAAGCCTGGAACGTCATGAGGTTCACGAGGTAGGTGCGTGACAACTGGCCGAGGCCACGCGCGGGCAACAGCGCCAAGACGAAAGGACCCGTTACGTAGAGCACCGAGCCATACATCGCATAAAATACGGTGAAGATGAGATAGCAAACTGGAAATAGGACAAACGCGCTGAGGATCAAGATCAGGCTGATAACTCCGGAAGCCAGGCCGGTCACAAGATTCCATAGAGATGTATTCCCGTTCGTCTGCCAATACTGGGCCAACTGGTTCATCCAATTCGCGAAGAGATCCCCGACGCCCGTCGAGTTGTAAATGAAGTTGGCAACCGAGTTGAACATTCCGTTGACGTCGCGAAAGACCGTGCCATAGTTAGCGAATACCAGTCCCAGAATCAGATACTTTATTCCCGAAATCGCCAGCATCCGGACATCTCCACCCGAGGCGAACGCCTGGTACGCGCTGTAAAGGAAACTCAGGAGAAGAATCGTCCCGGCGACACCTAGCACAGCGCCCGTAACGTTCGCCGTGTCGATCCCGTTCAGCGCTGTTTGGAGGAGTTGTTGAAAGTAAAACACGGTTCACTGCCTCTTCAGGAGGTTGTAAATCTGCTGCTGCACAGCGGCTGCATTGGCGACGCCGTTTTTCACATTCGCGCTCGCATTTGCCAGATCGATGGCACGTACGCGCATCAGGTCCGCTGTTGCAGACTGCGTGTATGCATTGGCGCGAACGAGCCACGCGTCGGCCTGCGCTTCAATGATGGGTGCGCTACCGGGAGCGGCCGTCTGGATGCCTTGGTTGATCTGGTCTGCCGCCTGTAGTTCGAGATCCGCCAGAGAATCGATCTCAATGGCTCTCTTCATTGCAGCCTGAGCGGCAGCATCCGTCATATCGATCATGTCGCGTGTTTGCGGTGAAGCTGTAGTCGCGTTCGGCACTCCGCCGTAAACGACCGTGTATTGTGCGCCGGTCTGGCCGATCTGGTTCGGATCACGGGAAAGCAAGTTTTGCTCGAACTGTCGGGTGGCCGGCAAAGTTGCACTGTTCACTGGAATGCGCATAACTCCCTGGATCTGGTTGAAGATTCCCTGGACGTTCCCTACCAGCGAACGAGCCTGATTGATCAGATTTTGCGGCCAGACTACGGATTGCTCAAAGTTCGAGATGCTTTTCTCGACGGAGAGAATGGTGTTAAGCCCGCCTCCAATGATATTGCTCAGAGTGCTGCTGATGGTGGTAAGACCGGTCGCAAGGATCGCGCAGCACGGGTCCACAAACTGACTTCGAATGGGGTTTGGCGCAAGGAGAGTAAAGGCCACCAACAGAAGAACAGTACGGATCTTGTGACCCCAAGCCCACATCAAACCTCGCATCACATTCTGGATGGCGTTCCTCATCGATTTTCTCCTTCCCTACTTTCGCTGCAGCAAATTCAGAATCTGTGTGTTCACATCTCCGGTCATGTTGGCTCCGCGTTTGCGCAGGGCGTTCTCGTGGGCCAGCCGGGCGGCTTCCTGGCGCAATTCCGCCGCAAGCATTTTCTGTGTGAGAGCCTGGCTCTCGATGCTGGCTACTACTGCGGTCGCGGTCAGAAATGGAACACCCCCATAAGTGATTCCAAACGAAGAGGTAAGAGTTGGGAAATCATTGGTTTGGTGATTGCGCATAGCGCTCTCGAGGCCGACCGGATTGGGCAGCGTGGCGCTCCTTAGGTTGATGGTGAAGATGTTCTGCATCGCGCTTCTGTATTGGCCGATCATCTGGGTCACCGTAGCCTTCGCCTGGTTGATCAAAGCGACGGGCCAGGTTGCCTGCTGGTAGAAATTGCTGAGTGCGGTTCGGACCGAATTGATCGAGTTCAACGCCGTTTTGATCAGGCCGTTGATTACGTTCAGCACCGACTGTCGCCGTGTTCTTGCGGTCACCAACCAGTAAGAAAAAGCGACAAAGAAAAAGCCAGACAGCACGTTTGTCATGAACACCATGGACACTCCTTCCATAACTCCTCCGGGCGCGGAAACAACCCGATAATCCACCCGATGCCACGACCTACCAGGTCGAACAGGAACGGCGCACTCGCAAAAATCACGACGATGAGCGCTCCCCAGGCAGCGAATTCGAGAAGCCGCTGCCATCGAGGGGCCATCGCGGCAAGGAGCCGTTTCATGACTGCGTTTCTCCTGTCACCGCACCGGAGATCTCTTCCGGCAGTGGTGGAACCTCGGCCAATCCGTGAGGAAACTTTCGCGCCAATTCCGAATAGGCGTCGAGCAGTGGCCGGTCGGCAAGCTTTTTGAGGACCCAGGCCCTATACCTTCTCTCTCGGGGAAACGTCGTGCAGACCCAGTAGTCCACCGTCGTCGGTACGATCCGGATCGTTTGCGTCGTCTCGGCTTTTTCCCCAAGGACCAAGAGTGCGTCGGCGCTCTCTCCTTTGCGCGGCGCGCTGAACCGCTTCACCTCGTTCAGCGCCACCGGATTCAGATACAGGTGATTCACGAGCGGGCTCATGTCCCCCGGCTGTTGTCCAATGATCTTGGTGCTCGCGTTTTTGAGGATGCCCGGACCATGCTCCCGGGGCTGGAACTCAGTTCCGACAAAGTCCTCTACCGTCTGGCTGATTCCCCAAACGCTGGCATTCCTTTTCCGTGCTGTCCGGAAGAGTTGAACCACTTCAGGAGCGAGTGTTGAGGAATCCAAGAGGAACCAGCACTCATCAAGAACAGTAATGCTCGGCTGCCCGGTCTTTCCGCCCGACCGAGATGCCACGGCATTCGCGATCAGCATGCTCATGGCGGTTTCGAGCTTGGGGTCCGAACTCAATCCTTCGACGTTGAAGAAAAGCCAGTTGCTGTCGAGCCGCATCGTCGTGTGCGTGTCGAACAGCTTGGCGTAAATCCCTTTTTCCCCCGTCCATCCGCGCAACTTGATCGCCGCCAAGCGGGCCTCGTCGATCGTGCGCTGCATGCGTTCTTCGTCACGCCATTGCGCCAATTCCTCCCGGAGATCGTTGAACGTGGGAGTTGGATTGGAGTAACGGATGGCACAGCGCTTGTAGGTCCGGCCGATTGCGTCGCTGAGCAGGTTGTCGACGAGCGAGTTATCCGAGCCCGGACTGTCGCCGATCATGTGACGCGTGAGATTCTTAAGAAATGCGGTCTTTTCCTTGCTCGGCGTTGTTTCTCCCGGTGGCAGGTCCCAAGGATTGAGCGTCTCGGCGCCATCCAGCTTCACGTCGATGACCCGCCCGCCCATCAATTCCACCAGCGGCTGGTAGGAATCACCCCGTTCGATAATGGAGATTTGCGGGTTGGCGCGCGCCATCATGAGCAGGAAGAGCTGCGCCATAAAGGTCTTGCCGCCGCCGCTCTTCGCCATGATGAGCATGTTCGCGTCGCCGATGCTTGCGTCGAACGGCGAGAACGGAACCAGTTGCCGATAGGGCGTTTCAAAAAGCATGAGTGGTGAATGCGGGGTCCCCCTCCATGGCATTTCCACGGGCAATAGATCGGCGGCATTGAGCGTGAGCAGATCGAGTTCTCGGCGATTCTCCCCTCCCATGGCGGGGAGGCCCGTAAAGAAGAGACGCTTCTGCGCGAGAGTCTCCGGAATCCCGCGGCCGCCGTTCATCCTCGCAATCGCGTGCAACACACGCTGGCGCCGGTCCGCCAGGATGCGCTCGGCCTCTTCGCGTTCCATGCGGTTTCGACTGCGCCCCGAGGTGCGCGTTGTCACGATCAAGCTCATTTGGCAGGCTTTCAGTGAACTCGAAATCAAATCCTGCAGGACCCTAATGAGCTGGTGCTCTGCCACTTGCGCGTCGACGTTGATGCGAAAACCTCCGTGGAAATCCTTCTGGGCGGCCAGCATCTTTCGGAGGCGTCCCTTGTATTGCTTGATCGATTTGCTTTGGTCCGGAAGGGTGACTTCGGCATTGATCACGAGCGGGAAATCCATGACGACAAGTTCACGCAAGACCCCTGGGAAAGTGGCGTCCGGCAGGTCTTTCAGGCTAATCCAGGAATAAAGTAGGCCAGCGATCCTCAGGAAGTCATCTTGTTCATCCTCGATGTTCACATTCGCAGCCTGGCTTCGCGCACTCTCGTACCAGAGTGACTCGCTCGCCGCACGGTACGGCAGGGTGTCATTCCCAAGGGGATGGAGCGCGCGCTTGATCTCAAGAAAGACGTCCTGATGAGTCATCCGTCGAATTGACATCCCCGTCGCTTGAAGCGTCGCTTCCACGCCAGCCAGGAGGCTGTTGAATTCGGAGAGAAGCTCCTCATGATCCCCTCGCGAGCGTTCGATACACTTCGCGGCCGAAAGGCTCAAGCCTCCACTCGATTTCATTTTTCGTTTCCACTCAAAGTCCGGCGACTCATGGTGAATCCGGGGGTTCCAGATGAAGTACAGATGGAGAAAATGTTGCAGGTAGAAGCCAGCGGCCTCCCGGCTCCGCCACAGCTCGATATGCAGCCGATCGAGTTCGCCGAGCACCTGACTCTCGTTCCGGCGCTCCCGGATGTAGCGGGATATCAAATCGCCCGTTCCCTCCGAAATTTCAAACCGCACTTGTATCCGCATGGATCGTTCGGGCAACGATCTCACGAGGGCTTCGAGCAACCCCTTGAGGCGATTCCTTCCTTCATCGCTCGCGTAATACGATTGAATGCCCCCAACCTCATAACCCGCCACCAATGACCCATCGATTTGCACCGCAACGTCTTCAAGCAGGTCCCGGATGCGCAGTTGCTCGCACAACGGAGGTGCGCTCACCGATTGTTCGTATCGTTCGACCGTCAGCGGCATTCCTAATCTCCCAACCGCAGGTATTCCCGAGTGAGTTCCCGGTCCCGCTCCAGGGCGGAGTAGACGTGCGGCTTTGCGTGGAACATGACCCAGTCCTGGAGGTAACCGCGCTGTTTGCCGTACTTGAACAGCATCAGTGCCGGGATGCTGAGCACGGGCACGACGTATTGCAGGACCATGTTCATCGGCAATCCGAACATCTCCCGGTGAAGAAACCTTCCGAGAATGTTCGCGACGACCGCCAGGGCGAGAATCGCGAACAAATCTTCGGCTTCGAGGCCGAAAAACGTGACTCTCGTCCGGAGATTGCGGTACGCAGGTGTTACCTCAAGCGACATTCGTCTTCTCCCCTCAGGTGACTCCTCCGGTCCCCTTCAAAACAAAGAACTCCGCCATCCGAACAAGTCCGGATAGGAGCAAACAGAGGCCGGCCGCTACGAAGTGCCTCATCCATCCTTCCGTGGGATGGATCCGCGTGACGATGCCCATGCGCAGCGCCCCAGCCGTCACCTGCAACCCTGCATAGATGGGCATCAGCACATTGCAAATCCAGTCCACCAGACTCACCAGTGAAATCCAGTAAACGTCCGGATCATTCCAAGCCCTCTGCGAGGCGAACGTTTCCATCGCTCGCAACAAGCCAGAGGCCATAAGGCACAAGAGTCCTCCATACATCGGGCACGCATAACCCTCCGAACGCGCAAAGCGCAAGATGGCGATCGCAAAGAACAAGCCAGCCAGCGTCGGCAGAATCACGTTTCCTGCCCAATTCGTCAGGTTCAGAATTCCGTTGGTGAACGACATCGAAGTTCCTACGCCTCCATCGAAAGCACCAGTTTCCAGATTCCTGTAACGCATAGCATTGCCAGGGCGACAGCCACCAGGCGCATGGCCGGGCGGCGCGTGGCAAAATTGATGATGGCGCCAACAATCGCGAGTCCCGCTGCGATCGGCATGATGGTCCCAGCCAAGTAATTCCACAGGCTGTCCAGAACGTCAGCGGCGGCAAACTGCGACCCGGTGTTGTAGCTCTGAATGAGGGAATATGTTGTTTGCGTGCCGAGCAAGAACATCGCCGCAAGGATGGATGGCAGGGGGTGCCCGCCCGAGGCAGTGTCAAGAATTGCCCGCAGTACGAAATATGCCGCGAGGGTGGTTGTCATCCGACCGACTACAAAATTCGTAACAAAGCTGGACACGTCCGACTGAAATGAACTCAGCCAGGAGGTTCCAATCCCTCCAGAGGGCAACGGAGCTGCGACACCGAATGAGCTGAACCATCCGACGAGAGGCACGAGTGTCACAAACACGACGACCCAAAACATCCATTTCGTGAACCCACCACCAATTAGGAACGTAGTTCCACCCTCACGCCTCAAGCTGATTCCCGCAAGAACCAGCGCAACCAGGGAAGCAGCGGGCGCAAGCTGTAAGAGGACTTGGATGATGTCGTTCAAGAGTTGCGGGACAACCATTGCTCCGTCTTTCCTTTCTCTTCGGCAAAGCGGTTCAAAGTGAGACCTAAGCGGGGTGGGCAGGCAGCCGGGTTCTTTTCTCTCCTTTCCAGAACTGCCCGCCAGCCCCGCCGTGGATGCGTGCCGCCTCGGTTTTACGTCACGCCTCCGGTTCCATTCGTGATCCAGAACTCGATCAACCGGGTGATCCCTGAAACTGCCAGCAATCCAGCTGCTGCTGCGAGCCACCGGCCGACACCGCGCCCGTGCAGCCAAGAGACAACTGCGCCGACGACAGCGCCTCCGGCCCCCACAGGGGCGATGACGTTGCCAACCCAGTTGATGAAGTTCAGGAAGGCGCCTTCCGGCTGCGCGCCCGTTTGGCCCTGTACCGCAACGTTAAACTGCGGCTGAGGGCCGAGACTCTGCGCCCAGACGATCTGACTTCCTAGAATGAAGCAGATCGCTGACACAGCCAGTCCTCGCTTCCATGTCTCGCCCGCCTTCGCCTTCATGGATTTCAGTCCCCTTTCTGCTTCGCCGCCTCTAAAAGATTCAACAGATCGAAGAGGAACGCTGAAGCGCGGGGAAAACTAAAACCAGTTCTCGCGTTTGTCAAAAAAGTGAGGACCGATCAACGAGGCATCATGGAGCATCGAAAAAGAACGTAATTGGTGTGGAGCGTTGTCGACACCACACACGTACGCAAGACAACGATGGTTCCCGGGAGAGAATCCTACGCTGGGATTGAGGAGGCCCTAGTTTAGAGAGAAGTCCTTTGGCTGAATCTCGCAGCGCTCGTACGGAATGCCGGCCTTTTGCAAAGCCTTTTTCTTTTGCTCGATATATGACTCATCATAGACGCTTTTCAAAGTCTCCCCGAGTTGCGCGAGAACCGCTTCCAGCTTCCCGAGTTGGGCGTCAAAATCGGCTTTCTCGAAGCGCCATTTCTCGCGGCACACGTAACACTGTCCCGAATCATCGAGGTTCAAATACTTCCGGGCGATGCCATGCTTGTACAGGTTGATCCCGTTCACTCGCCCCATGAACGTGAAACCGACGCAACGCTCCTCGCCGAGCTTATCTACGAGCGGTTTCCAATTGGGTTCCATTCCCCGATCAACCTCGCTACTGCTGTGGCACCTGCGGCGCAGTGTTTTGCGTGCCCGCTTGCTGAACCATTTCGCTCAGCTCCCGCTTGAGCTGCAAGAGCTGGCGGAGTTCGTCTGACGTAGGGAGGGGTGCATTATTCATCTGCTGGATTGCCGTTGGTCGCAGCTGTCCTCCCTGTCCTCCACCCGATGTTGTGCTTTTTTCAACTACGATGTAAAACCTTGTGTTTCCTGGCACGGTGACAACGATGTTTTGGTTGAAGGCCAGGCCGTTCAGTTCCTGGTCTCCCGCAATTCCGATGTTTGTTGCGATGCGGTCGCGTAGAAGGGCGCTCTCCGAAAGCGGCCCGTTGAAACCGTTGCTACCTCCCGCCCCCACCAGGTATGTCGCTACGGTCCCGAGGCCTGCGAAGGTTCGCATAAGGAAACGGGTGCCCGTCCTTCTTCCGCTGATAATGCCTTTAAGGGGGCCGTAAGTAAGGCTCATTGCTGCGGCGTCAATCTTTTCCGTGGTTCCGTCTGGCATTTGGATCGTGTCGAACCGGATCGCCACGTATCCTGAGCGGTCGGCTTGTTGAAGGGTTCCGAGCGCTTTTGCGCCTGCAGGCACAACAATCTGTCCATCCTTTTCATAGTTGCACTCGATGGCCGCCACAACCGGCGTTCTGATGGCGCTATTCACAACGGACTGGAGCCGGGCAACCAATTTCGTCCCTGCGGGCAAATCCAGCATGACCGGATTTTCCTCCAGCGCGGTCGTAGCCACTCTCGCGCCGACACTTGCGGGATTGCTTTGCACATTTCGAACGAACACCAGTGACGGCTTACGAAGGTCATCTGACGCCGACTGCACTGATGAATTGGAAGAGGCGGGCGCTGTTTGGATCCCTCCGGTATCCGAAAAATCAATCTTTCCCAGCGCGTACGGCCCCACATTCTTAGGGACTGGCGTGGTTGAAGACTTTGGATGCACTCCGATAACCGGCTGCGTAGGTCGCGCCGTTCTGCCCACATCTTCAGGAGTAACACCTTGGCTGCCTGCTGCGTCTGGTTGGCCCGTTTGCGCGTTCAGCAGAGGCGTCACCGATCCCGTTTGCCCGGTTGCCTGTTGGCCTGGAGTCTCCCTACGCCCCAAGTCCGCCGCTCCCGCCCGTCTCGCGTCCGTCGATTTCCTCGCCGTGTTAGAGGAGGAAAACACACCTAGGAACACGAGGAGTACCGCAATGGCAGCTCCTGCGAGCAGAAAGAGGGAACGACTCCGGTCGCGCCCCAGTTCGCGCCGATTCGTAACTTGATGTTCCCGTCGGGCCTTGTCGAAGGCTTGACGAAAGATTTCACGCCATCCGGGACGAGAGGAAACTTTAGTTTCATCGATTAGAGGCTCGTCTGCAGGGCCGGCCTCTGGAGCTCCCGTGGTCTTTTTCTCATTTTCCTCTGCCATGTTGGTCCTCCCGCGAACTGCTCACCCCGAACCCAATTGGCGCCAAGGCGGGGCGGTCCACAGCCCCTGACTCCGCCACCTGCAACAAGAGCATCTCGTTGGATTGCTTGTATGGTGGACGCTCAAACACTACGACACCGTCGGCGCGTTCGGAAGGTCCCAACCGGCGCCTGTTCAACCGAAAATCCAGCACCTGTAACTGCTCGGCCGTTGACCATTTTTCGTGCCGGATCAGCTTTCCCGACGTTGTCCTTCCCCCGAGTTGCACCTGTGGCGGCATCAACAAGATCGCGTGCTTGGTCGGATTTACGACCGAGAACAAGACGACCACTTGCTGACCTCCATCAATTACCCGGCTGACACCGGCACGGACTCGGTCACCACTCTCCGTTTCTTCGCCTACGCGTTGTCCGTACAGGAACGGCAACGGTGCGCGCTCTTGCTGTTCGAGAAACTGGTCAAGGCCGCGACTTTGAATGTCCTCCGCTGATGAATCACTACGACTTGACAGAGGATCTCCAACAGCCGAAAAAGCCGAACTCGCCCCGTCTCCTGGCTTCGAGAGCTTTTTGATTTCTCGACCTTCGATCCCACGGGCCTCCGCCAACGGGACCGTCGCTCCAACCAATGCGAAAGGGAACGCTGAGGACGCGACGAAAAATCCCCTGGAAGCCTCGTATTTCAACAGGAAATCAACATGAGTCCGATCTGGAGAATTGCTCTCTCCCCGGCTAATCAACAGCAAGCTGACTTCGTGTCCGCCCGCCGTCGAAATCAGAAGGTTCGTCTCAGATGCCTTGGTTGAGAGAGCCTTTACGAAGACGAGTCTCGGCTCGTGTTCCGAATGCTCGACTTGAAACGCGGAAGAATCTCCCACGACGACCGCGTTCACGACCTCTGGCAAGCGGATAGTGGTGACATACCGGGCGGCCACCTCGACAACCGTGACTTTCCCTTCGAGGTCCGTCTCGGTAACGATCCGCGGCTCGACCTTGGGGATTTGCGCGAGCGCCACACCCGCCCCAAGAAAGAAACACAAAGGCCAAAGTCCGCGAAGCATCTTCATTGTCCACCTCTAGGTCCGGTTGCAATGCTTTGTGCTGCGAGTCTCCGGGCAGTCTCGCGTCGTAGGGCGCGGTACAACTGCGCGACGCGACTCACGTAGAGAAAAACCTCCCGAGAAGAGTATGCTAGGCCCCGCGAAAGGATCTGAGACTCACCCACTTGATAGGCGGCAACGACCAGTCGTAAATCGCCATTGAACAGCCGGATTAACCAAGCGAGATAAGCAACTCCGCCTCGAATGTTCTCTTCGATGTTGAATCGATCAGGCACTCCGAACCGGCTTGCCGTCGCAGGCATAAGCTGCATGAGACCCGCAGCGCCCTTCCTGGAAACCGCATAAGGGTTCCAACCTGATTCCACCTGGATGACTGCGTCCACGAGCTCTACAGGGACCTCGAATGCCGAGGCGTAGGATGCCGCGCATCGCTCGGAGAATTCGCGGACGCTTGTTGGCTCCGCGGCCCAGACTGCTGATGCACTGAACCAGATTAGGAAAACAAACGCCTTGGCCATCGTGTTCATCGGTTTCATTCTCAAACCACGGCACAAGCTACAGCGCCTCTTCCATTAAGCTTGTCTCTGTACAGCTTCGAATCCACAATGAGGCCCTCGAAGCCCTCGCGGAGCAGAAGTCTGCCTCGATCTCCTTCCGTCTTTGCCAACAACGGCAAGAGAACGTCTCTCAGTTCCGGCATGA
>WNGQ01005775.1_pt1 | contig 12553 bp, 11 predicted proteins | sample 5407661 | NCBI WGS metagenome assembly WNGQ01 (sample SAMN13153382, study PRJNA577476) | soil metagenome | isolation source: 60 cm soil or saprolite under Garry oak tree replicate 2 | place: USA:California | collected 2016-06-15
GCCAAGAGCGACGACCGTCCCGACTCTGACATCATTCGACTTGCGGTCCATAACAGCCTTCCTCGTTGAGGGGTATCGCATCGAATCCATCCACGGCGAAAGACCTGCCCGCCGATGGTTCTATTCCCGCGTGTGGTGAAGGTCAGACCGTCGAATGCAGTAGCGCGCCGAACAAGAGGATGAGAAACCACAGCGCGAGGCTCGCGATCGAGGTGCGCCGGAACCAGCTCCAGCGGGCGACCGCACCTTGCCGCAGGGCGATCTCGCAGCGCAGCCGGGCGTAGCCGTTGCCGATGAGCAGCGCCACGAGCCCCATCTTGGTCCAGAAGACGCCTGAGGACGCGAACGTGTCGAGCTCGGTCAGGACTAGCAGCACCCCGCTCGCGAAGATCAGGGCGAGGCCGCCGACCACCCACAGGTGAACGGCGGCGAGGCGATCGAGCTCTGCCGGCCAGTCGGCCACGCGGCCGGGTGAGAGTCGGAGCGCGGCCACGTCCGTGGCGATCGCCACACCGCCGCCAGCCAGGATGCCGACCAGATGGACGTAGGTCACCGTGGCGCTCACGGCCCTGGTCTGACCGTAGAAGTGCGCCCAGCGCGCGACCAGCTGCGACACCGCCGTCATTGCGACCATGGTCCGTCTCCCCTCGAGTTGTGAGTACTTCCCTCGCCCCGTCGGCCACCGCAGAATGATCCGGTGGGAGAGACTCTCGACGCCGGCTGCTTATTCTCCCGGGAATAATCCGGCCGCGCGCGCAGTCTCTATTCGGCAGGTGGACCGCGCACCCCGAGGACCTGTTGGAGTCGAGCGAGCTGGAGCGATTCGAAGCCGTCGTGTTGCCGCATCTGGACGCCGCGTACACACTGGCGCGCTACCTGACGCGCAACGATCACGACGCTCAGGACGTCGTGCAGGACGCCTCCCTGCGCGCGCTGCGGTATTTCGCGGGCTTCCGCGGCGGCGCGAGCGGCGAGGGGCGGGCGTGGCTGCTCGCGATCGTGCGCAACACGGCCTACACCTGGCGGCAGCGGCACCGCGCGGACACGCTCACCACGGAGTTCGACGAGGACCGACACAGTGAGAGCGTGGCGGACCGGCATCCGGGAGCGGCCGTGGAGGCCCAGAGCCAGCGCGCCGCGCTGCGGCGGGCGATCAATGACCTGCCCCCCGAATTCCGCGAGGTGATCGTGCTGCGCGAGCTCGAGGGATTGTCTTACAAGGAAATCAGCGACGTGGCGGGCGTGCCGATCGGCACCGTGATGTCGCGGCTATCGCGTGCTCGCCGGCGCCTCGAGGAGGCGCTGTGCGCCGACCCGGAGGACTGTTGACGTGACGCATCCCGCTTTTGAAGCCCAGCTCGACGCCTACCTGGACGGCGAGCTCGCCGCGCCGGACGCGGCCGAACTCAAGCAACACCTGCGCGCGTGCCCCGAGTGCTCCCGCCTGGAGCGGCGGCGGCGCGCGTTGAGTGCCGCGCTGCGCGATCAGCTGCCGCGCTTTCCGGCGCCGGACACGCTGCGGGCCGGCGTGCGCGCCGGGGCGCGTGTCGAGGCGGGCCGGACGGCGCGGCGCCACGCCCCCTCGTGGGGTGCACTCGCGGTCGCCGCATCGCTCGCGCTGGTGGCCTTCGGCAGCCGGCAGCTGGCGCTGCGGGGCGCCGCGGCGGAGGCGATCACGAATCAGGTGCTCGCGAGTCACGTGCGCTCGCTCATGCCCGGGCATCTCACCGACGTGCTGTCGTCCGACCAGCACACGGTGAAGCCGTGGTTCAACGGCAAGCTCGATTTCTCGCCCCCGGTGTACGACTTCGCGGGCAGCGGGTTCCCGCTCGTCGGGGGCAGGCTCGAGTACGTGGACGGGCGGCCGGTGGCGGCCCTGGCCTACAGCCGGCGCCAGCACGTCATCAGCGTCTTTCTCTGGCCCGCCGGGCAGGGAGGGGGGCGTACCGCAGGGCCTGGCGACGCGACCCGGCAGGGCTACCACCTGCTGCACTGGGTCACGCCAGCCTTTACCTACTGGGTTGCGTCCGACCTGGGGCTCTCGGAGCTGCGCGACTTCGTGACACTGCTGCAACGAGGGGATTCGGCGGCGACGGCCGCGGTCCGCTAGGCCGGCGGCAAGAGGTTGCGTCCTTGAGCCACCTCACACGACTGCAAGAGACTCTGATCTGGTCGCTGCTCGACTTCGCCGTGGCCCTCGCCTCGACATGTCTGCGGCGCGCCACGGCATGGCGGGAGAGACCGGTATTGCGGGTCGAGAGGTCGAGCGCGAAGCGCGTGCGGCCCGCGCGCGAACGGCGCCCCGAGACGCGCGTCGTTGCCGTCCTCGTCTCACGGGCAGGCATGGCGGAGCGGTTGCGCCGTGCCCTGGGCGGGCGCGCGCGCATGTGCTTCACCTCGACGTGGGACGAGCTGCAGCACGTCGTCGCCCGCCTGTCGCCCTCGGCCGTGTTCGCCGACCCGGTTGCCGACAAGGCAGGGGACCCCGAACGGCACCTGGCGCGATTGTCACGCGACTGGGGTGTCTCCGTCATTCTTTACACGACTCTGACGTCGGCGAGTGCGGGGAGCCTGCTGCGGCTGGGTCAATGCGGCATTCGCCACGTGATCTTCCACGGCTGCGGCGACAGCGCGCGTCGGCTCGCCGCAGTGTGCGAGTGCGGACCGCGCGAGCCGCCCCCACCTCCGTTGCGGGCAGCCTGACGCCGGAGCAGATTGTCCGTATCTCGCGCCGTCCCACCGACACCAGGATCGCCCCGTGACCTTTCCCTTCCGATCGATCGGCACCGCGCGCACCACCCCGACACCAATCGCCGGCTTCGTCGTGCTCGCGGCGCTGCTGGCCGGATGTAGCAGCGAAACGGCCCCCACCGGGTGGATACCCAGCGACGGGGCCATCACGGGCGTGATCACGACGACGAACGCGTTCCCGGCTCCGCGTCATGGATCTGTCCCGCCGGCCTCCGCTCGCGGCACGAGCGACAGAGTCCCGCTGCTGACGGCGCCGGGCATTGCGGCGTTCTTGTCCCGTCTGCCCCGGGCGGTGCTGCGGGCGCGCCGCCTTCCCAGGGTACGGCCGGTGGCCACGGCGCACGACCTACTCGTCACGTTCCGGAACGGCGCCCTCGGGGCGCCCCCCGTGGGATCGGCGACGCTCGCGACTAGGGCGAGCGCCCGGCTGCTCGGCGCGGCGATGCGCTCCCGCTTCGCGGCGATGCTCCCCGCCGGCGTCGTGGTCGCCGGCGTGTCGCCCACGATTCTCACGGCCAAGGTCCGCGTGGCCGACACCACGGCGCTCGACGCCGTCGCGGCCGCGTTGAGCCGCGATCCGGCCATCGCGACGGTCACGCGCAACCGGTTGCTGTGGTTGGACAAGACCACGTGGGTCGGGGCGGGGGCGGGGGCCACCGGCCCCGGCGCCGCGGCGTTGCGAGTGGTGCCGAATGACCTGTACTATCCCGTGCAATCGTGGCACTACGGTCTCATCGACCTGCCACGCGCCTGGACCATCACGACCGGGAGCCCTTCGGTGCTGGTCGCGCTGGTCGATGACGGCACGCGCTTCGATCATCCGGCGCTCGCCGGGAACCTGACGTCCGACGGATACGACTTCGTGACCGACGCCGATACGCTGCCGCTGTGCGCCGGCGGCACGATCACCAACGCCGACGACAGCACCGGCTACGACCCCGACCCTACGATCCCGGGGTCGTACAGCTTCTCCGATTCTACGGAGACGTGCTACGTGGGCGACACGCTCGGAGCGCATGGGGTGCACGTCGCGGGCACCATCGGCGCGGTGGGCAACGACCACCTCGCCGTGACCGGCGTGAACTGGAACGTCAAGATCCGTCCGGTCCGCGCGCTCGGAGTGGGCGGGTTCGGACAGCTTTACGACGTCGCGCAGGGCATTCTGTATGCCGCCGGCCTGCCGGCCGACAACGGGGCGGGCGGTACGGTCCAGGCGGCCACCGGGGCCAAGATCATCAACTTGAGCCTGGGCGGTACGGAGACCGATACGACGATGCACAGCGCGATCATCAGCGCCACGAACGCGGGAGCGCTGATCGTGGCGGCGGCGGGAAACGCCGGCACGTCGGCGCTCCACTATCCGGCCGCGTACCCCGAAGTGCTGGCGGTGGCGGCGGTGGGACCCGACGGGGAGCCCGCATCGTACTCGAGCTACGGGTCTTACGTGGGGATCCGGGCCCCAGGAGGGAACTTCGAGTTCGGGGACGCGAGCGACGGCGTTTTCTCGGCGATCTGGAACTTCAACACCCACAGCGCGGACTACGCGTGGGCCGAAGGCACGTCCATGGCGAGTCCGCACGTCGCCGGCGTGGCGGCCCTGTTGCTCGCGCGGACCCCGTCGCTGACGGCGAGCGCCCTGCGGGCGCGCCTCACGACCTACGCCGTCGGGCCGGCCACGCAGTACGGCGTGGGACTCGTGAACGCGTATAACAGCCTGACCCAGACTCACGGCCCCCCGACCCAGGTCTTCGCGCTGCTCTACTCGGCGGTCTCGGGCGCCGTGGTGCAGGCGGTCAGCACCGACCCAGGAGGCGGCTTCGCGTTCAGTCGCGTGGAAGACGGCAAGTATTTCGTCTACGGCGCCGGCGACGAGAGCGGCGACAAGCTGGTCGGCGTGCCCGGCAGGGTATGGGGTGCGCTCGGCGGGCACGCGACTCCGACCCCCATCACGGTGCTAAGCGCGGCGCCTCACACCGCCTCGTTTACGATCGGGTTGCCGGAGCAGATTCGGCCCAACCAGTCGTTCGCGAGCGCGAACGACCTGGTGGTCGGCGGCTACACGCGCAGCATCTTGACGGACTCGCTCGAGCTCGACTTTTACCGCGTGAAGATCCCGGTTGGCGGGACGTATACGTTCGAGACGTCGGGCTGGCTCTCGGCGTGCGGGTTCGCACTCGAGGAAGCCACGGCGATCGGCCTGTTCGACGCGGCGCAGAACCTGCTCCCCCCGGTCGCCGGCTACGTCGACCCGTCGCACCTCAACTACTGCTCGCGCCTGACGCGCTCGCTCAAAGCGGGTACGTACTACGTCGGCGTCGCCGGACTGTTCAACGGGCTGCAGTATCAGCTGCAGGCCCGGGCCGGACCGTAAAGCCTACGGCCCGCCGAACCGAATGCCGGTGGTGAACGGCAGGAACGTGGTGCGGGGGAAGCCCGATACCGCGGCGACGTTCACGTAGCGCGCCTCGAAAAACAGCGCCACCCCTCGCAGCGCCACGGTCAAGCCGCCGCCCAGATTCCAGGCGAGTTTGGTGGCGGCGCGATCGGTGGTCGAGCCGCTCGTGCTGACGGAAACGGTGGCGTGGTACACGCCCACCCCCCCGATCGCGTAGGGCTTCACGCGGGCCGCCGACGATGACTGATACGTGACATTGACGCTGGCGCCGGCGAGCTTGGTCTTCTCGTCGGTCGGCGCACCCACGCGGTTCGTGAGGCTGTCCTTGAGGGTGTTGTTCGCGCCGTTGCTCCCGTAGCTCACGTCGACGCGGAAGCCCACCGGCAGGACGGGCAGCTTGAACGCGAGCAGCGCCAACGCGTGCCACGCCGTACTGAACCCCTGCCCGCCCGCCGTCGAGTGATAGTCGCCTACCGGAGCCGTCAGGCCTCCGCCGAGACCGAACTGAGGATGGACGCCCTGGGCCGCGACCGAGACGGCGGCGAGGGAAGCGACGACCACGGCGCGCGCGGCTTTGCCCGACCAGGACATGAGATCTCTCCTCACGTAGAAGCTGGAATAGTGGCAGGCGGAGCGGTGCGCGGCAACTCGGCCACCGGCCCTAGCGGGGCGGCGGCTGGCGCCCTGCCGCGACGCCGCGCAGTGCCGCGAGGTCGTGCACGTCCACCACGCGCCGCTCCAGGCCCGCCAGACCGGCGCGCGCCAGCCGGCGCAGCTGCCGGTTGGTGGTCTGGCGGCTCAGGTTCGCGAACGCGGCGATCAAGTCCTGACTCACCTGCAGCCGCGCGCTCGCCGGCGAGTCGCCCGTGGCGGCGATCCTGTCGGCCAGGAGCAGCAGGCTGTTCGCCACGCGCCGCAGCGGGTCGCGCAGCGACAGCATGGCCAGTCGGTCCAGCAGGGCGGCGTAGCGGCAGGCGTCCCATGCCACGACCGCGACGGCAAACGGCAGATTCGCGCTGAGATGGCGGTCGAAGGCGTCGGCCGGGAGCTCGAGCGTGGTGGTGGGCAGCAGCGCGGCGGCGTGGCGCGTCTCGGTGCTCGACTCGGCCGGCCACAGTTGCGGCGTCAGCATCGAGCCGGGACCGAACACATCGAGGATCGCGTGGCCCGCCCGTCCCGCCGCCAGACGCAGTCCGAGAGCGCCGTCCCGCACGCAGATGTGCATGTGCTTCACGCGCTCGGTGGGGAGGAGCACCTCACCGACGCGGTACGTGTGCGTCTCGACGCCGGGGAGGCCGGCGATCTCAGTGGCCACGAGCTCCAAACGACGCGGCTCCTGACGGGCGCGGGCGGCGGTCGACATGTGGCATCCCGAGCATCATCAAAAACGGGGCCATGGGTGCGGACGGGGGTGTAGCGTGGACTGCGAACGACGTTGCGGCGGCGCTATGCCGGCGTGACCTGCTCCGCGGTGTCGAGGGCGCGCCTCACCGTTTGCAGCAGGAGCCCGCTCTCGAACGGTTTGCGGACGAACGCCGCGCCTTCGTCGAGCAGGCCGTCGTGCGCGATCGCCTCGGGACTGTACCCGGACATGTAGACCACGCGGATTCCCGGGCGCTGCCCGCGTACCTGCCGGGCGACTTCGCGGCCGTTCATGTCGGGCATGATCACGTCCGTGAGCAGCAGATGCACCGGTCCGGGATGCTCGCGCAGGGCGTCGAGGGCTTCGGCCCCACCGGCCGCGTCGAGCACGGCGTAGCCGCTGCGCTGCAGGATCCGCTTGGTGACCACGCGCACCGCCGGCTCGTCGTCCACGACGAGTACGGTCTCGCCCGCGCCGCGGGCGGCGCCGGACGAATCCCCCGCCGGCACCGCGGCGGCGACGAGCGGCTCGTGCCAGGGCAGATAGATCGTGAAGGTGGCGCCGGCGCCGGGCGCGCTCTCCGTCCAGATGTAGCCGCCGCTCTGCTTCACGATCCCGTACGTGGTCGCGAGACCGAGCCCCGCGCCGTGACGACCCGGCTTGGTCGTGAAGAACGGCTCGAACAGGTGACTCTGGGTCTCCTCGTCCATGCCTACGCCGCTGTCGCGCACGGCGAGCGTGGTGTAGCGGCCCGGGCGCATAGGCGGGTGCTCGCGGGCGAACGCCTCGTCCACCACGACGTTGCGCGTGGCGATGTGCAACCGGCCGCCGCCCGGCATGGCGTCCCGCGCGTTCATTACCAGATTCACCACGGCCTGCTCGAGCTGCGCCGAATCCACGCGCACCGCGCCGCTCTGCGCGGCCAGGTCGAGCGCGAGCTCGATCCGCGCACCCACGAGCGGCCGGAGCGTGCGCTCCATGCCGCCCACCAGGCCGTTGAGATCGAGCAGGCGCGGGGCCAGCACCTGCTGGCGGCTGTAGGCCAGCACCTGGCGCGTGAGCTGCGCCGCCTGCGTAGCGGCCGTTTTGATCTCTTCGAGATCGTTGCGCCGGGCGTAGGCGCGGGGCAGGTCGTCGAGCAGGATCTCGGCCGAGCCGAGCACCACCGTGAGGAGATTGTTGAAGTCGTGTGCGATCCCGCCCGCCAGACGCGCCACGGACTCCATGCGGTGCGCGCGGCTGAGCCGCTCCTCCAGCTGCCGCTGCTGGGTGATGTCGTGCGCGACGCCGAGCACGCCGATGATGCGGCCATCGTGGTCACGCAGCGGGCTGCGCGTGAACAGCAGCGTGCGGCGCCGCCCGTCGACGACTACGTGCTCCTCCGCCGTCTCGCTCTCGCCGCCCGAGCGCACGCGCGCGTCTGCCTCGCGCGAGCGGGCGGCCTGGTCGGCGGGGAACAGGGCCGTGTCGTCGCGGCCGACGATCTCGCCCGCGGGCCGGCCCAAGAGGCGCGCCGCGCTCGAGTTGATGAGCACGTAGCGCCCCTCCAAGTCCTTCGCGACGATGGCGTCGTTCGAGCTCTCGATGATCTCCTGCAGCAGGTCGCGGCTGCCGCGCAGCGCGTGCTCCGCGTGCTTGGCGTCGGTGATGTCCTGCGACAGCGACATCCCGGCGACGATTGCGCCCTGCCCGTCGCGCACCGGCCCGGCGCGCACCAGCAGCCAGCGGTCCCGATAGGGGACCTCGACCGCGGCGCGACGCCCGTCCAGCGCGCCGCGGTACAGCGGCTCGAGCGCCTGCGCGACCTCTGGGGGAAGGACGTCCCGCACGGCTTTTCCCTGGCATCCGGCGGGCGCGAGACCGAGTATGCCCCCGTCGTCGCCCCCCGCGACGATGTAGCGCAGGTCGTGGTCGAACAACACCAGGGAGCCGTCGGGAAGGTTACGCGCGAGCGTGCTGTACAGGGCAGCGACATCCGGCAACGCGCCCCGGGGCTGGAGCTTCCTCAATGCTAGTCTCCGTCCCGCGAGGGGTGCGCGATGGGCGCCATGGAGACTGGTGTCGCACTATCTATGCCCCTCGGTGCTGCTCAGGGACAACACCCCTTGCACCAAAATGGTGCGGGAAGACGTCAGGTTCGCACCTGGTTGCGTCCCCCTTCCTTGGCCCGATAGAGCGCCCGATCGGCCGCCTTGATCACCAGGTCCGACTTGGCGTGGCGGTCGCTCTTCTCGGCCACGCCGATGCTGATGGTCACGGGCACGCGCTCGCCCGGGCCCCGGTCGGTCAACACCTTTTCCTTCTTTTTCTTCGAGCGGAACCGGGCGCGCAGGATGAAGCGGGTGTCCTCGACGGTCCTGCGCAGCTGGTCCAAGTCCGGGAGGCACTGCTCCGCGTCCCGGCCCGCGAAGATGACCGCGAACTCCTCGCCCCCGTAACGGTAGGCTTTGCCGCCGCCCGGCACCTGAGCCAGCTTCGCCGCGATCATCCGCAGCACCTGATCGCCGACGTCGTGGCCGTGGCGATCGTTGATGCGCTTGAAGTGATCCACGTCGATCATGGCCACGCTGTAGTGGCCACCGAGCCGCAGCAGCGCCTCGTTGAGGGCGCGCCGGGCCGGAAGGCCGGTGAGGCTGTCTTGGTACGCCATGTGGTAGGAGGCTTCCACCACGGCGACGATGAGGATGAGGGCGGAGGTGGCGAGGTAGAACGTCGAGAACCCGGCGGCGCCGGCCCGTACCGCCGAGAGCCCGATGAAGGCCGGGAGCAGGGCCCACGCGAACGAGCGCCCGGTTTGCGTGGGCGCGAGCAGCTGGCCTGCGGCCAGCAGGCCCGCCGCCACGAAAAAGGCGAGCAGCGCGGGATCCGCCATGGGGGTCCACACGAACATCCAGCCGGGCAACAGGCGACTGTGGAGCAGGGCGGCGGTGAGCGCAGGCGTGGCGCGGTCGAGGATCGACACGAGCGCCACCTGTCCCAGAATCAGTCCCAGCCGCACCAGGCCCGGTGGCGTGAGGAATCCGCGCTCGGCGGTGAGCGCGAGGGCGGCGAAGTTGAGCGGCAGCAGGACGGCGATCGCCTGGTACACCACGCGGTCGCGCGTGAGGCCGTGGCCGGCGGCGAAATGCAGCAGCGTCCGGTCCGCGAGCGCCAGCACCAGCAGCACGAACAACAGGCGGCTGCGGTGGAAGCGCCAGCCGATGAGCATCCCGGCGCCGAACACGGCGTAAGGGTAGAACGGCGCGAGCGGCGCGAGCAGGGTCTGCAGCCATTTCGCGTGCGTGTAGATAAGCGCTGCGAGAATGATCGGGGCTTCCGGCAGGCCGTACGACACGAACTTCCACACGGCGGCGTAGGCGGCATACGACTGCGGGGCTGCGGCTCGCGGCACGGGTCCGGGGCTCCTCGAGGTCGTTGGGGGCCGCCGGACGACGCGCGGTCGCGGCGGGCACTAAAGGGTACGCGGAACAGGCCCGAGGTCAACGGTCGGGTTGCGTGTGGAGCAGGCGGCTGGCGATATTTTCCCCGCCGTGGCGGTATCGTCTAGGGGACTAGGACGGAGCCCTCTCAAGGCTCAAACACGGGTTCGAATCCCGTTACCGCTACTGAAAGAAAAAAGACGTCGAGTAGAGACGTCGAACAAAAACGTCGAACAAAGACGTCAAGCAGGGGTCGTTCGCCCCCATCGTCTAACGGTCAGGACACCACTCTTTCAAGGTGGGAACAGGAGTTCGATTCTCCTTGGGGGCAGAAGAAAAAAGACGTCAAGCAAAAGCGTCGCGCAGAGGCGTCGAGCAACGACGTCGCGCAAAGGCGTGACGTCTTCGCGTGACGGTTTTGCGTGACGGTTTTGCTTGACGTCTTTGCGTGACGCCTTTGCTTGACGTCTCTTTTCTGTTAGGGCCGATAGCTCAACTGGCAGAGCAACTGACTCTTAATCAGTAGGTTCTCGGTTCGATTCCGAGTCGGCCCATAGACTTACGCGATCGCTTGCTAATCTTTGCAAATCTTTGAGTCGAGCGTCACCGTGACGCTCGACTCTTCGTTCTAGGACCTATGGCCAAGGACCGGGTCGCGGGGATCGTGGACCGTGGCGCTCGAACATGACCACGACGGCGATGAACGAAGCGGCCGTGGCGAAAGCGCTCATCGGCCGTCGCGGTGGCATGGTCCTGAAGGACTTGCGCGCCAAGGGTGCCCGGGTTGCTCAAGGTCGGCGTCCGCCCAAAACCCCAGCCATCGTGGCTGGGGTTTTGGAACCCACGCTCCAAGTGCTGCTGGGCACCAAGACCCGAGCCGCAGCCGAGCATATCGCGCGCCGATGGGAGCTTCTGGGTCTGTTGGACGAAGAAGCGATTCGCGCCGCGGCCGACACGATGGATGAGAACAGCGGCGAGTTGCTCGAACTGACGATGCTCGCGCTGTATAAGCAGGCGCTTGGCATCAAGGAGACGAAGAAGCGCGTCTCGATGACGCGCTTATTCCCCGGGATTCCCAGTTCTCGCGAATTGCAAGGGATTGCGGGGAATAACTCGGCAGTGTTAGGTTGTCGCCGGCGAGATTCCCCGCGCCAAGAAACTAGGCACGTTGCCTAGTTTCCCCCAGAGCCATAGACCGAAGACACGATAATCAGCCCTCGCGGCTGATTATCGCTCATGTGCCACCACGGCACATGATCCTTGGTCCTTAGTACGAATCTTCAGGCATGATGCCTGAAGATTCCCGGAGCCTCCATGCCCACGAAAATACTCTCGGACTCACGGCAACCACGGTCACGTGCCGTTTCGACGATTGGACTGGCGCTCCCTATGGCCCGACGGTCATCGGCACTGTCGGCGCGGTCGACAGCCTGCAATACGTCACGCCCCGGGTAGACAGCGTGAAGTACGCAGCCGACAGCTTCGTGACGATCGGGAACGTGCGGTACACAGCCGGCGGGTACCAAGCCGGTGTCTTCGGGTGGGCCGCTGTCCTGTGGTTCAGCACGCCGCATTACATCGTCTACGGTCACGATTCGACCGGGGCGACGCTGAGCGAGGACTTCGGCGGGATCGTCAGCGGTCCGAGCGAGCGCTCGATGGCGCTGGGGCGACAAGTACCTGATACTCTGGCATTCAAGATCATCGTATATCCTGGCGGCGCAGACTCCAGCGCTTCAACCGTGAAGCTCCAGACAGCGAAACCGACGTACGTCGTGCCCGGCCTGCCCTTCTGCCCGAACTGGGCCCCGAAGATGTCTGCGAACAGCATCACGCTTACGGCCACGAAGTAAGAAGCGCTACCGCCCGCCGCCCGTGACGCCGCCTCGGCCGGCGGACTCCAAAAGGTCACGGCACTGGTAGCGCAAGCCCCGGTTCACGAAGCGTGGACCGGAGCTGTTGCATTCCGTATGCTGGGATGTAGGTTCTCGCTGAACCGACCAGGGTAAGGGTGGTGACGTCTCGCCACCCTTACCCCACCACGCTCTGCCCGTCTGAACTCCATGTTCAACCGAGCGTCGCGGCTTCAACTCGGCCAGGAGCGTTGCCCGTTCTGATTCGTCGTGTTCGACTTTGTCGCTAATCTTGGCGAGTTTGTCCGAGATAATTGCGAATTACTCGGGGTTTTCGGTGGAGTTGGTCGGGGTTTTGGGTGAGTTGTTAGCGGTTACCGCGTGAGAGAAAAGCTTTGCGGACGCGTCCTAGACAATAAGAACTCCCGCCCAACGACCTCCGTCGCGGCAAACAACGGCAAACGGCCTCGCTCGTGGGGGTTTCCCGGCCTGTTGGAAAGACCTCCCGCCCGACGAGCGTGCGGTGGTGCCCACTGACAGAAAATCAGGAGGCTGCGTTTGCTAATCTTTGCAAATCTTTACGAGGGAAACCCCGTTAATTCCGGGGTCCGATCGGGCGAAAAACAGGGTACTTTGTGCGCAGAGTGGGTCGGAGTTCACCGGAGTGCCAACCCCAGGACCGGACTCTTAAGCAGTAGGTTCTCGGTTCGATTCCGAGTCGGCCCATTTCTCACCACATCAGCGCCCTCACCAGCACCCCGAGCCCCACCAG
>WNGQ01012207.1_pt1 | contig 12551 bp, 11 predicted proteins | sample 5407661 | NCBI WGS metagenome assembly WNGQ01 (sample SAMN13153382, study PRJNA577476) | soil metagenome | isolation source: 60 cm soil or saprolite under Garry oak tree replicate 2 | place: USA:California | collected 2016-06-15
GCCGAGTCGCGCGTCGATCGCATCGCCGGCGAGTGGAGCGCGATCCGCGCAGAGCTGCGCACCAAGGGCGTGCTGCTGGGCGCGATGACGGTGGCCACGCGGCTGCCTCGCACGTTCGAGCCCAGCGACCTGCAGTTCGTGGCCGCGGTCGCTGACCAGATCGCGGTCGCGCTCGACCGCGCGCGCCAGCACACGAAAGAGGCTCGCACCGATTACCTCACCGGTCTTGCCAACCGGCCGGAGTTCGAGCGGGCTATCGACCGCGCGGTGGCCGCGTCGGACCGGCACAAGCGACGGCTTGCGCTGATGATGATCGACCTCGACAACCTGAAGCAGATCAACGACGAGCACGGCCACCACGTCGGTGACGAGGCGATCCGCGTGCTCGCCCATGAGCTGCAGCGCGCAGTCCGCGCGACTGACACATGCGGACGCCTCGGCGGTGACGAGTTCGGGGTCGCGATGCCCGACGCGGACGAGCACCACGCATCTGACGTGGCCGCGCGCGTGCGCCATTCGCTCGAGTATTTGAACCGCGCGGCCAAGCTGCCCGTGCGCGTCGACTTCAGCATCGGCATCGCCGCATGGAAGCCGGGCATGGACTGGCAGGCGATGTACCAGGAGGCCGACAAGGAGCTGTACATCGACAAGCGCAGCCGGCACGCGGCGCGCAAGAAGGTCAGCGATGCCAGGAGCTAGCAACCTCAACGGCGCCATGCCATCAGGCATGGTCCTCAACCAGGAGTTCTTCGAGCGCGAAACCATCGAGGTCGCTCGTGACCTCCTGGGCAAGGTGCTCGTGCGCGCGGTGCGCGGCCACGAGCGTTGGGGACGCATCGTCGAGGTCGAGGCCTATATGGGGCCAGATGACCAGGCGGCCCACTCGTTCGGCGGGCACCGCAGCCCGCGCAACGAGTCGATGTTCGGGTACGCGGGGCATGCCTACGTCTACTTCACCTACGGCATGTACCACTGCCTGAACTTCGTCACCCGCGAGCCCGGCGTGCCGCAGGCGGTGCTGGCCCGGGCGCTGGAACCAGGTCCCGGCGTCGGGCGCTGCGGCGGTCCCGGCTTGCTGTGCCGCGCGCTGGAGATCGACCGCAACCTCAACGGCGTTCCGCTATCGCCGCCGAACCTCTACGTCATCGACGACGGCGAGCCGGCTCGCCGCATATACGAGACGCCGCGGGTCGGCGTGCACAGCTGCGGCGATTGGGAGCACAAGCCGCTGCGGTTCTGCTGGGACTCGCCCCACCTGTCGCGCCCGCTGCCCCGAGCCTTCAGAGCGGTCGATTAGACCGGCCTAGGGCCAATCTCCCGGGCTCGGCTCCAGGCGATCTCGCGTTTCCCAGTCCTCGCGGATCGGCGCGAACACGTCAGTCACCGTGGCGCCGTCCGGGCCGGCGGCCGCGCCGTGCTCGACGTGGCTTGGGATGACGTACGTGTCGCCGGCGTGGAGCTCGAGCACCTCATCGCCGATGCGCATGGTCATCGATCCGCGGATGACGAACCCCAGTTGCTCGTTCTCGTGCCTGTGCTCCGGCGATATCGCGTTGGGCGCTAGGTCGACGACGGCCATCGTCATGCGCGCGCCCTTGACGGCGCGAGCTCTGATGCCGTCCGCGAGAACGATCGGCTGCAGCTTCGCGAGCTGCTCGAAGGCGCTCATTCGATGACGCGGTCGATGATCGTCGCGGTGCCGATGCCGCCGCCGCAGCACATCGTCTCGAGTCCGTAGCGCAGGTCGCGCCGCTCGAGCTCGTACAGCAGGCGGTTCATCAGGATCGCGCCCGATGCGCCGAGCGGATGCCCCACCGCGATGGCCCCGCCGTTGACGTTGGTCTTGTCCATGTCGGCGCCGGTCTCCTTCTGCCACGCCAGCACCACCGACGCGAACGCCTCGTTGACCTCGAACAGGTCGATGCTCGACAGCTGGAGGCCCGCCTTCTTGAGGACGGCCGCGGTCCCGGGGATCGGTCCCTCGAGCATCAGCACCGGGTCGGTGCCGACCACCGCCTGCGCGCGGATGCGAGCGCGCGGCTTGATCCCGAGGCTCTTCGCCTTCTCGAGCGACATGAGCAGCACTGCGGCGGCGCCGTCCGAGATCTGGCTCGAGTTGCCCGCGGTGATGGAGTGCTCCGGATTGAACGCCGGTTGCAGCGCGGCCGTCGCCTCGTAGCTGGCGTTGGCGCGGATGCCCTCGTCCTTGGTGAACAGGTCGGTGTGCCCGTTGCCCTCGACGGGAACGTCGACCGGCATGATCTGCGACTGCATGTAGCCCTTGTCCGTCGCCTCGTGCGCCCGTTGGTGGCTGCGCACGCCGAACTCGTCCATTGCCTTGCGCGAGATCCCGTACTTGCGCGCGATCAGCTCTGCGCTGATGCCCTGCGGCACCAGGTCGTACAACTCGGTGAGCTCCGGTGGAAACGGCGTGCCGGGCTGGATCGCGTTCGAACCCATCGGCACGCGGCTCATCGACTCGACGCCGGCGGCGATGGTCACGTCGCAAACGCCCGACTGGATCAGGTTGGCCGCGAAATGCAGTGCCTGCTGGCTCGAGCCGCACTGCCGGTCGACGGTCGTGGCCGGAGTGGTCACCGGAAAGCCGGTGGTGAGCCACGCGTTGCGCGCGATGTTCAGGCTTTGCTCGCCGGCCTGGCCCACGCATCCGAAGACGACGTCGTCGACCTCCTCGGGCTTGATGCCCGCGCGCTTCACGATCTCTCTCAAAACGAGCGAGGCGAGGACGACCGGGTGTATGTCCTTGAGCTTGCCGTTGCGCTTGCCGATGGGAGTCCTGACGGCCTCAACAATCACGGCTTCGCGCATCTCAATCACTCCTCATCGGTAGTTGTGTCGACATCTTACGGGCGGCCCGGTAACGCTCGTCGCAATGCGTGTCAAGCCCACAAATTTTTGCCTGGCGTGTGGGCATTTTTATTTGTTGACGGGCTCTTAGTGCCCTGATAACTTTCGCGTCGCCCCAAGCGGCTGAGTACGGTAAACCTGAGGATACCGAACGTCGAGTAGGTGGAAGGTCCGGCGTGAGCCGGGATGGAAACCGAAAAACGCATAGGGGACTTCAGGGTATACAGGAAGGTCTCTTGGGGCATTACTTTTCCACAAAGGCTCCACACCCGAGCCTCAATTCGAAAAGCCCCTCCCAACGGCTTCCGCGCAGGCTTTGTCCACAGCGTCGGCGTCGAACGTAGCACCCTCCCCAGCGAGCGTTTTCACACCCTCGGCCAGGCGCTCCACGGGCATCGGATCCTCGTAGTGGAGCCACCGGTACGCGATGGGACGAGACCATCGTTTTCCCTGCCTTTCGAAGTGCCGGCGGTGGCTGTCGAGGACGATCGCCTCGACCTCCTCGAGCAGGCTCGGATCGCCGCCGGCGATCTCCGAGAACGGCCTCGTGGTCATCCAGGCCAGGAGCCGGGACAGCCGGTCGGCCGCCGCTACCTGGAAGCCTCGGCGGGCGGGACCACCTCGTAGACCCGCGGCTTCAGCACGGCGATGAAGGGGAGGTGGCGGTAGAGCTCACGGTAGTCGAGGCCGTAGCCGACGACGTACTCGTTGGGGATCTGGAAGCCCGCGTAACGCAACGGCACCGGCACCAGCCGGCGCATCGGTCGGTCCAGCAGCGTCACCACCTCGATGGACGCAGGCGAGCGCTGCTTCAGCCCGGACAACAGGTAGTCGAGGGTCAGCCCCGTGTTGACGATGTCCTCGACCAGCAGCACATGGTGGCCCTCGATGGGGTAGTCGATGTCGCGCGCGACGCGCACGCGTTCGCTGGGCAGCGAGCCCGCGAAACGCTTCAGGTCCAGGTAGTCGATGACGAACGGCACCTTGATGTTCCGTGCCAGGTCCGCCAGGAAGAAAGTGGTGCCCTTGAGGACTCCGACAAGGACGATCGATCGCCCGCGATAGTCGCGTGAAATCCGCCTGCCCAGCGCGCGCACTCGCGTCTCGAGCTCGACGGGCGAGATGAGGATGTCTCCGACGTCCTCCTTGCGCAGCTCCTGCACGTGGAGGGCCCCGTAGCCCGCCTGTCCGAGCAGCTGGTGATAGTCCTTGCGGTACAGCAGCCGCACGTTGACGTCGGGGTAGAGCTCCCGTAGAAGCCGCACCTTGCGGTTCTTCGGCGTCACGAGCGACTGCTTCATCGTCGTCAGCTCGACGTACTGGTCGTGCTCGGGCAGGTAGAAGTCCGGCGTGAACATCTCCGCCACACGGCCTGAGTCCCACGCGATGGGGAACGAGAGCGGCTCATAAGTCCAGCGAATGCGGTAGTAGTCGAGGAAGCGCGCGAACTCCTGCTCAGAGTGGTGCGCGAATTCCACGCGGGAATGGGCGGGGCCGGTGCGACGGATCAGGCGGGAACGCTGCCTGACCGGGCGGCGCCACTGGTGTGGAATGGGGACTAAAGCCGACGCCACTACGACGGGAACGATTGTACTCTCGGGTGACATTGGCAACTTCGGCGCAGAGGATGGTCGCCGAGCAGCTCATCCCGCACGGGGTGACGGATGAGCGTGTGCTGCGCGTGATGTCGGAGATCGCGCGCGAGGAATTCCTGACGGGCCGCGCGCGCCGTCACGCCTACGAGGACCGCGCGCTCGCGATCGGCTGCGGCCAGACCATCTCGCAGCCGCTGGTGGTGGCGCTGATGACGCAGTCCCTGAGCCTCAAGCCGGAATCGATCGCGCTCGAGGTCGGCACCGGGTCGGGCTACCAGGCTGAGCCCGCGCTGGCGGAGCAGGCGTCGGCAACGCTGAAGCGCTTGGGTTTCGACAACGTCGAGATTGCGGTCGCCGACGGCAGCATGGGCTGGCCGGCAGAGGCCCCTTATGACGGGATCCTCGTGGCGTGCGCGGCCCGTCAAGTGCCGCCCGCGCTCATCGATCAGCTTGCGGACGGCGGCCGGCTCGTCGTCCCGGTGCAGGTGATCCCCGAGGAGCCGCAGGACCTCCGCCTTTACACCAAGAACGAGGGCGCGGTCACGTACCGGTCGCTGTTCCCGGTCCTCTTCGTCCCGTTACGGACTGGGTGACGCCCTCGCGCCTGGCGACGGGGTCGGCGTCGCGCCACCGGGCGTCGGGGTGGTGCCGGTGATCGCCTGCAGCTTCTGCAGGATCTGACCCACCTTCGCCATCTCATTGGCGAACGTCGTGAAGTCCCCGATCTTCAGCGCGGCATACGCGGCGTTGTAGTGCAGGTTCGCCTGCGTGACCAGGTCGGCGATCTGCGCCACCTGGGCCGGCGTGAGCGTGGTGGGCGGCGGATTGTTCGTGGGCGGCGGGGCCGTGGCCGTGCCGACGAGCTGATCGATCGCCTGCTGCAGCGTGTCGGTATAGACGACGGAGTCCTGGTCGGCCAGGATCACCTTCTTCAGCTCGGGCAGGCTCTGAGTCTGGCTGGCGCGCAGGTAGATCGGCTCGAAGTACAGGAAGCTGTCACCGATCGGGACGACGAGCAGGTTGCCTTGCAGCACCTGCGACCCCGCCTGGTGGAAGAGCGTGAAGTCGCGCGACACCGCCGGGTTCTCGTTGATGCGATTGGCGACCTGTTGCGGTCCGAAGATGACCTTGTCCTTGGGTAAGAGGAAGGCGACGTAGTCGCCGTAGTTCGACCCGTCGCTTCGCGCCGCGAGCCACGAAACCATGTTGGGCTTGCCGTGCGGGGTAAAGGGCATGATGAGCATGAACTCGGGGTTCGACTCGCCCGGAAGGCGGAACAGCACGTAGTACGGCTGGACCTGGCTGCCCACGGCGCCCGGCGAGCTGGAGGCGGTCGGGATGTCCCACACGTCCTCGCGCGCAAAGAAGACCTTGGGATCCGTGATGTGATAGGTCTCGTAGATCTGGACCTGGACGTTGAACAGGTCGACCGGGACGCGGATGTGAGCGCGCAGGCCGGCGGGCATCGCATCGATGGGCTTGAAGAGCTTGGGGAACGTGGCCTCGTAAGCCTTGATGATCGGATCCTTTGAATCGACGATGTAGAAGTCGACGGTTCCCTCGTACGCGTCGACCACGACCTTGACCGAGTTGCGGATGTAGTTGATGTCGTTGTCGTTGAAGGTCGACGTCTGCGAGTAGGGGTAGGTTGCGCCGGTCGTGTAGGCATCGATCACCCAGTACAGGCGGCCGTTGACCACGACGATGTACGGATCGCCGTCGAAGGTCAGGAAAGGCGCGAGCTCCGTGACCCGATCGGCGATGTTGCGGCGGTAGAGCATCTCCGACTGAGGCGTGATCTGGCCGGAGACCAGTAGGTTGAAGTCGCCGAGCCTCAACGACCACAGGGCACGGTTCGCGCCATCCAGCGGCACGCCATGCGTGCCGGTGTATGACGTGTACACGTCCTGGGCGCCCTTCGGGTAGTCGAACTCCTTGATGCTCGTGGGCGCGATCGCGTAGTCGTCGGTGTGCTCGCCGAAATATATGGCGGGCTGGGTGACCGGGAGCGAGCCGGTCGGCGGGATGTCGCCAACCACATAATCGGGCAGCCCCTCGCCGACGACCGCGTTGACAGGGCTCGCGGCCACGCCGTATCCGTGCGTGTACTGCAGGTGCTGGTTGATCCAGTTCTGAGCCGATGAAGGTAGGCGTGAGAAGTCGAACTCGCGCGCGCTGATCTCCAGCGACTTGTACCGGCTCCCGACCGTGTAGCGATCGATGTCGATGTCATAGAAGTGGTAGTAGGTGCGGATGCTCTGCAGCTGCTCGTACGTGTCCTGCAGCGGCGCGAAGTCCCACAGGCGCAGGTTGTCGACAGTGACGGAGTCGTTCTGCACGGCCTGCGCGGTCAGCGGCTGGTCGCCGGTGAAGTTGCGAACGCTCACATTGCTCAGCCCATACGCGCTGCGCGTGCCCGCGATCTCGCGCTCGATGTAGGGCAGCTCGTAGGACTGGGCGTTCGGCGTGACGAAGAATCCCTGCACGACCGCGGGGTAGATCTGGCCGAGCACGAGCATCGCGACGAACAGGCCGGCGGCCGCCAGCGGGATCCACAGGCGCCGGATCCACAGGTTGGCGACGAGCCCGCCCGCGAGCACGATGCCCGCGCCCGCCTCGAAGGTCAGCAGCGGCAAGCGAGCGTTCACGTCGGTGTACGCCGCGCCCCACACGACGCTGCTGTTGTGCGAGTACAGGAGGTCGAAGCGGCCGAGCCAGAGCCACGCCGCGAGCGCCACCGCGAACACAGCCAGCATGGCTGAGAGGTGCGCGATCGCGAGGGGGCTGAAGTTCAGGTCGAACGCGTCGCCGCGCCACGAATACAGCACCGCGACGAGCAGCGTGCCCATGAAGCCGAGGCCGAGCGCCCAGTTCACGACCGAGTGGAGGAACGGCAGCGACAGGAGATAGAAGGAGATGTCCTGGCCCAGCACCGGGTCGGTGACGCCAGTTGGCGAGGCATGCTGGAACAGCGCCAGCAGCTGCCACTGCGTGCCCGCGCCGCCGGACAGGATGAGGGCGATGATCGCGGAGGCGATCAGGGCCACGATGCCTGTCGCGCTGCGCAGGATCGGCCGCTTGATGCCCACCGCCCTCAGGCCGGGCCCGGAGCGCGTGCGGAGGGCGATGAGCGCGTTCGCGAACAGGTAGGCGAAGGTGATCGCCAGGCTGCCGACGAACAGCACGGTCTGCAGGACCAGCCGCGTCGTGTAGATGTCCTTGAAGCCGAGCGCGTTGTACCACTGCAGCTCGGTGATGAGCGAGACGATGGGGTTGGCGAAGATGAAGATCAGGATCGCGACCCCGAAAAGCCCGACGCCAAACCAGAAGCGCCGCGGTGGGCGCGGGACGCGGAGCTCGCGCGGCGGCTCGAATGGACCGCGCTCGAACGGATCGAACGGCCGGTACCGCCGGGTCATGGCCGCATCAGAGTACTCGGCTGCTGATGCTCAGCGGGCCGCGGCCTCGCGGTGCAGCAAAGTCTCGCGGGCAAGCATCTCGACCACCTGGCGCGTGTCGCCGCCCTCCTGCACGACTCGCAGCTGGCGGTCGGCGCTTGTCCCCTCGGCCAGGATCGTGTTCACATACTCGACCGCGCGGCGCGAGCCCAGATCGTCGACGACGTCGTCGACGAACGCCAGCAGCTCGATCGCGAGATCTCGCATCGGGACCTCCTCCTGCTTGCCGAAGTCGATGAGCTTGCCGTCGATGCCGTAGCGGACCGCGCGCCACTTGTTCTCGGCGATAAGCGCGGGCATGTACTTCCGGAACCCGAGGTTGTTGGCTCGCAGCCTGAGCAGCTTGGCGCAGATCGCCTGCATGAGCGCGGCGAGGCAGATGGTCTCGTCCAGCCGCGTGGGCATGTCGCAGACGCGGAACTCGAGCGTCGGAAAGGCCGGATGCGCGCGCAGGTCCCACCAGATCTTCTTTCCGTTGTCGATCGATCCCGTCTTCACCAGCAGCTGCACGTAGTTCTCGTACTCGTCGAACGAGCTGAGCTCGGGTGGGATCCCGGTGCGAGGAAAGTTCGACCAGATGACGCTGCGGTACGACTTGAGTCCTGTGTTGCGTCCCATCCAGAACGGGCTCGAAGTGCTGAGCGCGAGGAGATGGGGCAGGAAATACCGCGCCTCATTGAGGACCTCGATGCGATGCTCCTGGTCCGGGATGGCCACGTGCACGTGCAGCCCGAAGATGACGAGCGACCGCACCACGTCCTGCAGCTCTTCCTCGAGGATCTTGTAGCGGTCGTGGTCGGTGATCTGCTGCTCCTGCCACCGCGAGAAGGGATGCGTGCCGGCGCAGGCGATGCGCATGCCTTCGGGCTCCAGCAGGTCGGCCAGCGTGCCGCGCATGTCCGCCAGCTGATCGCGCGCCTGGTCGACGTTCTCGCATATGGACGTGCCGACCTCGACGACCGACTGCATCATCTCGCGCTTGACCTTCTCCCCGAGCTTGGGAGTGGCGGCCGCAAGCAGCGTGTCGATGTGCGAGCGCAGCTGCCCGGACCCGTCGATGATCTGGTACTCCTCCTCGACGCCGATCGTCAGCAGCCCGTTTTTGCTCACGCCGATCCCTCAATGACAAATGTTGGCACCAGGCTGCCCGCGCCCGCGGTGACGTTCAGCAGAGCCTCGGCCGAGACCCTGGTCATGAACCCGCCCGCACGCCCATTGAAAAGGTATGGATCCAGGTCGACCGCAAGGTCGATGTACTGGAGGCTCTCGAGCGCGACCGGGAACTTGACCTTCGGGATCTCGACCGCAGCCTGGACCACGTAGCTGCCGGCGGCCGCCTCGGCGACGGCCTTCTCCCATTCGGCCGGTCCGGCGGTCCAGCCGAGGATGACGCCCTTGCCGCCGTACTCGTCGTTGGGCTTGAGGACGAGCTGCCGGCGGCGGCGAATGATGTCCTCGACCAGCGCGGGCCGGACCCGACGCGTCCACGGGATGTGCTTGCGGATCGCGGCGCGCTGGGCCGGCGTGTAGAGCTTCTGGTAGCGCTCGTCCGACAGCAGCGCCAGGCTCAGCTTCTTGTGCAGCAGCTTGGCGCGGAAGCTGTTGATGACGCATACCGCGCCGGCCATGTACGCGTCGAGCAACGCGCGAGTCTCAGCGCCCCGCGCGAGCAGCTCGCTGGTGAGCACGCGCCGGTATACGAGGTTGACCGCTGTGCCGTTCGCGTACAGCCGGCCCCGCCGGAACTCCAGGATCCGGGGGTCGCAGATCACGGTCTTGACGCCGTTGTCCTCGAAGTACGTCTTGAACATCTCGAACTCGGGCGCCGTCGGCAGTCCTTCCCAGTCGACGATCGCTATGACCGGCCGCCTGTCACGGCCCCACTGCTTGAAGGCGCGCAGCATCGTGTTGAGCTGCTTCTTGCGCGTGGATACGAAGCGTCCTCGGAATCGCTTACGAAACGCCTTCATGATCGGCAGCTCCGCAAAGACGGCGGCAAGGTTGTCGCCGTACGCCATCCCGGCAGGCGACTCGGCGTTGTATTCGACGAAGCGCACCTGGCCGGCAAAGAAGCTGTCGAGGCGCGACGAGGGGGACGAGAAACCGTAGCCAGGGTCCGCCAGCGCGAGGCGTTCCTCTTCCGGCTCGAGGCAGAGCTCGGCGCGCAGGTCGGCGTCCTTCAGCACCGCGCGCTCCAGGGCGGCCAGCGCGCTGAGCACGCCCTCCGCCGCCCGCACCGCCTGCTCGTGGCGCCGGCGGGTCAGAAACTGCGGCCGCAAGGCGACCGACAGCGGCCGCGTGCCGAACATGAGCCGCCTGGCCCTCTGGGCCTGCGCGAGCTTCTCAGCGGTCGACGACGCGAACTGCCCCTTTTCAAGCAGGGCGTGGTAGGCCGCGATCGGATCGGTCACGCGTGCACGGCGTCTTGTGTCGAGTCCTTCTCGACGTGCTTCCACCATCGGTGCTCGTCGCGCCATGGCGGCGCCTTCTCGCCAAGCGCGTACGCGATGACCAGGTCGGTCATCTTCTCGAGCACCCAGCGGAAGCCGTCTTCTTTGATGGAGAAGTTGTCGAAGTCCGGCGCGGGGTTCAGGAAGTCGATGGCGTAGAGCACATCATCCTTGACCGCGAACTCGACGGTGTCCATGTCATAGCCGAGCGCCTCCACGAGCGTGGTCGCGTCATGTATCGCGTGCTCGCGCAGACGGCCCTCGAGCGGCTGCGAGATGACGTAGCGCTCTTCGAATGGCGCGCGCGGGTTGTAGCGGAAGGGAAGGATGTTGGTGCGCCCGATGCATATGCAGCGGACGTAGTCGTCCCAGTCGATGAACTCCTGCAGGATCATCGTCTTCCGCCCGGTCTGGTCGTACGCAGAGAGCAGCTGCTCTATCGATTGGACGATGTAGACGTCCTTCCAGCCGCCGCCGGTGTTCGGCTTGAGCACGGCGGGCAGGCCGGTGTAAGCGACGATGCGCTCCCAGTCCATCGGGTACCGCAGGTTGCGCAGGGATTTCTGGTGGTCGATGTCCGGGATGTAGTCCTTGTTGGGCAGCACCACCGTCTTCGGGACCGCGACGCCGAGCTTGCGCGCCAGCGTGCACTCGAAGAACTTCTCGTCCGCCTCCCACCAGAACGGGTCGTTGATGACCGCCGTGCCGAGCAGCGCGGCGCTCTTCAGGTGCGCTCGGTAGTACGGGATCTCGTGGGAGATGCGGTCGACGATGACCGCGTGGCGCGGCGGCTCCAGCTCAGGCGTGCCGCCGAGCACCGCCAGCTCGGCGGTGACACCGACGTCGGCGCCGCGCTGGTTGACCGTGTCGAGGAAGGGTCCGGGAAAGGTGTTTTCCCGTCCGACCAGAAGTCCCACCACCTTCTTGCCAGCCATTTCTCGTCCTCCGTTCGTATTACGTCGAGAGGTACGTGCGCATCATGTCCTTCCAGTAGGGCCAATCGTGCGCCCACCCGGGCCAGATATCCAGCCGGACGTCGATGCCCTTCTCCCGGATGAGATTGCCGAGCTTGATCGAGTCGGCGACGTTCGGGTCGCCCTCGCCTGTCGCCACAACCTTGGACGGCATCGAGCGCAGCGGGCCCAGGTAGGCCTCGTCGTTCAGGCCGGGCAGGAACGCGATCGGATTCGTGAAGTACGTGCTGTCGTCGTGGTACCCGTCGAGCCAGCGCGCGGTGTCAAAGGCGCCGCTCATCGCAACGAAGCCGCCCATGCGGGTTGGATGCCTCAGTGCGAGCAGCACCGCGTGGAGGGCGCCGAACGATGCGCCGGCGGCAACCGGCGGGCCGGGGACGCGCGGCAGGACCTCTTCGAGGATGTAGGTCTCGTACTGCAGGTGGCGCGCGACTCGCTGGGCCGGCGGCAAGCCTCGCGCGTACCACGACTCGTCGTCAATGCTGTCGACGCAGACCACCTGGAGATCGCCGCGGTCGATCCAGTCCGCGATGGCGCCGATGAGTCCGAAGTCCTCCCACTGGTAGAAGCGGCCCATCGAGGTCGGGAATGCCAGGAGAGGGCGGCCGCTGCCGCCGAAATGCAGCAGCTCCATGTCACGCCCGAGGGCGTGACTGTGGTCCTTGTGGTACTCGCGCTGCACCGTGGGCCGAGTGTAGAAGACGCAAGGGGGGGACAGGTCTAAGCGCAAGGGGGACAGGTCCCCCTTGCGGGGAACCCCCTCTCCCCGCCACGCCAGGATGCATGAGAGTGGGCGGAGTCATGGCTCGGCGAAGCCGAGCCAACCCTGCGACGTAAGCGCAGGGGGACAGGTCCCCCTTGCGGGGAACCCCCTTCTCCCGGCCACGCCAGGCTGCGGAGGGGGGCGGAGTCATGGCTCGGCGAAGCCGAGCCAACCCTGCAACGCAGCTGAAGGAGGGGCGGGCGGGCGCTAGGTCGTGGGGGCCGCCTTCAGGGCCGCTGGGTTCTTCTCCACGATGAGGTCGATCAGGCCCCATTCCTTGGCCTGTTCGGGGGTCATGAAGAAGTCGCGCTCCATCGCGCGCTCGACGTCCTCCAGCTGCCGCCCGCAGTGCTTGGCGTAGATTCGGGCGACCTGCTCGCGCTGCCTCAGGATCTCCTGCGCGTGGATCTGGATGTCCGTCGCCTGGCCCTGGATGCCCTGCG
>WNGQ01005372.1_pt1 | contig 12550 bp, 14 predicted proteins | sample 5407661 | NCBI WGS metagenome assembly WNGQ01 (sample SAMN13153382, study PRJNA577476) | soil metagenome | isolation source: 60 cm soil or saprolite under Garry oak tree replicate 2 | place: USA:California | collected 2016-06-15
GCTCAGGCACTGTGGAACAGACAGGAACTGACTCTGACTGCCAGAACGGGGTTCCAACATACTATGCTTGGTACGAGTTCTTCCCGCATCCATCGTTTCTCATCAACGGCATCTCTGTCCATCCAGGAGACGTGATATCCGCAGAAGCACATGCGTCGGGCAACGGAAAATTCACAGTGAGCATTACGGACACTACGACGAAACAGAGCTTTAGCACCTCGTCGACAGTTCATCGGGCACAACAGTCCTCGGCAGAATGGATCGCCGAAGCCCCATCGAGCAGCGGCGGCATCCTGCCTCTCGCAAACTTTGGAACAGTGAACTTCGGACTTGACCACACCAGCGTGAGCAGCACCTGCTTTGCTACGATCAACGGAAGTACGGCTGCTTTTGGAACGTTCGGCACGAACGTTCAGAAGATAACGATGGTTACCAGCGGCGGCGCGACCAAGGCTTCGCCTTCGAACCCTTCAACCGACAGCACTAGCTTCTCTGTATCCTGGGTAAGCTCGGGTCCCTAAACAGGGACCAACCCTTTTTTTTCGTCCGGCTGAATTTCCACATTCATAGAGTTTACTCTTATATCGAGCATCCAACCTTGCTTCTTATGGAGTGCTGTTGACGGTTTCGAGCCAGCTTTCAGTTGGCGAGGAAGTTGAGGTTGTCGAGTTTCGACGCCTGAAGGATTTGTCGGAGGCTGGCGCGGTGGAAGCTCTCGCGAAAGAATTCGGCGTCGTTTATGTTACGGCGATCACACGGGATGGCTGTTCAGGTTGTATGGAGCAGAAGCCGTTATTCCGAGAACTTGCACAAAAGATGAAGTCGGATCTCGGCGAAAGAGTTCATTTCGCGAGCGTTCATGTTCGGTATGCCGAAGACGATCGGAAAGAGTCTTGGGAGAGCAAGAGAGTTTTTCGACACGCCGCTTATCCAACGTATCTTGTGCATGTAAGATCCAAGAACGGCGTCCTCGAGGTCTACAGGGCAATTTATCCGAGTATGGAGGAGCTGGAGAAGCAGACGCGGGAATCCTTGGACCTTGCGAAGTTCTACAAGGATTCAGCTTAGAAGATACTAGAAAACATCTAGCTCGATGTGGCTTCGAGATCGTAGAGGCTCGCGAGAGCGTCTTGTAGTGGATGGTTGTCGAACAAGCGGAAGAATCCGCCCAGGACGAGAAATAGGCCGCCGAGTTGCAGGCTGAGGACTGCTCGCTGGTATCCGAGTATCCGGGAACCTAGGAGGAGTGACGAGAGCGTGAGGGCGAGGCCGAGGAAGGCGACGAGCTTGGTCTTTAGCATACAAGCACTACAGCATCAATCACAAGATATGGAATGCAAGATTCAGCTATAATGCTGACCCGACCTTCTCACGGAACAATAGTAAAAACAGAGAAAAAAGTCATTCGCTCCGCTTCGGCTTAGTTTCATTGGGGTCCGCGTAGACCACTCATGCGACGCGACGTCGAGTCGCTAAGACCCCCTATTTTCTAGAACACACGCTATCTGGCACGCATAATGGGCTAGACATGCGATTCAGGGCATATTCCAGGCTTAGGTGGCACGGCGAAAAACGCGATTAGCCCAGCGAATCATCGAGGGATCTTAAAGCGACCTCCCAGATTCGAGATCAGGGCTGATAATGGGCGATTTCTTTCCTGTCGTATTGAGAGAGAATGTACAATGGCGCACTGTATACCGTGAAATGTGAAAGATCGTCGAAGAAGGCGATTGGGTCGTGCGGTTTTCTACAGACTGTCTTACCTGAACTTGTCAGGAAACTGTTTGACAATCCCGTTGTAGAGTGCGTCGGCGAGTGTGAGTATCTCGGTGTAAATATCGTCGAAGGCTAAGACTGCATCCTTCCATTTCTTGCCGATTATTGCTACAGCCTCCTTCTTCGTCAGATCAAGGTGCTGCTTCAACAAGTCGGAAACGTCGCGCCTAGCCCAGTTAGGGTTCGCACCGCTTAGGAACTTAGCAATCTCTTCGGCATTATCAGACCACTGCTTGTCTTCTTCCTGGAATTTCTGCTGGTTTCCATTCTTCGCAGCTCCGACCAGCTCGACAGCGATCTTGATGTGCTGTTTCAACAAACCAGTGAGCTTGTTTCCGGCATCCTTTCCATAATACTGGGAGACGGCCTCGCCGATGTGCTCCTGATTCTTGAGCAATCTTTCCGCGGCTGCATCAGCGTTTGCCGTGCCAAGTCCGGCGGCAATAATGTACTCGCGCGTATAGAATACATGGTCACTCCAGAGTTTCCGCATCCCCACTGCGAGAGAGTGCTCTTTTTCATTCATAGTCTGCATAATCCTAACCGCGTCCGAATTTCACGAGCCTGCGTATTTAAGCGCCCAAGATGCAAGAACCCATAGTCGTGCGCGCGCGAGTCCCCCCGGGCAATTTGAGAAGGACAGAACAATTGTCTATAGGCTTAAACCAGCAAGACGTGTTTTATTCCCATAATGTCGAAACCCGTGTTGACTGTCGAGCTGAAAGCCTTGCAGGACCGCTCGAGCGAAGCGGCTCAATTTCTAAAATCCAAGGTCGAAGGGAAAACGAAGGCCAAAGGAACGCAGCTCCAGATCGAAGGGGCAAAAACCAAAGAAGTCAAACTACTACTCCACAAGTTCCTCCACCATCAAGGGCTAAACCACTACAGGGTCCTCAGCCAGAGCGGGGTCCTAGAAGTTACGCCTCCAGAGAAACATGTAGTGCATGAACCGGAACGCGTAGGGTCTGCACCAACTTCACCTCAAACGACCCCATACTATTTCCCGCAAACACCAGTCCTAGCGCCTGAGAAAAAGAAGAAGGCCAAGCCTAAACACAAGCACGAGTAAGGCTGGATCACTAGTCGCCTTTTGCAGGCTCGCCAGCTTTCAACGGACCCACAATCTCCACCACGTAACCTTCAGGATCTTTGAAGCCAGCGGACCGCGTCCCCCAGGGCCGGTTCGTCGGAGGAGCGTCGAACTTCACACCTTTAGACTTGAGAGCCGAATAAACCTCATCGACATCATGAACCTCCAAATGTACCTCTATCGTTGAACGAGAGAGAGGTGGGCCTTTGGTGAGCCTATGGAAGGCGAGCCGGGACCCTTTGGTGTCGAACATGATGAAGTTCTCGTTCTCCTCGGCAACTGGAAGACCGAGAGTATCCTTGTAGAGCTTCTTCACCTGATCGAAATGCACTGCCCAAAGTGTCATGTAAGATAGCTTGCTAAGCCTCATGAAACGAGTCGCAACTTGCCTCGCGAGATTGCGATTATTAGTATATTCGGGAGCTTATCGAGGATTCCAGAACATGACTCTATTAGGAGCGGCGAGAGTGGTAGGTGGTATTAGTTTGACAAAATTTATGATGTCGCTTCGCGACGAGAACTATCGCGTCCTAACCGGCGCTGCAATAGACCGAGGAATTTCCGTTCAAGAGCTTCTCCGAGCCGTGATCATACCCGACTGGGTCAAGGAGACCCCTCAGGGAATAGTTGCCAACACATGGCCCTTGATCAGACCGCGTCGTTAACAAACATAACGCGGACACCCCGCTTCCTCCCCAGGCCACTTAACCAGAGGCTACTACGAACGGGCACCGAGCAAACGTAGTCAAACAGAGGCACTCGTCCGGGAACGATTTTCTTATCAGCCCGAACTAGGAAGTTGGGTTGAGGACCAAGAAAAATGATAGACGGAGAGGTGTATCTCGGCGGGTTCGCCAGTGGTTTCCTTGCGAGAGGTCTAACCCATATCGGGTACGGAATTTACTTTACAACGAGCAGACTAATCGGCGTAGACCTTGGCGCGAACGGTGCTGGTGCCTTAGGCGGAACGCTGGCCGGCTATATCCACGGTGAGCTCATACCAAAACCCTCTGCAGAAGAAAACGTGAAAACGATAACAGATCTCGAACAGATGAAAGAGTTCGAAATGGAAAGAGATCAGAGATAAGCCGAATAGACCTCGAGAAACCAGGCCTGCTGGGAACAGGTCATATCGTCATTACGCCGAGAGAGGGAAAGCCCGAGAAGATTACACTCCGGCACCGGATAGCCTATGATAGGCTGATGACTCTCACGAAGGCCTTCAGGCCTGAACTAGCTGGCCCGTCTTAGGAGACTTGTTTTAGCAACGGGATGGTCAGCAACTCCTAGCAAGTCTTAAAACTGCGCCATCTTGCTCGTTGAAATCAATAGGCGCGTGAGTGGTGCCTTCCACCCGTTGCGCCATACAAACCCCGGAGTAGGGAGGCAAATTGGAAAAAGCAATAGCCATCGTTTCAGGTGGAATCGACAGTTGCACCCTTCTATACGAGCTGCAGAACCAACACTTTGAAACTCATGCCTTAACTTTCGTGTATGGACAAAAGCACTCGAAAGAGATCGAGGCTGCGAAGAGGATTACTTCCAAGCTCAAGGTCGATCACAAGATAATTGACATTTCTGCAGTGAAGGAAATTATCAATTCTTCCTCTCTGATCAATGATAGTATCTCGATCCCGGAGGTACCTGAGACTGTAGAACACTACGATACCCTCCAGTCAACGATCGTCCCGAACCGTAACTCGATCTTTCTTTCGCTTGCCATCGCTTACGCGGTAAATATCGGGGCCAATCACGTCTACTATGGAGCGCATGCCTCCGACAGAGGAGTCTATCCCGACTGTCGCAGAGAGTTCGTGGATGCGTTCGCACACGCTGAAAGACTTGCCACGGACAACTTCGATCTAACCGTTAGGGCACCTTTTGTTAACTCGACCAAAAGCGACATTGTAAGACTGGGAAGTAAGCTGGGAGTGCCTTTCGGTATTACGTGGTCATGTTACCAAGGAGGAAACACTCATTGTGGGACCTGTAGTTCATGCAGGGAAAGAAAGAGAGCATTCGTCGAGGCAGGAGTCGAGGATCCTACGGAGTACTTGCAATGAACGAGAAACACGAACTCGTTGAGAAGTTCAATGAGCTCCACTTCAACGCGGCACACTATCTGAAGCATCTTGCTCCCTGCGACAAGCTTCACGGACACACTTATGTGCTAAAGGAGCTCGAGCTTAGCGGTACACTCAAAGGCGACATTCTTGTCGACTTCGGGGAAATCAAGAGCCTGATGAAGGAATACGATCACAGTCTGCTTATCCCGATAGCAGATAAAAACTACTGGGTGCATCTCAAGACGCTAGGACCCACGCCTTTCAAACTGGATAAGATCGTTCCGATAACAGAGGAGCCCACGGTGGAAAGGATAGGATTGAACATCGCCCAGAAGATCCTGAACGCTCACTCCAACATCTGGAAGGTCTCCTTCACTATTTTCGAAGGGATCAACCAGGGCGTCAAAGTCGAGGTTTCCAAATGAAGGTCAGCGAGATCTTCAGTTCGATCCAGGGGGAAGGTCTCAACGCTGGCAAACAGGCAGTCTTCCTGAGAATGGCCCTCTGCAACCTCGCATGCGAATGGTGCGACACGAAATACACCTGGGATTGGAACAACTACGATTACGCGAACGAGGTCAAGGAGATGAGCCTGCAGCAGGTGAGAACAGATCTTCTGAAACATGGGGTCAAACATCTGGTTCTGACTGGAGGGGAGCCTATGCTTCAACAACGCGACCTACTGCCCTTGCTTGAGTCTTTGAAAGAGGTAGGATTCTTCATCGAGGTCGAAACCAACGGAACTCTAACCCCCAAAAGCGAAATGACCAAAGTCGTTGACCAATGGAACGTGTCACCAAAACTGGAAAACTCGGGAAACTCATCCTCTTCACGAGAAAAACCGGACTGCTTCCGTTTCTTCAAGCAACTCCACAACGCGCTGTTCAAGTACGTGATATGCACCCACGAAGATCTGGAAGAAGTCGAAAGGCTCGCGAAGAGATACGGGATTCCTGACGGAAAAATAATGCTGATGCCCCAAGCCCGGACCCGAGAGGATCTTGCTGAAAGGACCAGATGGCTGAAGCGTGAAAGCAGTCAGAGGAACTATCTCTTCAGCACACGACTACAAGTTGAGCGGTGGGGCGATCGCCGAGGGGTTTGAATGAATAAGGAGAAGGATCAGGGAACTCACCGCTCAGATCTTCATGCTCGGCATCGAGAGTCGGACAAATGCTATAAGCCACAATACAATGACCTTTCTTCAATCCAAGTGATATCCCAGTAAGCGAGGTGAACTAGACAGCATGTGTATTACAGCAGTAGTGAAATGTTGGCACTGTGGAGAATGGTTCGCCAAACAAGCTAACCGTGGTGAGTTCGAAAACTGCCCGTTTTGTGGAAAGGGCTTCGAACAACTCAGCGTTGAGGCACAACGGGCTGTGAAAGCGACCCTTGCGCCATTCTTCGAAGTGCCGCAACTTAAGGAGAGACCGATTGGTGCTTAAGCTTGCGAACCTAAGATTCCCCGAATCTGCCCTTCGTTTTCCAAAGGGCTTCGACTCTTTTTTTTTTTGCAAGGATATCAAGAAAAAAAGGTTCGGCCGCATGTTGGGCGGCCGTTCGAGTGCGGTTACTCTTACAGTGATGCTGCGAGGTCGTGGGCGAAGTTGTATGCGTTGGGGGTTCCGAAGCCTGTGGTGAGATCCCAGCCTGTCGTAGTTGCGTACCCTGGTATCCCTGTTCCGTAGTCGCTGTTGTCCTGAAGAGTTGTTACGCCAGCTCCAGTGCCGAACGTCTGAGGTACGATATCATTGAAGTCTTTAGCACTCAACTTGTAGAGGACTGGGTTGAGGTATCCGACGGTTCCTTTGCCCGTGCTGGTCGATATCTGATTGGTCAGAGCGATTAGCCCGGCGAGTTGTGGGGATGAGGCGCTGGTTCCACCGATGATATGCCATCCGACACGGACTCCGGAGAAGCTGGTGTATACTAGGACACCACCGTCGACTGCGGCGTTCCAGGAAACGTCCGGCAAGCCCCGTTGCCCTTGAAGAAGACTTGCGGAAATTCCTGACTGGAAGCTGGGGGTTGAGAAGACTGTGCTAAGTCCTCCACCAGTTGCGGCCCCGATCCAATCTTCTTTCCAGACTGCCTCAGTTTGGCCCTTGCCAGTGTTGAAGTTAAGGTAGGCAGAGTTGCAGTTCAACCCACCCGCGGCTAGACAAGCGTAGTAATCGTTCGCACTGATCGCGGGATTCCAGGTCCAGCCATGCTGTAGCCAAGTTCCACCTGCGGATGTGACCAGCGGGTCGGAAGAAGGCCAATTAACGGTGGGGAATGGGAGAAGAGGTCCCGAAGCGACGCCAGCTGCCCGCTCTACGTTAGCTGTGCCTGAGTCGCCGCTCGAACCGAAGACCGTTACATGATTGGCGACAGCCTGTTGATAGACCTGATCGAACGCAGCGATCTGAGTGTTACCCGCAGCGCACGTGGCGGATAGTGTTGACCCGCCGCAGAAAGACTGTTCCGTGACTGCGAAGCTCTGGCTCATGACCGAATTGGGGAACTGAGTGATGGCCATCTGTTCGCCCTTGAAAATGCTTGGAAATCCTTGGACCCCTTCTGTCTCAGCAGGGTTTGCCTCCACTAGGACAAGCTTAGCGTCAGGGGCGATAGCATGAGACCACTGGAGATCAAGACTGGTCTCCTCCGCCCATCCGAGTTGTGTGCCTCCCAGTGATGTGCTGAAGGTGGGCGTGCCGTCGGGGTTAATGATGGTCAGGTCTGGTTGTGGAAGGCCGAAGGTGGTGCTGAAGAACTGGAGGTCTTGTAATGCTGTTGGGCTGCCGTAGGAGTCGACAATGATTATTGTCTGTCCCTTGCCAGTGATCCCTTGCTGATGTAATTTGGCCACGTTGTAGGCAGCGTAGATGTCGTTAGGTGTGTAGCAGTGAACAAAGGCTGAGGTGTGAATTGGCGCGGGCGAGACGCAGGCGGGGTTGCCGACCGTGAATCCCGCAGGATCATCTGGGGCCACTGCAATGAGGGGAACGAATTGGAAACCGACGCTAGTAGCTACAGTGAGGGCTGGGAGGGCTACGGTTAATGTTGCAAAGGTGATGATGAATGCTAGTAGGAGAGACTTGATGGTTCTTGTTTGACAAAGTGATGTGCTTGACAAGATTTCATCTTCAAGCCCGGTCTATCCGGGGCTACACTAAAAAAGGGTTTGGGATTCAGCTATCCCAGCTTGATTTGTTTGCCTTCGGCCGGCTTGAGATCGGAGACGCGGACGCCGACGAGCCTGACCTTTCTTCGGTCCTTCTCGAATTCGCGAAAGAGCAGGACGACGTAATCTCGGATAACGCCCAGATCATCAACATAGCCAGTATGGGTTTTATCACGAGTGAAAGTCGCGAACCCCTCAAACCGAACTTTGATACTCACGGTACGGTAGAGAAGACGCTCGCCGAGAAGTCTATCATGGACCTCGAGGCTCAGTGATTGCAGTGCGTCGCGGACCATTGTCTTGTTCTGAATGTCCTTTTCGAAAGTCTGTTCAACACTGATCGATTTCCGGAGCCCTCTTTCTTCGACAGGGGTCTCCTCGATCCCGTTGGCGATAGCCCATAGCCACACGCCACCTTTTCCAAACCAGTCCGTGAGCTTCTTCGCCTCAACCTGACGCAACTGGCCAATAGACTCGATCCCCTTTTCATGGAGAAATTCTGTTGTCTTCTTTCCCACGCCGCTGATCCTATTAACGGGTAGCGGTTCGAGAAATTTGTCGACCTGTTCTGGCTGAACCGCGGTAAGTCCGTCTGGCTTCTGCATGTCCGAGGCCATCTTCGAAATGGATTTGCTTGGAGATATCCCGACGCTGACGGTAAGACCTTCTCGTTCTTTCAGGGCCTCTTTCAGTTTGGAAGCTAGCAGTTTCGCGTCATCGTAGGTCTTGCATCTCTTGCTGACGTCCATGTAGGCTTCGTCGATGCTGGTCTGTTCGAAAATGTCCGCAAAATCCCGCATGATATTCATCACTCTCTCCGAGGTTTCGCCATAGAGTTCGAAGTCGGGCGGGACATAGATTCCTTGAGGACATAGCTTCCAGGCCATACTGATCGGCATGCCGGATCGAACCCCAAACTTTCGGGCCTCGTAGGAACAGGAGGTCACGACTCCGCGGCCCTTGCCACTTTTCGGGTCTGCACCCACGATCAATGGCTTACCTTTTAGTGAAGGGTCCCGACGGATCTCGCAGGACGGATAGAAAGCGTCCAGATCGCAGTGAAGAATTATTCTGGACCTTGAGATCGTAGACATTTTCTAGCGTTCGAAGTTGTAGGCAAACCCGAGGTGTCTCGTGGGCTTCAACAAACCAGTTTGGGAATCCACTTTGAGTCCGAAGTCTTCGAGGAATTTCGCTCCTAATACCGGAGGGGCCCCCTTGTAGGTCGCGGCTAGAGTTACATTCTCGCGGCCTTGAGTTGAGACAATGACTGAATAGATTAGAGCCTCAACAATTCTACCGTCTTCTAGTTCCAGCTTCGCCTTCAGGGACTCTGAAGAGGCACCCACCTCGAACAAGATTTCAGCTGGGAGAGTCGTGAAAAAGATCGATGGATCTATTGAAACTCTGAAAACATCCTTCTGGCAATTTTCGCCCTTGACCGAAGCTCTAGTGAAAGCCGCGGACATAGTATCAACCACACAATGGTAATGGTTTCCCTTCCAGATAAGCTTCAGAGTAGGCCGGCTGCGAAAACAGTCAAGTCTAGACTGCTCGCTGCGCTGCCCTTTTGAGATTTGGGCCCCGTCATCTCACGATAGAAGCGCCAACATACGCGTAGGTTTCGGGTACGCCCATTTCTAGCAATGTGGAGTGACGACAGTAGCCATCGACAAGAAGATTTTCTTCACGCGACATAACTATCGGCCAGATAACTGCCCTGCGTTCCTCCAATGCTCTACGCAACTCCGACCGGCGTTCTTTCAGTCGCTCCGCGAACTTTCGACCAGTCTTGACGTCAGAAGAGTTCATGATCAGAGGATTCAGTCGCACATCGTTGATGCTAACAACTTCCAACCTCCACTTCCGTTTTGGAAGCGAATTAAGCAAGGCATCGTCTCGTGGGTCCCGTCCCATGCTCTCCAGATCCGCTTCGAGTTCCCGCCGGACCTCCGTGTTGATGAGGTCATGGATATCATCTGAATCCTCAAACACCCGATATTCGATGCTGCGAAGTCGACGCACCGTTGTCAGGTTCTCCGTTGTAGGACGAAGTATCATGGTGCCGAGGCGCCGTCGACAGCGGAACAGTCGGTCATTGTTTCATCTCCGACTGCTCTGGTCCCACTCTTAAGACTCGCTCCTCTGGCAAACTGAGCGATCGCCTAGGCTAGAAACAGTTTCGGTCGTCTCAACAAGAAATTGACCGTTAACCCTTTTACAGTAGCCGGCGGTCGAAGGTTCTGTCGTGCAAGTTCTCGAGAACCGGCCCATCCAGGTCTATTCGAAGAAGATCGAGGATGAATACAATCGGCAGTACGGAATCGCGTCAGAGGCCCGGTCCAAAGGACTCGACCCCTCGTGGAGGGTTGAATCACAGACAACCTATGATCTTGCTGAGCGTGTGGAGAAATCGGTCGGGCCAATCGGAGTCGCCGCTCGAATCCGGGAATTGAGCAAACTGATCTCCCGTGAAGAAACGGCGCTGAAGATTAGCGAAGATATCGTTCTGGGCCACTTCGGAAGCCTTGAGCCTGAAGACGCCGCCGAACAAGCAATTCGTACGGCGCTAGCGGTGTTAGATGAGGCCGTGACTGTGGCGCCAATACAAGGAATTCACGACGTCAAGATCCGAACAAACGTGGATGGATCGAAGCATCTAGCCGTCTACTTTGCAGGCCCTATGCGGGCGGCCGGTGGGACGGAGATGGGCTTGACTATGATCGTCGCCGACTATGTACGTCGACAATTGAACATTCCACCTTATCATGCCTCAGAACAGGAAGCGATGAGATTCGTCGAAGAACTACGTTTGTACGAGCGATCTGTCGCTCGTTTCCAATATCGGAACCCCGATAGCGTGCTCAAAGATGCGATCATGCGTCTAACCGTGGAGCCAAACGGAGTGGAAACAGACCCCGTTGAGGTGACTGTCAACCGGAATCTGATGAGGATAGAGACAAACAGGGTCAGGGGCGGAACACTGCGAGTGGTAAATGATGGGCTGCTCGGAAGATCAACCAAGGTTCTGAAGATCGTTGAGAAGCTAGGCCTGGAAGGCTGGGGATGGCTGGCGATGATGAAAACCTCGTCTTCAGAAGGAGAAGAGGCGAAAGAATTCATGTTCATGGAAGATGTCGTAGGAGGGCGCCCAATCTTCGCCTTCCCCGGTGCGGCAGGAGGATTCAGAATTCGGTATGGCCGTTCGCGAAACACTGGAATGGCATCAGTTGGTGTTCACCCAGCTACTATGGAGGTTCTAGGGGGCTTTCTGGCGGTAGGGGTCCAGATGAGACTGGAAAGGCCTGGGAAGGCAGGCATAGTCAACGCGGTCGATAGCATCGAGCCTCCCATCGTGAAGCTCATCGATGGATCAGTGATGAGGATAGAGTCACCTCAAGAAGCAAAGGCACTGCGGGACAAGATCCAGAGGATACTATTCATTGGCGATCTGATGGTTGGATACGGTGAGTTTCTTGAGAACAATCGGGCCCTGGTCCCATCAGGATTTGTCGAGTCTTGGTGGGCGCAATTACTGGAAGAGAAGCTACGTGACCAGAAGACCAGCAACGAAGCACAACCGCTGAATATCTCAGCTGAATGGATGCATGAATTCGCGAAGAACCCGTTCTCCGTCAGGCCGCGAGCAAGCGAAGCTATCGGATTGTCCCAGAGTCTCGGGATTCCACTGCACCCGGCGTACACGCACTTCTGGAGCCAAGTTACGGTCGAGGACATAGATTATCTCCGAGAGAAACTCATCCACTACCTCGACGAGTCCAATGTCCTGCCTTATGACGAAAAACTGAAAGACATTCTCGAACAGGCTCGAATGCCACACAAGATGGTCGCTGGTGCTCTCCAGCTCGGAGAGGATGATGCCTTAGTTCTCCGGACGATTCTGAAGCTTGACGATCCTGGAACACAGGTCACGGGAGACAGCTCGCTAGAAGCACTGAGCCTACTAGCGGGATTTCCAATAAAGAACAAGGCGCCGATCTTCGTCGGGGCCCGCATGGGACGTCCCGAAAAGGCCAAGGAGAGAATAATGACTCCGCGCGTCCACGGGCTATTTCCAACCGGCCAGGCTGGCGGCCCACGCCGTGATGTGATAGAGGCATCCAAGAAATCAGTCGTCACTTTGGAACTAGTTGACCGAGCCTGCCCGAAATGTGGTCGGTGGGAATCGAAGCTTAGGTGTCCGACTTGCGGACAGGAGACGCGGATGAGCGTAACCTGTTCGAAATGCGGCCAAGCATCTCACGATTCGTCATCCACCTGCAAGGGATCGCTCGTCGCATACCGAAGCGTCAACGTAAACCTAGTCGAAATGCTGGAAGAAGCTGTCGGGAGGCTGAGATTGGGAAAAATCGAGGGGTCGGTGAAGGGAGTAAAGGGCTTGATCAACAAGACTCGAATGCCCGAGCCCTTAGAGAAGGCATTGTT
>WNGQ01012400.1_pt1 | contig 12547 bp, 14 predicted proteins | sample 5407661 | NCBI WGS metagenome assembly WNGQ01 (sample SAMN13153382, study PRJNA577476) | soil metagenome | isolation source: 60 cm soil or saprolite under Garry oak tree replicate 2 | place: USA:California | collected 2016-06-15
AGACCCAGCTTTATTTCCGTCCTCACCAAGCCGCGAGGCCACGACACCAAGGGCATCGCGAGAAGTAGACTATAGCAAGGTACTTGGCGGGAGCGATGTTACTTCTAAGGCGCAGATCCTAGAAAAACCCGAACCCGTCTACACTGAAATCGCTAGACAGAATAGGATCACCGGCAGAGTCGTCCTGCGAGCAGTGTTCTCATCCGGCGGACAGGTTACAAACATCCATCCTGTATCTGGCTTGCCTGATGGTTTGACTGAGCGAGCGATCGAGGCGGCGAAAAAGATCCGGTTTGTGCCCGCGACTAAGGATGGACATCCCGTTTCAATGTGGATGCAGTTGGAATACAACTTCAATCTGTATTAATGAGTTTAATTGATGGGAACGATGACGAATGCATCTTGCCTTGATAGGCATTCGCGCAATAGCAATACATCAGTTGTCAGGACGTGATCACAATTGAGCTGGGCAAGCGAGGCGGCAAACCCTGCATTCGTGGAATGCGCATTACGGTTTACGACGTGCTGGAATATCTTGGCTTCGGGCATGACGCAGAAAGAGATTCTCGAAGACTTTCCATACCTCACCAAGATATTCTCGCCTGCCTAAGTTACGCTGCTGATCATGGTAACGAACACGCGTAGTCCTAACATCAACCGAAGCTGGGCCATGCTCTTCGCGCGCCTCGTGCTCGGCTTGATCTTTTTCATGGCCGGCGTTTGGAAAGTCTTCCAACTCGGGCCCCTGCAACACGCGCGCAAGTATTTTCTGCCCTTCGCAGATACGTTTCTGCCGGTCTGGTCTTTGTGGGCCACAGGTGTCGTCATTCCCTTTGTTGAATTAATTGGCGGCGCGCTGGTGATACTCGGCTTGCGGACACGAGAGGCTCTGATTGCGCTCGGATTCGTGCTGGCGATCGTGACCTTCGGCCATTTATTGAAAGAACCGCTCTACGAATTTCACACACACGTGATTCCCAGACTGGCGCTACTCTTGTTTGTGTTCATGCTCCCGCGTGAAGATGACCGATTTTCAGTAGATCAATTGATCGCGAAGAAGAGAGCTTAGCAGGCTGCTGAAGACCTCTTTTCTCTAGCCCAGGCGTTCACGCCTGGGTACAGAGAGAGGATAAATTTGCCAGCCTCCTTCAGGAGGCTTTGAGAAGGGCTTTAGCCAAGCGCGTGGCTTTCGCGAAAGCATTGCGAAAGCCCCATAAATGGGGCCCAAGAAATAAATGCGACTCCACCATCCCAGGCGTAAACGCCTGGGCTAGTAGAAAAGAACAGCGATTATGTTTGCGTGAATGGGCCGAAGCACGAGTTTCTAAATAGACGGGCTGCAAACAATAGGAAGCGAATGTTAGGGGGCGACACTAGCCCGCAAGCTCTGCGCGATCAGCGGCACGATGCGGCGAGGGATTTCGATCGCGGCCTTGATGTGGCGTGCGTTGGTGAAGTGGCCGGCGACGTAAATTCCGGGCACGTTCGTTTCGAAAGTTTCCGGATCGTAAGTAGGTACTTCGCTGAATAAGGCGCGTCCCGGCTCGGTCTTCACTCCCAGTTTTCGCAGCAACGTAAGATCGGCGTCACTTCCCACTAATACAAAGACTACGTCGTTCGGAATTGTGAGCTGCTCGCCGTTTTCAGCGGTCAGGATTACTTCCCGCTCGCGGATCTCGTCAACCTGTTGGTAGAGAATCACCCGCAAACGTCCTTCGGCGATCTCGCGTTCGAGCGGCGAGCGCACCCAATGTTTCATCGCACCGGCTTTAGGATCGCGATTCTCCCAGTCTGAGCGCCAAATGGCCATCGTCGTGCGCGCGCCTTCTTCGGAGAGAAACAACGCCGCTTCGGCCGCGCTGTTGCCGCCGCCGACGACCAGAGTTTCTTTGCGTACGTAAGGATATGGCTCGACGAAGCGATGATGCACCTTCGGTAGATCTTCGCCGGGAATATTCAATAGCCGCGGATGCTCCATCGCGCCGATTGCGAACAACAGTCGCCGCGCGTGATACGTTGCATGTGCTTCCCGACCGATGAAGGTCACGCCCCTAGTGTGAACCATAAAGAGGTCAGATTCCGGATGTTCGATGTCGGTTACTTCTTCACCGGTATTGATGTGCAGATCGTGATCGAGAACGAAGTGAATGTAGTGCGAAAGGAGTTCTTCGCGCGTGGGCTTTTCGCGCACGGGATGCAACGCGCCTTCGCGCATCTCCAGTTCATTTGGCGTCGAGAACATTGTGCGGCCTACGGGATACTGGCGAATCGTGTTGGCGATCGTGCCTTTCTCGATCACCAGATAATCGAGACCTTCACCCGCCGCCGCATCAGCCGCGGAAAGGCCGGCAGGACCGGCGCCGATGATTAAGAGATCAAATTCCTTGTCATTCATTTCGCAGCTTTGTTTGCAGGCTTTATCTAAAGTTTTCTCTAGCCCAGGCGTTTACGCCTGGGGAAAGAGGATTTTCAATCTGCATGCCTTAGCCTCTTTTAAGGGGCTTAAATTCTTTGTTGCTTCACGCGCCCAGGATGATCATAAGCCCCATAAATGGGGCTGGAACATCTCCGTGTCTCCACCGACCCAGGCGTGAACGCCTGGGCTAGAGAAAAAACGCCAGCTCAGAAAATGTCTCGACTCAATAACTACAAACTCGAGCAAGAGTGCTCATCAACAAGCTAAAATTCCAAAGTTCCTCGCGCCACAACTACCGATGTGCCGCCGACGCGAACCTCTTCGACGCCGCCGGGCTTGCCCTTAACTTCGAGACCGATGCGGCTCGGACGATTGATGAAGTCGCCTTGTTCGATCACGAAACGATAGACGCCTTCGGCAGCTTCGACGCGCGCCGCGTCATGATAGACCAGGTAACCGCCCAGAGGCCCAGCCGCGCTGCCGGTGGCGGGATCTTCGCCGATATTCTGTCCGATGAAAAATCGCGCGTGGGCGCGTGCTTCGCCGATTTCAATTGTCTCTCGCGTGAAGGCATAACAGCCGGTGGCATTCGCTTCAGAGAAACCGCTGCGCTTGCATATCTCATCGAGCAGCGCCAGGTTCGGACGGCAATTGCCGAGGTCGGACAGTGAACGAACTGGAACTAGTAACATCGTGTTTCCAGTTGAGACCGCCTGGATCGGCAGGGTCTCGTCCAAATCTTCTCGGGCCAAACCCAGAGCGCGGGCAATCTCTGCCTGTTCGTGCCAGTCTTCAATCTCGCCGCGAATCTCGAATTTCCCTTGCGTCATCACCACCCGAGCGGGCTCGCCGTCTTTGAACTCGATGTCAACCGGAAGAATTCCAATGCCGACTTCATGCTTGATGCTGACCCAGCCATTTCCATTCTCCGGCAAAGGCACAACGCCTTCGCGCGCGAGACAATTCCACGTGCCCACAACTGGATGGCCCGCAAATGGCAATTCGCTTGTAGGCGTGAAGATCCGCAGCCGGCGCGACACTTCTTCTTTTTCCGAAGGCAGAACAAAGACCGTCTCAGACAAATTCATCTCGCGCGCGATCTGCTGCATTCGCTTGTCGCTGAGTCCTTCGGCTTCGGGAAAGACCGCGAGGGGATTGCCACAGAAAGCTCGATCGGTGAATACGTCGAGTTGAATGAAGTTGTAGTTGGGCAAAGTCTAAATCCTCCGACTAAGTAAGGTGTCAGAACCGCGAGCGGTAGCGACCGGCCCCACGCCCGATACCATCGATCCGAAAGTGCTTGCCGCTTCCAAAGTCTGTTCGTGATCCGGTCGCTACCGAGAGTGTGTCAAAAACTCGTGTCAGAACCCGGAGCGGTAGCGATGGGATCTAACAATTCCGCGAAACTTGATGATCCGGTCGCTACCGCTCTCGGTTCTGACACGGTCGCTACCGCTCCTGGTTCTGACACGATTGCGACCATGCAGCTACCTCGTCCATTACTGCTTCGTAGACTTCCTGCTGCGGCATACCCGCGCTCTTCGGCACTTTGAAAGAATGATCGCCGCCTTCGATCACATAAAGCGTTGCGGGCAAGCGATGTTTCTTTATGGTGGCGCGAATTTCATCGGCAGTTCCAAACGCATCGCGTGAGCCCTGCACGAACCGCATCGGTGCCTGAATCTCCTTCAAATGCTGATCGCGCATCTTGTCCGGACGACCCGGCGGATGCAGTGGATAACCGAGCAAGACCAAGCCGGCGATGTTTTTTCCGTCAGCCGCGGCGACTTGCGAAGCGATCCGGCCACCCATCGATTTGCCACCAATCACCAGCCGATTCTTTTTCAGCTTGGCGTGCTTCAGCGCGGCATCGATCACTGCGCGATAGCAACTCTCGAGTCTCTCTTTTGCATCCGGTAGTTTCCGCTTCTGTTCCGTGTATAGAAAATTGAAAGTCATCGAGTCGATTCCGCGCGCTGCTAAGCCCAGCGCAAACTCGCGCATGAAACCGCTCAACTGGTTCGCGCCGGCGCCATGCCCGAGTACGATCGTCACGCCCAGACGCACACGCTTCGGCGCGGGATAGAGCAGCGCAGTCACGCTCTCGCGCTCGTTGATTTTGATGTTCAGCGTTTCAGGTTCCAACTCGCCTCTCCAGGATTTGCGAGTTTACTTGGAGACTGAATCATGAAGCAAAGAGGGAGCACTATTGGTGTCTATTTCATAAAGTCCTGAAAACCGCGACGGTCTGTGAGGACCGGCTTTCTTCGAATTACGATCCGATCACATAAATTTCCTTGCTGGGAACTGAAAATTCTGGAAACCTCTGCAGATTGGTTCTTTTCCCTCTCCGAATCGCTCAGAGTGCCAGTTAGAGGAAATTGATCAGGCGTACGAGCGCACTTGTCCCGCATGCTCGCGTGCCTGAACGCTCCATCTTAAATTGTGCCCAATGGCACGTTCGCAGGGGGAACACTATGAAAAGGCTTATCGGATCCACATTTCTCAAGTCCATTTTCCTCGGCCTTCTGGCCCTGGTCATCGTCGGCGCCAGTCAAAAGGCGGCCCGCGCGGATGAGGTAACCATCGCCGGCTCTACGACCGGGACAGTTACGGCGGTCCCGCAATTGACTTTCACCGGTAACGGATCATTCACCGGCACAACTGCATTAGGCATCGGCTCCTTGAGCGGCGCTAATAATTTGGGTTCGTTCTTTCTCAGCACGGCGCCGACCCAGGCATTGGCCGGCACGTTCACTTTGAATATTACCTTCACGGCCCCGACTGGAATCACTGGCGGACAGGGCACCACTTATACCGCAACGATCATAGGGAGCGTGTCGCCAAATATCGATCAGGGTGGGGTGAACATTCATTTCACTTCACCAACGACGCAAAACTTCACCTTCAGCAACGCGAGTGGCTCCGGCACTTTCTCGCTGACGGTCGCCGATTTGTTCGTGGAGACAGGCCGCTCGGCGCAGATAACCGCTGGAATTACCGGGAATCAGTCGCCCATTCCCGAACCGACAACTCTGCTGTTGTTGGGGACCGGGCTGACGGGAGTCGCTACGAAGTTGCGGCAGCGAAGCCGGGCACGCAAAGAGAATCGATAGACAAAATTCTGCCACCTCCTCTTGACGAAACAGCTAGAATGCCGAGCGCAATGCAACTTGCGCTCGGCATTTTTTCATAGTTTCTGAAATGGGAATTTGCGGGTTTATGGCTGACCTTTAATTGATCTTCTCGACCAGCCCTGGTTACGGTTTAACTGAATATTACCTTTCGAGGCAGGCAGGTATTCGCCGGCACTGGCGTGCGGCGATCCTAATCCGGCGCGGCTCCCATCAAAGGTCGCGCAACAGTCAGAGAAAACCTCATTTCCGTCAAGGTCATAAACGGTTATATCCAAAACTCCTGTAAACGACGTTCCTGACGCATTCAGGTTCACTGTCCCACGAACGCGGTAAGAATCCGTGAGCTGGAAGTGGTCGTCGAAATCCTGACCGTAATAAGTCAGAGTGAATTGACGCTTGTTGCCCGGGTTCTTGGACCAGAGTCCAAGTTGGGGATTACCGAGCGCCGGGAACTCGCCGCCGGCTTGAGTGGTAATCAAACTACCGTCTGCGGCGAAAGTGAAAATGCCCTGGAAGCCTGGTGGTCCGTCGGGTGGCGGCGTAGTCTTGGTCAGCCACGTACCCGTCAGGTCATTAGTCCCGCTTGGCGTTTGTTGGCTAAAACAGCCTTCATCATTAACGTCGCAACGCATTAGGTCGTTACCAATCGCTCCCTGTTGCATATTTCCGTTCGAGTTGTTTTGGGCCCGCACAGAACTTCTGGTTGCCATTAAGGCCGCGCCAGTGAATACGAGCGCTGCTATGAACACGGTGATTTTGTATCTCATCTTTTCTCCTTTCAAACTCTTCGTCGGGGTTTATTTTCACCCTCATTTATTAACGCGACGCGAAGAAGAAAAACCCGCCAACCTTTCCACGAAACTGATTCCTAACACCGGAAGGAAAATGAGAGTCGAGGTACAAGTGTTCAGAGTTCAACCTTTAGGTTGCTGTCCACAAAACCGCAAACTAAAGTTTGAACTCTTAACACCGGTGCACCGGGAAGCGCTCGAAGAGAGGAAATTGACTTGATATTTTCTCGCGTATATTCTTTGGGCGTCTTCCGCGACCCCTTTGCCCCAGCTTCGAATGAAATGAGGGCCCCGGCCAACACATCTCTAGACATCACCCGGATGTTGCGTGAATGGAGCGACGGAAAACGCGAGGCATTGGATGAACTCTTGCCGCTCGTCTACGAGGAACTGCGACGGCAGGCCGCCAATTACTTGCGCCGCGAACGCCCCGACCACACGTTGCAAACCACGGCGCTGATTCATGAAGCCTATCTAAGACTGATTGACCAAAGAGAGGTGAACTGGCAGAGTCGCGCACATTTCTTTGCCATCTCAGCGCAGGCGATGCGAAGAATTCTGGTTGATTACGCCCGCACGAAACATCGAGAAAAGCGTGGCGGTGAGGCTTTAAAACTCCCCTTGGAAGAAGCCGCGTTGATGCCCTTAGAAGAGAAGAGCGTCGATCTGATGGAATTGGACGAAGCGCTCACGCGGCTGGGAGAGATTGACGAAGAAAAGGCTCGTATCGTCGAGCTAAGATATTTCAGCGGGCTCAGTACGGAAGAGACCGCGGCGGTTTTGCGCGTCTCAACGAGGACGGTCGAACGCGGTTGGACCATGGCGAAGGCCTGGTTGCTCCGTGAGCTAAAGAAGTGAAGAGCGATAGGTGGCAACGGGTCAATCAAATATTTGAAGCGGCTTTAGAGTTCGCCGCCGAGGAGCGCCGAGCCTTTGTTAGCGGGGCCTGCGATGGCGACGTATCTCTTCGTCAGGAGGTCGAATCGCTACTCGTCGCTCACAACGAAGCGGAAAGTTTTATGGAGCGGCCCGCGGTCGCCGAGGTTGTAGAGGCCGTTTTGGGCAGCGAGAAGCTCTTCAAGGGACAAAGGGTCGGGCAATACAAAATCCTCGGAGAGCTTGGCCAGGGTGGCCAGGGCGCGGTCTATCAAGCGCTCGATACCAAACTCAACCGCACCGTCGCCCTCAAGCTGCTTCCGCCCGAGCTCACGGTTAACGAGATTAATCGCAAACGCTTTCAGCGCGAGGCCCAGTTAGCTTCGGCCCTGGATCATCCCAACATCTGCACAATTCATGATTTGACCGAATTCGATGGCCTGCATTTTATCGTGATGCAGTTTGTCGCCGGTCGCAATATCCGCGAATTGGTTGGCGGTCATCCCTTGGAATTGACGAGCGCGCTCAAAGTCGCGATCCAGGTCTGCGATGCTTTGGCGGCGGCCCACGCGCAAGGAATTATCCACCGGGATATTAAAGCTCAAAATGTCATTGTTACAGATAACGGACAAGCCAAGATTCTAGATTTCGGACTGGCAAAACTCACCCAGGAAGATCCGGAGGTAAAAGACCAAACAGAACGAGATGCTGGCCGGCACCGGGGCCTTCCACGGCAAGACGGCGGTCGACGTGCGCCACGCGGTCTTGCACGAGACACCGAAACCGATTGCTGAACTGCGGGGCGAGCCCATACCGGAAAAGCTACAAGCGACGATCGATCGCGCCTTGGCGAAAGAGCCGCGCGAGCGTTTCCAAAACATCGCTGAGATGCGCAACGAACTAATCGCCGTGTTGCGTGAGTTGCCGGAGGCGGAGACGAGCGAGACTACGCGATTTGTGGAAAACTTCAAATCGTATGTGCCGCGTCGAATCCAAACCTGGAACAGGCAGGCGAAACTGTTGATGGCAGGCGCTGTGTTGCTCGGCCTGATTCTCGCAGGCTTTCTTACTTACCGTTTCATATATTCCGATGCGGCGAGGACAAGCGCGCAACCCGTAATAAGTTCAGTTGCTGTGATGCCATTTGCCAATATTGGTGGCGACGCCAACACCGAATACTTGAGCGACGGTGTCACGGAGACTCTGATCGACAGTCTCTCGAAACTTCCCAACGTGGCCGTAAAGTCGCGTAGCTCTGTCTTTCGCTACAAGGGCCGCGAGATCGATCCGTCCGTTGCGGGGAGCGAACTCAGTGTACAAGCCGTGCTTACGGGTCGTCTCGTGCAACGCGGAGACGCGCTCTCCCTTAGCCTCGAACTCGTGGATGCAAGGAACAACAATCATCTCTGGGGCTCTCAATACAACCGGCGGCTCGCGGACCTGGTGACGGTGCAGGAAGAGATCGTGAAGGACATCGCCCATTATCTGCGCCCGACCTTGACTGGAGCCGAACAGAAAGATCTGACCAGACATTATTCGGACAACACCGAAGCTTATCAGTTTTACCTCAAAGGCCGATATTTCTGGCTGAGATTCACTCCCGCAGATCATCGCAAGGCCGCAGAGTATTTCAATCGGGCCATTGCCATCGATCCTACTTTTGCGCTGGCTTATGCGGGGTTGGCAGACACTTATGCCGCGTCGGCGACCAATGGCTGGATTTCGCCGCGCGAAGGATATCCAAAAGCAAAGGAGGCTGTGAAGCGAGCCCTCGAGATTGACAACACGCTGGCTGAGGCGCACAACACGGCCGGGGCGCTCGCAATGTTTTATGACTTGGACTGGGCTACCGCCGAACGAGAATACAAACGCGCAATCGAACTCAATCCGAATTACGCAATCACTTATGAAGTGTACTCGTACTTGCTTTCCGCCATCGGAAGACTGGATGAAGGCATCGCGATGGCCCAACGCGGTCTGCAAGTGGATACGCTCTCGGTTCCACTCGGAAACGATGTAGGCGGTGCCTATTATCTGGCGCGGCGGTATGACCAGGCAATAAAGCAGTATCAAGAATCAATCGAGTTGGACTCGACCGACGCGGTAGCGCATTGGAACCTTGGTGAGGTTTACGAGCTGAAAGGAATGCCCGAGGCAGCTATCAAAGAACTTCAGAAAGCCATCGCCATCGCTGGAAGAACGTCAGGCTTACTGGCTCTGGTGGGACATGCCTATGCGGCTTCGGGTAAACAGGGCGAGGCGCAAAAGATACTCGGTGAACTAAATAAAATGTCTGAGCAGGCCTATGTCTCTCCGTATGACCTGGCAATTCTTTACCTTGGTTTAGGTGATAAGGATCGGGCGTTCGAACAGCTCACCAAGGCCTACGAAGATCGCACCGGTTGGATCATTTATCTCAACGTCGAGCCAATATTCGATCCGTTGCGCTCTGATCCCCGCTTCGTCGAACTGGTGGGCCGGATGAAATTTCCGCGCTGAACGTTGAGAGGGGGCTACTGTCCCACTGTTCGGCTATGCTTATTACCTGATTTCGATAGGGCGGACGGAAGAACCCAAAGTAGAAATTAGGAAGTCTCAGGAACTCGACCTACTCTCGCTGGTCCAACACCGACTACGGAGAGCTTAATTACTTCGCGCCGTTAGGAAATCACCGCGCGCTGCATTGCGGCGATTGAATCGCGACGAAACCGCGATTGCAGCAGGCGGGTGATGGGATACCCAATGCGTGCCAACGCCGCGCGAGGCCTGGAGGCCGCCCGAATGCGATAAGAAACCTCTTCAGACTCAGGCGAGATCGAGACCTGAAAAATCTCTTCACCCATCTCCGCATGGTTCGTTAACGTTCCATAGGCGAATCCAAAGCTGGTGTCGTCCGGCCGATCGCCCAGCTCGTAAACCACCCGGCATCCATTCAACGACCAAAACCCAAAATGATGAACCAGGACTGCCACCGTCGTCGCAGGTTCGATGGACGCATTCTTTGGAAAAATCTCCACCCAACCCAATTCAAAGTGTCGCCATTCGTGCAGCGCCAGCTTGGCGCGCTCGAACGCAAACTTACCGCGTCCAATCTTGGCACTCGTCTCATCGATCCTGAAATCCGATGGCGACTGTTTCGCCACACCGATTTGATCGTACGATAACGGAAGACTCTGCGAGTCTTGTATGAACTCTTCGATCACACGGGCGCCAGGTCGATGGGCCAGAAACATTCTGTTTGAAGCGGGACGGATCAGGCGTTAAAGGGATCACGATCAGTCAAAAACGCGATCAGTTCTTCTTTATTCGTCTTTGTATCAAGCCACCATCGTATCCTCTTTATCTCGGCGTAATCTTTGGCTCCGAATCTGCTGATGTAGATCTCTTCCAATTTCTTTTTCCTGATTTCTCGCTGCGCGCCGGTTTGCCAGAAGGAAGTGAAGATCGAATTCAGATCGTCATGCAGATGGCGCTTCTTCAGCGCCTCCCACTCATTCCGATCGAGCCAGATGCCTTTGCAACCCTCGCAATGATCGACCGTAAAGTCGAGCCCGCGTCCGACCAGGAACTTCACCATCCGGAATCGGCACTCCGGACAATCGATCGGCTTACCTGGCTCAGCCAAATGCAAGCTCTCTTCCTCGTACAAGCGTTCCGCCAAATCGGAACCGTTTTGCTCGAGCCACTTCCAGTACTCAGCTCCGCGGATCCAATTCCCGCCACAGCCGGGACAGTTAAAGGAAGTTAGATTCGACTCTAACTCCGTGGATACCAATTCAGTTGATTTGCAGAGTGGACAATTCATGGATTGATTCTAACAAACAAAGGCCGACGACTTCATTTCGGGTGCGAAATTATATCGATGAGGTAATAGGTGACGCCCCTAATCGTGAAGTAGAACCTCCAGTCGTGTGTAACCCTGGCTTGCCAAACAGCGCGGGCTTCGTCGTATTTCTTTGTTCTCAATGAAGGATGGCGCAAATTCTCGAGCAAGAATTGTGACTGTTTGTAGAACGCCTTTTGAATGTGTGGCGGGGCGTTTTGAAGTGATTTGATAAAGCGCTTGGTATAATCCAGCTTCATCGAGAGCGTCGAGGTTTTCCCGATTTCACTTGCCGCCTCACGTTGCGACGCAGAGACTCAATCATTTCGTTCGCCGAATCGAATGGCCCGTATGTTCGGCCCTTGCGTATGTCTTCGAGGCCTTCGTCAATACGTTGATCGATGAAGCTTTTGGGCGTAAGCGTGATCTTACCTTTCTCAAGTTTTGCCTCGAGTAGATCGCCTGGATCCAATCCGGCTCGCTCACGAAGAGCGGATGGAATCGTCACTTGACAGTTGGTGCTTAGCTTAACGAGTGACATAGCAGTTTAAATAGGCCCCTTCAACGCCAAGGCGCTCATTCAATCAAAAACTTCAACAAGCCTCGCGCGGCGAAAAGACCGCCGATGCGCTCTTCGTCGGCGAAGGATCGGCGTAATAAATCCTGGTCAGTGGAGCGCATTTGTTCGGTGTGGAGTTGCTCGCGCTGGAATTCAATTTCCATCTTGTCTTTCTGCCGCGCCATTTCCAGGCCGCCACTGCGAATGAACTGAACGATCTTGCTCAATTCATCGCGGTCGAACCAGGTGCCGTGGCCTTTGCAAACGTCGACGATTACGCCTGAGCAATGCGCGAAGTTGATTCGATTCATCAACTGACCGCATTGTGGACAAGGCGCGTAACTAATTTTGTTGTGATCGCTGGTCAAATCCACTGGATGCGCCGGCGCGGGTGACGCCACGCCCAGCACGGCTGATTGCTCCTCGCGATCGGCGCAGATCTTCTCGAAAGCAGCCGCCTCGACCCAAAGCCCGTCGCATCGCTCGCATTCGCGCATGGCTTCGGTGCCAATCGTGACCGAAGACATATCGATCTTGCAACGCGGACACTTCAAGATGGAGAGTTGGGCGGCGGTTTTTTGCGCTGCCGTCGCGCCACAGTGCGGACAGTGCTTGCTGCCGAGGAACATCATTCCAAAGCACGACGGACAGGCAACGGTAGCGAGCTTCGACTCGCAGTACTGGCACTGCGGCGAATCACTCGAGATCGCGGCGCCGCAATTCGGGCAATTAAGGGTTTGTGCTTCCATTAGTGTAATCAGGTTTTGCTTACTACGATTTTCCCGCAAACGACGCCAGCAAGATCGCGATGGCGTCGATCGAATCGCGACGCACGGCGGCAGCATCGGGATAATTGTTCAGCATCATTGAGAAAACGAGATGCTCGCCTGCGGCTGTCGTCACATAGCCCGACAACGACGCGACCGAACTGAGCGAGCCGGTTTT
>WNGQ01006450.1_pt1 | contig 12538 bp, 8 predicted proteins | sample 5407661 | NCBI WGS metagenome assembly WNGQ01 (sample SAMN13153382, study PRJNA577476) | soil metagenome | isolation source: 60 cm soil or saprolite under Garry oak tree replicate 2 | place: USA:California | collected 2016-06-15
GACGGCATCGTGGACGTCGTGGCCCGCACGCTGACCATCACCTGCGAGCGCCGCAGGCAGGTCGACTTCTCCACCGAGTACTACCACGCGGTCCAGCGCGTGCTGGTCGCCCGCAACTCGGCGGTGCAGGGCATCGACGACCTGCGCGGGAAGAAGGTGTGCGCGACCGCGACTTCGCGCTCGCTGGCTGCGATCAGGTCGGCGGCCAGCCATCCGGTGCCGGTGGCGGTCGACGACTGGGCCGAGTGCCTGGTGCGCTTCCAGACCGGCCAGGTGGACGCGATCTCCACCGACGACGCCATCCTGCTCGGTCTGGCCGCGCAGGACCCCAACGCCAGGATCGTGGGCGACAGCATGGGGGACGCACCGTACGGCATCGGCGTCGGCCAGGCGCACCCCGACCTGCTGCGCCTCGTCAACGCCACGCTGGAGCAGGTCCGCGCCGACGGCAGGTGGAGCGCGGCGTACGGCCGCTGGCTCGGGCGGTTCGGCTCGACGCCGGCACCGCCCGTGGCCAGGTACCGGGACTGAGGAGGGAGGGAGAGATGGCGATCGCCGGAGCGAGGTGGCTGGCCGCGCTGGGCGCGGGCGCGGTGGCCCTGGGCGCCTGCGCCGGCGCCCAGGGCGGCCACGTCGGCAGCGGGCTGACGACCATCGAGTTCGCGACCCAGGGGCTGGGCCTGGAGGGCGACGCCACCAACAAGGCGATCGCGGCCTTCGAGCAGGAGCACCCGTCCATCCGCGTCAACGTGCTGACCGTCTCGGCCACCGCGGACGTCGCCTACCAGGAGCTGACCGACCGCTTCGCCGTCGGCGGCTCGATGCCGGACGTCGTCACGCTCGACGTCATCTGGCCGGCCACGTTCGCCAGGTCGGGCTGGCTGGCGCCGCTGGACCGCTTCCGGCCCAGCCGGAGCGACTACTTCCAGGGCCAGGTGGACGCGGGCACGTACCGGGGCAGGCTGTACGCCGTGCCCTGGTTCATCAACGCCGAGGGCGTCTACTACAGGACCGACCTGGTACCGAGGGCCCCGACGTCGCCCCAGCAGCTCGTGCAGATGGCCCAGGCGGCGATGCAGCGGGACCCGTCGATCAAGGACGGCCTGGCGTTCGAGGGCGACAGGTACGAGGGGGTGGTGACCGCCTTCATCAACTTCGGGGGAGTCCTCGACCTGCGGCACGTCGACTCCCCCCGGAACGTCCGGGCGCTGGCGTTCATGCACGACGCGATCGCCACCACCCACGTCTCCGCACCGGCGACCACGAGCTGGCAGGAGCCCAACGTCGAGCAGTCCTACCTGGCGGGCCGGGCGGCGTTCGCGATGAACTGGCCGTACGTGTTCTCGCTGGCCGAGGCGCCCAGCTCACCGGTCAGCCACCGGACCGCGTGGATCCCGTTCCCGGGCGCGGACGGGCCGCCGCAGGCGGCGCTGGGCGGCTACGTGCTGGGCATCAACGCGCGGTCGCCGCACCAGGACGTGGCCTGGCAGTTCATCCAGTACCTGCTCAGGGACGAGGTGCAGATCCAGCGCGCGCTCGCGGCCGGCGACCCGCCGGGCGTCCGGTCCGCCTACAACGCCACCCTGTTCGACCAGGCGCCGTTCTACAGGGACGAGCAGGCGGTGTTCAACGTCGGCCCGACGCCGCGCCCGGTCGACCCGCAGTACCCGCGCGTCTCCGAGGTGCTGCAGACGCAGCTCAACGCGGCGCTCCGGGGGCAGGTCAGCCCGCAGACGGCGCTGGCGGCCGCCCAGGCCCAGATCGGCGCCATCGTGGCCGACCACCGCTGACCAGGGTCCCCCGCGCCCGAACCCTCGCCCGCACGGCCGACCCTTCCCGCCGGAGCTGGCCTACAGCCGCACTTTCGGTCTGGGCGGCGGGTCGTTAACGGGTGGGATGGTCGGAATGCCAAGCGTAGCCGATGATCTGAACGAGATGCAGCACGACGGCACGACGAGCACGATGACGCAGGAAGGCGGGTGGTGGGGGGCGAGCGGCTATCGCCAGCCGGCGGCCAAGGCCAGGGGTCGAGGTGGTCTCGGGCGAGATCATCGCCGCCGCCATCGAGGTTCAACGGCTGACCCATGCCCTTGGTGCGTCGTCGTGCTCTTCGTGACTTTGTGCTGCATCCACTCAGACCGAGCTCGCCGCCCCAAGTGCGGCTGTAGCACTGCCACCGGGCACGGCTGGTTTGAGCTTTGCCCGATCCGGGTAGACCATCGAGGGGAGTCGATGACTTCCCTAACTGGAAAGACAACCAACCCCTCCCCCCAACGTCGCGGAGGCCGCCCTGACCGGCGGCCTTCGCTCTACCTGGCCGGGGTCGGGCCCGCTACCTGGCCGACCGCATGTCGGCGCAGAGCACCTGGCCGGTGATCATCGCCGAGGACTCCGACAGCAGGAACTGGCACGGGCCACGCACGTCCACGACGTCGGCGCCCAGCACCAGGACGCCGTTGACCCGCACGCCGCGCGGCGACCAGCGCTCGGCCAGCGTCCGCGTCAGCTCCTCCAGGCCCGCCCGCGCGGCGCCCTCGACGCCCGTGCCCTGCCTGCTGTCGGGACCGAGCGCCGCCAGGACGACCGCGCCGGCGCCCCGCGTGGCCAGGGCGCGTGCCATCGTCTCGCCGTCCGCGAGGCCCCTCTCCAGGCCCTCCTCGAGGTTCCGGCGCAGGTCCAGGCTGCAGACGGCCGCGTCCATGTCGCCCGGCTCGGCCCGGCTGGTCGGCGGCACGACCGCGCCGCCGGCGTCGGCGACCGCGACGGTCACCGCCTCGGTGAGCGGCCCCTTGCGGCCGGTCACCACCACCCGCTGCGACATCAGCCGGCCCTCCGAGGCCACCAGCCGCCGCAGCGAGCGCGCGAGCGGGACGATCTTGTCCGGCGGCGGGCCGCTGGAGCCGCGAACCACCAGCTCGGGCTCGATCACGATCCGCTGCGGCGACTGCACCCGCTGGTCGATCAGGTCGAGCAGCAGCTGGGCCGCGAGGCGGCCGAAGATCTGCAGCGAGGTCCTGACGGTGGTCAGCGGCGGGTGCAGCAGCGTGGCCGGCGCGATGTCGTCGTAGCCGACGAACGCGATGTCGTCGGGGATCTGCAGGTTCAGGTCGCGGGCGGCCTGGTAGCCGCCGATCGCCATCGTGTCGCTGGCGACGAAGATCGCGGTCGGCCGGTCCTTGGCCTCCAGCAGCTGCCGGACGGCGTGGTAGCCGAACTCGTCGCTGAACGAGGGCTCCAGCCTGACCAGCTCCTCGCGGAACGGCACGCCGCCCGCCTCCAGCGCCTCGCGGAAGCCGGAGAGCCGCTCCTGCGTCAGCGCCAGGCCGGGCTTGGCGCAGACGAACGCGATGCGGCGGTGGCCGTGCTCGACCAGGTGGGCCGTGGCCAGCTTGGCCCCCAGCAGGTCGTCGCTGACGACGCAGTTGATCGGTCGCCGCGGGAGGTGGCGCTTGATGACCACGTACGGCATCCCGGCGTTCTCGAGCACGTCGAGGTGCTCGGGGTTGACGTCGTTGGCGGTGCGCAGGAGGACCCCGTCGGCCGGGCGGCTCTCGACGATCGCCCGCAGGCGCTCGGTCGCCTCCTCCTCCTCCATACCGAACGTCGACACCGTCGCGTTGCTCTGCCATGCCAGCTCGCCGATGCCGGACAGCAGCTCGCCCATCGCCGCCGAGATGTACCGCCACGCGTCTCCGCGATAATCGATGCTCACGAACGCGATGTGCGCCTGGCGGATGACCGGAGCGACGATGGTGCCGACACCGGGACGGCGCCGGACCACGCCCTCGTTGACCAGCTCGAGCAGCGCCCGCCGGGTGGTGATGGCGCTGACGCCGTATGTCTCACAGAGCTGGCTCTCGGACGGCAGCAGCTCGCCGGGCGAGAACTCACCCTTGCGGATCCTCGAGAACAGGTTCTGCTTCAGCTGCTGGTAGAGGGGGCCGCCGGCCGCCACGTCGAGTTTCATCTGGGTACCCACAATGGAAGTAGCACTAACTATAACGGGCGCGAGACTCGGACCTGACCGGCCGCTCCGCACGGCGCGCGGTGAGGGCCTGATGGCTTGATCAGCCGAAGCCGGCCTCCACTTGGTACCCTTGCACTGTCTGGGGTCCCCCCACCTCGCGTGGTAGTGGCCGGCATGGGAAACCTGTCGACTGCGCCGCGCTGGTGCGCGCTCGGCCGGCAGCGGCGGCTCATCGGGTTGAGGAGCGCGAGGTAGTACGCAGTGTTCGTCTGGGATCCACGGAACGATCGGGTACTGGTCTCCCCCTGGGTGGTGGAGCACGAGGTCACCGGCGAGCTGGGCCGCCAGCACAGGCTGGAGGCGACGCTCCTGCTCACGCTGGTGTTCGGCGCGGTCGGCGGGACGCTGGCCTGGGTCCTGGTGCCAGACGTGCGCCTGCGCGTCGTGGTCGTCGGGGCCTGGCTGGTCGTCGCCAACCGGCTGGCGGCCAGGGCCTGGGAGCTGACCACGCGCCGGGCCGTCAGGCGCTGGCGATCCGGCTTCCGGGGCAGGGTCCGCCGGTTCGGGCTGGAGAACGTGAAGCCGCGGGAGGAGGAGCAGAGCCCCGACCTGATCCGGGTCGTCTGCACCTACGCCAGGTACACGAAGGTGACGCCCGACGGCAGCCTCACCGAGGAGGTCGACCGCGAGGCGAGCTGGGGCTACTGGATCCCCGGCCTCGGCTACCTGGGCTGGGGTCTCGAGTCCGCGGACGAGGCCAGGGAGGCCGCCATCAGTCGCATCGCGGGGCAGCTCACGGGACGTCGGGACGACCAGACGCAGCCGCCGGTGGCCACGGACATCCGCGAGCAGGAGGAGACGTGGTTCACCGTGCAGTTCTGGCCGTCAGGGCCGGCCGGTGCCTAGTATGCTTGGAAAAGACCGCGGGGCGACGTGGGGAAAGCGGGACGCGGTCCTCCCCACAGTGCGCGGTCCCGGTGGGAGCGACTGAGGAGGACTGGGGTGAAGAGCCTGTGGGCGGCGTTGGTCGTGGCTACCCTGGCCGCGGCCGCGTCGGATTCTTACTTGCCCATCGACTCGGCTGGTGGCGTTGACGATGCTCCCTTTTCCGTCGCGGTCTCGGGCAACCACCTGGTGGATGGAATGGGCAATCCCATTCGCCTGCTGGGCGTCAACAGGTCTGGCTCCGAGTACGCCTGCGTTCAGGACAAGGGAATCTTCGACGGCCCGAGCGATGCGGCGTCGGTCTCGGCGATCGTGTCCTGGCACGTCAACGCGGTCCGGGTACCGCTGAACGAGGACTGCTGGCTCGGCATCAACGGCGTCGGCGCCTCGTACGCCGGGAGGACCTACCAGCAGGCCATCGCGGCCTACGTCGGCCTGCTCCATCGCAGCCATCTCTACGTCATCCTCGACCTGCACCTGAGCGGGCCGTCGTCGAGCATGGCGACCAAGAGCCAGGTCATGCCGGACGCCGACCACTCGATCGCCTTCTGGCAGCAGGTGGCCGGGGCGTTCAAGAACGACTCCGCGCTGCTCTTCGACCTCTACAGCTCGCCCCGCCACGTGAGCTGGGGCTGCTGGCGCGACGGGGTCGGCTGCGCGGTCAAGTGGAAGGTGGCGGGCATGCAGAGGCTGCTCGACACGGTCCGCGGCGCCGGCGCCAGGCAGCCGGTGATCCTGGGCGGCGTCGGCGACGGCGCCGACAACCTGCAGGACTGGCTCAGCCACGAGCCGGTCGACCCGGCCAGCGCCCTGGTGGCCGGCATCCACGTCTTCAGCGGCGGCCAGTGCGACTCGCAGGACTGCTGGGACGGCCAGCTGGGCGCGGTGGCGCAGAGGGTCCCGGTCGTCACGACGGAGGCCGGCTCGAACGGCTGCGCCGGACGCCTCCTCGACAGCTACACCTCCTGGGCGGACGCGCACGACGTCTCCTACCTGGCCTGGGCCTGGACGACCTGGAGCACGTGCCACTCGCTGATCTCGAAGTACAACGGAACGCCGGCGAACGAGTTCGGGCGCGCCTACCGCACGCATCTCGAGGCGCTGTTCCGCAGCGTCGCGGGGGGCAGGCCGAAGGCCAGCGCGACGCCTTCCGGGCGGTCGAGCGACCCGGCCACCCGTCAGGAGGCCGCCCGGCAGGCGGCCGCCGCCCGGCCGGTGACCTCGCTGCCGGCCAGGCTGGCCAACCAGCAGTCCGCCGAGGACCCCTGGAGCCTCAGCTCCAGCGACCTCGTCCCGTTCCTGCTGGGCGCGCTGGCCGTGCTGTCCGTGCTGACCACGGCGGCCAGCGTGTGGCTGTCGCTGGTCCTCCTGCGGCTCCAGCGAGCCGGCGTCCCACTGCGGCGGGGGCCGAGCGCGGCCGCCGTCCCGGACCTCGACCTGGAGGACGAGCAGGACGTGGAGTTCTACGGTCCCGCGCCGAGACCGGCCGACCTCGTGGACGAGCCTGAGGAGGAGCCCTCCCCCGGGCCCGCCGACCAGGACGCCCGCCTGGGCGGGGGCAGACGCCCGGCGCCTGCCAGATAGACCAGGCGGCACCACCGTGGTGCCGCCGTGACAACGCTCGAAGTCCCTTTCCTCTGACGTGGCCGGCCGCCGTGTCACGGCGGGGGCCGGCAGCGGACCGCCATCACACCCCCTGCGGCAGCCGGATGCGGACCCGGTCGCAGGGTCCGCCGCCCGGGTGCGGCGCCTCTGAATCGATCATCTGGACGAGTTGAAGCGCGAAGGCACCGAGAGCACGAAGACGCACGATGGGGACCCGGGGGAACCGGCAGGCTCGAGAGCCGGCGGGCGAGATAGGCGACGGTGGTCTCGGGCGAGATCGACGCCGCGAGGCTGACCCGACCCTTCGTGCGTCGTCGTGCTCTTCGTGCCCTCGTGCTTCAGCCCATTCAGACGGACCGGGTCCCTCCAGAAGAGCCAGGGATCGCGTCCTCACTGGCTCACCCGGCCCTGGAGCTGGAAGTCCCGCGAGGACGTTCCCACCATGACGCCGTAGGCGCCGGGCGTGATCGCCCACCTGTGAGCGGCGCTGTCCCAGTGCGAGAACGCGCGCGCGCCCAGCCCCACCGAGACGTGGGCCGTCTGGCCCGGGCCGAGCTTCACCTTCTGAAAGCCCTCGAGCTGGGCGGGCGGCTCGCCGGCCGCCGCCGGCATGCTCACGTAGACCTCGGCCACCTCGGCGCCGAGGCGGGTGCCGGTGTTGGTGACGTCGAACCCGACCGCGGCGCCGTTCCCCGGTGCCGGGACGATCGTGAGGTTCTGGAACGAGAAGGTGGTGTAGGAGAGGCCGAAGCCGAAGGGGAACAGCGGCGCGATGCCGTGAGCGTCGTAGTGCCGGTAGCCCATGAGCAGGCCCTCCGAGTAGTGGGCCTGGGCGATCGCGCCGCCCGGCGGCGTCGCCGTCGGGTACTGGGACGGGGTGTTGGCGGGCAGGTCGGCGAGCTGCTTCGGGAACGTGATGGGCAGCCTGGCCGACGGGTTGAAGTCCCCGAACAGCACCTGGGCGACCGCGTTCCCGTCCTCCTCGCCGGGGTACCAGGCCTCGAGGATGGCGGGCACCTGGCCGACCCACGGCATCAGGACCGCCGAGCCGCTCTTGACCACGACGATCGTGTTCCTGTTGGCGGCCGCGACCGCCGAGACCAGGGCGTCCTGGTTGCCGCCGAGCGAGATGGCGTGGTCGTGGCCCTCCGTCTCGCTGTCGCCGACCATGACGATCGCCACGTCGGCGGCGGCGGCCAGGCTGGCCGCGGTGGTCGTGCTGCTGCCGTCCGCGGAGGTGACCTTCACGCCGGAGCCGGCCCGGGCCCGGATGCCGGCCACCGGACTGACCGTGTAGAGCGGGTTCACGTGGGCGCTGCCGCCGCCGCCGGTGGTGGCGGTGGTGGCGAACGGCCCGATGACCGCGATCGAGTGGAGGGTGGCGCTGTTCAGCGGCAGCCGCGAGCCGTCGTTCTTGAGCAGGACCGTGCCCTCCTCGGCGAGGTGCCTGGCCAGGGCGCCGTCGGCCTTCCGGACGGCGGCGGAGATGCTGCCGGCGGCCGGCGGCCTGTCCCACAGGCCCATCTGCATCGTCGTGCGGAAGCGCCTGACCAGGTGGTCGTCGAGGACCGACGTGGGCACTCGACCCGACTGCACGGCGGACTTCAGGGCCGAGCCGAAGAACTTGCCGGAGGGCATCTCCAGGTCCAGTCCGTTGGTCGCCGAGGCGACCGTGCTGTGGACCGCGCCGAAGTCGGAGGTGATGAGGCCGGTGAAGCCCAGCTCCGTCTTCAGGATGGAGTTCTGCAGCGTGGCGTTCTCACAGCTGAAGGCGCCGTCGACCTGGGGATAGGCGCACATCACGGCGCCGACGTGGCCCTGCACGACCGAGGCCTCGAACGGTGGCAGGTAGATCTCGCGCAGGGTCCGCTCGTCGATGGTGTCGTTGATGTGGAACCTGTTGGCCTCCTGCTCGTTGCCGAGGTAGTGCTTGGCCTCCGCGATCTCGCCCTGGGACTGGATGCCCTGGATCTCCGTGGCGGCGACCTGGCCGGCCAGGAACGGGTCCTCGCCCAGGTTCTCGAACGTGCGGCCGCCCTGGGGCACGCGGGCCAGGTTCATGTCCGGCCCCTCGAGCAGGTCGTTGCCCAGGATCCTCGCCTCAGAGCCCGCGACCTGGCCGTAGGCGGTGGCCGAGGCCAGGTCCCAGGAGGCGGCCAGCCCGATGGGCGCCGGCAGCGCGGTCGCCGGCGGGACGGGCTTGACGGTCCCGTTGGTGGCGCCGGCGGGGCCGTTGGTGATGACGAACGCGGGGATTCCCAGCCGCCTCACGGCCGGCACCTTGCGGATGTTCGGCGAGGCGCCGCCGATCCCGTGCATCTCCAGGACCTTCTCGTCGAGCGTCATGCGAGCGACGATCGCCCGGGCGCGCGTGTCCGGGTCGGTGGCGGCGCCGGCGCCGGTGGCGGTGGCCACCACACCGCCGGCGACGAGCGCGACCAGCAGCGCGCAAGGAAGCCTGAGGACGAGGCGAGGGATCCGGAAAGTCATCACACCTCCTACCTTTCACCCGGGTCACCGGCGGCGCCGAGGCCCTGACCACCTGGCGGTCACGGCTCACGGCTCGGCGAGGCCGACCTCTCCCCTGGCGAGTATGTTGAGTATACCTGCATGACCCGAAAGATCCGATCATTCAGCAAAAGATGACGGCGACGGCGCCCAGGTCGAGCTGGGCCGCCCTCGCGGTGCTCTCGGCGGGCCTGTTCCTGACGCTGCTCGACGTCACCATCGTCAACATCGGCATCCCCTCGCTCGTCGACGGGCTGCACGCGTCCCTGGACCAGGTGCTCTGGGTGCTCAACGCCTACACGGTGGCCTTCGCGGTCCTGCTGATCACCGCCGGGCGGCTGGGCGACCTCTACGGGCCACGCAGCCTGTTCGTGGTGGGCCTGGCCGTCTTCACGGTCGCGTCCGCCTGCTGCGGGCTGGCCCAGAGCCCCGGCCAGCTGATCGCAGCCCGCGCGGTCCAGGGGATCGGGGCCGCCCTGCTGACGCCCCAGCCGCTGGCGATCGTGCTCAGCCTCTTCCCGGAGGAGCGCCGCGGCGCAGCGTTCGCGGTCAACGGCGTGGTCGCCGGGGTGGCGTCGCTGTCCGGCCCCACCCTGGGCGGCCTCATCGTCACGCACCTGGGCTGGCGCTGGATGTTCTTCGTCAACCTGCCGATCGGGGCGCTGGCCCTGGTCCTGACCGTCGTCCTGGTCCCGGCGCTGAGGGCCCGGCGCCGCCCGGCGCTCGACCTGACCGGCGTCCTGCTCGCGACCGGCGCCCTCACCGCGGTCACGTTCGGCCTGGTCGAGGGCCAGCGCTACGACTGGGGGATCGTCTGGGGGCCGATCACGATCCCGGAGATCATCGGGGCCGGCGTCCTGCTGGCGCTGGCGTTCCTGGAGGTGCAGCTCTCGCGCAGGGAGGAGGGCCGCGACCCGCTCGTGCCCTTCCGGCTGTTCCGCGACCCCAACTTCTCGCTGATGAACCTGGTCGGGGCGGGCCTGCAGTTCTGCCTGGTCGGCCTGTTCCTGCCGCTGTCGATCTACCTCCAGGGGGTGCTCGGGCTGAGCCCGGTCGAGGCCGGCCTGGTCCTGGTGCCGTCCTCGCTGGCCTCCATGGCCGTCGCCCCGGTGGTCGGCCGGCTGGCCGACCGGTACGGCGGGAAGTGGATCCTCTTCTCCGGCCTCGTGGTGTTCGGGGCCGGCATCGCGCTGCTGGACTGGAGCGCCCGCGTCGACTCGAACCGCTGGAGCTTCGTGGTCGCCCTGGTGATCGCGGGCGCCGGCAGCGGCGCGGTCTTCGTCCCGCTGTTCCACGTCGCCATGCGGGAGGTCCCGACGCACCTGGCCGGGGCGGCCTCCGGCGCCCTCAACACGGCCCGGCAGATGGGCAGCGTGATCGGGGGCGCCGCGGTCGGGGCGCTGCTGCAGGACCGGCTGGCCCGCGCGGTCCCCCACCAGGCCGACCTCTTCACGTGCCTGCTCCCGACCGACGACCGCACCCTGATCGTGAGCGGCTACAGGGCGGCGGCCAGGGGCGGGGCGCTCCTGCTCGGTGGCGGCCGGCCGGCGGCCGGCCGCGGCTCGCCGTTCCCGCTGCCGGAGGACGTGCGGCTGCAGCTCACGCAGCTCGGCCACGACGTCTTCACGCACGCGTACGTGGACGCCATGCGCCCGACCCTGCTGGTGCCCGTCGCGGTCCTGGCGCTGTCCGCGGCCGCCTGCCTGGCCATCCGCCGGCGGCCCTCGGAGGACCTGGAGCCGTGACCTGGCCGGTCCCGCGGTCGGCCAGGCACCGCCGGCTCGCGCTGGCCGCGCTCGTCGTGGTCGGAGCCGCCGCCTGCCGGCTGGCGGTCTCGCCCGGCGGGGACGAGAGCGGGGCCGGCACCGGCTACGGCCTCGATCGGCCCGCGGTGACCATCAGCTTCTGGTACCTGACGGACGGCACGCAGCCCGGGGCGGCCATGGAGCGGGAGGTCGCCGCCTTCCACCGGGAGCACCCGAACATCACGGTCCGGGCGACCCTGCTGGAGCTCGGGACGGCGCTGGTCCGCCTGCGGGCGGCGGCCGGCGGCAGGGCGGCGCCGGACGTCGGCGAGCTCGCCACCACGTGGGTGCCGGAGCTGACCAGGGACGGCGCCCTGAAACCGCTGACCCCCGCCGAGGTCGACGGCGCCGGTGGCCGCCCGGCGTTCGTGCAGACCGCCCTGGGCAGCACCGGGCCGGTCCTGAGCCCGACGATGACCGCCCTGCCCTGGCTGGTCGACATGCCGGCGGTGTTCTACCGGTCGGACGTGCTGCGCGGCCTGGGCCTCGATCCCGGCTCGGCCTTCGCGGACTGGGACTCGCTGCAGCGGCGGGGGCCTCACCGCCGAGGACGGCAGCGCGCCCGCGATCGCCCAGGACACCTCCGTGGACGGCGTCGACCGCTACCAGGGCCTGGTGGCGAGGTACGCGGACCTCGCGGCGCTTCCGCTGCCGCCCGCCGAGGTGGAGGCGGGGTTCGCCCGCGGGCGGTACGCCGTGACCTTCGCCGGCCCGGCGCTGGCGCGGCGGCTGCTCCTGCCGGCCGAGTCGGGCGGGTTCGCGGACGGCGCCGCGGCGAGGGCCGGGTTCGGCACGGCGCCCTTCCCGGGCGGTCCCCAGGCGCGGGTGGTGCCGATCACTGGGAGCGACCTGTCCATCTGGCGGCGTGGCCGGCACCAGGGAGCGGCCTACGAGTGGGTGCGCTGGCTGACGGGCGCCGCTGCCCAGCGCGCGTACGCGGCCGCGACCGGCATGCTGCCGGCGCGGGCGGACCTGGGCCCCGGCCCGGCGCTCGCGGAGGACCCCTACCTGCGCGCGTTCGCCGTCCAGCTGGACGACGGCCGCACCTATCCCGGCGTCCCCGAGTGGGCGGCCATCCAGACCGCCCTCGCGACCAGGCTGGCCGCCGTCTGGGACACGATCGCGCGGACCGGCACTCCTCTCCCCAGGGCACGGCTGCGTGAGCTGCTGACGGCGGCGAGCGACGAGATCGGGGCGGCCATCCAGCAGGCCGCGCGCACGCCCCTGTCGTTCGCCTGCACCACGGCCGAGCTCGGTCCGGCCGCGGCCACCGGCTGACGCGCCGGACCGGAGACGGGAGGGACGGATGTCAACCCGCCCCTCCACGTAACCGGGGGTAGAGCGTATATTCAATATACATTTCTGAATCGGAAGGGGGGATTCCGCGATGACCAGATGGTGGGCGCTCCTGTGCGCGGTGGCGGTGGCCGGCCTCGCCGCGACGTCGTCGCCGGCCCTCGCCGCCGCGCCGGCCGGCGCTCCGGCGACCGTCATCCTCGACGGCGGCCGGCTGCTGCAGAACAAGCAGAGGATCGCCGCCGGCGACGCCACGCTGAAGCGCGAGCTGGCCGGCCTGACCCGCACGGCCAACGGCGACCTGACCGCCGGCCCCTGGTCGGTCATGGACAAGTCGCAGACCCCGCCCAGCGGCGACAAGCACGACTACATGAGCGAGGCGCCCTACTGGTGGCCGAACCCCAGGACGAAG
>WNGQ01005378.1_pt1 | contig 12537 bp, 9 predicted proteins | sample 5407661 | NCBI WGS metagenome assembly WNGQ01 (sample SAMN13153382, study PRJNA577476) | soil metagenome | isolation source: 60 cm soil or saprolite under Garry oak tree replicate 2 | place: USA:California | collected 2016-06-15
CTATGCAAATCATCATTAAAGGCAAACAGACTGAAGTTCAACCGCGTTTGCGTGAACACATTGAACGGAAAGTACAAAAACTCTCTCGTCTTGTTGGTTCAAATGCCCGTATTGAAGTAACTGTTTCCGAAGAAAAAACACGTAGCTCTCACGATCGTTATACGGTGCAACTGGCAATCTCTAACAACTCCCATGCTATTCATAGCGAAGTAAGCGCGACCAATGCCAATATGGCTCTCGATCTGGTATTGGATAAAGCTACGGCACAATTGGGCCGCTATAAAGATCGTCAGACGAGTTCGCGTCGACACCGCACCCCGCCTGTGAAAGTCCTTTCATTATCTCGCTCTGGCAGTCTTTCTTCCATTGAGGAAGAAGGCGTTGAAGAAGAAGAGCTTGTGGCCACTCCTATAACCGAAGAGCGGAATGAGGAAATCTGGTCTAAAATCCTGGAAATTCGCCGAATTCAGACCAAACCAATGAGTGATCAAGAAGTCATTGCTGAAATGGAGAAGAATGACCTCTCCTTTTACCCGTTCTTTAACGAGGAAACGGGGAGCGTCAATGTTATGTACCGGTTAGATAAAGGCGGCTATGGGCTACTTGTACCTGCATTAGAGCATGTTGCTGAGTGAAGCACCCCATGGCTTGTAGCCAGGGGCTTCGACAGTCCTCCCACGGGGGATCGCTGTGGGACACTTCCTGCCCCGATCTGTTTTTGTAGGTGGTAGCGATGCAAGATGTTACGGGCCGCATTGTGATCCCTGTCCAACTCACATCCACAGTGAGGACAGGAATGCCAGCGTACTCCTAAATCCTTGGGCACAACGCACCCACATCCTGAGCATACCTGGGAGGTTCCATGGGGAGCAACTTTGACGACTTTGCCACCAGCCTCCGCCGCTTTGTGGCTACAGATCGTGACAAATGCTCCCCATCCTGCATCCAGGATACTCTTGTTTAACCCGCCCTTTGCAGCGGCTCCATTTGGGAGATACTTCCCGTCCTCGTTTTGCTTGGGATCTGGAGCTTTGGCCATGTTGTCGATATGCAACTCCTCAAACACCAGCGTCCCGTAGTTCTTAACCAGGGTGCGAGATTGTTTATGCAAAAAGTCCCGTCTTTTGTTGCGCACTTTTCGGGAAAGTCGAGACAACTCTTTCTTGGCACGGTTGCGTCTATGACTGCCTTTCTTACGGCGTGCAATCTTTTTATGTGCTGCTTTGATCTCTTCTTCAGCGGTGCGATAGACATGCGGGTTCTCAATGAACGTTCCATCGGAAAGAGCAGCAAAGGAGTTAAAGCCTAGATCAATGCCAACTTCTTCTTCTGATGGATGGAAAGTCATAGAAAGGTCAAACTCATACTCGGTAATGAGAACAGCATACCACTGGTCTCCCTCTCTTTTGATGGTACAGGTTTTGATGGTACCTTTCATTTCACGGTGAAGCTTGATTTTGATATGACCTATTTTGCTGAGATGGAGTCGCTTATTGATGATCTCATAACCTCCCTGGGGGTAGGTGAAAGAATCGTAGCGGTCTCCACTCTTGAAACGAGGATAGCCAGGTGTTTCACCATTCCTCACCCGTCAGAAGAAGGCTTGCATAGCCTTCTCCAGACGCTTCAAAACATCCTGTTGAACCTGGCTGTGAATATCCTGATATTCTTCTCGCACCTCTTTGATGGCAGGAAGTTGATTGGCTTGCATATAGTAGGAAACAGACTCGCCGTTCATCCGATAGGCTTCACGCCTTTCTTCAAGAGCGGCATTGTAAAGTTCGTTGCATCTTCGGAGTACCCATGCTAATTTGCCACGCTGTTTCTGCGTCGGAGAGATACGGAACTTATATGCCTTGTTCCGAAGATTTGGATTCTTTGGCTTGCGCTCTTTATTCGGTTGTGCCTGCGTCTTAATCACGCTTTTCCTTCATGCTTCTCTTGAGATGATCCGCAATGGCTGTGAGGATTTCTCCATTGATTGATCGATTGTGTTGTTTTGCTGCCTCTCGTATCTCTCTTAACATAGGGAGAGGGATACGAATTGAGAGCGACTTGGTAGCTTTTGTGTTCTCGTTCATATATCTATTATATGGCTAAAATAGATATATATCAAGAGATATAACCCTCTACCCAAGCTCCACAAAAGGAAAGGCCCTTATATCCCCATGTCTAAAGCCAAGGATTTTAAGGGTCGGTTTGATAATCCAAACGGGCATTCTACAATGTAACTTCAAATTGCCAGGGTTGTAATTGGGGATACTCAAATTGACCTAAAGGGTCGACGGCGCGAATCGTCAAAACATGTGTATCAGCAGACATAGCTGGACTAAAACGCGCACTGCCCTGATACACTGCTGAATAGGAGTCACTGGAAAGCTCTGAGCGAGCAAGAAGCACGCCACCACGATCTCCTGCCCATTGAAATCCAGTATGGTCTTCTATGAGAAAAATCATGCGCGGAACAAAAGCAAATCCCGCCTGCAAAGGTGGACGTATCCATATGTAATGAAGCTCAAAGTGCTTCTGAAAGAGTTGCAATTGTTGTAGCATCAATGTCATATCATACTGCTTTTGTTCCAATTCAATTGTTATAGTGCGCGATGGCGACCTTGTTGGTGATTCTGGTGTGTTCTGTTGCCCAAATTCTTGTGGAGCAGCAATTACAACTGGAGGGCGTGCAGCAAGTTCCAGGGCTTTAGCAGAAAATGGTGTGGGGTCGTTTAAAATGTCATTGCACAGTTGTAGGCAAGACTCACATATATAGGCAGCACCCGGGCCTGCTACCATTCTCTGAACTTCAGGTGGGCGTTTTCCGCAGAAAGAGCATCGTGCCTGTGACCGATCCATATTCATTTGCTACTTTCTAAAGAGTCTCATTTACCCTCAAACTGACCTGGTTTTTGGGGATATGAAGGATTGTTCCTACATCTGTATACGTACGTAAAGCATCGGCGGCTGCATTATATAAACCCAAACGTTCTAGAATGAAGGCATGAGCCTCCCATTCTAATGTGTCATCCAGAGGTGTAAGGAACGTAAAAGGGTCATCTCTTCTACCATATGTCCGTGCTAATGCCAATGCAATGAAATGATCGGCAAAGTGCGGATTCTTTGGGAGGAGTGAACCATGCATATATGTGCCAAAGGAGTTGCGGTACACTGCTCCTTCTGTGTGATCTTCGGAATTGTTTCCATGACCCTTGAGCACTTTTCCCAACGGTTTTGCAGTACCAAGATACGTACGACCACCATGGTTTTCAAAGCCAACCAGGGTATTACCGTTCCAATTGATCGCTATATCTCCCGTGCATCGAGGCTCCTGAGCTCCCTTATGAATAGTCCATGCATCGAATACTCCAAGTCCCCGCATATCAGGCCCCTCAGCTGGTCGATAGTAATGTGCCAATAACTGGTAACCACCACAAACTGCCAGCACCGGGATGTCATCTTCGATGGCAGCCCATAAGCCGATGCTTTTGATATCAAGTAAATCTTGAGCAACAGGAGCCTGCTCTTTATCCTGTCCGCCGCCTATGAACAACATATCATACTCATCTGGCGCCAAAGCATCACCAATACCTAATTCGACAATTCGTAGTTCAATGCCACGGAATTGGCAGCGTCTTTGCAAGGTCAATATATTGCCTCTATCTCCATACAAATTTAATTGATCAGGATATAAATGCCCCAAAGTAAGCGTTATATGTGGTAATAAATCGTCGTTCAAGGTCCTCTCTCCTCCCAATATCGAGGCGTTAAACCACGGTGTTCCAGTTCGCGATGGATTTCCAACAAACCAGTATACGTTGGTATAACGAACAAGGTCTCACCAGACGGTGTTTGTCGAATAGCTGTATCCAATGCATGGCTTATTCCATAAGTCTTTGTCGTTCTGTGATTAGTTATGCTGTCATCTAACTCTATCATGTGAGTATTTCTTATCGCTTCTTTATTCCGCGCCGGTCTATGTTGACGTGTGTTGCGTACCTTTGACTCATGAGCAACCTTAAGAGCACGTAATGGGGCAGAGGCCACAATAGTCATTGCTTCCTGCTCTAATCCCGCGTGCTTTAAGCGTAATGCAAGATCGAATGCGCGCGTCCCCGCAACCGTTAAAGTTGCGAGATGGTGAGTAGTTCGTTCAAAATCTACATCCCAGATCCATGAAATATCTTGTCCATCTGCAGTGTTGTCATTCAAAACAAATAACACATACCTTCGTATTCCATCGCTGAAGAGAGTGCGGAGCACTTCATTGAAGCCGGTAGGATTTTTCGCTAAAAGCAAGCGTAATGTACGTCCTTCAACATGAACACGCTCGCCACGTCCGAAAGCTGGCTTAAATTGTTCGATACCCGAGACTATCGGCTCCCAGTTGATGCCCAATGCTTGAGAGGCTGCGATTGCTGCCAGAGCATTATAGACATTATAAAATCCGGCCAGGGGGATCACAATTTCTCCCTGCTGTGTTCGCGTTTCAATCTGGATGCGCAGACGATCAATACTTTCTGCAACTATTTTCACTGCTCGGACGTCTGCTTTAGGGCGTTCGCGCCTGCACTGCGAGCAAATATAGTGTCCTAGATGACTGTAGTATTGTATAGAGTACACATATTCCCCACCGCAATGGGGGCAGGTGCGCGTATCAATCACCTGATGGCTTTCAATAGCTAAACCTTCGTTGGCTAAATCAAACGATGAATCATCGATACCGAAGAAGACCACTTGCCCATGGAAAAAGTCGCTGAGATGAGCCGTACCAGGGTCGTCGGCGTTAAGGACCAGGGTCGCATTTTCGGGGAGTAGATCTATTGCTTGGTGCCATCGCATGGAAATGGTTTCAACTTCACCGAAGCGGTCAAGTTGATCGCGGAAGAGATTGGTGAAAATGGCAGCGCGAGGAGGTAAGATCTGGACAGCTTGTGGCATGACAGCTTCATCAACTTCAAAAATTGAAATGGCCTGCCCTGCACGGCGTAAGTTACCGTCTGGCCTGGCACGAATGACCAGGGCGCCTGCAACTCCTTGCATCAAATTTGAACCTTCCCTGTTTCGCCATACTCGCAAACCTGCATCATTTAAGATAGCTGCGATAAGACCGCTGGTGGTCGTTTTGCCATTTGTTCCTGTTACCAGGACACTTCCATGAGCGAGTTGTGTGGAAAGGTGCCCAACAATGTCTGGGTAGAGGCGTTGCGCAACCATTCCAGCTATACTTGTACCACCACCAAGATGTAAACGACGACTGAGCGCGCCCGCGGCTCTGCCTCCCATTACTGCCAACCCAGCACGCAGAGAAATACGCTGCCGACGTTTAAAGGCATGCTGATTACTGGGGGTTTTGCTAGAGTGGTTAGCTGGCATCTGACTTTCTGTGCTATTGCTGACCGACCTTTTGCGTGCCTCTCTATTAGTAAAGTGAGGTGGCTTTTGTTCGCTCATGCTTCTCCTCCAACGTGTGGTATTTACATAAGGGTTCCGATTGCAGCATAGCATGCAAGAATATAAGGGTCAAGACTAATCGGGAATAGCATATAGACACAATGTGTTATCCTAGCATAGGATTTTCGTTGGTAAAGTACATATGTCTGTCCCTCTTGCAAGTATGTGCTATTCTATGCCATGAGATTAAATGCTTAATTTCATTTGATTGTAGAGGGTCGGATATATCGCAACGAAGGAAATGGAGTTGAAGTAGGGTCGATGGCAAAAAAACTTGTAATCGTAGAATCACCTGCGAAAGCCAGGACAATCGAGAAATTTCTTGGGCGCGACTTTGAAGTGCGTGCTTCTATGGGACATATTATTGACCTGCCCAAAAAGGGTCTTGGGGTCAACACGCGTAAGGATTTTACTCCACAATACGAAATCATTGAGAAAAAAGATAAATTAATTGATGAACTGAAAGCTGCTTCCAGGCGTGCTGACGAGGTATATCTGGCTCCAGACCCAGACCGTGAAGGTGAGTTCATCGCATGGTCCTTAAAAGAGACACTGGGATTGCAGAATCCCAGGCGTGCAGTCTTCAATGAAATCACTAAAGGGGCTGTTCAGCAAGCTATCAAAAAACCTCGAGACATTAATGAAGATCTTTTCAATGCTCAACAGGCTCGTCGTGTATTAGATCGACTTGTTGGCTATAAAATCAGTCCCTTGCTCTGGCGGCGCATTCAATCGGGCACAAGCGCCGGGCGGGTACAATCAGTCGCACTTCGACTGATTTGTGATCGTGAGGCCGAGATTCGCGCTTTTATCCCTGAAGAGTACTGGAGTATTAGCGCATTACTCAGTAAACAGGGACATACAGAGCGCTTCGAGGCAAACTTGATTTCTCGCCTCAAAGATTTCAATGGCGCTGATAGTACAACTGAGGGTGAAGAGCAAATTGTGGCTGCGTCTAATGGACAAAACGGCTCGAAGAAATTACAAACAGAAAAAGGCCGTATTAAAATCTCCACCCAGGAAGAAGCAAGCACCATTTTGACTGAGCTGCAAGGCGCTGCTTATACAGTATTGAAAGTAGAAGAGAAAGAACAGCGACGTCAACCCAATCCACCATATACAACTAGTACTATGCAGCAAGAAGCTTCAACTCGCCTCTCCATGAAACCCAAGAGAACAATGAGCCTTGCCCAGCAACTCTATGAGGGAATTGAGTTGGGCGCGCAGGGACATCAGGGTTTGATTACATATATGCGAACGGACTCCACCCGCGTTTCTGATGAAGCGCAGGCGAAAGTAAAAGAGTATATCGCAAAGGAATATGGTCAGCCCTATGTTGGACAGGGACGGACAGGTAAGGCTAAAGCGACCACTCAGGACGCTCACGAAGCGATTCGCCCGACTGATATTACGTTGACTCCTCAGATGGTAAAGCCTCATCTTACCCCCGAACAGTTTAAGCTTTATAACTTGATCTGGCGACGTTTTGTTGCTAGCTTTATGACCCCAGCCGTATTTGATACGGTTCGAGTGGACATTGTGGCAACCCAGTACGTTTTTCGGGCAACTGGTTCCCATCTCAGGTTCCCTGGCTTTTATGCAGTGTGGCAACGTGATGATGAGGAGAAAACACTTCCTGCTCTTAGTAAGCAAGAAGTGTTGGACCTGCATCGATTAACACCTGAACAACATTTCACTCAGCCGCCTCCACGTTTTAGTGAAGCGAGCCTGATTAAAGAACTGGAGGAGCAAGGTATCGGCCGCCCCAGTACCTATGTGCCTATTATCAGCACCATTCAGGACAGGGGTTATGTTGATCAAGAGCAGAAACGCTTTGTGGCAACCTGGTTAGGCGAAACGGTTAACGAGGTCATGAATAAGCACTTCCCTGATATTGTAGATACAGGTTTTACGGCTGAGATGGAGCGAAAGCTTGACGATGTCGAAGAGGGGCGACAGTCATGGATAGAGTTCCTTAAAAGCTTCTATGGCGATTTCAAAGTGACGATGGAAAAGGCCGAAGTGGAGATGGATCGTGTACAAAAGCCAGTCGAAGAAATAGATGAATTATGTCCAGAATGTGGACGTAATCTTGTTATCCGTACAGGTCGCTTTGGACGCTTCATCTCCTGCTCAGGCTTTCCGGAATGTCGCTATCGTCGCTCTGTTGTGAATAAAACCGGCGCATTATGCCCGATATGTCAAGGTGACCTTGTAGAACGCAAGACTAAACAAAAGCAACGGATCTTTTATGGGTGTAACAATTACCCTACCTGTAACTTTGCCATCTGGGAGAAGCCAGTTCCTGAACTCTGTCCTGATTGTGGTGGGTTGATGATTGTGACACGAGCAGGTAAGAATCCTGTGTGTTATCAAGAGTTTGTTGTTCAACAACAAATCGCTGGGGAAAGACCTGAACAAAATGGCACAACCGCACGGAGAGGTACGCGTAAGAAAGTGACAACCACAGAAGATTCTTCACTGCTTCCCCAAACACCAACTACGAATGGAAGATCATCCACAAAAGCAAAGAAAACTACAACCCGCGCAACGAGGGGAAGGACAAAGAAGGCTACAACCGCTACTCGAAGGAATAGTAGTATCATGGTGAAAAAGACGACTTCAGGAACTAAAAGAGCTACAACAAAGAAGACTCCTACTGGCTGATCCAGCATAATGCAATCTTCATAACGTACCAGGGCGGAAGAGTGTAAAAATGTTTCCAAGAAATGATAGCAAATGTTGTTAGATACTAACAAATATCGTGGGTGCAGCAGTTCACCTCCGACGGCTTGCCATCTGAATGGATGTGATGGCGTTTTTGTTATCATTTTCTGATACTGTGCTATAATCAGTTATTGATCATGTACCCATTATCAAAGTACGCTACTCTCACGGAGGAATTCATGCCGTACTCGGTTACACTCATCCCTGGTGATGGCACCGGCCCCGAAATTACCGAGGCTACACGCCGAGTTCTCGAAGCTACTGGTGTCCCATTTTCCTGGGAGTTACACCAGGCTGGATTAGAGATGTTAGAGAAATATGGCACTGTTTTACCAGATGAAGTAATTGAGTCGATTAAGCGTACAAAAGTAGGATTGAAAGGTCCAATTACCACCCCTGTTGGTAAAGGAGTTCGCAGCGCAAATGTGGTTCTGCGCAAGAAACTGGATCTATATGCAAATCTTCGTCCTGCGAAAACGTATCAAGGGCTGCGCTCGCGTTACGATAATATTGATATGATTATCGTACGCGAGAATACAGAAGATTTATACGCTGGGGTAGAGTTTCAAAATGGGACACCCGAACAGCAAGAAATCATTGACACCATTGCCCGCACGACCGGAACTCATCTCGACAACAATTCTGCCATCAGTATCAAATATATCTCAGTGATGGCAACTCGTCGTATTGTAAAATTCGCTTTCGACTATGCCCGGTCTAACAGTCGCCATAAAGTCACTGCAGTTCACAAAGCCAATATAATGAGATTTTCTGATGGACTATTTCTTGCCACAGCCCATGAAGTCGCGAAGGAGTATCCAGATATCCATTTTGAAGATCGTATTGTTGACAATATGTGTATGCAGCTTGTTCAGAAGCCAGAGCAGTACGATGTACTAGTGTTACCTAACTTATATGGTGACATCATCTCCGATTTATCTGCAGGCTTGATAGGTGGACTAGGAGTTGCTCCTGGCGCAAATATTGGCAGTCAATATGCCGTATTTGAACCGGTACATGGAAGTGCGCCCAAATATGCCGGACAGAACAAGGTCAACCCGATGGCTATGATGTTTTCTGGAGTGTTGATGTTACGTCACCTGGGCGAGACGCATGCTGCCTGCCGCTTAGAGAAAGCTATAGCAGCCGTCATTGCTGAAGGTAAGAATGTCACGTATGATCTCAAGCCTCGACCAGATGATCATGCAGCCGTTGGTACCTCTCAGGTCGCAGATGCCGTAATTGAGAAGTTGCTTAAATTGCCATAAATTTCAACTGATTCTTGACATACCAACTGTGCCACCTGCTTTGCGCCACTTGTGGCGGGCTTCAATATAGCGCACTGTACCCGAGCGGGAGCGCATCATCACCGAGGAAGTGCGAGCTCCCCAACCGAAATATTGCACGCCATTGACTAATTCTCCACTGGTAATGCCTGTCGCAGCAAACGACACATCATTGCCTTTTACCAGGTCATCTGTTCGAAACACCTGGTTAAGATCAATGCCATCAGCTTTAAACTGTTCGCGTTCCTCATCTGACCGAGGCCAGATTTTACACTGTATTTCTCCACCAATACACTTGATTGCAGCAGCTGCGAGCACTGCTTCTGGCGCTCCTCCCGTTCCAATCAGCACATCGACACCTCTATAATCTTCCATCGCAGCTTGAATCGCTGCTGACACATCACCATCCATAATCAGGCGTATGCGAGCGCCGATCCGGCGAATCTCAGTGATCATTTCCGCGTGACGTGGACGATCCAGTATCACAACGGTCAAATCATCGACTTGAGCATCACGTGCCCGGGCAATTCGTTTCAGGTTTGTGACGATAGGCGCGTTGATATCAATTACCTCTCGAGCAGCAGGGCCGACAGCAACCTTTTCCATATAGAATACTCCGGGAGGAGCAGAGTACATTGTTCCTCGTTCAGCCGTAGCCACAACCGCGATTGCCCCTGAAAGACCGAGGGCGGTGAGCCTTGTGCCATCAACAGGGTCTACTGCCACGTCAACTTTTGGTGGGGTGCCGTTGCCAACTTCCTCACCAATATATAGCATGGGAGCCTCGTCCTTTTCACCCTCACCAATCACCACGACGCCGTGCATATCGACACCGTCTAGTGCCTGGCGCATAGCATTTACCGCGGCCTGGTCGACCGCAATTTTATCGCCTTTGCCCATCCAACGACCTGCGCTGAGTGCCCCTGCTTCGGTGACACGCACCAACTCCATAGCAAGATTTCGCTCTTTAGTACCAGATTGCTCAAAACGTTCTTCTGACATTGACCACCATCCTTCTTGATGACTCTAAATATCGATATTACGAGGGTGTACACGACAATGCTCAGCAAGCATTATGGCACGCAGACAATCCACCGCATCTTGCAAGTGCCCATCCCGGTTTGTGATCAGGTAATCGTACCAATGCTGTTCTGCCAACTCTTTACGGGCGTCGGCTAATCGTCTCTGAAGTTCCTCTTCTGTCTCTGTTTGCCTGCCCTCCAGCCTCTGGGTAAGTTCCTCTAACGAGCCTGGAATGAGAAAAATAAAAATTGCATCGGATACCTTACTACGAATGGTGGCAGCGCCTTTAACATCAATTTTCAACAGTACATCCCGGCCTGCAGACAAAGTATCTCGTATGAGTTTGCGTGGTTGCCCATACCAGTTGCCATGCACGTTTGCGTATTCAAGCAATTCACCCTGACTTGCCATGTGTTCAAATGTTTCCTGGCTGACAAAATGATATGGGTTACCCTCACTTTCACCCGGACGAGGAGGACGGGTTGTTATAGAAGGCACCACATAAAAATTCATGCCTTGTTGCTTGAGAGCATTTATTACAGTGTCTTTTCCTGTCCCCGATGGCGCTGACAGCACAAAGAGAAGCCCCTGACGAGTTGAGGACTGGGCGGATGCGCGTTGCTGATTTTGGGACACAAATTGCTCCGTCTCAGGTTGCATGCCATTTCCTACAATATTGGACTCGGGAAGGTTGGTATACGAACAGGACACTCTTTGTTATACTATGGGAACTGCTCTTGAGAGTATTGTACAACACACATGGGTTTCGTTGTAAATAGAAGATGATACATATGCATATCGATGCTATTACGCTCGCAGCTCTTGCCGATGAATGGCGCCTGTTGCTGACCAACGCACGGATAGACGCTATCATACAACCAACAGTCCACTCCATTGCCATGCAATGTTATGCCCCGGCGCTAGAACAAGGGCAAGGTGGAAAGAACCGTTGGCTCTATCTCTCAGCTCACCCCCAGTTAGCCCGAGCGCATATCACAGCACTCAAACCCTCCAGAATTGTCAGTGAGCCACCTGCATTTGTAATGCTATTGCGAAAATACCTTGAGGGCACGCGCATTGAAGCCATTAAACAAGCGCGTTGGGAGCGTGTCATAGAAATTAGAGCCGGTCATCGCAATGCTTCAGACCCTGAGAAGCGTACTAGCTATCGACTGTTGATTGAGTTAATGGGGCGCATGAGCAATATCATTCTATGCAATGATCAAGGGCTGATTCTTGGGAGCTTGAAACATGTAGGGGCTGATATCAATCGTTATCGTGTCATAGATGCGAATGTCCAATATGTTCCCCCACCTCCCCAGCAACGCATGGCCGCAGGTGTACCTTTGCCTCGTTTGGAGCCTACGGTTGTGACTGCTGCTCAACTGGCTCAATGCGAGAGAGAGGATGTTGAACTTGCTCAGATAGTGGAGTCGCGAGCCAGGAGAAAACCTACGAAGAAACAAGAGCCAAAAATGTGGCAACTATTAACCAGGAATCTACTTGGATTCAGCCCGTTGTTAGCTCGTGAAGCAGTCTACCGTGCCACCGGGGAAGCGGAATTGGTAACCAATACTGGTGATGCCAATTTGGAAGAACTGGCGTGGAATGTACGAGCACTGGCTTTATTGTTTGATAAACATACATGGAAGCCTCAACTCGTCGAACGTGTCGGATATGTTGGGGATGTGCAATCATCCTTTTCACAGTCTGTTCCTATAGCCTTTGCTCCTTATGTTCTGGAGCAATATGCAGAAATGCCTGGAATGCGAATGCGGGACTCTGTATCAATTAATATATTGATTGATGAGTTTTATACTGGCGCTGAGTGGCGCGATGCAATGGAAAGTGTGCGAAATCCTCTGAGGAAAGTCTTACAGACGCAGTTCGAGCGTTGCAAACGCAAATCAGCATTGTTGCAACAAGAGTTATCTGTTTCAGAAGATGCCAGCCGTTATCGTCTACAGGCTGAACTGCTACTTGCCTATCAGCATGAAGTGAAACAAGGCCAAAGTAGTGTTGTCTTGCAAAACTTCTTTGAAGACGAGGTCCACCC
>WNGQ01005380.1_pt1 | contig 12536 bp, 8 predicted proteins | sample 5407661 | NCBI WGS metagenome assembly WNGQ01 (sample SAMN13153382, study PRJNA577476) | soil metagenome | isolation source: 60 cm soil or saprolite under Garry oak tree replicate 2 | place: USA:California | collected 2016-06-15
CCGAACGCGTCGGCGTCCCCGGCGACGTGCCGGCGGAGCAGCTCATGGTCAGCTGGTGCGCCCTCGTCCGGCATGCCGCATCAGCCCGGCTGGCCCGAGGTGAAACCGCGCGCGGTGATGTTGTGGATCATCGTCTCGTACCGGCCCGTGCTGCCGTCCAGGGGCGGCAGGTCGGTGATCCAGATCAGCACGTAGCGGCCGGCGGCCTGCTTGGTCACGTCGAAGGTGGTGCTGCCGTGGGCGGCGCTCGAGCTCTGCACCGGGGTGAACGTGCTCAGCGCCGCGGCGCCGGCCGTGTTGCTGTTGCCGACCTCGATCAGGACGTGGGTGCAGCAGCTGGTGCCGAACTGGACCGTCAACTGGCTCAGCCGCACCGTCCTGCCCATGTCGAGGATCAGCCCGGTGCCCTTCTTCAGGTTCCCGAACTGATGGCCGAGGTAGTAGCTGGTGTGCCAGAACGTGCTGGCGTCGCCGTCGATCGCCTTCGCTGCGTCGGCGGGGTCATCGTCGCTGCTGCTGCCGAGCGGGTTGTAGACGGTCGCGCTGACCGGCGTGAGCGGCACGGCGGCCGCCGCCGCGCTCTGCGACGACGACTGCGTCCGGCTCGGTGCCGGGGTCGGCGAGTGGTGCAGGCCGCGGCTGATCGACCAGGCGGCCACCCCGACCGCCGCCAGGACGAGCACGATCACGATGGCGATGACGGCGCGGGCCGCGGTGGAGCGCTCGCCCGGCGGCTTGCGGCGCGGCCCTCTGTGCGGTCCCGGGTGCGGCTGGGCATCCGGCGGCGGGTACGGGCGGGTCGACCCGTCCGGCTGGTAGTCGTAGCCCGGCGCGGCGGTCCGGGCCGCGGTGACCCCGGTGGAACACGGCAGCGGCATCGGCGGGGCCGCAATGGCCAGGGCTTCGGCGAAGGTCGCCGCGGTGCTCAGCGCCGGCCCATGCCGGCTCGGCTGCTGGAACAGCGCCCGGCAGGTCACCTCGTCGACGCCGGCCGGGACGCCCGCGGACACCTGACGGGGCGTGCACAGGCCGGAGCCGTTCTCCGGCGCCGGCGGCAGCAGTGCTGGCGCCGACCCGGCGGAGCCAGGCTGGCCGGGCCAGTAGCCGGTCAGCGCGGCGTAGAGCAGCCGGGCCAGGTCCTGCGTGTCGGTGAGTTCCGGGTCGTCCGCGCCGTCCTCGGACGCGGTCAGGGCCGGCCCGGCCAGCGCGGCGTCGATGCCGAGCCCGGCGATCTTCACCCCGCCGCCGACCGTCCAGTGCAGGCAGGCCGGGTCCAGCCTGAGGTGCGCCAGGCCGATTTCGTGCGCGGCCGCGATCGCCCGCGCTGCCTCCACCATCATCGCGGCCGCGCGGGGCGGATCGAGCGGGCCCTCGGAGAGCATGTCGAGCAGCGACTCCACGCCCACCCACTCCAGCACCACGTAGGCCAGCTCTTCGCCGTCTTCCACGTCGAACACCTGGGCGAAGCGCGGGTCGCCGAGCCGGCTCGCGGCCCGGGCGGCGGTCACCGTCTCGGTCACCCGGGGAAAACCGGTCGCGAACGTGAGCACGGTCACAGAACGGGCGAGGGTCTCGTCCGTGGCTTTCCAGTATGTCCAGCCGGTGCCCGGGGTGACCTGGTCGACAAGACGGTACCGTCCTGCCAGCCTGGTTCCGGGTTCCGACGTGTATGTGCTCATAGGTTGCCACCCATGCTAATGCCGGCGCCTTAGTGTTGGCCTCCCCGGCCACCGAACCGTGCCGCCATCGTCGTCATCAGGAATCCGAACTCGGCTACACGCAGTGACCTGGCACAGAGCGCGTACAGCCCAACCGCGCCGCCGCCGCCGACGACGGTGACCACGAGTCCGTAGGCCGGGCTGGGGTCATGCACGACGTGGGCGGCGCCGGCCATGACCGCGAGCGCGAAGACGACTCCGGGCACGGTCGCCAGGTGCATCCGGGTCAGGCTCCGGGCGATTGTCCATCCGTCCAGGCTGCCGACCCGGCGCAGCAGCAGCGCCCAGCCGGCGATCGTGCCGACCAGGTTCGCCAGCCCGTACGCGACGGCGAGGCCGGCCACCACCTGGGCCGCGGGCAGCAGGGACTCGGCGGTGAGCGCCGCGGCGATGCCGAAGACCATAATGAGGAAGCCGACGAACGCAGCGGTCTTGCTGTCCTGGAATGAGTAGAAGACGCGCAGCTGGAGCTGGGTGAGCATGTACGGCACCAGGCCCAGGGCGAACAGTCCGAAGACCTCACCCACGTACCTGGCGTGCGTCGCGGAGGTGCTGCCGTAGGAGAACAGCACCTCGGCCAGCGGGCCGCCGAGTATGCCGAGGTAGATCGCGGCCGGCACCACGATCACCGAGGCCAGCCGGACGCCGATCGAGAAGTCGTCCCGGACCAGCGAATACCGTCGCGCGCTCGCGTGCTCGCTCATCCGGGGCAGCAGTGCGGTGATCACCGAGATGCCCACGATCGCGTACGGGAGCTGGAACAGCTGCCAGGCGATGGAATACGCCGAGTAACCGTTCACGCCGGCCGAGGCCGCGTTGGCCAGAATCTGGACGATCAGGTTTCCGGCCCACTGGGTGATCACGTAGACCGACATCCATCCGGCCATCCGGCCCATCTCGGATACCTCGCCGGGCCGGAACCCGAGCGTGGGCCGCCACCGGAACCCGGCCGCCCGCAGCGACGGGTACAGCGCCACGGTCTTCGCGATCACGCCGAGGGTGGTGCCGATGCCGAGCAGCTGGACCCCGCCCGGGGAGATCGTCCACGGCTGCTTATTCACGCCGACCGTGACGAAGTAGAGCCCGCCGACCACGATCACGACCAGGTTGTTGACGACCGGCGCCCACATCGGCGCCGCGAACCGGCCCCGGGTGTTCAGGATCGCCCCGATCAGCGAGCTCATCCCGTAGAAGAAGATCTGCGGGATGAACCAGTACGCCCACACCACCATCAGGTTGTGCTCGGCGGCGAGGTGGCTGCCCGGCGGGCCGTTGATACTGCCCGCGTACAGGTCCACCAGCGGACCGGCCAGCAGCGTGGCCACCACGGTGACCGCCAGCAGGGCCAGCGCGCCCAGGGTGAAGATCCGCTGCGCGTAGGCCTCGCCCCGGTCCGGGTCGCGCCGGGCCGCCCGGACCAGTAGCGGTACCACCACGCTGGTGAAGATGCCGCCGAGCATCAGGTAGTAGACCGTGTTCGGCAGCGTGTTGGCGTTGTTGTAGGCGTTGCCGAGCGCTCCGATGCCGACCGCGTACACCAGGACGAGCGTGCGCAGGAAGCCGGTGCCCCGCGAGACCAGGGTGCCGACCGCCATGCCGGCGCCGGACCGGATCAGGCTGGAGCGCTGGGTCGCGGCCGGACGCGGGGTCCCGGCGTGCCGGGCGCCCGCCGCCGGGCCGGGGGGCCTGGCCGGCGTCGGCGTCGGCGTCGGCGTGAAGGTGGGCTGCGGGCGAGGCGGCTGGGCGGGGGCGGGCCCGGCTGGATTAGCTGGATTGGGCGGGGCGTAGCCGCTGGTCCTGGGGACCCGGCGCCATCCGGGCGGGCCGGGGGGCGGCGGGCGGTGCGGCCGGGTCGGCGGGGCCGGCCACTTGAGCGCGAGCGGCAGCGTCGTCTCGGCCGGGCTCGGGCCGCCACCCGGCATCAGGCCCTCGATCGGCGGCAGCGGATCAGGGGCGGCGTGCCGCCCCCGGCGCGAGGGTTCGCCGTCGTCCGGCCCTGGCTCGTCCGGCCCTGGCTGCTCCGGCCACGGCGGCTCCTGGCCGCCGTCAGGCGTCGTCGACCCAGCGTCGTGCATCGGCCAGGTCATCCGGTGCCTCCGTCGGGTGTCGCGCGCCGCTGGTGCCAGTCACGACGCTACCCGGTGGGCCGGCATCCCCGCTGACAAGATTCGTGTCGTCGCGCAGCCGCCGGCGGACGGCGCGGTACAGCGAGGTGAGCACGAAGACGCCGATCGCGGCGCCGATGAGGAACAGGATCGCCCGGCCGTACCTGGTAGACAGGACGGTGAGCGAGGTCTCGGTGAACGGGAGCGGCGTTCCGTTCGCGCTGGTGAGGCTCAGCTTGATCTGCGTGGACCCCTGCGGGGCCGAGCTGACCGGCAGCCGCACCGGGGACGACGGCGACTGCGGCGGGATCGTCACGACATCGGCGAAGTGGCCGATGGTCAGCTGTGAGGTCCGGCCGGGCGTATTGACCACGGTGGCCACCACCCGGACCCGGATGGCCTGGTGCAGTCCGTTCTCGATCGTCACCGGGACCAGCCCGGAGGCACCGCCCATCGGTACCTGGTCCGAGCTGATGATCTTGACCTTGTGCTCCGCGGACGTGACGTAGGCGGACAGGCCGCGGGTCAGGGCCGCCCCGCGCCGCCGCCCGCCGCCGCGCCAGGCCGCCGACTGCGTGGCGAGCAGCGCCTCGTCCAGGGAGCGCGTGTAGGCTGCCGCCGGCCGGTAGAGCATGGACTGGTACACGCCGAGCCTGGCGCCGACGACGCGCACCGCGTTCAGGTAGCGGCGGCTGAGCTCGTCCGGGCTCGCCTTGCTGGCGGGCGGCGAGTGTCTGGGCACCGCACGTTCGGTGTCCGCCGCCGAGCTCAGGCTGGTCAGCGTGGTCGGCGTCAGCCACGGGGTGGTCGCGGTCTCGCCGAGCAGGTCGCTGGCGAGCGCCTCCGACGGGCTCCAGCCGCCCGGCGGGGCCTCCACGATCGTGCGCCTGGAATCGGGTGCTTCGGCGGCGATCATCGCGGTCTCGGCTAGGAACCGCTGCCGGACGGCGAACTCGGTCTTCTTCGCCAGGGTGCCCGAGCTCGTGTTGCCGGCCCTGAGCACTCCGGTCAGGGTGTTGTCGGACAGCAGCACGTTCATCGGCAGGCCCGCGACCCGGAGCGAAGCGACCGCGTCATCGGGCCGGAAGACGGCGTCGGCGTTGACAGGCGGCATCTGGCTGCTGTTCAGCACGACGGTGCCGACGTGCTCGATCGCGGCGAGGTTGGTGAGCAGGGACAGGTCAGCGGTCCCGCCGGGCGGCCAGGCGACATCATGCCCGAACGTCCCGTGCAGCACGCTGTCCGCCACGGCCTCGCCGGTCCGGTAGGCGGTGGCGAGATTCCGGGTCAGGCCCTGATGGACCAGCGCTGCCATGTCCACGTTGGCGTACGGGGTGAGCACGGTCGGCTGGTCCGGCGTGACCTTCCTGAGCGTGGCCAGCCAGTTCGCCGCGGCGGTGCTGGCCGGCTGGGGGGCGGCGCCGGTGCAGGTCGGCTGGCCGCCCACCTGGTAGCGGCGGGTCATCGTGCTCACGTCGCTGAGCAGCGCCGGATCGATGACCCAGGTCAGCCGGGCGCCAGGATGGCTCGCCCCGGCGTCGAGCAGGGCGGACAGGCGGCCGCCCTGGCCCAGATCGCCGGCCAGGTCGTTGCTGGCCAGGGTGGCGGTGCACACCTTCTGCTGCGGCTGGCCGATGAGCGGCCAGAGCCAGGAGATCTTCAGCGGGCTGGCCAGGCCCGCCACCCGGGACCCGGGCCAGTACGGGAGCAGCGTCTGGTCGGCGGAGACCACGTTGCCGGAGAGGTCCTGCAGCCGGGCGGTCACCCCGTACACGCCGAAGCTCGTGATTCCCTGGGTACCGGCCTGGAACGACGCGGTCCACGAGGCGGTGGTCCCGGGCGCCAGGCTGGCGGAGACGAAGAACGGGTTCCCGGCGGGGATCAGGTCGCTGGCCGCGCCGCGGGACACATAGGCGTCCATGCCGTCCCGGGTGGTGAAGTGGCTCGCCGAGGTGAACAGCCGCACGTCAAGACCGGCCTGCGTCTGGCGGGTGCCGTTGGTGACGGTGCCGGACAACCTGACCGTGGTGCCGGGCGCGGCGTACGACGGGTTCATCGCGTTAATGGTCACCGAGAGGTGGCCCGCGCTGGCCTGCGCCGGGACGGCCGGCGCCAGCCCGCCAGCCAGGGTCCCGGCGAGGATCGCCGCGGGAACGGCGAACACGGCGGTCTTCCGGAGGGTCCGCCTGAGGTTCGCCGTCGCAAAGCCGCGCACACCTGGAATGCTAGTGTCTTGAAAAAGGTTCGCGTCCGGCCAGGAACCCGGCTGTTCGCGCGGGACCCCCGCGGTCGCTACTCTCAATGGCCGTGCCCATGAGCAACGAACAGCGGAAAGCGGTCGCCGCGCTACTGCGCGAGCGGGTGCCCGAAGTGGCCGAGATCGGCCGCCTGTTCGTGCGCCGCGGCCACGAGCTCGCCCTGGTCGGCGGTCCGGTCCGGGATGTCCTCCTCGGTCAGCGGCCGGGCGACCTCGACCTCACCACGGACGCGACCCCCGATCAGGTGCTGACGATGGCCAGCGGCTGGGCCGACCGGACCTGGGAGGTCGGGATCGCGTTCGGCACCGTCGGGCTGCGCAAGGGCAACACGGTCTTCGAGATCACCACGTACCGCAGCGAGCACTACGGGAGGACCTCGCGCAAGCCTGACGTGCGGTACGGCACCTCGCTGGAGGAGGATCTGGGCCGCCGCGATTTCACCGTCAACGCGATGGCGGCCCGGCTGCCCGGGTACGAGTTCACCGACCCGTTCGGCGGCTTCGAGGCGCTCCGGGAGAAGGTGCTGCGCACACCGGGCCCGCCGGAGCGGTCGTTCGGCGACGACCCGCTGCGCATCCTGCGCGCGGCCAGGTTCGCGGCCAGGCTGGGGTTCACCGTCGCGGACGACGTGCGCGCCGCAATGACCGACCAGGCCGAGCGCCTGGAGATCGTGTCCGCCGAACGGATCCGCAGCGAGCTGACCAAGCTGATGCTGACCCCCGATCCGGCCCTCGGCATCGATGTCCTGGTGCAGACCGGGGTGGCCGACGAGGTTCTGCCCGAGGTATCCAGGCTCCGGATGGAGGCTGACGAGCACCACCGGCACAAGGACGTCTACCAGCACAGCCTCACCGTGCTGCGGCAGGCGATCGCGCTGGAGCCGCGGTACGGGCTTGACGGTGACCTCACGGTCCGGCTGGCCGCGCTGCTGCACGACATCGGCAAGCCGAAGACCAGGACCCTGCTGCCGGACGGGCGGGTCGCCTTCCACCTGCACGAGGTGATCGGCGCGAAGATGACCAAGCGCAGGCTGACCGCGCTGCGCTTCCCGAACGACGTGATCAGGGACGTGTCCCAGCTGGTCGAGCTGCACCTGCGGTTCCACGGCTACGGGGAGGGAGACTGGACCGACTCCGCGGTCCGGCGCTACGTCCGCGACGCCGGGCCGCTGCTGACCCGGCTGCACGTGCTGACCAGGGCCGACTGCACCACGCGGAACCGGGCGAAGGCGGCCAGGCTGGCCCGCGCCTACGACGGCCTCGAACAGCGCATCGCGGAGCTCAGCGAGCAGGAGGAACTGGCCAGGCTGCGGCCCGAGCTCGACGGCAACGAGATCATGCGCGTCCTCGGCGTACCCCAGGGCCCGGTGGTGGGGAGGGCCTACGGCTACCTGCTCGAGCTGCGGATCAACCAGGGCGAGCTCGGCCGGGAGCGCGTCACTCAGCTGTTGCTCGACTGGGCCGCCGCGGAGGGGATCTCCGCCCCCGAGCCGCCGGACGAGGGCTGACGCCGGCCGGCGGCCAGCCAGTAGGCGGCCGCGACCACGGCGTAGCCCGCCGCCACCAGGCCGACGAGGAACGGTGAGTGGCCGTCCTCCGGCATGACGGCCGCGCTCAGCGCGGCCCCGGCTACGTAGGCGGCGTTGAACATCATGTCGTAGAAGGCGAACACCCGGCCCCGGTAGGCGTCGTCCACCTCTTCCTGCAAGATCGTGACCGCGCAGATCGCCACGCCCTGCCGGGTCAGGTAGAGGCAGAACCCGATGCCCAGGTAGGCGACCTGAAGGAAGGTCTCGCCGAGCACAAGGGTCACCACCGCGCTCACCGCGAGCAGCAGCGTGATCCAGGCGGGCTTGGACAGCCGCCTGGTGGCCGGCGGGGTCAGCAGCGCCGCGCAGGCGTAGCCGATCCCGGCCAGGACGACCAGCAGCCCGAAGTGGCCTTCGGCCACGCCGACGCTGGACCGGTAGAAGTAGTTGCGGTAGAGCAGCACCGACATCAGGAACATCGGCCCGAAGACCAGGCTGAAGCCGCCGGTGGCGCCGAGCGCCGCCGCCGGGCCGCGCCGCCGGACGATGTAGCGGGCGCCGTCGGCCAGCCCGGTCGCGACCGAGGCGAGCTCGCCGAGCAGCGGCCCGCGTGGCGGCGGTGCCCCCTGGAGGCCATCCGGCCGGACCGGGCCGAGCCGGTCGCGGGCCATGGTGGCCGCGACCAGGCTCGCCGCCACGTAGCAGGCGCCGCCGAACAGCAAGGTGATCGCCGCGCCGCGCTCGGTGTTGCCGGTGGCGACGTTGAGGCCCAGGGCAACGATGCCGCCGATGGTCGCCGAGATGCCGCCGATGGTCGGCGACACCGAGTTCGCCATCACCAGCTTGTCCTCGGCCACCACGTGCGGCAGCGCGACGGAGAGCGAGGACAGGAAGAACCGGTTCACGCCCAGGACCAGGAGCACCGACAGGTACAGCGGCGCACCCCGGTTGCCCAGTGCCATGGACGCCGCGGTCAGCGCCACGAACACCGACCGGAGCAGGGCCGACCGGACCAGGATCTGGCGCCGGGACCAGCGGTCGATGAAGACCCCGGCGAACGGCCCGATCAGCGAGTACGGCAGGTAGAGGACCGCGAAGGCCGCCGCCCCCGCCGCCGGGCTGGGGAACGTGGTCGCGTTGAAGAACACGTAGGTGCCGACGCCGGCCGCGACGATACCGTCGCCGGCCTGCGAGACTAGCCGGGTCGCGAACAACCGACGGAAGTCGCGCCCGGCCAGCACCGCGCGCAAGTCGGCCCAGACCGCTGACTTGGACCCGTTGGCCACGCCTTCCAGCTTAGGGGGCGCGCTGCTCAATAGGCGCGGCCGCGCGCTGCTCAATAGGCGCGGCCGCGCCGGGCCGGGGACGTTATCGGGCGACTTCGCCGAGGATGAACTTTTCGACCAGGTCCCGGCAGACGTCGTCGCCGTACTGCTCCGGCGGCGACTTCATGAAGTACGAGCTGGCCGAGGTCACCGGCCCGCCGATGCCCCGGTCCAGGGCGATCTTGGCCGCGCGCACCGCGTCGATGATGACGCCCGCGGAGTTGGGCGAGTCCCACACCTCGAGCTTGTACTCCAGGCTGAGCGGCACGTCGCCGAACGCGCGGCCCTCGAGCCGGACGTAAGCCATCTTCCGGTCATCCAGCCAGGGCACGTGGTCGGACGGGCCGATGTGCACCGCGGCGCGTTCCATCTCGTGCGGGATCTGGGATGTCACCGCCTGGGTCTTGGAGATCTTCTTCGACTGGAGCCTCTTGCGCTCCAGCATGTTCATGAAGTCCATGTTGCCGCCGAAGTTCAGCTGGTAGGTGCGGAGCAACTCGACCCCGCGGTCCTCGAACAGCTTGGCCAGCACGCGGTGGGTGATGGTGGCGCCGACCTGGGACTTGATGTCGTCGCCGATGATCGGGACGCCGGCCTGGGTGAACCTGGCGGCCCACTCCGGGTCGGAGGCGATGAACACCGGCAGCGCGTTCACGAAGGCCACGTGCGCGTCGATGGCGCACTGGGCGTAGTAGCGGTCCGCCTGCTCGGAACCGACCGGCAGGTAGCTGACGAGTACCTCGGCGCCGGTCTCGCGCAGCACCTGGGCCACATCCGCGGCCGGCTCGTCGGATTCGGTGATGATCTCCCGGTAGTACTCGCCCAGGCCGTCCAGGGTCGGCCCGCGCTGTACCGTCACGCCGGTCGGCGCCACCTCGGCGATCTTGATGGTGTTGTTCTCGCTGGCGTGGATGGCGTCGGCCAGGTCGCAGCCGACCTTCTTGGCGTCCACGTCGAACGCGGCGACAACCTCGACGTCGCTGATGTGGTACGGCCCGAACCGGACATGCATGAGGCCGGGAACGCGGGCGCCGTCGTCGGCGTCGCGGTAGTACTCCAGCCCCTGCACCAGGGAGCTGGCGCAGTTGCCCACCCCAGCAATGGCGATGCGCACCTTACCCATCAGGATGACTCCTTCTCGGAATTCTCGGAAATGTTGTCGTGCCCGCTGGCCTGCCGCTCAGATGCGATCAGCTCGTTCAGCCACCGGACTTCCCGCTCCACTGATTCCAGGCCATGCCGCTGCAATTCCAGGGTGTACCGGTCCACACGCTCCCTGGTGCGCGTGAAGGCCGCCCGGATGGCCTCCATCCGTTCCTCGAGCCTGCTGCGCCGGCCCTCGAGGATCCGGAGCCTGACGTCGGCCCTGGTCTGCCCGAAAAACGCGAAGTGAACGCCGAACCCGTCGTCTTCCCATGCCGCCGGACCGCCCTCGCCGAGGAGGTCGGCCAGCCTCTCTTTGCCGTCGGCGGTCAGCCGGTACACCTTCAGTGACCGGCGGCCCGCCCGCGCCCGCGCCGTCCCGGCCGGCGCCGGCGGCTCCGGCTCGTCCTGCTCGGCCGTGATCAGCCCGGCGTCCTGAAGCTCGTGCAGGCAGGGATACAGCGATCCGTAGGAAAGCGCGCGAAACGCGCCCAGCACGGTGTACAGGCGCTTGCGCAGCTCATAGCCGTGCATCGGCGTTCCGTTCAGCAGCCCGAGCACGGCTAGCTCGAGTACCCCGGAGCGGTTGCGTCCCACGCTTTCCCCCAAAAAGGTCGTGGTATCCCGGTATGTTCCGGTTCGATGCCTCGTTGCGATACTTCGGACCGTTAGATCAGACCGTTAGATCGCCACGATGTATCGAACCGATACATGTGGATCGTATGCGCCGGCTCGCCGGCGCGCAAGTGCACGGCACAAGTACGGGCGCGAGCAATCCGGACTCGGCTCACGCCCGGTTCCGACGTACGCTGGCGAATATGACGTCAAGGCGATCCGTGGTGGACTACGGGCTGGCCCGCCGGGCCACGCTCGCGTCCGTGCGCTCCGGGCGCACGACCATCGCCGACGTCTGCGACGCTCATCCGTACCTGCTGCGGGCCGCGAAGTTCCACGGCGAGCCCACCGAGGACCGGTGCCCGATCTGCCGGAAAGCCAAGCTCACCCACGTGACGTACGTCTACGGCGACGAGCTGGGCCAGTACGAGGGACGGGTCAAGCAGGCGCGTGAGCTAGCGGAGATGGCGGCCGAATACGGTGAATTCCGGGTCTATGTGGTCGAGGTCTGTCAGAGTTGCGGGTGGAACCACCTCGCTACCTCTTACGTTCTCGGCACTGGCGAGCCAGCCGTACGCCGGAGGCGGCGTGCGCGGACCAGCCAGTAAAAGCTAGCCAGTGAAGCCAGCCGGTAACTTACGCCAGTCGGCAACCCCGGCCGGTATCTCGGTCGGTAATCCGTCCGGTAACCTCGGCCGGTAACCCAGCGGTAACACTGACCAGCCGGTGAACATGGTCTCCAGGAGGTAACGTTTGTGTTCGGCGGGTTCCCGGGTTCGGCGAGCCCGCCCTTCAGGTAGAGGTCGCATTCCCGCTAGCAGCGACCTCCGAGCCACCAGCGAGGACGCGTGAGCAGCAAAGCTGATGACTTTGACGTTCGGTATCGTGACGCGGGCACGGCTGGGCACGGTCGCCCGGCGGCCGACGGGGGCTATCGGGGCAACGCAGAAGACGTCGACTACGACCTCGGCTACGACTCCACGGGCTGGGACACCCAGGGGTTCCGCCGCCCGGAAGCGGGCTTCGGTGACGGTCCTGAAGCCGACCTGTCCCGCGCCGCCGACCGCGGAGGCGTCGGCACCGCGGTGCGGCCCGATCTCGGCCACGCGCCCAGGGGCCGCCATGACGGCAGCCACGCGCGCGCGGCGGGCCCAGCCGTGGACCCAGCGGAATCCACGCAGCTGACCTGGGACAACGAGGCCACCGGCAGCTTGTTGACGCCCGGGCTCCCGGCCCGGGGCCGGCGCGGGAGCCACGGCGGCGGCCCGGCCGGTCCGGGCGGCACGGGTCCAGGCGGCCCGGGCGGTCCGCGAAGGCCGCGGGGCCCCAGGGGCCTCGCCGGGCCGGGACGGCGCGGGCTCGACCGCCCCCGGGTCAAGGTCAAGGGCAGCTGGTGGCGGCGCTGGACGCTGCGCAAGGCCGTGGGCGTGCTGCTCGGGGTGGTCGGCGGCATCGTCGTGCTCGGCGCGGTCGTCGTGGCCATCGCCTACGAGGAGACGCCGGTTCCCACCGCGGCCCTGGCGGCCACCGGCTTCTCGCAGTCCGTGGTCTACTCCAAGGACGGCAGCCTCATCGGCCGGTTCGGCACCACCAACCGGAAGATGCTGCAGTACAACGAGATTCCCCGGGACATGATCAACGCGGTGGTCGCCGCCGAGGACAGGAACTTCTTCAACGAGGGCGGCATCTCGCCCACCGGCATCGTGCGGGCCGCCTACTCGGACGTCAGCGGGAACGACGGCTCACTCCAGGGCGGCTCGACCATCACCCAGGAGTTCGTCCGGCAGTACTACAGCGGCATCGGCACCCAGCAGACGCTCAGCCGCAAGATCAAGGAGATCTTC
>WNGQ01007364.1_pt1 | contig 12536 bp, 12 predicted proteins | sample 5407661 | NCBI WGS metagenome assembly WNGQ01 (sample SAMN13153382, study PRJNA577476) | soil metagenome | isolation source: 60 cm soil or saprolite under Garry oak tree replicate 2 | place: USA:California | collected 2016-06-15
CCGCCCTCTACGACGACGGCAGACGCTACTGGGAAGGGTTCCTGAAAGCATGGGAATACCTACCGCCCGAGATCCTGTTCGCAGGCTTCTTCTTCGCGGAAATAGGCGCGGAAACCATCTTCAACGCGATGCGCCAGACCAGCAAACTCGGAATCTACCAGCAAACTTTCCGTAACATAACAAGAGACGAAACACGCCACCTAGTCGCAACAATGGCTCTACTCCGAGCTATGGCCGAAAAGTTCTCAATGGAGCAAAAGGCAACGATCACCCGCCAGATGAAACAGGGCTTCATCTTTCTCTCACCCCTCCTGTACCAGCACAAGCCCGAGTTCTGGCACCTCCCCTCAGACTTCGACAAGGTTGATCAAGAGATGGAAGAAGCAGCTAGAGATGCGGGACTTGGAGTATTGACTCTTGAAGAGAAGGTAAAGTATTGGAGAGAAGCAATCGAGAAAAAACGGTCGGAGATCGAAGAGATGGGGATCAAAGTACCAGCTATACCCGAGTTGGGAGTTGAGGGTGAAGTGGTTCAAGTTAGGAAGAATGAAACAATAGCAACGAGTTTCTAGGAGAGCGTATGAATGACAAAGATCCTGGTCCTGTTCGGACAGCCAAAGGACCCGAAGTTGTTCGATGAACAATACTGGAAAGATCATGTCCCGATGGCAAAGGCAATGCCTGGTCTGAAGAAATACACGGTTCACAAGATCGTTGGTGCCCCGCGGGGAGAACCTGGCTACTACCAGGTCGTGGAGCTCGAGTTCGAAAACATGGACAGCCTGAAGAAAGCGTTGGAGAGTCCGGCTGGACGCGAGTCAGGCCGGCACGGTATCAAGATCGCCACCGGAGGCATCACGTTCCTGTACGCGGAATCAAAAGAAGCAATGTAACGGGTTGCCTCGAAATCCGATTCTTCTTTACCTAGCTGCAGAAAACATTCTTCTAATGAGAAAGTAAGAACTCTAGCGGAGGAGCAAAGAAGCTTTGGGCCGAATCGCAATCGTCGGAGTCGGGCATTCAAAGTTCGGAAAGAGGAGCGATGCCTCCCTCCGGGAGCTTGCCTTCGAAGCGTATAGCACCGCGCTTGATGACGCTGACCTAGATTCCTCGAAAATAGACGGTTCAGTAGTTTGCTCCGCCACACACTACGACAAACAACGCTCACCGGCGGGCGTTGTCGCTGAATATCTCGGGCTTAACCCTCAACCGACCTTCAACGTCGAAGCAGCTTGCGCCTCCAGCGCAGTTGGCCTTCGCACTGCCTGGGCACTCGTCTCGTCAAAACTCCACGATGTCATGGCAGTTGTAGGGGTCCAGAAGATGACCGAACTCTCCTCGGAAGAGATTCAGGAACTCATGGGCAGAGCGGGAGACGTCATGTGGGAGTCTCCCTTCGGAACGACAATGCCAGCATACTACGCAATGTACGCGACCGCTCACATGGCAAGATTTGGAACAACAGAAGAACAGATGGCGCTTGTCCCAGTGAAGAATCGGAAATACGGATCGAAAAACCCGAACGCCATGTTTCAGAAACCGATAACCGTCGAAGAAGTTCTCAACTCACGACCCGTGTCGGCCCCGTTGAAACTCTTCGACTGTTGTGCAAACGCCGACGGCGCAGCCTGCCTCATCATCGCAAACGCGGAGAAAGCTAGGAAGCTGTCTGATAGACCCGTGTGGGTTGCTGGTCTCGGTCTCGCATCCAGCCCAATGTCGCTCGCAGGACGAAAGGGTCCGATGACGAGCTTTGAAGTCACAAGGAACGCCGCTAAGTCGGCCTACCAGATGGCGCGAGTAAGCCCGAATGATATCGATGTTGCTGAAGTGCACGACTCGTTCTCGATCACCGAGATTCTGAACTATGAGGATCTTGGATTTGCGAAACCCGGAGGTGGAACTAGACTTCTCGAGAAAGGGGAGACTGAACTCGGCGGAAAAATTCCGGTAAACATTGACGGAGGGCTCATATCGAAAGGCCATCCTGTCGGTGCTACCGGCGCCTCCCAACTGTTCGCGCTGACAAAACAGCTCAGGGAAGAAGCGGGTTCGACACAGGTCGACGGTGCGAAGATAGGGCTCGCCCAGAATATCGGGGGAATAGGTATGTACGCCGCTGTTACGATCTTGAAGGCTTAGCCTGGATGGGTTTCGAAAAGTTCGGTAGATTTGGTTATGTTTCCCAGTCAAAGATCAATCCTTTGTTATCCTATCTGGAGAAAGGGCAGATCGCCGCGACAAGGTGCAAGAAGTGCGGAAGGGCCTACTTTCCGCCGAGAGCTGAATGCCTGGACGACCCCCAGAGTACGATCGAATGGATTGTGCTGGACGGGAAGAGCAACCTGATCACTTTCACCAAGGTTTTCTTCGCCCCACCCGCCTTTCAGCCCGAGACCCCATACCTCCTCGGGCTTGCAGAACTCTCGAATGGGCTTCGCGTCTTCGCACCCATCAGCCCCTCAGTAGACGAGAAACAATTGAAGCCGGGAAAGGAACTGAACCTGAAGGTTGCAAGAGGCTCGCGTGACAACCTGTTCTACTGGCTCGAATAGAGAACTCCTTCCGAGGGCGATCAAAAATCGTCCATTATCAGCCCTGATCCAGAATCCGGGGCTATGTTTTCCCTCCGCCAAGAAATCGTTCATGAATCGTCGATGAAACGGCAGTTTTCGCCCTGCCATCAAAGCCAGAATCATGCCCTGAATCACAAGACTCGCCCAGACTCACCTGCGGACAGCGGATGTTCTAGAAAAGAGGGGGATTGTACAGCGGTTTTGCGCGGCATGAGCGGAGAGTCCGGACTAGCCGAAAGTGAACTCCAATAGCGTTACTTGAGCAGTGGTTTAGAGCTATTCGAGCCGAGGTAATCGGAGATCGTCCCCCGCAGTTCGATAGCCCAGCTTCATTGCCAAAGGAGGACGTCTCTTATGTTCCGACCTCAACCAGCGTTCTCGAACTTTCCGGACCAGGGCAAGCTTCAAACCAGTTTCTTCCACTATCTCTTCGGGCTTCATCCATCTTTCAAGCCCCCAGAGAATCCTATCTAGCTTTTCATAGCTAAGTCCCAATTCTTTCTCCGCAGTCTGACCCGGCCACAGCTCCGGACTCGAGGCTTTCACGCGAATCCTCTCCGGAATACCCAGATGTTTAGCTAGATTACGCACAGATGTCTTGTACAGATCCGCTAAAGGCAGTATGTCGCAGGCTCCATCGCCAAACTTGGTGAAGTAGCCCAGCATGATCTCGCTCTTGTCACCAGTCCCCACGACAAGACCATGCTCGGTGTTGGCGAAATAGTAGAGGACCATTGCGCGGAGCCGCGATTTGACATTGCCCCACGGAACTCCCCTCGCCTTCTCTGCGTCCAGCGGATTTCGAGAAGCTCCAACAATCGGTGTAATGTCAATGATCTTGAACCGTATCCGATACTTCGAGGCCACCAATCTCGCATCCTCTAGAGCCTTGTCATTTCTCGTCTCCTTCTCCGGCAGACTAATTCCCAGAACCCGCTGGCCACCAAGAGCCCGCGCGCAAAGCGCTGCGGTGACACTGGAATCGAGACCGCCAGACATTCCTACCACAAGGCATCTCGAGCCTGTTTCTTCCAGATGAGTTGTGACAAATCTTTCGAGTCTAGTTACTGTTTCTTCAGGTTCCCGAATGGCAAAGGGATCGTCGCCGAACCTGGAGGACATAGTCCTCCCCTGTCAAGGCAGTGTAATAAGCCGAGAGGTTTGCTTAGCTGAATATACGCGAGCCTCGATCTTCCGAGGCGAGGTTCTTGAACAATGGAAGCATCCTGTCCATCGTCACCCAGCGCTCGCCTGCAAACGAAGCTTCGCTCGCCGCTTCCTGCACGATGTTCTTGAGGTCCCGAGGCGTGACAATATACTGTTCACGAACCGTAACTCCCCGCTCAGGAATCGAAGCCTCGTACAATTGCTTCCTTGACCTGATCGTACGCCATATTCCCTCAAACGCCTCATCAGTCAATCCTCCCTTGTAATTCGAGATTGAGGGATCCAGCTCTACCTTGGAACAATAGAAGTCCAACAATCGCTTCACTTCCTCCATCGATCTCGGTGGCGGAACGTAAATGATCCGCTTAATTCTATCCAAGAGAGCCGTATCTATCACACTCGGATAGTTTGTCGCAAATATCACAGAGACGTTTCTGTTGACGTGGAAGCCCTCTCCGAGCTCTGTAAGAATCTGGTTAAGCATTCCCTGAACATCCCTTCCAGCGTCCGTCGTCGCCTCCATCCTTGCACGTCCAATAGCATCAGCCTCATCGATGAAGAGGACTGTTGGAGCTGACTCCCGAGCGAGCTTGAAGACCTCTTTGACATTCTTCGCCGACTCGCCCAGCCACTTCGACACTATCTCGTAGCTCTCGATTTTCAAGAAACTGGTCTCTTGACCCCTCTGCCCGATAGTCCCCGCAATCGCCTTCGCCATGTACGTCTTACCAGTTCCCGGAGGACCGAACAAGAGTATGGACCCAGCCTCCTCCAGCATCCTTGGGTCGCGGATAATCTGCTCCCTCCGTGTTCGAACCGCAGGGTCAAGTATCCACTCGACCGCCTGTCTTAGGCTGAGAAGCTCTTTTTCGAGCCCAACGACGTCCTCGTAGAAAACCTTCGGCGACTTCTCCACCTGATATTCTAACAGGGAACGTTCGCGCAACCGCTCGATTACATCGACAATAACCCCTTTCGTAGGGGAGAGAACCGCATCCACCTCAGTCGACACTTTTTCCCTAATCTCAGGAGGAATACTCACCTGAAATGCTTGGCCGCCAGATAACCGGACCAACGCCATATCTCCCTTAACCTCCTCAATAGTCCCAATCGGGCGCATACCCTGCTTGAGCTCCTCCATCAGGTTGTGGTATCTGCGGAGCTCCGTCTGCAGATACTCTATCTGCCGTTCCTTTCTGGTCAGTTCTCTTTCGAGGTCTAGTGCAGGAGGATATTCTGGCGAGTTTTGCTCGGCCATGCAGCTTCTGCTCTAACATACCCCTTCGGAGAATAAATAGATATGGGCTTACTCTGCGACCCAACTTTATGGTCTTTCACGTAGAGACCAAATTGGAGACTCAACAAAGATCCCGGTTCTCAAGAACTTGAGAATAGAACACGATTCCTTGGTGAGAGGAGTGGTTTGTCACGAAAAAAAAATCGAGAACGCGTTTCGCGCCTAGCTACCGACCATCGTCCCCACGTTCGGCCTCTTTCGCAGAAACCCTAACCGCGGAAGCTGCAGCCGAATCCCTACGCCACTTATGATATCGAACCTCACGAGTCGTGGGATGATCTGTCGACGATCCATTTTCCTGACGAGCAGATATCGACGCAACACCTGATGCTCCTCCACCATTCGAAGTTCTACTACACCGTCGACGAGACTCTCGACCTTGTGGAATAGTTCTGGCTGCACGCTCCCAGTTGAAAGAGTGGCTATCATTTTTCCTCCAACCTTCTTGACTTTGGCAGCAATACTCTGAAGAAAGCTGACGGCATGTTTCGGCTCAGTCTCGCTGAAAATGGGCATCAATGAATCGACTATGATGGTAACTTGGTGATTCCCCATCTTTTCCATTAGGGAAGTCAAATGAATGCTCACATTGGTCAGGTCGAAGGGCTGCGGAACCACTCCCTCAGTAACTCCCGCAGTAGCCGAGTAACAATCCATGATGCTGAGCTTGTTCAGCAACTGGTACTTTCTTGGGTCCCAGCCGAACTGGCTCATTCGCTCGAGGATGTTGGCAGGAAACGTGTCATAGGTGACAATGATACAAGGCCGCGACCTCTGAAGCTCCTCATAGAGAATCTGTTGTGCGAGAGTGGTCTTTCCGCTGCCGGGGTCGCCTGTGACTAGCACAGAGGACGAGTCGGGCAGACTTCCTCCTATGAGCTCGTAGAATCCTTTGAAGGGAGAGGAACCATCCAGTTGTGAGTTCACCTAGGGAAAGTTAACCGTCGAAGCTATTTTCTGTTAGAGCCTCTTCGGCGTATGAATGGGGATTGTAACCTAGACTCACTTCAAAGAGTGACCGAGCCCGTGAGGCACTGACGGCACAGTCTGAGTAGTCGAACAGTGATTCGTACTGACTTCTCGAGGTTGCGATCGAGGGAAAAAGTTCGGACTGACTCGAGCTAGTCTAGCTCGCTATCAAAATGGCCTGTTTCATTTCTTAGGCGAGAATGCAACTCAAGCAGGTTCATCAACGTTGCGATGTCGTCGAGGTCTTCGGCCATATTGACCTGCTTGGGGTTTTCCCCTTCCATGCCCCCCCCGGCGCATACTGTTTCTAATCGGCTACTAGTATAAGGATTATCATTCTCGCAAACATTAGCTTGCGTCAACTAGGAAATCGGCAGAAAAGAAAATCGGAAAGAGAGACGGTAGAATGACTAGATCTTTGGAGGTGGCGGTGGCTTTCGCACTTTGATCGCCAAGAGAATCAGGAAAAGTGCCACGCCGAATATTGTCAATAGTACGACTGCTGAAACGACAGGAGCTGAAGAAGTGCCGCCCACATTTAATGGAATAGTGCTCGCTGAGGCGACTGAGGCGTCTTCTGACCATGTTCCTTGGTCTTGACCCTGGTACAAAACATGCGCTGAATAGGGCCCCACTGGAATATCGCCTAGGCGAATCGTTCCCTGACTGTCGGTCGTAAACATCCCACTCGTTGTGTTCGCGAAAGTAATCGTTACAGAAGCTCCCTGAATCGGATTGTTCAACTTATCGACAACCTTGACCGACGCCGAGTAGGCCTTCACGGCAACAACAACAGACTTTGAAGCAGAAGTAAGATCGAAAACTACCGGGGCAAGTAGGGCTTCCGGATAACCTTCCCAAGTCGCTGAGGTAACCGTCCAGGACGTAGCTGATAGCCACTGACCCGAATAGGCAGACGTTGTTATCGTCGATCCGCTACTTGACAATACAACGGAGGCCGGAGCAGGGGTTAACGGTTGGCCAGCAGCATCGTTGAAGGTCAAAGTGTACTGGAACTGTTTGTTGAACTGGGCGTAGTATGCGCCCCCGTCCGATGGTCCTGTGTAATTGGCGAGCATGATCGGAGTCCGCATCATTAAGGTGGGGGTCCACTGCAGACTCGAATGGATCCACTGGTTCCAGACATAACGAGCTCCGCCTGATGAATAGAAGGTCACGTTTAGCATAGTCAGAGTGTGCCGTGTATTGTTCGCGAAAGAGAATGTGTACGGTAGAGAGTATACCGAGCCAGTATTATTGTCGAGTTCAACAAAGACAATTCCGTCCGCGGCCGGTACGTTTGTATCCGCTTTGAGCTGGCAGGTGGTGATGCATCCGCTGGTTGCGTGAACATTGACTAGGAACGACGGGACGAACAAAGCTGAGAGCGCTAATATCAGTAATGAGGCGTATGTCGTTTTCTTCAACAGATGTGCCCACTGACGTTTGAGAAAACGAGAACCCCCTGCTTTAGGGAATCTTTAACCACGATCAAACGGCGTAGGGTACAGCCAGGCTTTCAACGGTTCTAAGGCGGTGACGCTTCGAAACCCGCGAGCCCTATGCTGATGTTTCTGCCTAGTGGACTCTGAGTGTCCGAACTTGCCGATATTAGAGAGCTCGAACTTCGCGAGCTCCGACCGGAATAGAAAGTTAGATATTGCAGCTAGCCTAGTGGATACTCCAGCTTTGGAGCTCGGAGATCTAGAGGCAGCTGTACTGGGGACAGTCGTCCGGCTGGGAAACGCTTCTGCCCGCCAAGTCGCCCAAGACCTTCACTCTACGCGCGGACTTGCGTATACAACGATCAGTACGACGCTGGATCGTCTATACAAGAAGGGTATCTTGGCACGGGACGAGGCCGTTGGCAGAGGAGGGTCCAGATACGTCTATCGCCTTCACTCTGAGGACAAGATAAAAGGCCGTGTTGTGAAAGGATTCGTTGATAGGCTACTCACTGCCTTCGGCCCTAGTATAATCTCTACACTGCACGATTACATGGATGAGATTCCGAAGGAGGATCTGAAGAGGCTGGAAGAGAAAGTTCGAAGGGAGTCCGGGCAACGATAGGCCTGGAGCTTTACTCCGCCTATTTTCTTTCGATAGCGAGCCTGGGAATTGTAACAGTCGTTCTGATAATCCAGGCCTCCTCCTACATTGCTTACCGATCGAGTAAGGGAAATCCTCTAAGAAGATCCATGATGCTCTATCCAATTCTATCCTCCTCTGTTTTCTTTTGGTCTTTTCTCGGAATCAGCCTTGTTGTTTGCACCCTTTTCCTCGATTCATATGAATGGCAAAGGCAACGAACGGTAGAGCTCGTGTTCGGAAGCTCGCTGATCGCATCTCTCGGAATCGCGTCTCTTCTGTCAATAATTGCGCGAAAATTCGCGTTCCCAAGGATGCTTGAAGGCATGGTTGCGGGATCGTTCTCAGGCTCTGCCTTGAGCGAGACATGTGCGATGCTTTGCAGAAAGATGAACATCGAGGGAGTCGATCTTAGAGAAGCAACAGTTGGAAATGCTTTTTCCCTGAGCAACAACGGACGGAAAGTTGTGGCAGTCTCTCCGGAAATGGTCACATCAATGTCCTCGACAGAGGTCGAGGCGGTCATAGCTCACGAACTATCTCACTTGAAGAACAATGACTCTCAGGAAAAAGGATTCGCTAGGTTGGCCAAGTTGGCTTTTGCCTTTGATCCGATCCTACATCTTGTTGAGGCGGCAGTTCACAGGGAACGAGAACTCTTGGCGGACCAGTCCTCGGTCAAATACACTGAAAAACCATTGGCCCTCGCATCCGCTTTGCTGAAAGTTCATTCAGCCTATCATCCTTACTCACCGAGTCCTGGTGCTGGATTATTCGTGGGTCACAACTCAAAGGGCTTACTCAGCAGATATCCCGACCTTGATCGAAGAGTCCAGCTTTTGATCAACATGGCTCGCGAGATAAAGACGCAAACGATTCCTTCCTAGGGAAGACTCTTGTATAGCCTCATCCAGTTTGGATTGCAGACTTGACAGTTCAGATTCAGAAGTACAAGATGCTGATTGGCGGAGAGTGGAAGGACAGCTCTAACGGCGCTGTCTCATCAATCCTTGACCCTTCGAACAACGAGGTTGTCGCCGAGGTTCCCCGAGCCACAAAGCAGGATGCGAAGGCCGCAGTCGAGAGTGCAAGGACAGCACTTGAGTCGACGGGCTGGGTCGACATCGATCCAAGCAAGAGAGGACGTCTCCTCATCAAACTCACCGGTCTAATCAGGGAGAATTCAGAACAACTGGCTAGACTTGAGACTCTAAGCGAGGGTAAGACTCTCCGAGAATCAAAGGGTGACGTAGCCTGGGCGGCGAGAGCATTCGAGTACTGGGCGGGATTGGCGGACAAGGTTGAAGGAGAAACGATACCGGTACCTCCAAAGCGGTTGAACTACACTCTTCGAGAACCGCTCGGCGTGACCGTGCACATTGTCCCTTGGAATTATCCGATTGCACTGGCTGCGAGGAGTCTCGCACCAGCTATTGCGGCGGGGAACACGGTTGTGATGAAGCCATCGGAGATTACGCCTCTTACGGCAATCATGCTGGGAGATCTAGCGCTTAAGGCTGGCATCCCCAAAGGAGTCGTCAACATTGTAACGGGATCGGGCGCAGAAGTTGGCGGAGCCCTCGTTTCCGATCCGCAAGTGGACGGGATAGTCTTCACCGGGTCTGCTGAGACTGGAAAACAGGTAATGGAATCCGCCGCGAAACACGTTACTAGAGTGCTCCTAGAACTAGGTGGGAAGAACCCTCACATCGTTTTCCCCGACGCCGACCTGACGAAGGCCGCTAAGAGTGTGAAAGAAGGAATCTTTACCAACGCAGGGCAGATGTGCTGGGCTGGATCTAGAGCCTTCATTCATGAGAATGTGTACGACAGCTTCGTAAAGGACCTCGTTGCCAAGACCCGAGCGATAAAAGTCGGGCCTGGTACGGACGAACCCAGCGAGATGGGACCCTTAGCCTCCAAGTCACGCCAAGATGCGGTCCTAGGGTTTGTCAAGGACGGCCTCGAGGAAGGAGCTAGCCTACTCTGCGGAGGAAAGACCCCGACTGACCCGAGATTGCAGAAGGGAAATTTCGTCGAACCCACTATCTTCGAGAATGTCAACGGGCAGATGAAAATTGGCTGCGATGAGATTTTCGGACCCGTACTCAGCATTACCAAGTTCAAGACCCTAGATGAGGTAGTTTCCATGGCCAACGAGACGGATTACGGACTCTACGGGGGAGTTTGGACAAGCAACCTGAAAGTAGCTCATGAGCTCGCGGCTCGCCTCCAAGTTGGTGGACTTGCGGTAAACGAGTATTTGGTGACTTTTCCTCAGACCCCATTCGGCGGCTACAAGGACAGCGGTATCGGGCATGAGAATGGGATACGCTCGTTGGAATTCTACACACGGACCAAGAATGTCTCGATAAACCTGTCATAGAAGCCTGCGCCGATTCACTGGCTCAGGCATTTTTCATCCGAAATCGCCCCATTTTTACCCCTGATCGCGATTCTGGGATGCCCTCTGATCGTCCTGAAACAATGGCGAGTTTCGCCCTCGCATCCAAGCCAGTATCATGCCCTGATTAGCCAGACTTGCCTATTCTCAATGCCAGACGGGAAATCGTTTCTGGAAAAAGTGGGATATTGTTCAGCGGTCTTGCATCGCATGACTGGTCCCCGCGGACCCTTGTGAAAGTAAATTCCACGGTGAGGCGAATGATATTCTTCAAACCGGAGAATCGTTCAGAATCAACGGCAGACAGGAAATCATTTCCTGAGAAGAATTCCAGTCGTTTCGCGACGCAGGTACGCGTGTAGTAGCCTGCTAAAACTTTGGAACGGGTGACGTTTTCCCAATCTAGGTAAGTTCGTCCAGCAGCGGCGTGATATCTCGATTGTAAATGTCTTGTTCAACAAAGGGCTTGTCCTTTAATGCGGGCATTCGCAAAGCCAGCTGGTCTTCGAATGTCGGTACTTCCATTTTGAAGAAGACTCCAATAGGTATCTTGTCGCCCCACTCGAAGGACTTCACCAGGGCATTTCCCTTCTTCGCGTTAACCTCTCCCTCTATCGAGGGATCCGCGACTGCGCCGTTGTATCCTGAATCTTCCAACTTGTAGAGCCTCGGGGCCTTGACCGGAAGGTCCTCGCCCCCATACCACTCCTTCGTGTTGATATCATTGTACGTCGGACAGGTTTGTAGAACGTCCACGAACGCACTTCCCCGATGCTCTATCGCCGCGCGGAGAGTCTGCTTGAGATGGCGCACATCGAGAGCATAACTCCGCGCAACGAAAGTATAGCCAGAGGCGACGGCCATTGCAATCGGGTTCACGCGCTCAACAATGGCAGGTCCAGGCATCGATTTCGTCTTAACGCCCTTCGGCAATGTCGGAGAAGCTTGACCCTTTGTCAACCCATAGACCCCGTTATCATAGAGAACATAGGTGAAATCCAGATTTCTCCGTCCCGTGTTAACGAAATGGCCGGCGCCGATGCCCAGCCCATCTCCATCGCCACCTACAGCCACGACAGTCAATCCCGGGTTAGCGAGGCGAGCGCCAGTAGCAATTGGAAGCACTCTACCGTGGAGTGTGTGAAAGCCGTACGCGTTCACAAAGTGGGGAGTCTTGCCTGAGCATCCGATTCCCGAGAAGATCGCCACCCTGTGCGGTTCCAGCTGCATTTCCAGCAGTGTCATCTGAATCGCGTTGACGATTCCGAAATCTCCGCAACCTGGACACCAGTCGTTGTGAACCTGTGTCCGGTAGGTCTTTAGCTCAAGCATGAGATACAGTAACCTCTTTGATCCCGTTCTTTATTATGTCTTTGACACCCTCGTAGATTTCGTTTTGGGAAAACGGTCTTCCGTCGAACTTCACGATCGTGTTGTCCATTCCGATACCGGTTTTTTCACGGATCAAACCTGCCATCTGCGCCGAATAATTGTTCTCGATCGCGATTTTTCTCCGAGCAGAACCGAGTACTTGCTGGACGAAGTTGGTTGGGAACGGGTTGACGTATCGCACCTGTAGAAAGTTTGTTTCTATACCATCGCTCTTGAGGTCTTCCATTCCATCGAGTATCGCGCCCTTCGATGATCCCCAGCCGACGAGCGTAATCGGAGCAGACTTGGGTCCGTGCAGAGTTGCCTTCTTTGAATCCGGAATGACTTGTCCTGCCAACTCGACCTTTCGCATTCTTTTCCTCATCATCTTGATCCGGATATCCGGTGCCTCGGTGATATGACCATACTCATCGTGCTCATCTCCAGTTGTCCAGAATATTCCACCCTTTTGGCCAGGAATTGCTCGGGGAGAGATGCCTAGTTCTGTCCAGCGATACCGTCTATAGTCTGTGCCTGTGGCAAGGTCTGATTCTCGGAGCATGTCTCCGCGATCGACCTTTAGACTGTCGCCGTTGAATGGAACTATGTCCTGGTATGTGCTCGCCAGAAACTTGTCAGTTAGCAGGATTACCGGTACCTGGTA
>WNGQ01010465.1_pt1 | contig 12531 bp, 7 predicted proteins | sample 5407661 | NCBI WGS metagenome assembly WNGQ01 (sample SAMN13153382, study PRJNA577476) | soil metagenome | isolation source: 60 cm soil or saprolite under Garry oak tree replicate 2 | place: USA:California | collected 2016-06-15
CCAAGTCGGCAGCTCTTTCAAAATTTACGTTTACGCCGATGCACTCGAGAAAGGAGCGACGCCTTTCGACACCATTGTGGACCTGCCATTTACCACGATCAGTGGAGGGCAGCCCTACACGCCGCACAATTATGATGAAAAATTCGAAGGCACCATCACGCTGCGACGAGCGCTGGCCGGTTCGCGCAACGTTCCTGCAGTGAAACTGGCGGAAAAAGAAGGCATCAACACCGTTGTGGATATGGCGCGGCGTTTTGGCATCACCACGCCGCTGCCGCCGTATTTGCCGCTGGCCCTTGGCGCGGCAGACATGAGATTGATTGAGCACGTTTCCGCCTTCACGGTGTTCCCGAACGACGGAATCCGCATTGACCCCTACATGATCCGCCGCGTGACCAGCTACGACGGCGCGCTCCTCGAAGAAGCCCATCCGGAAGTGCACGACGTGATTTCGCCGGAAGTCGCTCGCACGATGCTGGCGATGCTCGAAGAAGTAATTCAGTTCGGGACCGGAGTAGCGGCCAAGGCGTTGGGACGTCCTGCAGCCGGGAAAACGGGCACCACTCAGGATTACACCGATGCCTGGTTTGTGGGATTCACGCCGCAACTCACGGCGGGAGTCTGGGTGGGCTTTGACGACAAGCAAATCTCGCTCGGAAAGAAAGAAACGGGCGCGCGAGCGGCGCTGCCCATCTGGCTGGAATTCATGCAAGGCGCAGCCGCTGGAACGCCGGTTACGGATTTTCCGAACGTCGTGCCGCTGGAGCAGTTGGCCGGTGAACATCAATTGAATTTGACGACGCCCGATACCGCTCCCACCGAGGATGAACCCGCCGAAAAACCAAAAGAAAAACCTCCAACGGCAGCTCCCGCACCGAATGCTAATTCCGCCGCGACAAGTCCCAACCGGAATGCCTGAACAAAACGACAAATCGCAGTTCGATTTAGACCCCATTTATACAGATACCTATATAAACCGAGCGCTCACGCTACACGAATTTGGAAAATAAATCCCTCACTGGAAGTCAATTCAACGAAGAAGTTTCATAAAGGGTTTTCTTTGTGAGTGTTCGGGATGGTGCTGTTTCTTGATGTTTTCTGGTCTCCAAGATGCATGTCTGCCTACACAGTGAAGTATGGTGATCAGCGCGAGTGGTCGGCACGTTGGCTGACGGACGACGGCTGGGGAACGAAGTATAGCGAAACGGCGATCGCTGCCGTTTTTTCCCAGGAGTTAAGGACGTAAGGCAAGCTTTCGAACGCGCCTGTTTCAAGGCCAGGGTCATGGTGTGCCTGCGTCTGAGTTGGTAGAGACCTGGGGTGTTTTGGGTTTACGGCGCGCACTTGGAAATTCTTAAGTCGCAAGTTTAGAAAACGAGGTGGATTCGTGAGAAAAACGTCTGCGGCTAGTCTCTTTGTTGTTGTTCTGGTTTTCGCGTTCATCGTTTTTGCAGCTTCAGGAAGGGCGCAAACGGCAACCAGCGGAACCGTGATCGGAACCGTTACCGACCCCAGCGGCGCGGCCGTCGGTAACGCGGAAGTGACTTTGAAAAACAAAGCGACCAATAGTCAGGCGGTTCAAAACACGAACATCGCCGGGCAATACACCTTTGTCAACGTCACGCCGGGCCAATACACGATCAGCGTGAAGAAGGACGGGTTCCGCACTGCCACTGTTTCGGATTTAACCGTGGATGTGGCGAAGAGCTATAACGTGGATGTAAGGCTGGATCTTGGCTCGGCTTCAGAGTCCGTGACGGTAACGACGGAGGCTCGAGTTGAACTGCAGACAACCGACGCGCAGGTGGGAGATGTCGTTGGCGGAACACAATTGGTGCGCTTGCCCACGCTCCAGCGCGATGCTTCTGAGCTTTTGACGCTTCAACCCGGAACGACGCCATACGACAGCGGTAACGTCAACGGAACGTTTGGCAATAGTGGCGGCACAGTGGCCGGCGCACGCAGCGACCAGAACACCGTCCTGATGGATGGCATCGACATCACCGACAACACCGTCGGGGGCGGATCGAATGCACAGAACTTCATCCCTACGGGTGTCGAGAGTCTTGAAGAATTCAAGGTCGGAGTTACCAATTCCAATGCTACGTTCAGCCGAGCTTCGGGCGGACAGATCACGCTGCTTAGCAAGGGCGGGAGCAATACGTTTCACGGAGATGGATATTGGTTCCATCAGAGTGATGGACTTAATGCGAATTCGTGGGATTTGAATCACACTGCTGACCCAAATACCGGAAAAACCTTTACCAGGAAGACGCCTTTCAAGGACAATCGCGAAGGCGTTAGCATCGGCGGTCCCATCTTCAAAGACAAGACTTTCTTCTTCAGCAACTATGAAAAACGCCGTTTCCCCGCAGGCCAAACCGTCACCCACCTGGTGCCTACGGACACTTTGCGAGCCGGTACCCTGGAATTCAAAGACGCCACCGGAACGCTGCGCAAATATGACCTTGCTACAGCAATGAATTGTGGACCGAATGGCAACCTGGCCTGTGATCCGCGTGGCATCGGCATTAGCCCCACCGTCCAGGCCCTTTATAATTTGAATCCAGAAGGAACGGATCCTACGGTACCAGGGGTGGATGGGAATAACACGCTCGGGTTGCGCACGACGGTTACAACTCCAATTAAACAGGATTCCGTCACTTTTCGCCTGGACCACACTTTCACGCAGAAAATGCACTTTTTTGGACGTTATCTCTATTCACGGAACCTGCAGACCACTCCTATCCAAATTGCGGCGCTGGCCGGAAAGCCTGCGCTCGCGACGACGGGCAACGATACTCGAGGTGACGGGGTCATCGGCGCTCTTGATTATGCGTTCAACCCAACCACCACGAATGTGATCCGTTACGGTTGGATTCGTAGCAGAATCTTCCTTCCCGGCTTGTCGCCCAGCGCATCGGCCGCTTCCCTAGGACTTCCCGGAACGAATTCCTCAGGGGGGTTTGTAGCGCTCGCGCCAGGCCTTGGCACAGTCGGCTTGCTCGATGTGCCCATCGACGTGGACACGCAACGCGCGCGGACGCAGGGTAATTTCCAGCGCAATAAGCAACTCGTGGACGACTTTTCGAAGATCGCGGGAAATCACACGATTGTTTCCGGCGGTTCTATCCGCTGGCTGCCGATCACCGCGCAGCGCAACGACAAGGTTGTCGGCTCGCTTGCTTCCCTCGTGGCATTGATGGACGCGGATGGAAACGGAGGAGCTTCCACCATTCCGGCTGTCAATCGTCCACCATCCTGCAGTGCCACCGTGACGACGTTTTGCCTGGTGGGACAAGCGGACCAGACGAAATGGGATCGTTTGTACGCGGCGACGCTGGGAATTGTGGACAATATCAACGTCCTGGCTGTCCGAGACGGCAACCTGAATCCTCTCCCCTTCGGCACTCCGCTGATTGCCAACGCCAACATGCGGGCCTATGACATGTATGTGCAAGATACTTGGAGACTAAAGCGCACTCTTACTCTCACTTACGGTCTCTCTTATGGCTGGCAAACACCTCCCCACGAAGCCCGTAACGAGCAGACCTTCATTGTGGATGCGTCCAACAACCAGATTCTTACGGCGCATGGCTACATAAATTCCAAGTTACAATCCGCTCTAAACGGGGACGCGTTTAACCCGCAGATTGGCTATCTTCCGATCGCCAAGTCGGGGCGAAGCAATATTTACAATCCGGACTATGGGGATGTGGGACCGCGTGTCATTGGCTTGGAGCCCCTCGTATTCCGATGGATTCCTGGGGCACTCGTTTGGTCCCTCGAAAACGGTTGTTCGAGGGGGCTTTGGAATCTACTACGATCGCATCAACAACGTGCAGAGCGTCGAGATTCCGCAGCTTGGCGTGGGCTTTGCCCAAACCTTGGTGTTGAAGTCTCCGCCTTGCTCCGTAAACGGAGCCTCCGCAGGCGCTAACTGCAACGCCGCTGCTGGAGCAAGCGATATCGGGGGTTCTGGCTTTCGCGTCGGCGTGGACGGAACAATCCCCGTGCCTTCATTCCCTACCGTTTCTTCACCGGTCATTCCGGCAAATCCATTTGGTGAGTTTCTGTCCTTCTCGCTAGATCCCTCCTTCAAGGTGGGGAGGAGCTATAGCTTCGACTTCACGATCCAGCGCGAACTGCCAGGCAACATGGTGATGGAACTTGGCTACATTGGCAGATTAGGGCGCGATCTGCCCAACAGTATTGACTTCGATTCCTCTCCTTACATGTTGAAAGACAAAGCGTCAGGACAGACCTTTGCTCAGGCATTTGATGCCGTAAATACCCAGATTGCGTCCGGCGTGGCCCCGACAAATCTTGCAGCTCAGCCCTGGTTCGAGAATCAGTTACCGGGGTTCAACGCCAATGCGGCGGCTGGTTGCGCGGGACAAGGGTTCGCAAATACCACACAATGCCTTTTCAACCAAAACTCAGGTGCGTTCAACGGCCGCTTCGTGAACACGCTGTTCGAGAGCATGGGTTTTGACCGGGAAGCGGTCGGACTGTTGCCTTACAATAATCTGCAGGTGTTTTTGGCTCTTTTCGTTCGCACGCACATCGATCTATCCAACTACCATGCGCCGACATTTACTCTGCGCAAGAGACCGTCCCATGGCCTGCAGTTTGATCTGAACTACACCTTCTCGAAGTCGCTCGATCAACTGGGGGGCGTTCAGAACAACGCGGGCACCTACGCAACAAGCTTCAATCCCAACCTGCAATATGGACCTTCACTCTTTGACCGCAAGCATGTCTTTAACGGCATCTTTAGCTACGACCTGCCGGCGGGAAAGGGCCACAAATTCAGTTTTGGCAACGGCGTGGCCGACAAAATCATCAGCGGCTGGTACGTCTCCGGCGTTTTCAGGGCAAACAGCGGATTGCCATTGCCCGTCATCGGGGGTGATTTCGGCGGTGGACCGTTTGCGAACAGCGTCAACATGATACGGACGGCGAGTACCGGCACCCTGGGTGGAGGAGCGCATTTCGGCGTTACCGGAACGAACTTTGGTTCCGGTGGTACGGTCAACCTGTTCACGAATCCAGACACTGCTGCTGGTGACTTCCGGTATCCCAACATCAGCACTGACGGGCGCGACGGCTCCGGTCGTCCATTGCGTGGACTCGGACTTTGGAACCTCGACTCCCGGCTTGGCAAAACCACTTCCTTCCGTGAACGCTACAAAGTGGAGATTTCAGCGGATTTCTTCAATCTGTTCAATCATGTGAACTTTTTCGACCCGTCGTTGAACATCAATACCCCAGCTACTTTTGGCGTAATTAGCACCGAGTTGGTTCCTGCCAATCGCACGCAAGGGAGCCGGTGGATCGAGCTGGGACTCCGCGTTTCGTTCTAGCCGAACCATAATCTAAGCGATTCATCAAACCGGGAAGCGATGAAGATTCGCTTTCCGGTTTCTTGTCTTACCGCTGGATTTCGATCAATTGATTGACCCGCCTGGGAACTTTTTGAGCAAAGTGGCGTCGAACATTATTACAGCGCGGTGCGTAACTCCATGTGGCGAGTGGAATGGATGACTAGGTCCGTTTAAGAAGAAGAGGTCGCCATGGAAACGCTAGGGCAGGACATTCGTTATGCGCTGAGGAACCTCGCAAAGTCTCCAAGTTTCGCCATTGTAGCAATCATTACACTCGCATTGGGGATTGGCGCATCCACAGCGATCTTCAGCGTCATTGACAACGTCATGATGGAACCGTTTCCGTACCCGGATGCCCAACGGTTTATGTCCGTGCAAATCCATGATACGGAACGGAATGAGCCCGGCGGGCGCGCGGGGTTCAGCGGACCGGAATTCCTGGATTATGTCGAGCAGAATCACGTCTTTGACCGGGTGATCGCCAACGACAATCCGGATGTGCTGTACCGCTCGGGGGAGGGCACGCTTCGTTTCGACGGGAATTACGTGACACCGGGAACGTTTGAGTTTCTGGGCATGCCCGCGTTGCTTGGTCGGGTGATGCAGCCCGCGGATTACGAACCAGGCGCTCCGCGGGTGTTTGTCCTGCGATACAAAACGTGGGTGAAGAGCTTCGGCGCCGATCCGTCCATCGTTAACAAAACTTTTGTACTAAATGATGTTCCGAGGACACTGGTCGGCATCATGCCGCCGCGGTTTGGCTGGGGCGATGCGGACATGTGGATCCCGAAAAAGCCGGAGCGCGCGTCGGCCACGACCGCAGTGGCCGGTGCGTTTCCACAGTATTGGTTCTTGCTCGGGCACCTGAGGCCTGGTGTCTCAATGAAGGAAGCCGAGGCAGACTTTACAGTCGTAGCGAACCGCCTGTCGAAAGTGTATCCCAAGGATTATCCAAAACACTTTACCGTGCACTTGGAGTCGCTGACCAACCTGGTGGTGGGCCAATTCAAGACCACGCTCATCATCGTATTGGCAGCGGTGGGGCTTCTGTTGCTGATCGGTTGCGGAAACGTGGCGAACTTATTGCTCGCGCGGGCAACCACCCGGGAGAAAGAGTTCGCGATACGCTCAGCGCTTGGAGCGAACCGCTGGCGATTGATTCGTCAACTGCTCGTGGAAAGCATGATCCTGGCGATGGGCGGCGCGGCGGTGGGTACGCTGTTAGCGTGGGGAGGATTGAAGTCCCTGGTTGCGTTGATGCCGCAGAATATTATCCCCGCCGAAGCAGTGATCCACCTGAACACGCCAGTGTTGCTGTTTACTCTGGGCGTGGCCGTGCTGACGGCCCTCGTGTTTGGCCTGGTTCCGGCATTGAAAGCGGCGCGGAAAGATGTGAACGAACCGCTGCGCGACAGCGGCAAGGGCGTCAGCGGCGGATTCCGGCATGGGCGCTTTCGCGACGCCGTAGTTGTGTTGGAAGTGGGGCTATCGCTGACGTTGTTGGTCGCGGCGGGGCTGCTGATGCGGAGTTTTGTGGCCCTGCGCGACGTGAAACTGGGACTCCGGCCGGATCATGTTCTGGTGGCGAGACTTCCTCTACCTGTGGACCGCTATAAAACTGCGGCGCAAGTTGCGGGATTCTATCGGCCGCTCTTGCAGAGGCTGAAGGTCCTCCCGGGCGTAGTGGAAGCAACAGAAACAAGTACACTGCCGCCCTACGGCGGAATTCCGAGCGACATCGAAATTCCCGGCAAGTCCCACACCGAAAAATGGAACGCGATGTTTCAACTGTGCAGCGAAGGATATTTTCCCGTATTGAAAATTCAGTTCGTCGGCGGTAGGCCGTTCACGGAAGCGGAAGTCAATGGAGCGCGCAAGCTGGCCGTCGTAAACCAGACTTTTGTGAAAAAGTATTTGGGCAACGATAATCCTATCGGGCAACAGGTGCGCATCGCGCAACTGGAGCAGTTTGAAGACCCGGTGAAGGAGCCGGTGTTTGAAATCATCGGGCTCGTTGCGGACGTAAAGAATCGCGGGTTGCAGGAGCCGATCCAGCCGGAGGTTTGGGTGCCGTACACCGTGACCGGCTCCGCGTTTCGGGGAATCCTGGTGCGCACTGAAAAAGAACCGATGACCATGATGAATGCGGTGGAGAAGGAAATTTGGGCCACCGACCGCAACGTGGCCCTGACGCTCACGGGAACGCTCGAAGGTTACATCAGTCAGTTTTCGTTCGCCGGGCCGCGGTTTGGATTTTTCCTGATGATGATTTTTGGAGCGATCGGGCTCGTCCTTGTGACCATTGGCGTCTACAGCGTGCTGGCGTACACCACGACGCGGCGCACGCATGAAATTGGAATTCGCATGGCGCTGGGAGCGGAAGGCGCGGACGTGGTGGGAATGGTCATTCGCATGGGTCTGCGGCTCGTGGGAATTGGCGTCGCGCTCGGATTGATCGCAAGCGTCGCGCTGGGGCGTGTCATTGCCACACAGCTCTGGGGAGTGTCGGCTTACGACCCGTGGACGCTCACAAGCGTAGCAGTCGTGCTCCTACTTACTGGCTTAGTGGCGTGCTGGCTCCCCGCGCGCCGCGCATCGCGTGTCGATCCTCTCGTCGCTCTGCGTTATGAATAGCTGCGGAAAGCACCTGGCTACTTGGCTCTTCGAAATGGGTCCCATCCGCTGGGATGGAGGATTTTCGGGTCCTTTGGATCGTACCAGACGAGATTCGGGCCGGAGGTAACATAGCCGATAGGAGAAATCGTAAGGCCGCGTAACTTCCCCGGTAGAGAAGGCACCTTCCCACGTCTAACTGTAAAGAGAAGTTCATAATCGTCCCCGCCATGCAGCGCCAGATCTAGAGGATCGGCGATTCTCGGTTGGAGGCGGGCCGGCACTTCTACGGCAGGGAAACCATCAGAGTCTAGGAGAGCGCCGAGATGAGGGGCGGGGCAAAGGTGCCGCAAGTCCGTGGAGAGCCCGTCAGAAATGTCTATCATGGAAGTGGCCAGTCGCTTCTCGGCCAGCCATCGGCCCAGCGCTAATCGGGGTTCCGGGTAGAGATGCTTGCGCAGACGGGGATCGCGAGAGCTTATGGTTTGCTTGCTGCCTTTGAGAATACGTAGGCCCAGAGCTGCTTCGCCGAGTCGTCCGCTGACACAAAGGATGTCGCCGTCCCGCGCGCCAGACCGAAGTATAGCGTAACCGGTGCGGACCTCCCCGACGACAGTCACGTTGATTAGGATATTGTCGCGGCGCGTTGTGTCCCCGCCCGCCAAAACACATTGAAATTTCCGCGAGGCACGACGCAGGCCTGCTAGGAATTCATTCAGCCAGCGACGTCGCTCAAGGCCCGAGCCAGGCATTTCCATCCCACGGAGTCGGCAGGATGCTTGTCTCGAAGGAAATGTGTGCCTTCCAGAAACCAGTCGCAAGTCAGGATGAGCTCATGCCCAGCTCGAGGCCGAAGCAGCGCGGCGTCGTCACCGATGCCAAGGCGCATTTCGCGCGAGGCATGCCAGCGCCGCCCCAGTGCCTTCTCGATTTTCTCAATCAGTTCGTTCTCGCGCGTTGTCATGACAGAATTGGCTATAGGCAGGGAAAACGGTGGTACTCTCGGCTACTCTTTCTGCGGCGAGTTGTGACCGCATAGCGTTATAGCCTATTTTCTCTTCTTTGGCGCGCCAATCGACGTTTTGCAGTAATCCTAAAGAATTAGCCAAGAGTCGGGTACCTGTCCCTTCGTACAGGAAACCCATTAGAACCGCCTGTACCGGACTGGTACTAAAAACAGGGTTGACGTACACTTTTTCAAGAACTAGCATGGGCGAGGTCGCGAACCACCCCCCTCGGTTCAGATCGGCTTGATTCCTGTTTGGTGCGGGTCAAGGGTGAGTCACCCGCAAATGGCGAGTACAAGGGCCAGACGGCCCATAGGCGAATATGCGAGGTAAGAGCTATACATTTTTTATTGCGTCCACTCCGGGGAAGCTCCGGAAAGTGGTAGTACCAGCCTATCTAATACACGGTGTCGCCATTCTGGCCTTGATTGGGGCTATCAGCGTAACCGCCGCCGTCGCCTCCTACTCCCGAATGCTCTGGAAAGTTGGAAATTACAACGCCGTTCGCCACGAATTGGAGACCAGGACTCAGCAATACCGCCAGTTGCAAGCCACGGTCAACGATACCAACCAGCGCCTCGATTCCCTCCAGTCCCTCGCGACCGAAGTGGCCATGACCTACGGCGTGCTGCGCTACCACCCGGCGGCGTTCGACCAGAGCGACAACCCGGTGGATACCCAGGACGCGTTTGACCGCTCCATCGAGCAGTACTCTTTCCTGAAGCGCAACGCCGCAGTGATCGCCGTCTCCAGCGGCGGATTGCATCTCCTCTCGCCGATGAACTTTGCCGACTCTTCCTACACGCCCTCGATTTGGCCGGTGATGGGCCACATCACGGATAGCTTTGGCGAACGGCTCGACCCCTTCAGCGGCGAAGGCGCGTTTCACACGGGAGTGGACGTGGCCTCCGATTACGGCGCGCCGGTTCACGCGACCGCGGACGGAGTGGTTACCATTGCGGAAAATCACGCAGGCTACGGCCGCTTGGTAGTGATCGACCATGGGTTTGGCATCACTACGTGGTACGCGCACCTTTCTGCGTTTTCTGCAGTCGTCGGCTCACGAATTAAACGAGGTGAGGTTGTCGGCTACACGGGCATCAGCGGACGATCCACCGGGCCTCACGTGCATTACGAAGTTCGAATGAATAACGCGCCGATTAATCCCTGGCGCTACATGAAGTCAAGTCCGGCGGGCGACTAGCGAACAAAGAAATTGTGGGAAGTGATTGCGGGCTCTGGCTCGCTTTTTTGTTTCTGGGTGCTTTTGGTTCCCATGTTCTTACGAACGGCCCTTCTTCGAGCGGGCCGCTGGATTTCCCGGAACAGGTTTGGCCGGTGGCGAAGTGGGACCCATGGAAGCGCGGCGAGCCGATTCCAGAAAGGCCGGCGTAATTTCAAACGCCAGCCGCACCGACTTCGTATCTCCTCGGTCGAGTTTCGAGACGTCCGCACTCTTCAATAGCCCTAAATAAGCTTCTCGCAAAGAGGGCTCCAACTGCTGCCGCGTCTTGGGGTCATTGAGTCCGGCTTCCGCCAGAGCCAGAACGCCATTCAGCATATCCGCAAGCTGGCGCGCGGTATCGTCCGAGGCGCATTCTCCTTCAGCGACGACGCGCAGGTGATCATTCTCGGGTTTTCCAGCGAGAGTAATCCATTGCAATCGGTCCAGCGCCGTGGAGAGCTGCGGAGAGCTGAAACCTCCGGGAGCTCGCTCCGTCAGTGCCTCCCCTGGCACGGCATCCTGACGAATCACGGCGAAGACGGGCGATCCTGCAAGCCGTTCGAAATGCGAGCGCCATTCCGCGCCACCGTCACTTCGATTTCTGCCGCCAAGAGTCTGGCCGAGATCCGGGCGATCCGTTAAGGCCATGCGGTCGTCGCTCAGAAAAGTAAGATAAATCTTTTTTGCCTCGCTGCTCTCAGGGATTGCCAGGATCTCATGGCCGCCTCGTTTTTCGACTATGCCCGACTTGCGCGCAAGTGCCAGGATTTTTTGGCGATCGAATCTTCCGTCCGCCACGGCGAAGAAAGCGGAGTCCTGCCCAGCTCTTTGAAACGCGATAGCGAGACGATCGAGATCGCGTTCGTAGTGGAAGCCCGTCTCGTTCAAAAACTGTGCGTAGTCCTCGTCCGGTTCCGGCTGCGGTGCCCACGCGAAGAGTTGCGCCACAAAAGGAGCGCTTCGCAATTCCGTAAGGTCCGCGAAAACCACGGCGCTCGCATCAGCAGGCATTCTATCCAGTAAATCGTTACGGCCGGAGGTACTGTTGGCGCCGCGGCGCTGATAGACATAGAAGCCGGCCGCACTCAACAAGAGCAATCCGGCCGCTGCGGCAATCCATTTGCCCTTCTTCATTTCGCGTGCACCCGTCTCATTCCCAATCCTGCGATTCTCCCATGAGGCCACCAGCGGCTACACCAAATTCGGTTGCAATCGCACACGCCACCTGTGAAAATCGCACCTTAATAGACGGGTCAACTCCAATTGTTGAGATTTGTTCTAACTTATAGAAAGGAAGCAAGATAGCCCTTGTCAGCATGAGCATAGCAAGTGGTGATTCCCACAGCCCTGGCCCCCGACGTGCTCGATTTTTGAAACCCTCCTTGCAATTCTAATTCCTCTTCTGGTATGCTTGCTCGGTTTGAGCGGCGCTGGCGTAGCTCAGCTGGTAGAGCATCTGATTTGTAATCAGAGGGTCGGGGGTTCAATTCCCTCCGCCAGCTCCACCGGAAGTTTTGAGGGGAGCGAGGCGGAACCAAATCTGGCAGCAAAAGCCAACGGGCTGGTGTCTCTTGACACGAGTCCTATTTGTGTTTTTGCGTGAAACGTTCGGAAGTCATTGAAGGAAAAGCTCGGAACTCGTAGTTCGCGTCCGAAAAGTTTTTCTGCGGGACGGGTGGGTGAGTGGCTAAAACCAGCAGACTGTAAATCTGCCGCTCCTTGCGGGCTACGAAGGTTCGAATCCTTCCCCGTCCACCAGGCTCTCGTCGTGGGGCAGTTGCCAGGAACCGCAGGGAAATCGCAGCAGCGAATGTTCGGAAGTAGTCTGATTCTCGGTGAATGCGCCGCTCAGGAAAAGTGCGCCGCAAAGATATTTTGTAACTGAGGATGAAGCAGGCGAGAGAAACGGATTCGGCCTGGGTAGCTCAGTTGGTAGAGCGCGTCCTTGGTAAGGACGAGGTCACCGGTTCAATCCCGGTCCCAGGCTCCAGAGGTTAGGTGGTTTTGAGGCTGGGAAGTCTGAGGGGCTCGAGCGGGGGTAACTCAACGGTAGAGTCTCACTCTTCCAAGGTGATGGTTGCGGGTTCAAATCCCGTCCCCCGCTCCAAAGTTTGAAGTGCAGCGCCGCCGCAGCTGAGGGGCTGGCGCAGAAGGCGAAAAAACATGGCGAAGGAGAAATTCGAGCGCAGCAAGCCGCACGTGAACATTGGGACGATCGGGCACATCGATCATGGCAAAACGACGCTGACGGCGGCGATCACCAAGGTGCTCAGCAAGCACAACCCGAAGGTGCAGTTCC
>WNGQ01005387.1_pt1 | contig 12529 bp, 7 predicted proteins | sample 5407661 | NCBI WGS metagenome assembly WNGQ01 (sample SAMN13153382, study PRJNA577476) | soil metagenome | isolation source: 60 cm soil or saprolite under Garry oak tree replicate 2 | place: USA:California | collected 2016-06-15
CCCGGTCGACGTGGCTATGCCTCCGATGACCGTAATGATGATCATCGTGGTAACCCAATCCATACTAAACATCGAGTTTGGTTCAACGCTGAGATTGTTCAGCGCGATGAGCGCGCCTGCTATGCCGATAAAGAAGGCGCTGATCGCAAAGGTCGCGAGCTTCACCGGAAAACTGTTCACCCCCAGCTCGGCAGCAGCCTCAGCATCATCGCGGATGGCCATCAGTCGGAGGCCGAACGAACTGCGTACCAGCAGCGCAATGCAGACCATCGTCAGTACCAGCAGGCCCAGAGACAGGTAATAGAGCGTTGCGTAATCAAGCGTCCCGCTCGGAGGGAGATTCAGCCCGCTGGTCTGTCCAGTATAGGGCCAGTTGATCATCCAGGTAAGCGATGCCATTGTCAGGCCAAGCGAGCCAATCGAGAAATACGCTTCGCGCAAGCGCATCAACAGGAGTGCCGCCACCGCCGCGATGAGAGCGGCGATGCATCCACTGAGAAAGATGGTCAGGTAGAGGGGTAGAACGGTGTGTAAAAGTAGCACAGAGACAGCATAAGAGCCGACGCCCACAAAAAGCGAATGCCCAAGCGAAAACTGCCCACCATAGCCACCGACCAGGTTCCATGACTGCGCAAGGGTAATGTAGTTGAATAGCGCGAAAGCCAACGTCAAGTTATATGGACCCAGATAGTTTGGTCCCAGCAGTGCGAGCAGCAGCACGAGCACTAAGAGCGCCCATTTTATCCAGCGCCAGGCATATTGCAAAGCAAACACCTTTTCAAGTTGAGTATGCTTCACGGATTGCTCCACCTTTTTGGGAGCTGGCGGTTCTAACTGGCGATTTGAAAGCATGACTCAGGCACTCACTTTCTTGCCAAAAAGTCCTTGTGGGCGAATAATCAAAATGAGCACCAGGAAACCAAACACGATAAGATCGCGAAATTGTGCCCCAACGATGCCTGCACCCATCTCCTCGATTATCCCAACCAGGATACCGCCTACCAGCACTCCCCAGAGCGAGCCCATCCCGCCGAGCACAATCACCGTGAAACTGCGCAGCAACCACTCCGCGCCTGACGTAGGAGTAAAGCCGTATGACAGGCCAATGATGATTCCTCCCACCGCCGAAAGCGCGGCAGCCAATCCAAAGGTTATACCATAGATCAGCGGGACATCAATGCCCACCGAGGCTGCTGCTACGGGATCTTCTGCGGCGGCACGCACCGCTTTGCCAAAGCGTAGGCGCGTTAGCGCCAGGTATGTGCCAACAACCATGAGTGTGGCGATCACTAGAGCAATTACATAGACCGTGCGTACAGTGTCGCCAAAGAAGGTGAGGCCGGTGAGTGTATAAGGAGCATTGAGCGCCAGCGAATTATTGCCAAAGAATAGGGCGAAGGCGGTTTGAGCGATCAACAGTAATCCAAAGCTGGCAACGAGGAGCGTCTCCTGGCCCTTTTTCATCAAGGGATTTAAGATGGTCCTTTGTACGAGATAGCCTATGCCAAACATCACCGGTATGATAATCACCAGCGATAGTAAAGGGTCGAGATGTATGTGTGTGACCACAATATAGGACAGGTATGCTGATCCGATGATGAACTCACCCTGCGCAAGGTTGACCATCTTCATGACGCCGAAGACCAGCGTTAGCCCCAGCGCAATACTGGCATATAGACCGCCCAGGAAGAGGCCATCAATCAGGTGATAGAAAAACATACGTCAAGCCTCCCTCATCTATCATGAATGCAGAGATCGTGAAAGATCACCGGTGGAGCCGACTTCCCGCGCTAATCTGTGTCAAGAAATGGGCGGAAAATCGGCTCAGCGAGATCTTTGTCTGGCTCCTATGCCAGTCCCGGATTGGGAGCTTCTAAAGAGTTACCTGAAACTTGTGGATAGACCTGTATGGTATCTCCCTTCTGCCACTGCAACAGAATTGCTGGAATGGCGTCAGCATGATTAGCTGCGAATTTGATTGGTCCTACCCCATAGGTTTTGTTGGTCTTGCCAATCGCCATATTAAGCGTAGCAGGGTCAGTCGAGTTTGTGCTGTTTATGGCATCGAATAACACCTGGCTTAGAGAGTACCCCATGATAAAACCAGCGATTTCAATGGTTGCGCTAAAACCGGCTTTTTGAGATTTCGTGATAAGCGTACTGTCTCCGGGATAATTTAACGCTCGTGACCAAAAGTTAGAGATAAGTGCGCCTTCGCCAACTGATCCCAGCCCCTGAGTCCATGTGGTCGTTGAGGCGCCTTTCTCGCCTTCAGCAATTTTCGGGTGGTAGCCAAGAGATTTCATCTGTTTCCAGAGTGCCATCGCATCAGGCGGAATCATCTGAGTGATGAGCACATCCGCATTGGCGGCCTTGGCGGCGGCAATTTGACTGGAAAAATTGGTCGTACCGACGGGGAACTTGGCGCGGGAGACGATCTGATAGCCGAATTGCGGTGCCGTTTGCTCCCACAGCCCACCCATCACGACGCCATCTTGCTCTGTATCGGTGAACAGGGCCACACGCTTATTGGTGGCCGTGAGATTCGCTGTCTGGAAGATCAATTTGGTCTGCTGGTTTTCATCAAAAAAGACATCCCATGAGTATTGCCATCCCGATGGACGGCCCGATAACCATGCCTCAATGGGGGCAACGCTGGTGAGCAGAGGACGCTTCAACCGCTCCGCAACAGTCGAAACCGCGATCACGAGTGGAGGGGTGAACGGGCCGAGCAGGGCAACAGCGTTATTCTTGAGAAAGAGTGTAGTAGCCTGGCTGCTGGCTGTGTTCGGGTCTGAGGCGTTATCCAGGATAACAAGGTTGATTTTCGCTGGTGTCCCATTAATCTTGACCGTACCAGCGGCGTTGGCGTCATCAACGGCAGCTTGATAGCCCGCTTTTAAGATCACCCCGACGGATGCCAGTGGCCCCGACAAAGGCAGAGTGGAGCCAATGACAATCGTCTGGGGACCCGCTGCACCACCGCCACCGCCAGCTCCAGCGCCGCCGCATGCGGCAATGCTCAGGACCAGAAGGAGGCAAAAAAGTATGGTCCGTGCTACGTTGCAAGTTGTACGCATCTAGCTTTTTCTCCTTAATGTATTGCCACTTGATCTCTCAGGGTTACATCGCTATGCATCCCCTCTGAGGAGTGTCTAGCGCGTCTGTTCTTTCACGACCCGCTTGAGAATACCGCGTAACTCTTCAGGTCTCCTCGCCGCCTGCGGCGGCTCGCTTGGTGGTGTGCGTGTGGTGGGGTTTGGCGGCCAGGGGCTGCCAAACCCCACCACACGCACACCACCGCTTGCGAAGCGCTGTAAGCGCTGAGGAGTCAATGAAAGTACTGAAATTAGGACTAAAAACTTCTGCACAATAACTATTACTGTTCTGGCGCGGATGGACGCTCCTCTGCTGCCCCAAAGTACGCCTGGTGAAGAAGTGGATGATCGCGTACTTGAGCGGGTATTCCAGAGAAGACGACCTGACCTCGTTCCAGAACGTACACGCGATCGGCCACAGCCAGTGAGCGATGTACATTCTGTTCAATCAACACAATACTGGTACCCAAAGCGAGAACGCGCGGAAACGCTTCAAATAGTTGATCGACGATCACCGGGGCAAGGCCCAGTGAGAGTTCGTCGAGCAGTAGCAGGCGGGGCTCGGCCATCAGCGCCCTGGCGATTGCCACCATTTGTTGCTGACCTCCTGAAAGCCGCCCGGCCAGGCTTCCCGCGCGTTCTTTTAACACAGGGAAGAGTTCATAGACCCTCCTTAATCGCTCTTCAAAAGTGCTCGAAGAGCGCGGTGCATAGGCCGCTCCCAGTTCGAGGTTCTCACGCACGGTCTGCTCGCGGAAGAGCCGCCGCCCCTCATGGCAGAGCGCGATGCCCTGGCGGGCGCGCTGGTGTGCGGCCGTGGCGGTAATGTCCTTTCCAGCAAGCTGTATCTTGCCAGTGCTGATGGGGATCAGGCCGCCGACTGCCGTGGTGAGCGTGGTCTTCCCCGCACCGTTGGCTCCGACCACGGCCACGATTTCTCCTGCTCGTACCTCGAAATCGACCGAGCGCAGAGCGCGTAACTTGCCATAGTCGACACTGATTTGCTGTGTACGCAGCAAAGGCGCTAAGGATACCTCTGGCTGCGAGGAGTCCCCCTGCTTCACAGTGGAGACCTGCTCCAGTACTGGCGTGGGCGTCTCCTGGTCGCTCAGCACCGGTGATCCGGGGTCTGTGCCCAGATAGACCGCGATCACCTCGGCATTTGCAGCGACTTCTCTGGGTGTTCCTTCAGCAATCTTGCGGCCCCAGTCCAGGACAATTACGCGCCTGGCCAGAGCGTGAACCACAGCTTGCACATGCTCAACCAGGACAATGGTTACCCCGCGTGCCTGGATCGAAGAAATGAGCTGGGTGATTTCAGCGATCTCGTGGGCTACCAGACCGGCGGCAACTTCGTCCAGCAAGAGCAGACGCGGCTGCAGCGCGAGTGCGCGCGCAAGTTCGAGCCGTTTGAGATTCAGCAAGGTGAGCGAGCCTGCCAGTTCGTTTTTCCTCGCCAGCAGCCCACAGGTCTCAAGAACCTCATCTGCGCGGTGAGCGGAACGTTTCGTATCGCTCCCCCGCGCATGCACGGGAACCAGCACATTTTGCTGTACAGTCATGCGTCCAAACGGTCGAGGAATTTGGTGAGCACGACCGATACCCAGACGTGCGATGCTATGCGTGGGCAGGCGATCCAGGCGCTGACCATCAAAAACGATCTCGCCAGAAGCAGGCCGCTCAGCACCAGAAATAAGGCTCAATAACGTACTTTTGCCTGCGCCGTTGGGTCCAATGATGCCGAGGAGTTCACCCTGTTGAACTACAAAGCTCACATCATTGAGGGCCGTTACACCACCGAAGCGTTTCACGACGTGCTGCAACGTCAACAAGGGCGCGTTGGTAGGCGATTGTGCGTTGATGACCATTACCTCTCTCCTTGTTTTAAACGGCACTCGCCCCGCCATCAACAGCCATGTCCGCGCCGGTTATCCAGGAGGATTCGTCTGATGCCAGAAACAGGGCGCAGTAAGCGATATCCTCGGGTTTCCCGACGCGTTTGATCATCATCTGTCGCAACAGCGAATCGACGGTGGGCGAGTTGATAAGTGCCTCCGTTTGGGGTGTCCTGATCAACCCTGGAGAGATGGTATTGGCGCGAATGCCGTACTTCCCACCTTCCATCGCAAGCTGGCGCGTCATAGCGATGATACCCCCTTTGGTTGCGCAGTGAGCCACGCCGGGAATTGCCTCATGGGTGACCTTTCCAGAAAGTGAGCCGATGTTAATAATTGATGCACCACCACGTGCAATAAGATGGGACCATGCTTCCCTACTCACGTTATACACGGTGTCCAACTCACTACTGATGGTGTCACGCCAGATCTTGGTGGTCATCTCCTCCATCGGTGCGAGCCAGGCAGTGCCTGCATTGTTGTACAGGATATCAAAGCCACCGTAGGTGTTCACCGCCAGGTCAATCAGCTCCTTTACCTGTGCAGGATCGGTCAGATCGCACGGCTGGAACGAGATCATCTGACCGCCTGCTCCCTTGACGATCTCTACCGTCTCTTGCGCGCCCTCGACCCTGAGGTCGCACCCAACAATCTTGCATCCTTCAGCCGCGAAGAGGATCGCTGCGGCTCGTCCCTGGCCGCTGGCTGTTCCTGTAATAACGGCTATCTTGTTCTCAAGTCGCCTGCTCATTTGCCCTCCATTATCTTGATTCCCTCATTCTACTAGCCGTTCACCATAACGTCGAATCGTACATGTAGGCTGGATATTGTGAGCTTTGCTCCTCAAGTGCCTGATATTTGCCGCTATAGAAGAGGAGCGGCGCGTGATCATCAGCATAATGGAGATATTCGACCTTCCCGATATACAGCGTGTGATCTCCTGCCTCGCAGGTCCTGATCACGCTGCATACCAGATGGACCAGGGCGCTTTCAAGCAGGGGGCAATCCTTGCGCCAGATAAAAGGAACGTGCAAGCCCTCCTGTGGTCGCCCAGCGAAATGTCGCGAGAAGATCTCCTGGTTTCTGCCCAGCACACTTATGCCGTAAAAGCCGCTTCTGGCAAGGATAGCATGCATAGGACTTTTCTCATCAATGCAGATCAGCACCAGGGGTGGATTCAGCGAAACCGAACAGAAAGCATGCGCCGTCATACCGTGTATAGCGCCGCCATCTACCGTGGTAATGACCGCGACACCGCTGGCGAAAAGGCCCAGGGCTTTACGATAGGTCACTGCGTCAATCTGCAAATCGTCGATCTGCATATGCAGGTTCTCTCTTTCCTTTTGCATTGACGATGAGCAATGCTTGTGCTACCATGCCCCAAGAATAGCCGTGATGCTTCTCATCTCTTTTAGAGAATACTGAAAAATAGAAGATAGATCACTACCACTTGTTTCCTGCTTTTTTTCCGGTTGCTTCCGGCTCAAAGCAAAGTGGCTGTCCTATAAAGGGCTTTTCATCGGGAGAGTGGGCATATGAGCTATCATCGTCGATATAAGCTCAAAGATAACCAATTCGGTCTGCTAGCGCTGACATTGCGCGAGAGGGCGGGCCTGGCTCAGGCCGAGGTAGCCAATGAGTTAGGGGTGTCGGAGAGAGCGATCCGGCACTGGGAGGGCGGGACGACCTACCCGACCGCCACTAATCTGAAGGAACTCATCAAGCTCTATCTGCTGCGCGGCGTGTTTGTCGAGGGGCAGGAGCGGGATGAAGCGAAAGCGTTCTGGGAGCAGGCGATTGAAAGCGCCTCGCGCCGGAAGGCTCTTTTTGATGATGCCTGGTTTGATGAACTGTTCAGGCAATTGCGCCATGCCCAATCGTATGAGAAGCAGCGCGTGCCAGACCCCAACATTTCCAGCACTCCTTCTCCGGTGCAGAGAGCAGATTGGGGAGAAGTAATCGATGTCAGTTCATTCTATGGCCGTGAGCGGGAACTGCTGACACTCAAGCAATGGATACTTACTGAGCGCTGCCGTGTGGTGATTTTGTTGGGCATGGGTGGCATCGGCAAGACAACGCTCTCGACTCGCTGCGCGCGCGAGATGACGCCGCACTTCGATTTCGTCTTCTGGCGTTCCCTGCGCAACGCCCCACTGCTGGAAGAACTGCTGGCTGATTGCATTCACGCGCTCTCGGACCAGCGCGATGTCTCGCTTGCCCCCAGCACGGGAAAAAATATCGCACTGTTGATCGAACTCCTACGCAAGCGCCGCTGTCTGCTGGTGCTCGATAATGTGGAGACGCTGCTCCAGGCAGGCCATCTTGAGGGACGGTATCGCGAAGGCTACGAAGACTATGGCGTGCTCATTCAGCGCGTGGCGGAAACGGTGCATCAAAGCTGCCTGCTGCTGACCAGTCGCGAGATGCTGGACGAGCTCGAACCATTGGAGGGAGCACACGCGGCTGTATGTGCGCTCAAACTCTCTGGACTGGGACAGATTGCCAGCCAGGAACTGCTCGCGGATAAAGGTCTCTTTGGGATCGACCAGGACTGGGACTATTTTATCCAGCACTACTCAGGCAATCCCCTGGCGCTCAAGATAGTCGCTGCGACGGTGCGAGACCTCTTTGGTGGTGATATCGCCGCATTTGTGCGCGAAAGTCCGATGACGCTCCACACCCTTCAGCAGTTGCTAGCGCATCAGTTTGCGCGGCTCACTTTATTGGAGCAGGACGTGATGTACTGGTTAGCGATCGAGCGCGAGTTGGTTTCGCTGGAGACACTGAGCATAGATCTGTTTGAGGCAATGCCCCGAAGAGAGGTGCTGCTGGCTATCAAGTCACTGCGGCGGCGCTGCCTGGTCGAGCGCGGCGAGCGGGGAGCCGTCTTTACGCTCCAGCCCGAAGTCATGGAGTACGTTGGCGAGCGGCTGGTAGAGTGGATATGCGACGAAATCATCCATACCAGCCCGAGGTTGTTGTTGACGCACGCGTTAATGAAGGCGCAGAGCAACGACTATATTCGCGAAAGTCAAATTCGTATGCTTGTGCAGCCAGCGCTCAAACGACTCCAGGTGCATTTCGGGAGTGAGCAAGAGACCGAGCAACAGCTCCACCTGCTGATGCATCTTCTGCGCAAGAGACCCTCAACGGCACATGGATATGGTGGGGGAAACCTGCTGAATCTGCTGGCCAATCTGAAGGGAGACCTCCGCGAGGTGGACTGCTCGGCCCTGGTCGTTCGACAAGCCAATCTGCAGGGGATAGAAGCTCAGGGTGCCAGTTTTGCCGGTGCGCAAATCGTCGAAACGTTATTCACGGAGCCGATTGAGAGTATTGCCTCGATGACACTCAGTCCCGATGGCAAATACCTGGCCGTGGGTAGCTTCAGCGGACAGATTCGCGTCTGGAACGTTGCTGGTAGCAAGCTGCTTTTAAATATCAAAGGGCATAGCCGGGCAGCATGGAGCCTGGCCTTCAGCTCTGATGGCATGCTACTTGCCAGTGGCGGCTATGATGGCATGGTCAAGCTGTGGCAAATCGTGGAGGAACAGGAGACCAATGGACGTTGCCTCAGAACTTTGCAGGCGCATCATCGCTGGGTGAGATCAATTGTCTTCAGCTCCGATGGCGCGTTGCTCGTGACCGGCGGAGAAGACGAGTTGGTTCGTATATGGCAGGTGCGCGACGGAATATGCCAGCGCGTTCTGCGAGGACATCAGGGCATGGTCTGGTCAGTAGCTCTTAGCCCCGATGGCACGCGCCTGGTAACTGGCGGTAATGACCAGGTAGTGCGGGTGTGGGAGATGAGCACGGGAACCTGTCTGCATGTCTTAAGCGGGCACACCGGTACAATCCTGTCGGTAGCCTTTCACCCCTCCGGCGATTTTTTTGCCAGTGGTGGGGAAGACGGCGAGATCAAACTGTGGGAGATAAGCAGCGGTCAGTCTTTCACTACCCTGAGCCTGCGTACCAGGAGAGCGGCGTCCGTTGCTTTTAATCCCGAAGGAACGCTGCTAGCTGGCGGCGGCTACGATGGAACTGTGGAGGTGTGGCAGATCGAAGAGAAAAACAGCCCTCAGCGCATTAAAGTGTTTCAGGGTCACTCCACGTGGGTCAGTGATTTGACCTTTGGTCCTGGTGGCCTGCTCGCGAGCATCTCCTACAATGGCAACGCGCGTCTCTGGAACGTCGAGAGCGGCAAGTGCCTCAGCACCTTCCAGGGGTATAGCAGTGTGATCAGCGCCCTGGCCTTTAGCCCTGATGGGAGCATGCTCGTGCATGGAGATAACAATGGGATTCTGAAGGTGTGGGAGCTAGGGGAAGCAGGGCAAGGTACATGTCGAGGCACCTTCCGTGGTCACGCAGGACGTATCTGGTCAGTGGTCTTTAGTCCCGATGGCAAGACGTTTGCCAGCGGGGGGGATGATCTCGGCATCAAACTCTGGGATGTGCGTACGGGAGAGTACCTCAAAACCTTTCACGGGAATGTGACAATGGTCTGGTCGATAGCCTTTAGTCCTGATGGGAGTATGCTGGCGAGCAGCGGCTTTGATCATTCGGTGAAGCTGTGGGAGGTTGATCGTGAAGATAGCGAAGAGAACCTCGCAGTCCTGAACGGCCACACGACCTTTGTCTGGTCAGTGGCCTTTAGTCCTGACGGGAAGATGCTAGCAAGTGGCGATAATGATGGGGAGATTAAGTTGTGGGAGGTACAGAACGGGGAGTGCTTCATGACCATGAGTGCCGGAAAGAGCCCGGTCGGAGCGTTGGCCTTCGGTCCTGGAGGAGCTGCGTTGCTCAGCAGCAGTAGTGACGAGACGGTGACGCTCTGGGATGTAGAGAAAGAGGGATACAGGCGCTATAGGATGGTTGAGAGCCAGGCACAGGCCAACTGGGCGCGCTCCCTGGCGTTTAATGGGGATGGCACAATGCTGGCTGCTGGTAGTGACAAGCATACAGTCAGACTATGGCAGGTCGCGGAAGAGGGACGCATGGTGAGTTTAAAGACGTTTGCTCGTAGTGGCGGTGGTCAGGTGTGGTCGGTGGCCTTTAGTTCTGATAACCGGTTGCTGGCAAGTGGCGATGATGATGGCACATTGGTGGTCTGGGATGTGGAGACGGGAACCTGCCGCCATGTGCTGCGCAGCGACAGGCCCTATGAGCGCATGAATATTCGTGGTCTCCAGGGAATTACTGAAGCGCAGCGCGATTCTCTGAGGACGTTAGGCGCAATTGAGGATATCTCAGCCCAATAGTGTCATCTGCGTGGCTCTGGCTCCCATCCGCGTGGCTCTGGCTGGCCGAGACGGTTACGCAGGACGCCAATCCCTTGCACCTGCAGTTCTACAACATCGCCGGGGTGGAGCTTTTTGCCGTGTTCGGCGCCGGTACCAGTGCCCACGGTGCCAGAGCCGAGCAGTTCACCGGGCCAGATGGTTTCTCCTTTGGAAGCGTAGGCAATCAGCTCTTCAATTTTCCACGTGATAGTAGATGTGGAGTTGCGCGACCACTCCTCACCGTTGACGCGGGCAATCATCTCAAGGTTCGTGATGTCCACTTCGTCGCGCGTGGTAATCCAGGGTCCAAGCGCGGTGGCAAAGTCTTTCGCTTTGGCCGGACCAAAGCCACTGCTCATCTCGGCACCTTGAATATTGCGGGCGCTGAAGTCATTGAGAATGGTGACCCCGAAGAGATGCGCGAGGGCTTCTTGCGGCCTGAGATTGCGACCCGTCTTGCCGATTACCAGGCCAAGCTCTAGCTCGTAATCCATATGATCGGTGTAGTTCGGCCAGGAAACTTCTTGCGCATGTCCGATGAGAGTCAACGGACTGATTTTGAAATACACTGGCATCTGGAAAAACTCTTTAAAGACAGGCTTCCCATCGCGTGCTGACTTCTTTTGCACGTGCTGCCCGAAAGCACTAAAGTCGCGTATCATTGGCGGATCGAGTGGGGGAAGCCATTGGAGATCGCCCAGAGGCATCACGGCTTCCTGTGCAGCCGTCTCAATCGCCTGTTCTGCTGCCGCAAGAAATGTATCGCCCAGTGAAATGGCGGCAGTCATACTGGATGGGAAAAGTGCCGTTGACAGGCGGCGAGCTGCTTCGTGGGTTGCCCCTTTCCGCTCTAGCCTGATGCGCTCCGCAACCGCGAGGTCGATCACGCGTTGCTGCTCTGGCTGAACGGCGACGAGCCTGGGAGTGACACCATCGGGACTGGTGTATGCTATTCTGGCGAATTTCATAATTATCCTCTATCGCAGATATGCTAGAAGCCCGCGATTTATCGCCTGAACCGAGACCGGATCATGGCATGCTAGGCCGAAGCGATGAATCGCGGGCGCGGTGAACCGGGCCCCTACGCCGGTATGTAAACACCTGAAGGACACCTGTTCAAGTACTTCCTACCTACACGCTAGATAGGCTGGGCCGCGACCTCAAAAGACTTGCGGTTCAGCGCCTCGATCTCGGCATCGTCAACATTATCACGCTCTCGCCTGCTGATCTCCGACGAGATATTCACAAGCGTCTTGCAGCGTTCGTAGCGCCGCTGCATAAAGCGATCCAGTGACTCCGGCAAGGAGGCTTGTGTGGCGAGTTCCTCGGCCAGGACAATCGCGTCCTCGATGGCCATCCCCGCCCCTTGCGCGATATGTGCTGTCATACTGTGCGCCGCATCACCGATAAGCACGACGCGGCCACGATACCACGGCGAGGGCATGAGGATCGTCTCGAATGGGCGATAGATAACCTCAGATGTGTCGGTGATGTAGCGATCTCTGACCTCGGCGACTGGTCCGCCAAACGCTGCCAGCCGCTCACGGTAGGCGCTAGCCAACTGGTTCTCAAGGAATCTGGGAGGTGGACCGGCAGGAGGTGTTTCTACGAGCAGGATGTACATGAGGCCAGGCGAGAGGGGAATGAAGCCTGCTTTGCCAATCTTGCCTCCTTCATACAAATATCCTGTCGTGACCTCTGGGAGTCGTGGCACATTGCAGCGCCAGCACACCTGCCCGATATACGTCGGCTGGTACTCAGATCCGAATATCAGTTGACGAATCCGCGATCTGAGACCGTCAGCGCCGACAACATGATCGTACCTGGCTCTCGTCTCATCCGAGAAGGTGACCGTGACCGCATCATCTGACTGTGTAAGTATGGAGACGGTAAGGCCAAGCCGGAGATTGACGCCGGCCTCACGAACAGCCTCTTGAAGGATAGTGTGCAGTCGCGTGCGCGTGATACCGTTTCCGGGTGGATATTTAGGACCAGCCATTTGTGGCTGCGGCACCTCAAAAAGAAGATGCCCCTGATGGTCGTGAAAACGTATATTGCCCATCGTATGACCGGCAGCTACACATTGTTCGGCCAGGCCAAGCGTGTCAAGCGCGCGTAGCGTATTGCTTGGCTGGATAATCCCGACGCCATACACCGACCATTGCGGGTTCAGTTCGACAATATCGACCTCGAAGCCAGCCCGCCGTAGCGCTACTGCCGCAGTGAGGCCGGCGATTCCCCCGCCGACAATCAGGAT
>WNGQ01011565.1_pt1 | contig 12524 bp, 13 predicted proteins | sample 5407661 | NCBI WGS metagenome assembly WNGQ01 (sample SAMN13153382, study PRJNA577476) | soil metagenome | isolation source: 60 cm soil or saprolite under Garry oak tree replicate 2 | place: USA:California | collected 2016-06-15
GAGGCCGAGCACAACGGCGCCGATGCGGCTTCGCGTCATGCGCTCCCCCAGAAACACCGGCGCCAGCAGGATCGTCCAGGCGGGCATCGTGAATTCGAGTGCAAAGACGGTCGCGAGCGGCAGCAATACGAGGCTCGTTGCCCAGAGATATTGCGAGCCGAAGTGAATGGTGTTGCGGAGCGCGTGCAGGCCGAGGCGCTCCCGCACGATCGCCAGCCGCAATTCGGGATGGACAGCCAGAACCAGGATGATGATCGAAAGCCCGACTGCGGAGCGGACCGCGAGGATGTCCATGATGCTCAGCGGTCCCCACAGCGCACGGATCGACACCGCCATGACGCTGAACGACAGCAGGGTGCCGGTCATCCACAGGACGACGCGCGCGAGCTGCCGGGGTTCCGCCACGAGGTTCGTCCGACGCTTCAACGTTCAGCACGCGCCGGCCGCACGAAGACCGAGCGATTGAAAGCCGCATTGTCATTCGGCATCCGGCTGGTTCTCCGGCCGCGCCTTGTCGAAGGCGGGGAGCTTCGCGCAGGCGGCGTCGACGGCGAGGATCTTGGGAAAGCGATCGAGCGGCACTTTCAGCCGCCGCGCATTGGCGACCTGCGGCACCAGGCAGATATCGGCGAGCGTGACATCGGCGCCGAAGGCATAGGGACCCGGGCGCAGCATTGTTTCGATCGCGTCGAAGCCTTCGAGAATCCAGTGATGATACCAGGCGTCGATCTTGGCTTGATCTTGCCCGAGCTGATTCTTGAGGTAGCGCAGCGGGCCGACATTGTTGAGCGGGTGGATATCGCAGGCGATGAGCTGTGCCAGCGCGCGCACCCTCGCGCGGTCGATCGGATCGCGCGGCAATAGCGGCGGCTGCGGGTGCACCTCGTCGAGATATTCGATGATGGCGAGCGATTGGGTGAGCACCTCGCCCGAGTCGAGCTTGAGCGCGGGCAAGCGCATTTGCGGATTGACCGCCCGAAATTCCGGCTTCCGGTTGAGCCCGCCCTCCTTCTGCAGATGGATCGGGATCGTCTCGTAGCTCAGGCCTTTCAGGTGGAAGGCGATGCGCACCCGATAGGCGGCGGACGAGCGGAAATAGGAATAGAGCTTCACGTTTGCTGGCTCCGAATCTACGGGGGTTTACGGGCGGGCGTTGCCCGGGCCACGAGGCTTCAGGTCTGGCCGCCGCTCTCGGCCACGAGCTTGGCCGAACGCGCGGTCAAATCCTTCATGGCGCGGTCGAAGGCGGCACGGTCGGCGGGCGTGACCGCCTCGGAGAGGCGGTCGGTGAATTCGAGCGCGCGCGGGGCGAGCTCCTCGTAGACCGCGCGGCCCGCGGGGGTCAGCGACAGGAAGGCTTCGCGCAGATCGTCGCGGTTCGCGCGGCGGGCGAGGAATTTGCGCCGCTCGAGCTGCGCCACCGCCCGGGAGACCTTGGTCTTGTGCATGTGGGTGCGGGCGCCGATCGCCTTGCCGGTCATCACCCCGAACTGGCCGAGACTGACCAGCACCCGCCATTCCGGTATTCCAATACCGTGGCGGGCATAGACCCGGGTGAGCGCCTGGGACACCAGGCTGGAGAGCACGTTGAGCCGATGCGGCAGGAAATCCTCGAGCCTCAGGATCGGCGCTTCGGCCGCCTCGGTCGCCGGGGCTTCCTCGGCCGGCTCGGCCTTCGCTGCGGCGTGCTGGACCGGACTGGAGTTCATGATCTTGCCGCGCGCCCCGAGCGAAGCGGCCCGTTGCCCTGGCGGCCGCTACGCAAGCCGGGACCATGGCCGAAGACGCGCGGATGTGCAACGGCAGCCGGCCCAGGCCGCTGGCCGGCCAGGGCCGCGCGATCGCGGCGCGGGCAATGCCGATCGAGGCCGTCGGCCCCGGCGATCTCACTCAGGCGATCTGGGAAGGCAAAAGCTTCAGCGCGTGCACTCGATGGCGACGAACTCGTCGCAGCCGCCACCGCGGCAGGCCGCGTTGCCGGTCGGGACCGCGCCGGTGATGTCCTCGCGCTCGACCCTGCGGAAGGAAGCCGCCTGGCTGAAATCGCGCGACTTGCAGTAGGCGGTGGCCACCGCAACCCCGCAGGCCGCCCCGGTCGCCAGGCACCGGTCGACGCCATAGCCGTCTGGATTGTTGGCAATGATGAAGATGCGCCTCTCGGCCTGGGCCGCGACGCTGCCGCAGAGAACGGCAGCGAAGGCAAGGGCGGCGACGAGGTACCGCATGGAGGACTCGCTGGTTGAGGGATCGATACAAATGCGGATAATGCATGGGAAAACATTAAGGTCTCGTTAACCCACGCGGCCCGATGATGATTATCGATCATTAAGGTTAGCGGGTCCGCGGGGATCGTGACCGGGACGGACGCCGCTCATTGGCTTGCGATCTCCCACAGCCGAAAGCAGAAGGGATCGTCTTGCGAACGCGCATTGACGCGAAATGTTTTGGGTCGCGCGATGCCGCTCCTTTCCCCTTGACGCGGGCCGCCCGCTTCCCCATTGTCCGGCGCGTGAACGGCCTTAACCATATCTGCGGCATTTGCCCGGAGATTATTCGCTAGCGATCCTCGCTGGCTGCGGCCGTCTTTATCTCCTGATCGAGACCGATGGGACGCCCGGCCAGCAGGTCGAAAGGCGTCTTCGATGGAACTCAAGCTCTACGACACGCTCACGCGCGAGAAGCGGGTGTTTCGGCCGCTCGATCCCGCGCACATACGGATGTACGTGTGCGGGCCGACGGTCTACGACTTCGCCCATATCGGCAATGCGCGGCCCGCCATCGTCTTCGACGTGCTCTATCGGCTGCTGCGTCATCTCTACGGCGCCGATCACGTGACCTATGTGCGCAACATCACCGACGTGGACGACAAGATCAACGCCCGCGCGGCCGAGGAGTATCCGGGCCTGCCGCTCAACGAGGCCATCCGCATAGTCACCGAGAAGACCGAGAAGCAGTACCACGAGGACGTCGGCGCGCTCGGCTGCCTCTCCCCCACCGTCGAGCCGCGGGCGACCGAGCACATCGACGAGATGAAGACACTCATCGAGCGCCTCGTCGCCTCGGGCCACGCCTATGTGGCCGAGGAGCACGTGCTGTTCAGCGTCTCTTCAATGAAGGACTACGGCAAGCTCTCCAAACGCTCGCTCGACGAGATGATCGCCGGCGCCCGCGTCCGTGGAAATATCTCGATGAAACCTTCGACATCCACGGCGGCGGCATCGACCTCGTCTTCCCCCACCACGAGAACGAGATCGCGCAGACCCGCTGCGCCTTCCATTCTCCGGTGATGGCGAATTTCTGGATGCACAACGGATTTCTCCTGGTCGAAGGCGAGAAGATGAGCAAGAGCCTGGGCAACTTTTTCACTATCCGAGAGCTCCTTGAAAGCTGGCCAGGAGATGTACTTCGGCTGCAGATGCTTATGACGCACTATCGGCAGCCTCTCAACTGGACTGACGATCGTGCCATGCTTGCACGTAGTGAGTTAGAAGAGTGGGGCCACGTACTTGGGGCACACTACAATCTGCCAAATGATAAAAAGCCAGATACCATCGTCGAAGCGTTGTCTGACGACCTAAATACGCCCAATGCCATCGCTGCTCTCAGGGACCTTTGTTCGAGAGCAAAAAGGGGTGGCCTGAGCGAACTACTTGAGTTCGCCTCTGCATGTAAGTTCCTTGGCTTCCGAGAACTTAGTCGGCCCGGTCTTTTTCAGTTTGGTGTTCTTGCGATGAATGTCGGCAAGCACAATCTGTTCAAGTATTCGGAAACAGTAGAGAGGTTGCGTGCTGGGATTGCGAACAATGTGCCTGAGTCTGTCAGGTCAAGGTTGCTTTCTTCAATTCAGCGAGATGGGCTTGATGTGAGAATTGATCGTTACGGCACGGTAACGCTTATTCAGGGCGAGCAGGATGCGATTGAGAAAAGGATAAATCAGTTAGTCGCAGATCGTACGGCCGCGCGGGCGCGTAAGGACTGGAAAGAGGCCGACCGCATCCGCGACGAGCTTGCCGCCATGGGCATCGTGCTTAAGGATACCAAGGACGGGACCACGTGGGAGGTCGCGCGATGATGACGCTCGACCAGCGCGATCCCATTGTCATGGCAGATACGGGGCCGCTCATCCGCCTGGCGGCCGCTGGACTCCTGGACGGTCTTCGCTCTACCAATCGTCGGGTGGTCATCGTCGATCGTGTTGTGGCCGAAGCCACGGGCGATCCTAGCAAGCCGTTTGCCAAAGAGATTGCTGAGTGGATCGCGCGCAATCGTGATGCCATCGAATGCCCGCGGACTCTCGTCGGTCTCGCGATCGAGCACTTGGCCCGGAATTCGGGCGAAATGGCGATCCGGGAATTTCTCGAAACTTGGGTTCCTGGAACTCCGGGCGCGCTCGTCGTTTACGAGGATGAAGACGTGCCACATATTCTGCAGACGACACGCGTTCCGTTGATGTTGATGACGACGCGCCGGTTCGCGCGACAACTCGCGGAGTGGGGCATCAATGTGGACGCAACTGCGGCGATCGAGGAAGTGGCAAAGCGGTTCAATACCCGTCCCTCAATGCTGGGGAGCATCGATCCCGAGCAATCCGTCGACTTTCGGCTCATGCCGAAGTTGGACCCGTAATTAGTTTCCTGCTGTGAGAAGCGCCATGTCCCGCGAACGGCTCTACCTCTTCGACACCACGCTGCGCGACGGCGCGCAGACGAACGGCGTCGACTTCACGCTCAATGACAAGCTCGCGATCGCCCGCATGCTCGACCAGCTGGGCATCGACTATGTCGAGGGCGGCTATCCCGGCGCCAACCCGACCGATACCCAGCTGTTCGCCGAGGAGCGCAACCTCGAAGCGACCTTCACCGCTTTCGGCATGGCGCGCCGGCCCGGCCGCTCGGCCTCGAACGATCCCGGCCTCGCGGCGCTCATCGAGGCCAAGGCCGACGCCATCTGCCTGGTCGCGAAATCGTGGGACTACCATGTGCGGGTCGCGCTCGAGACCACGCCCGAGGAAAATCTCGCCTCGATCCGCGACAGCGTGCGCGCCGCCAAAGCCAAGGGCCGCGAAGTGCTGCTCGACTGCGAGCATTTCTTCGATGGCTACAAGTCCAATCCGCAATTCGCGCTCGCCTGCGCCAGGGCGGCCTATGACGAGGGCGCGCGCTGGGTCGTGCTCTGCGACACCAATGGCGGGACGCTCCCGCACGAGGTGGAAAGGATCGTCGGCGAGGTGGTGCAGGTGATCCCGGGTGACCATGTCGGCATCCACGCCCACAATGACACCGAGCAGGGGGTGGCGAACTCGCTCGCCGCGGTGCGCGCCGGCGCGCGCCAGATCCAGGGCACGCTCAACGGCCTCGGCGAGCGCTGCGGCAATGCCAATCTCGTCTCCATCATTCCGACGCTGAAGCTCAAGCCGGAATTCGCGGACCGGTTCGACATCGGCGTGTCCGACGACAAGCTCAAGGATCTCGTCCATGTCTCGCGCGCGCTCGACGAGATGCTCAACCGCGCGCCCAACCGCCATGCGCCCTATGTGGGCGAGAGCGCGTTCGCGACCAAGGCCGGCATCCACGCCTCCGCCATCCTCAAGGACCCCGCGACCTACGAGCACGTCGCGCCCGAGATCGTCGGCAACCGGCGCAAGCTTTTGGTGTCGGATCAGTCGGGCAAGTCGAACGTGCTTGCCGGCCTCGAACGCGCGGAAATCGTTTCCGTGCTCGACGGCCTCGGTGTCAAAGTCGACAAGGATGATTTGCGTGTCGGGCAGCTGCTCGACCTCGTCAAGCAGCGCGAGGCCATCGGCTATGCCTACGAGGCGGCGGATGCCTCGTTTGCGCTGCTTGCCTGGCGCACGCTCGGGACCGTGCCGAAATATTTCGATGTCGAGAAATACGATGCGAATGTCGAACAACGATACAATGCGCGCGGCGAACGCGTCACCGTGGCGATGGCGATCGTCAAGGTGAAGATCGGCAATGACGAGCCGCTGATCTCGGCCGCAGAGGGCACCGGCCCGGTCCATGCCCTCGACCTCGCGCTGCGCAAGGACCTCGGCAAGTACCAGAGCTACATCAAGGGGCTCGAACTGACCGACTACCGGGTGCGCATCCTCAACGCCGGGACCGAGGCGGTGACCCGGGTCCTCATCGAGAGCCAGGACGAGACCGGCGAGCGGTGGACGACCGTCGGCGTCTCGCCCAACATCATCGACGCTTCGTTCCAGGCGCTGATGGATTCGGTCGTCTACAAGCTCGTCCGCTCGCGCGCGCCGGCGTAGCTTGCGTTAAGGACGAGAACGGGCAGGCCAATGCAAGCAACTGAATTGGCGGAAGAAACTTGGCCACCGCGGCGGCCTGGTCCGCCGCCCCGCACGACCAAGACGAATCCGCAGCAGCAGCTCGACCAGTTCCCCGATCTCGCCAGCCATCAGGCGATGCATGACATCGTGGCCGCTTGGCCCAACGTTATCAAGCGGCCTTCGCTGCGCGCCAGCCACGGCACGCTCGGGATGTTCCTGTCCGACGAAGAAGCACAGGGTCCGGCGGAGGCGTTCCTGCACGGCACCGAGTTCGCCCACCTCCATGCGCCGCCTGACGGCGCCTTGCACATGGTGTTGCCGCCCGAGATCCATCGCCGGGTGATCGAAACGGGTTGGGGCATCCCCCATCCGATGGCCGGCTTGCCGACAGTGTCGCCGCAAACGGTCATGATCTTTGCACCGCGCGATGCGGCCGAGCGCGCAGTTGTTACCAGACTCATCCATGTCGCCGAGCTCTATGCCCGAGGCCACGAAACGCTGCGTGGTTAACCGCCTTCAATGACGTTTGCGCGAATGTTCTTCGATCGTGTCGTAGGGTGGGCAAAGGCGCGTCCTCTTCCCTCTCCACCCACACGATCGCCGCCGCGCCTTTGCCCACCGCGCGGCTTACGCCATGAAGCATGTGCCGCGCCGCATGGTGGGCAAAGGCGCGCAGCGTGATGGTGGAAAGAGCGCAGCTCGCGATGCGCCTTTGCCCACCCTACGAGTTCTGTGACGTATTAGGAAGACGGAATGTCCATTCGGGAGCATCCCGGTAGACTCAGCACAAAGTCCGCACCGAACGCCTGGGACGGAGTAACCAACCCGAGTGCAGCCGGCAGCGAACTGATTCTGGAGGAGATTTCCAGGGCGCTATTCGCCGCGAAGTCGTAGCCATCCGGTGTGGATAAAGTTGCCTTGGAAGACCTCCCCGAACAGTCGATCGCTTCCGCCCAAATCGTGCCCCGGTGGCCAATTCTTTCGGCTTGGCTCGGTCCTTCTGGAAGACTGCGGACGATTGCCGCCAATCCTCTTTGTCCGATACGGCTTCGAAGCAATGGCCCGAACAGTTTTCCCAGAATATCCGCGGAACGGAGAAGTTTCGTGCGGCGGAAATAGACAGTGATGTTCCCTACGCCGGTGCTATGAAATGCAGTGGCAACGTCGCCCCACGAAACAGGAACACATGGTTCATCTCCAGAGCCGAAATCTATCCAGCGAGGCGACCGGTCGTCGAGGGCAACGATTGCTCCCGCCCGCCGGCACAATACAGGTTTCGAAACTTGGCGAATGGCGGTGCGCAAGGTACCTTGAGATGCGCTTTCCAGCCCGCGCAGCGCGATCACCAGCGAAGCCGGCCGCTCCAATTTGCCGGCCACGTAGGCCGCGAGGCAGTCAGTCGGAACCACATCAAAGCCAGCTCCCGGCACTGCGGTAATTCCAGCCCGCCGGATCTCCTCCTTTCGCGACCACATCGCCTCGAAGACTTCAATTTCACCCGTGATATCGACGTAGTTCGTCTGTGTGGCCAGGCACGCACTCAGCATCGGAGCGGAAGTAGCCGCGAATGGACCCGCCATGTGTACAACGCAGGCAATGTCCTTCAGGGCTTCAGCCAGTTGCCGAGCGTCATTGAGCCCGACCACGCGTGTCGGCAAATTCAGCCGAGCGCCCAATCCTGCGAGCGCGTCCTTGTTGCGGCCCGCGAGAACGATATCGAGTTTTTTTGCCGCCGCGAGTTGGGCCGCCAGGCGACCCGTGTAACCATAAGCTCCGTACAGCAAGAACCGCGTTTTGCTTCCCCTGCCGGGCATACCGTATCCGTCCGATTCGGTCGTTATCTAATGCACCCTGTTCATCACTGCTTGCTTACTATAAGGCATTGTCGTATATGTGCGCCATGAAGGTTGTCGCCACGCTCGGCTATGACCGCCGGGCGCGCAAGTTGTTTACGCCGATAGAGCGGGCTGTGGCGGAACTCGAAATCGCGCTGGCGCCGACTGCCTGGCCGGTGATCCGTGGCACCGGGGGTGCCCGCAAGGCGCGGGCAGCACGCGGGGGACGAGGCAAGAGCGGCGGAGTGCGGATCATCTACTTTGTCGTGAGCCGACGCGGCGTTATCTACCTGATCGATATTTATGCCAAGAGCGAGAAAGAGGACCTGACCGATGCCGAGAGGCGTGAAATCCGCAAGCTTGTCGTCGCGCTCGAAGCGGAAGGATAGCGCGCTTGGTCGCCGCCTTGTTGCTGGCCTCTCCGAAGCGTTGGCGCATGCGCGAGGCGAAATCGAGCTGCCGAGCTACACGGTGACGGTGCCGGATCGCGTGGATGTGGCGAAGCTCCGGCATCGGCTGGGGCTGTCGCAAAGCGCCTTCGCGCGTGCATTCGGCCTGGACGTGACCGCGATACATGCTTGGGAGCAAGGCCGCCGCCGTCCCGACCGCACCGCGCGCATCTTGCTAGCCGTCATTGCGAAAGAACCCGCCGCGGTGCGCCGCGCTCTCGCCGGGTCGCCCGCGGGATAGGATGTTTCCCAGGTGGTTCTTTCGACCTCGATATCCGTGCTGGTCCGGCCACGTTGAAGGCAGCCAATTCATTCCAATGAGACGGTCCGGCTTCCTGGCGACGGTCTCGGCCACATGGTCAGCTGCCTTACATCTTCTCGGCCGCCGCCGCCGTCATCTCCTTCTCCGGCTCGGCCACGGCGCGCGCCGCCGCGGCGAGCTTCGGCAGGATGTCCTCGACTCGCGCGGCGACCAGGAGGTTGACCGTGAGGCCTGCGCGGATGAACTGAAGCTTCTCCATGTGCTCGATCAGGGCGCAGAGCGGGTCCCAGAAGCCGTCGATATTGGCGACGAGAATCGGCTTCTTGTGCCGGCCAAGCTGCGCCCAGGTGATCTGCTCGACCAGCTCTTCCAGGGTCCCGACGCCGCCCGGCAAGGCGACGAAGGCATCGGCGCGCTCGAACATGATGCGCTTGCGCTCGTGCATGTCGCGGGTGATGACCCGCTCCTGCGCGCGCAGCAGCATGTGCTCGCGGTTGACCAGAAAGTCGGGGATGACCCCGGTCACGATCCCGCCATGGTCGAGGACCGATTCCGCGAGCGCTCCCATGAGGCCGACCGACCCCCCGCCGTAAACCAGGCGGATTGCGTTCTCAGCCAGGATGCGGCCGAAGACGCGCGCCGCTTGGACGAAGGTCGGGTTGGTGCCGGGGCCGGAGGCGCAATAGACGCAAATCGATTTGAGTTGACTCATTAGGAGGATGTGGGCCGCGGGCGCGGGATCGTCAAGGCGCGAGCCTGTCCATCCTTGCCACACTTGCGTCGTCATTGCCGGGCTTGACCCGGCAATCCCTCTCTCCTTTCGCGAGAAGATTCATGCCCGGATCAAGCCCCATATGCGAAGTTAGGAGCGCCGCGGTCTCTTCTCCCTCTCCCCGCTTGCGGGGAGAGGGTCGGGGTGAGGGGGACTCTCCCGGTACTCAGCCTGTGGAGAATCCCCCTCACCCGGATTGCGCGCGAAAGACGCGCGCAATCCGACCTCTCCCCGCAAGCGGGGAGAGGTAAAGGCCGGCGCCAGCAGGATGGTTGCAATCCGAAAATAGTTTATATGAATAGGGTTCCGACGGCGCCGGTTCGCGTGGCCCGTCTCGTGCCGGGCTTGCCGATGACCGATGCCCCGTTCCGATCGACCCGCGCCTTGAAGCGCGAACTCTCCGCCGACCGCGGCGAGGCGCTGATTTCGACCCTCATCGGGCTGCGGCCCTATATCTGGCCCTCCGACCGCCGCGACCTCAAGCTGCGGGTCCTGGCGACCATGTTGCTGCTGCTGCTCGCCAAGCTTGCGACCATCGCGGTGCCGTTCACCTTCAAGTGGGCGACCGATGCGCTGGCCGGGCAGGGCAGCGCCCCGGTGGCGCCGTCCTCCTGGCTCGCCTGGGCGCTCACCGCGCCGATCCTGATGACCGTGGCCTATGGCGGCACCCGCATCCTGATGGCGGTGCTCACCCAGATGCGCGACGGCGTCTTTGCCCAGGTGGCGATGAACGCGGTGCGGCGGCTGGCCTATCAAACCTTCGAGCACATGCACCTCCTCTCGCTGCGCTTCCATCTCGAGCGCAAGACCGGCGGGCTGACCCGCGTGCTCGAGCGCGGCCGCAACGCGATCGAGACCATCGTGCGCATGGTGATCATGCAGCTCGTGCCGACCGCGATCGAGCTCGCCCTCATCATCGCCGTGCTGCTCTACCAGTTCGACTGGCGTTACGTCGCGATCGTCCTGGCGACGGTCGCCTGCTACATGGTGTTCACCTATCTTGCGACCGAGTGGCGCATCAACATCCGCCGCCGCATGAACGACAGCGACACCGACGCCAATGTCAAAGCGATCGACTCGCTGCTCAATTACGAGACCGTGAAATATTTCGTCGCCGAGGAGCGGGAGGCGAGGCGCTACGACCGCTCGATGGCGCGCTACGAGCAGGCAAGCGTCGAGGCCTATGTGTCGCTCGCCGTGCTCAATGCCGGGCAGGCGACGATCTTCACGATCGGGCTCGCCGCCGCCATGGTGCTGTGCGCCTATGGGATCAAGGACGGCACCCACACCGTCGGCGATTTCGTGATGATCAACGCGATGATGATCCAGCTCTACCAGCCGCTCAATTTCATGGGCATGGTCTATCGCGAGATCAAGCAGGCGGTGATCGACATCGAGACCATGTTCGCGATCCTGTCCCGCAAGCCGGAGATCGAGGATCGGCCCGACGCGAAGCCGCTCAAGGTCGGCGCCGCCACGATCCGGTTCGAGAACGTCTCGTTTGCTTACGAGCCGGCGCGCCAGATTCTCAAGGGCTTGAGCTTCGAGGTCCCGGCCGGCCGCACGGTCGCGATCGTCGGGCCGTCCGGCGCCGGCAAGTCGACCATCTCGCGGCTCCTGTTCCGCTTCTACGACGTGACCGGCGGCCGCATCGAGATCGACGGCCAGGATATCCGCGAGGTGACCCAGTCCTCGCTGCGGGCGGCGATCGGCATGGTCCCGCAGGACACCGTGCTGTTCAACGACACCATCCGCTACAACATCCGCTACGGCCGCTGGGAGGCGGGGGACGCCGAGGTCGAGGAGGCGGCGCGGCTCGCCCAGATCGACGGATTCATCCGGCTGGCGCCCAAGGGCTACGAGACCGAGGTCGGTGAGCGCGGCTTGAAGCTTTCTGGCGGCGAGAAGCAGCGCGTGGCCATCGCCCGCACCATCCTCAAGGGCCCGCCGATCCTCCTCCTCGACGAGGCCACCTCGGCGCTCGACAGCCACACCGAGAAGGAGATCCAGGACGCGCTCGACCGGGTGTCGCGCAACCGCACCACGCTCGTCATCGCCCACCGCCTCTCGACCATCGTGGGCGCCGACGAGATTATCGTCCTCGACCAGGGCGTGATCGCCGAGCGCGGCACCCACCATGGGCTGCTCGCCAAGGGCGGGCTCTACGCCAGCCTGTGGAACCGGCAGCGCGAAGCGGAAGCCGCGCGCGAAAAACTGGCGCTGATCGGGGAGGAGGCCGCCGCGCCCAACCGCAACCCGCCCACGGTCGAGGATGTGCTGGGCGCGGCCGCGATCGAGTCCGCCGCCGCGGCGGAGTGATACAATCGGCCCATGTCCGTCCTCGCCTCGATCCGCTCGCAGCTCGTGCCGATCAACCGGGAAGGCTACCCGTTCGTCGGAATGTTCGCGCTGGCCGCGCTGATCCTGTTCTGGATCTGGACGCCGCTCGGCTGGATCGCGACCGTGCTCACCATCTGGTGCGCGCTCTTCTTCCGCGACCCCGAGCGGGTGACGCCGGTACGCGAAGGCATCGTGGTCGCACCCGCCGACGGCAAGGTGGCCAAGATCATCAACGCGCTGCCGCCAAAGGAGCTCGCTCTCGGCGAGCGGCCGATGCCGCGGATCTCGATCTTCATGAGCGTGTTCGATTGCCACGTGAACCGCAGCCCGGTGACCGGCCGCATCGAGGACATCGTCTACAAGCCGGGGAGCTTCATCAATGCCGAGCTCGACAAGGCGAGCGAGGACAACGAGCGCAACTCGTTCGTGATCGCGACCGGGTCGACCCGCGTCGCTGTGGTGCAGATCGCCGGCCTCATCGCGCGGCGGATCGTGTGCTTCGTGCGCAAGGGCGCGACGGTGAGGGCCGGCGAGCGCATCGGCATGATCCGTTTCGGCTCGCGCGTCG
>WNGQ01019828.1_pt1 | contig 12524 bp, 6 predicted proteins | sample 5407661 | NCBI WGS metagenome assembly WNGQ01 (sample SAMN13153382, study PRJNA577476) | soil metagenome | isolation source: 60 cm soil or saprolite under Garry oak tree replicate 2 | place: USA:California | collected 2016-06-15
TTTACGACTAATCTCTACGTGATCGCGTCTTTGTTCGCGACCGCCACCTTCTCCTATGCCGCTTTCAGCACCATCGCCAACGTACTCCCCTCGGACCTTTATGAAAGTGGGTCCGTCGCGACCGTCAGCGGATTCGGTGGAACGGCCTCGGGAATCGGTACTATCATTGCTTTCAAGCTGATCGGGCATTATTCGGATTTGCGCCAGGGCACGGCCACACACGTTTTCGATCCCATCATCGTCGTTGCGGGGTTGATTCCATTCGTCGGAATGATTCTGGTCTTGCTACTCGTCAGGAACACAAATGCTACGAAGCAGGGACTCGTGCGCGAAATCTGAGCTTTTCCTGACGTTCAAGTGTTCGAATCACGCTCGTGATGCTTCAAACATCACCTCTTCGTCGCTTGCAAGCAACTCGCGGAAATAGCCTGCTTTGTGCAGCCGCCGCTTGTGGTGGCTCACTCCGGTTTCCAGCGTCGTCGCAGTCCGGGCCGCCAATTGCGTGAGTCATTCCAATCGCGAAGGATGGCTTCAAATCGCAACCGAACGCTCGGGCCGATCACTTCGGCTCTTACGACAACGATCATCGAATGCGAGCAAAACCCATACTCGCAATACCGCGCGAGACGATCAGCCACTTTGGTTACAAGCGGAGGAATTCTGCGAATTGCAGATGTCGGCTCCGGATCATTTCCGGTTTGCCCGTCGCTCGTCCATAGAGCAGCATGAGGGAGAAGGGCGAGCAGGGAATTTATTCCGGAGGCGCTCCCCACGGCGACACTATTGCAGATCCCCGCGAACTTATATGAAAGTAGGAGTTGTGGGCACTGAAGATAAGAATTTGTCTGAATCGTGGGACGCGGGGGCACGTCTGCAAAAAATAATTCGGCTAAACCGTTCGTTGGAGGCGGTAGGCGTGTACGCCGTATGTTCGGCGCACCCGCAGGTGATCGCTGCCGCGGCGCGCGAGGCGCATGAGAAAGAGTCGGTTCTACACGTCGAATCAACCTCCAGCCAGGTGAATCAGTTCGGTGGCTATACGGGCCAGAACCCTGAGCAATTTGCCGGCTTTGTCCGTGCCCAGGCGCGAGACGCTGGGCTTTCCGGGGATCGAGTCCTGCTGGGCGGTGATCATCTCGGCCCGTTTCCATGGCGAAGTGAACCTGCATCTGTAACAATGGACAAAGCACGCGCTCTTGTCCGGGCATGTGTGCTGGCTGGGTATCAGAAAATCCACCTTGACGCCAGCATGGCTTGTGCCGATGACCCCAAGCCTGGACTTGATGAACGGACCGTTGCGAATCGTGCTGCCTCATTGTGCGAAACAGCTGAGAACGCTTTCCGTGAACTCCCCCCGAATTCACCACCTTTGTTGTACGTCGTGGGAACTGAAGTACCCGCGCCAGGCGGTGAATCAGGTTCCGAGGAATCCATTTCGGTCACGGCTGCTGGCCAAGTCCGATCCACTCTGGGGGCATTCAAGGGGGCTTTTGAGAAGCGCGGATTGGACGTTGCCTGGGAACGGGTAATCGGCTTGGTGGTCCAACCCGGAGTAGAGTTTGGTGAAAGCAATGTCTTCGACTATGACCGTGGCAAGACGAAGGCTCTGAGCACGGCCCTGCCTGAAAGCCCGCAGCTCGTATATGAAGCCCACTCCACCGATTATCAGCTTGCTTCATCTCTCAAGCAGATGGTTGAGGACCACTTTGCAATTCTCAAGGTTGGGCCAGAGTTGACCTACGCCTTTCGCGAGGCAGTTTTCGCGCTGGCAGCAATTGAATGCGAGATGTTACAAGGAAAGGCCACTCGCGTTTCCAACGTCCGAGAAACCCTGGAAACAGCCATGCTGCGCAACCCGAGCTACTGGCGCGATTACTACCACGGTGATGAGAATCAACTCCGCACTTCTCGCTTCTACAGCTATAGCGACCGTTGCCGATATTACTGGCATGAGCCAGAAGTGAACGCCGAAATCGGGCTTCTCATCGAGAATCTCACCGCGTTTCGCCCGGTCTTAACACTGGTCAGCCAGTATTTGCCACTCGAATACGAGGCGATTCGTGCGGGAACTCTTCAGGCCTCGCCATCTGAGATGGTTCGGCATCACATTCGGGCAGTGCTGCGCAAGTACGCTACAGCGTGTGGCGAAACGCGCTGAGCGTGTCCCGAAGGTCTGGTCGCGAGCTTGCGAGCGGCGCAACGGTTTGGATCAATGCTGCAGCTATGCCACCAATACTCGGTCAAGCAGTTGACTGACCGCTCGATGCGCTTCTCCAATCGCGGTGCGATGGTCTGGTGTTCCTGAAAGGTCCGTATTTGCAAATGCGATTCGTCCGAACGGCGCGGCACGCAGGATCGCACGCGGCGGAGGATTGCCGTCCTTACCGAAAAAGAACCCTGGTTGTGGGCTCACGTATGCGTGTCCCCAGCGGTTGAGAACGATCCCAGCAATGTCCCGAGACGCATCAAATCCCGAAGCAGAGAACATATCGGTCAGTTGCGCTCGAATCTGGCGTTCGTAATCGCGAAATGAGGTCGTAAGGAGTTGAGCGCGCCCGCGATTGCCCTGCTCCTGCAACGGCAAACCATAGTGAGGATAGAGAACCTTGAGGGTGAGCACCACGGGAGAATCCGGCCTGATGGTTTTGTTGTCAGTTGAAAAGGTTGGAAGCTTTCGGACCGCCGTGAAGCTGCCTAGCCCTTCAAACCACTGGCACGCTGAAATTCCCAGCTTGTATAGGAACTGCCAATTCCGCAGCGCCACATTCGCCATCATGCAAGGCGAACGGTAGAACTGGTCATAGGCCTGGCGATGCGCAGAAGACAGATCGCGCACGATGTGTTTTGAAGTCCAGCAGCCTCCCGCCATTACTACCGATCGCGCTTTGACGCGATAAACCTTGTCGCCGCGTGTGTACACGACGGTAACAAAATTCGACGCAGAAGGATTGCCTTCGTGTTTCACCCAGAATGTCGTGCTGCTCAAGCGAATCCTTGCCGTCTGGCCAGGGCGATCGAGTGCCTGAAAATCAATGTTGTTGAGGCAGACTGCCTCGAGCGTGTTGGGGCCAGGAATTGAATCAGGGATGAGCATCTTCACAATGTGGCGCGCGATTCCATCGTTTCCGCCTGGAAACGAGAGGGAGGGCTCGTCCATCGAACGATCAGCGTCGAAGGCATATATGCAGTAGGCGGAAATCACGTCCGGTCCAGCGCCGAAACCGCCACCTTCGTCGGCCATGAATGTCTGAATGGTCTCTTGGTTCAGACCGTAGTTGTCCATCAAATAACGTTCAATCGTGACGCTATCCAGTTGGCGCGATTTTTCATCGCCCGGATAATCAAACGGCAATCCCGCTCTTTGTTGTTCGTTGTACTTGAGCAGTTCAGAACGCGTCGCGTTGGAAATCGGCGCGCCCTGCAATTTCTTTTTCCACGGATCGATCAACCACATGCCGGGCTTCTGGCCGAACTTCGCTCCGAAGTAAAAACCAATGGGAGATCGCATGTCTTCGAAGCTGTTCCCCAGCGGAATTTCGGGAGAAGAAGTGCCCCACTCCTGATATTTAAATTCACGCCAGTCGAGTCCGATCAACTCAAAAAATCTCGCCATGAAGCTGTGCGGAAGGGGGACCTGAAAATGATCAGCTCCCTGTGGCCCCATGATCCGCTGGCCATCCACGATGAATTCATTGCGTTTGGCCTCACCCCCCAAGACCGGATGATTATCGAGAACGAGACAAGTCAGCTTCGGACCGCCATACGTCTTAAAGAACAATGCGGTGGAAAGGCCGCTCACTCCACCACCAACGACGACGCAATCGAACACCTCGCCGGTGTCAATCGTGTCGGGCGGCAGTGAATTAAAAACGCCATTGCGAATCTGGTGGCCGGCAGTCATTACTTCAAGCGTGTTTCCGTTCGAATTGGCGTAGTCGCCAACACCGCCGTAGCCGGTCCACTCGTCGTCGGCGGTCGCCAACAGTTGCTGTGGGCTTAGCGGACGAAGCAGCACGCCACCGGCGGCCAACAGAGTCGAGTTTAAGAAATCACGCCGGCAGATTGGCTGATTGAGGCCGAGCGCGTTATCGTACCTGTCACTTTCGTTCGACACCTATACTCCCTTTCTCCAATCCGAGTCGCTGCCTTTTTTCAAGCGAATCGTCAGCGAACCATCGGGGTTCGTCGGCTGACGACATGCCCAGCGCACCGGGCGACGCACGCCTTTAACTTCCAATTCCGCGCGAAGAACGACCTGTTGTCCATCCATCCCTTTCGGCAAAATGAGGGAGGCTTGCCGAATCTGGCCGGCGCGTGGTTCGCCGGCATCGAGATTTCCGCCAACTTTGATTTTGCCATCGAGACTTTCGGCGTAAATTCCTAATACTCCAGGCACGCCTGCCATGCCGTCGTTGGCAATTCCCAAAATCAGTTCCATCGTGCCGTAGCGTTTTCGTTGCCAGATCAGCGAAGGGCGAACGCGATAGCCAAGTTTCTGCTCCAGTGCGCGCAGCGAATCGGGGTACTTCTCGTAATAGCCTCGAATATTATCCGCTTCTGTCCAGAGGCCGAAATAATTTGTGCCGATATCGAGAGCATGAAACCCCGCCGTTTCGCGATAGGGCTCTTTGATCGGGCCGCCTATCCGGTGAGGGTAGTCGTCGTTCGAGAAGGCTTCATTGTCGCTTCCCACAAATGCCAGCATGGATGCCGGCAATTTGCTCAGGCAATCTCTCTCTTCGGCGGCATATTCGGGCAGCACGTAATGACGGTTTTCTCCGTCCTCGATGATGGTCGCGAGCCATGGAGGGCGATGCCCAAGCTCCTCGATCTGGATTGGCTCATCCATGATCAAGCTGTCCGAACGCAACCAGCATCCGGATCGCACCGCCAGATCCTGCACCTGACGATTGCCTACATTGCTGATGTCCGGTTGCGTGTTCACTGCCAAGGGAGTGTGTTTCCACGTATCAATTTGCAATTGGGTCATGTGGACCAAAGTCTTCTCCGCCGTTAGATAATCCGGGAAAGGACTTGGCAAATCGTTCGTGTGCCCTTCACCCCAGAAGCCGTATATCATCAGGTCCATATATTCCAACTGCGGATTGCTATCGAAGCGTTCGGCCAGCAGTTCGTTCAGCTCGGTAAATGCTCGCTGAAACTCCGGGGAGTCGTAGCGCGGCTCGTAAAAATCAAAATTGGCGCGGTGTTCCCTGGACTTGCCGCCAATGTTGACGGTCGGAACTTTGTCGCGCAAAAAGTCGGGCATCGAGAGCTTTTGCGGCTGGATGTTCGGACTGGAAAGTTGAATTCGAAAACCTACGCCCAGGTTGTGACGCTTGGCAGCGTCGAATGTAGCTTCCCAAACCGGCGAGAGTTCGAGCTTTCCCGGCTTGGACTGAACGTCTCGCCAATCGCAGCGGATATACAAGACATCGACGAACGGCAGCGAGGCCATTTTCTCGACAGCCTGCTCAAGCGTTTCTCTGCCGCACTGAACAGTTAACGCCGGACCGTTTTCTTCCCACGTGTAGCCGACCAGGCCTGTGCCGAAATTTCGAATGTGCTCGCGCGAAGGATCAGTGACGAAGCTGGTGTACCAGCCTTCATCCTGGCTGATGCCAAACGGCCCTTGGTCTAATCGGTTCGTCACCGACGGCGCGGGGAAACTGTGTCCCTCCCACAAATGATCAGGCTCATCCGCCCACATATGCCGTGGCACGAGAGTGCTGCTTGCCGTCAGCCCTAAGCTTGTTTTTACGAAGTCGCGCCTGCGCATATGACAGTCTCCTTTCGCTGTTCCTAAATAATGAGCCTGTCATTTCGAGCGGAGCAAGGTTTGTCCGCTTGCGGACAAACCGGGGAGTCGAGAAACCTGCTGTTGTGTTACAAGAAAGAAACAGCAAGTTCCTCGACTGCGTTGCGTCATCCGACAAGCGGATGACGCAACTTCGGAATGACAGGGTTATGGGCGTCGCCTTCAGTAACGCGAATTCTATGAAGCACAGTACAGCGAATCTCTACGACGCATGACGGCCGTTTGCGCGCAACGTGAGTGAGCCGTCGTCATTCAATTTCTGGTGGCAAGCCCATCGCACCGGGTAGCGCATGCCCTTTACTTCTATTTCGGCTTTAAGTCTTAAGCTTTGCCACTTCGTACCCTGTGGCAACACAAATTGCGCCTGCCTAACTTTGCCAGGGAGAGGATATCCGGCATCAAGGCAGCCGCCCTCTGGTGGCTTCCCGTCTTCGCTTTCCACCGTCACGCGCAACACGCCGGGAACCCCAGCGATGCCGTCATTAGCAAAGCCGACAATCAGTCCCAGGTAGCCGTTGTCTTCGTAGCTCCAGACGAACGATGGCCTTACGCGATAACCGATGCGGCGATTGATGCGGTCAAACCACGTCGGAAATGCCTGATAGTAGCTCGCCAGATTTTTGGCGCTGATTTGATGGAAATTCCAAAGTGACCAGTAATTTGCACCGACGTCCATCACGTGAACAATCATGTCATCCGAGGGCGAAATACCCTCGTGGGAAGTGACTTTGTCCGGAGGTTGGCCCGGCAAACCCTGTTCGATCATTACCGCGATCCATGGCGGCCGATTGCTCAATGCTTCGATCTGCTCATTCTCAATAAAGATCGTGTCGCTTCGAATCCAATTGTTGCTGCGCACGGTGCGATCAAGAACCTCTGAATTGCCCACGCGGCTGTAATCGGGCTGGGTGTTGGTCACCAATGGCGTCTTGGTGAAATTCTCTTGTTGGACCTCCCACATCTGAATCCAGGTCCGTTCCGCCGTCTGGTAATCGGGAAAAGGGGTATTGCGAAACGGCCAGGTGTGGCCTTCGCCCCAAAATCCATAGATAAATGTGTCGATGAACTCAATCGATGGGTTCCCATTGAATTCCGCCGCGAGTTGCTCAATCAGCTCTTTGAAAGACTGCTGAAAAAAAGGATGGTCGTATCGCGGCTGATAGCGTGAGTGCGGGTTTCTAAGAAATCTCTCACCCTGTGCAGGTGGTTCCCGCGGATCCATAACCAAGTCGACTTTGGGGACTTTGTCAAGAACAAAATCCGGGAGCGCCGGCTCGTGCCAGTAATCGGGAGCGCTCATCTGAATTCGCATGCCAATGCGTTTGTCGTTTGTCTTTGCCAGATCAAAAACATGCTTGAGGTAATCAGGAAATTCCAGGCGTCCCGACCGCGGCTGAATTTCCCGCCACGTGGGACGGATGTAAAGCTTTTGACCCAACTGAAAACGAACCAGGTCTTCGATCGCTTGCGCAATGTTGTCCGACTTGATTTCGTCCGTGCCCATGTCGGCAGTAATGTACGTGACCAGCCCCATCCCATAATTCGGAACAACGTCCTCCGAAGGAGTCGTGGTCATGACCACTTCATCGGTTGGGATGAGCGCATCGGGCGGATACTGCGGAAACGGTCCTTGATTCAGGCGGTCTACCACAGGCGGGCCGGAGCCGAAGTCGTACTTGCCCCAGTTATGGGCGGGCACCAGCGCGTGCGCTTTGTTACTTCCCAGTTCAGCAGCCGCTGCCAGCGCAATGCCAGTTTTTAGGAAATCTCTGCGCTTCATCTCAGGTGGCCTTTTCCGCCGCGAGACTAGAAATGCAACTTCAGAGCAAATTGCACCTGTCGTTGAGGTATCACCGTCGACGTGATGACTCCCGCAGCGCCAGGACCATCCGTTATGAACGGATCCGGTTGCGCAAAAACGGGATGGTTAAGTGCGTTGAAAAATTCAGCGCGAAATTCAAGATTGGTCTGTTCGGTGAAGTTGAAGAATTTTCGCAGAGAGAGGTCGGCTGTCTTCTCACCCGGTCCTTCGAGAATGTTTTTGCCCGCGTTGCCGAAGCAACCGTTCGGGCAATTGGGGAGAGGAAAGTCGTTCACGTTAAACCACAGACTCGGGCTGGGGTGCGCAAGGTGTCCATTGCCGATTCGGTTCGAGCGCTGTAGCCCCGGAGAACCTGTATTGCTGGGGTCGAAATCGATCTGTGGCGAGAACGGGAAGCCAGAACGAAACGTGATAATTCCGCCCAGATGCCATCCACCAAGGACCGCATCGAGCACACCGCCCTGGTTCAAAAATTGACGTCCCTTTCCCACAGGCAGCTCGTAATCAACGCTGGTCACCCAGCGCTCGCGGTTGTCAAAATCTGCGAGACCTTTTTCAGCCCTGATGTTGAAACTGTCCTGCGGCCAGGGGGAGTTGCAGCAAATTTCGGGTTGGTCGTTGATGTGGCCGGCGATCGGGTCGCAGAAGGGCGCCAACGTTGGATCAAAAATAGGCTGCGGCGTTGGAATTTGATTCAAATCGCGAAGCACCTGGAGGTGTGTGCCCTTGGTTCCCACGTACGCCGGGCTAATCAAAATTTGACCGGGCAACTGATATTCAAGATCCACGTTCCACTGGTCATAAACCGGGGTTTCGGGATTAAAGTCCTGACTGGTCACGCCGGCAAATGTCGCATTGTTGGGATCTATAAGACCTGTGAATCCCGTCGTCAGGTTAACTGGCGAGGGAGTTATCCCGTCGCTATCGAATGTAGGCTCGAAGAAAAATGGCAAGTTGTAATCAACCTGCAGAGGATCGCCGGTGCGAATTTCGTAGAACGCAAAGAAGCGACCGTATCCCGCGCGAATTACTAACGGTCTGGACGGGAAGGGGCTGTAGGCTAAGCCGATCCGTGGAGCGAAGTTGTCTTTGTGGGGCGTTGCCAGATGTTTCGGATAGCCCGGAGTACCGGCGGGAACGATAATCCCCTTGGCGTAATCGAAATTGCTTTCTCGATTATGAGCCTCATAGAGTGGCGTGGCGTAGTCGTACCTCAGTCCAAGGTCGAGGGTCAGCTTGGACGTGGCTTTGTAGTTGTCCTGAACGAATGCCCCATATGTGTGCTGGCGATTGCCGAAGTACGTGACCGTGGAAATGACCGATGAAATCGGAAGGCCCAAAAGCATGTCCGCCAGGCCATTGCCACTGCCATCTGCCCCAGAACCCGAGCTCGACGTAAATTGGCCGTTGAATGACAGGTTCCCACGCGGCTGGCCGATTTGCAGGAGGTTGAACTGATCAAAGCGGAACTGGGGTCCGGCTTTGATCAAGTGTTTCCCATGTACCCAGCTCAGGGTGTCGTTCAGCTGGATGTCCTGGGTCGTGCTACGAGTAGGCGTAAACAGCGGCTCGCCCAACCCGGCGTAAGCACTGGGTTGAAACCAGGTCAGACCGTTGACCAGAGGGTTGTTTGGCACACCTGGTACTTGCAGATTGGCGGGCGGGAGTTTCTGGCCGTAAGAAGGAGAGTTGGAGATGTAATGAACCCAGTTGAAACCAAATCGCAGTGAATTCACTACGTTCGGGTTTATGGTATGAGTCAAGCCCAGTACCCCTCCATATGCCTCTAGAGGCCGATTACCAGTGTTGTAACCGCCTCCGTCAGCTATTCCCGAAAATACCGGCGCCTGAAACCGGGAATCCTCGATCAGCGAAAATCTCTGGAAGAGCTGAATCTTGCTGGTGACGTTCTCATCGGCCCGCGCGTCCGTTTGGTCAATCTGATCGTAGCCGGGTGCATTTACCGAATAATTGTTGGCCGTTCCCGGTTGATTGGGAGCGGGATACAAAGCGGCATAAGCCAAGCCAATGCTGCTTAAGCCGGGATAGCCAGGGGGAATTCTGTTGGCTTGCCCTGCAAGCGGGTTGTTGTTGCAATCAAAACCAAAGCCCTTCCGCACAGTTATCCCGTTCACCGCACACGTAGTAAAGGGCTCATAAATCTCGTTCGCGTAAACGGGCCGGCCGGCCGGATCGACACCCGAGGGCGCACTCAGGTCCAGAATGCCACTGAAGTCTCCGATTTTCTCGTTGGTTGTACTGAATGAGCCATCCGTCGGCACGGTAACAATATCGGTCTGCGCCTGGTGAATCCGCGTGCCTTCATAATCCACAAAGAAGAATGCCTTGTCTCTCTTGATAGGTCCGCCCAGCGCGGCGCCAAACTGATTTTGTTTGTATGGCGCCTTTGGCAGGGTGGACCCGAAGCCGTATTGACTCGCATCGAACGCCTGGTTGCGGAGGAACTCCCAGACCTCGCCATGGAAATTGTTGGTGCCTGATTTTGTGCTCGCGTTGATCACAGCGCCGCCGCCGCGCCCAAATTCCGGGGAATAATTTGAAGTCTGAATCTTGAATTCTGCGATAGCATCCACACTGCTCAATATCGCTATGTCCGCATTGTCGTTGGAGACGTTGTCAATACCATCGAGGATGAAGTCGTTCTGATCGCCGCGCGTGCCATTTACCGCGAAGCTTCCGCCAGCGTTCCCGTTGGTCGGCGTATTGCCGCCGTTCACCGGCCCTTCTGTGACTTTGGCCACACCAGCGGTCAGCTCGGCCAGATCTGTGTAGCGTCGCCCATTCAGCGGAAATTCCTCCACTTGCTGGGCCGCGACCACCTCACCTAGCGAGGCGGTCTCAGTCTCCAGCAGGGGGGCCTGGCTAATAACTTCTGCAGTTTGGGCAACCGAACCAACATGGAGCTGAAAGTCGAGTCGCAGATTTTGCTGAACATTGAGAACGATGTTCTGATGCGTTTCCGTCTGGAAGCCGGCGGCCTCTGCAGAAACAGAATATCTTCCGATTTTCAGTGGTGTAATTACGTAGTTGCCGTCAGGGTTGCTCTTGGTGGAGACCTTGATTCCAGTTTCGGTCTCAGTAGCTATTACAGTGGCGTTGGCGACTACTGCTCCGCTGGTATCACGCACTGTCCCGGTCACGGTTGCGGTGTCAACTTGCGCCCATGCTGCCATTGCCGTGCCAAGTGTCCAAAAAAGAACGACAGTAAATGTAGTTTTTCTCATGGTCCACCCCTTACGTTCATGACAACATGGTTCTTTGTCGGAAACCCAAGTCGTGCGCGACTATAGTGAGTTTGTGCGCGTTTTGTCAAGCATATTGCCCGTTTGTGATCGCTTCAGCTGCTGCGACTAGCCTTAGGCGTATGAGCATGTGATCCTGGAAAACAGTTTGGTTTTCACGGCAGCACCGCTTTAACTCCCGTGAGCTCGCAAAAATCGATCAGCGCAGGATACAGTTCAGCTCCGTGACCCAGGCACGCGTACTCGTTTGTCCAGCTCTCGATCATTTTGTCAGTATCGCAGTGAACGGTCACGAACCCGTGTGGCCAGAACGGAATGCCACACTCGTTCAGCCGCTTTTGAATTTGATTCCTGGGTGGCTCGAATACTGTTGCGCGGGTAATCACCATCTGGAACTCGCCATCAACCCGCCCGAGTCGCGCCAGCACTCCTTCTCCAACTTTACAGATCAGTTTCACGGAAAGTCCGCCGGCCTCGCCTTCCGTGGGGATGCCATGCTCGGAAAATCCAGCCGGACCAAGCTTGCTCGCCAGTGAGGGCGGGCAAGCCCCATCGCCGACGATCTTGACTTCCTTCTTCTGCTTGTCGATGTGCTGAAGATCGCCGTAATACACTCGCTCCTTGCTGAGCTTGGTCAACAGCCAGACCGTGAGCGCGGTATTGAAATCCCCCAGAGTGGAAGTGCCGTAACCGTCTTCGAGCATCATGCTTTGCGCAAAGCAGGTCGCCGAATAGTCGTCGCCTAATCCGGGAAACGACTGGATAGTGTAGAAATCAAATTTTTCCTTTTCGACGAGCTTCTTAATCGCAAGATAAAGACGGATCGATTTTTCGTTGACAATGTTTTTCTCTGGAGCAGAGCCGAAAAGTTTTTTCAGGCGCGGTTGCAGCGCTGAAATTTCCTTCTCTGTAACTGCGTCCGCCGTGCGAATCAGCTCGGTGGTATCGCGCGAGTCGATGTCGATGCCAAACATGCGCATCCATTGCGAGGGATCGGCCACGCCACAGGTCTGGCCCATGCCGCGCCCGCCGAAGGCGCCGAGGGTGGACATGTTCAATAAATTTTTAAGGTGGGCAGCCCGCGCGTAACTGGTGATCCTGAGAATGGTTTCGGGGTCATCGGCATCGCCGTAAACGAACTTGTGCGACACTCCGATTTCGAGCAGCGCCCCATGCATGACTAATCCGCCGACCGGCCGCCACCCTTGCGAGCCGGGATGGGTCCACAGCAGAACTGCCTTGCCGTTGGTGACAAAGTCACGGACCGCGGCAACCAAATGTGCCGCCCACACCCAGGTGCCCGAAAACAAGACGATCATGTCGACCTGATCATCGGATTTCATTTTCCTAAGAGCACTGCGGGCCTCTTCTTTGGTTGCGAGCACAGTCTCATGCTCAACGATCCGGATCCCGGCTCGGGCAAGTGCCTGTTTCGAGCGCTTCACGACCGCATCGTCGATAAAGGGAGATCCCATCGGATCGTCGAGTCCGTCCTTGTGAACGCCGTAAACGATGAAACCGACTGTCGGTTGAATCAATGGTTTCTCCTCACGATGGTGACGACGAGGCTTGCTGGATCATGGCGGACCGCAGCTGCCGGTAGCGCCCCATCTGTTCGCGA
>WNGQ01008076.1_pt1 | contig 12520 bp, 18 predicted proteins | sample 5407661 | NCBI WGS metagenome assembly WNGQ01 (sample SAMN13153382, study PRJNA577476) | soil metagenome | isolation source: 60 cm soil or saprolite under Garry oak tree replicate 2 | place: USA:California | collected 2016-06-15
GGCCGTGACGATGAGTGGTGGTCGGGGCGGGTGACCTCGGGACCGTTCGGTCCTAAAGCTACGGCGGGGGGAGCGGCAGCGACTGGAGCAGCTGCCCGCCGTCGACCAGGTACACGGCTCCGGTCATGAAGCTCGAAGCGCTGGATGCGAGCAGCAGGGCTAGGCCGCGGATCTCGGCCGGGTCTCCCATTCGGCCCAAGGGCACGGTGGCGTTCCACCGCGCCGCCGCCGCCGGCGGGATCGGGCCGCCGCCGAGGTTCGTGCGGAACGGCCCGGGCGCGATGGCGTTGACCCGGACCTGCCAGCGGGCCAGGTCCAGGGCGGCCTGCCGGACCAGGTTGATCACCCCGGCCTTGGCCACGATGTAGGAGTACGGCACGAACGGGTCCTGGCGCAGGCCCGCGGTGGAGGCGGTGACGACGATGCTGCCGCTTCATCGGGCCGGCTCGGACCGCGCTGTGTTGACGATCCCGTGCAGGTTCACCTCGAGCGACTCGCGCCACTCCGCCAGGGCGGCAGGCCTCTCTACGTCAACCGCATGGAGCTGCCAGCTGAACTGTTCACAATCTTGTCAGCGGAGCAGTCGGCATGGTTAGCTGAACGCGGGCATGGTGCTGGTGACCGCGATATGGCGGCGTGGAGGCAAGACATGGCAGGGCCAGAAAAGCTGCTCGACCCGACCGGCGACAGCGAGCGGCCCGCGGACACTACCCTCGCCCCCCGGCCGCGCAGCCTGCGCGGGCTGACCGTCGGCCTGCTCGACAACACCAAGCCCAACGCCGCGGGGCTGCTGTCCTACGCCGCAGCGGAACTCAAGCGCGCGCACGGGCTGCAGGCCTCCATCTTGTACACCAAGAGCTATTTCGGGACGCCGGCCGAGGAGAGCCTGATCCAGCGGATCCTGCACAACTGCGACTTCGCGGTGGCGGGCATCGGTGATTGAGGCTCGTGCAGCGCGGCCAGTCTGGCCGATGGGATCTTGCTCGAACGGGCCGGGGTGCCTGCCGTGAGCATCTGCACGGACGCGTTCGTCGTGCCAGCGCGGGCCATGGCGAAGGCCTACGGCTTCCCGGGCTTCGAGTTCGTGACCGTGCCGCATCCGGTGGCCAGTCTCGATGAGGCGCAGATCCGGGCCCGGGTCAGGGACCTGCTGCCCGAGCTGCTGCGGATCCTCGGCCTGGAGACCTGAATGGAGCCGGCCGTCAGCGACGACGCCCCGCTGGCCGATGCCCCGCTGGCCGATGCCCTGCTGGCCGATGCGGGGGAGATCCGCCGGGCCATGGAGTACTACGCCGACCGGGACTGGACCGACGGCCTGCCGGTGGTGCCGGTCACCGAGTCCTACCTGGCCGGGTTCCTGGCCCAGACCAGCCGCGGAGCGGACGAGGTGGTCTTGTCCATGCCGCACCTGAACCGGCACTGCACCGTCCGGCTGGCCGCGATCAACGCGGCCATGGCGGGCTGCCGCCCGGAGTACTTCCCGGTAGTGCTGGCCGCCTGGGAGTCCCTGGCCGCCGAGGGGTACCCCGCCCGCGGGATCTGGCAGAGCACCACGGGGACGGCGCCGTTCCTGATCGTGAACGGCCCGGTCCGGGAGCAGATCGGGATGAACAGCAGGGGCAATGTGTTCGGCTCCGGCTTCCGGGCGAACGCGACCATCGGCCGGGCCATCCGGCTCACCGCCATCAACGCCTTCGGCCTGCGCCCGCACCAGCTCGACCAGGCGACCCAGGGCACCCCGGCGAAGTACACCGCGTGCATCGCGGAAAACGAGGAAGAAAGCCCGTGGCCGCCACTGCACGCGGACTTTGGCCTGGACCCGTCCGACAGCGCGGTGACCGCGATGGTCATCAGGTCCTGCGTTCACATCGAGGCCCGGCATACCACCGTGCCCGAGCAGCTCGCCCTGGACATCGCGGGTACCATCTCGCGCACCGGCGCCCTCATCCACGAGACGATCAGCGCCCTCGTGGCGCTCAGCCCGGAGCACGCGCACCTGTTCGCCCGGGCCGGCTGGACCAAGGCCGACGTGCGGCAGTTCATCTACGACCACGCGGTGCGCACCCGGGCCGAGCTCGCGGCCGTGGGCAAGGACGCCATCTCCCGGCAGACCCGCTGGCGGCTGCCCGCCGCCCACCCGGACGCCGTGCCCGACCAGGCGCAGGCCGAGGGGCACCCGGACGTGGTGCGGGTACTGAACTCCGCTGGCGCGGTGCTGGTCGCGGTGGCCGGCGCCAACAACGCCGGCGTCTCCGCGGTCATCGAGACCTTCGGTCCGCGCGGCGGCCCGCCCCCGGTCGTCCGGATCCCGGCGAGCAGTGACGGCACAGCTTGACTGAAAGGCACACCATGAGTGAGACAGCCCTGGATGGCGCGCTGCAGGGTTTCCGCGACATGCTGGCCAGCGACGGCTATGAGCTGCGCTGGTCGCTGAGCTCGCCGGACCGGGTGGTGGTGCAGATCCTGGCCGGGCCGGACGCCTGCGCCGACTGCCTGGTGCCGCGGCCGCTGATGGAGGCGATCATGTCCGACGCGCTCGGCCCGACCCCGTACGCGCTGGACCGCATCGTCCTGCCGGCCGACGAATGACCGGGCCCGCAGGCGGCGGCCCGGCGACGATCACCGAGCCGAGCCGCAGTACGCCCGTGCACGGCGAGTTCGACGTCGTGGTGGTGGGCGGCGGCCCGGCCGGGATCATGGCGGCCACGGCCGCCGCGCGCACCGGTTACTCGACGATCCTGCTCGAACGCTACGGCTTCCTCGGCGGCGCGGGCACCGCCGGCGGCCTGAGCACGTTCTGCGGGCTGCACGCGAAGGTCCGCGGTGAGCACCGGCAGGTCATCCACGGGCTGGCCGATGAGCTCCTGGACCGGCTCGCGAAGCTCGACGGGCTGTCCAGGCCGCACCTCACTATCAACGACGGCATCCAGGCGCAGGCTTTCGACATCTCCAGCTACAAGATCGCCGCGGACGAGCTCGTCGTCGGCTCGGGCGCCGGGCTGCTCTTCCACGCGATGGCGGTCGGCCTGGTGATGGGCGCGAGCGACAGCATCGACGCGGTGCTGATCGAGTCGAAGTCGGGACGCGCGGCGGTGCGCGGCCGGGTGTTCATCGACGCCACCGGGGACGGCGACGTCGCCGCGTGGGCAGGCGTGCCCTACGAGAAATCTCCGGGCATCGGCGGGATGATGTACCCGTCGCTGATGTTCCGCATCAACGGCGTGGACGCCGCGGCGGCCGGAGAGGCGCCGTGGCGCACGGTCGAGCGGCTGATGAACGCGGCGGAACGGGCCGGGACGCACAAGTTCCCGCGCAAGAAGCCCATCGTCCGCCCGCAGCGCAACCCGCTGGAATGGCGCGCCAACCTCACCCAGCTCAGCAACCCGGACGGCAGCGCCGTGGACGGCACGAACGTGGCCGAGCTGACCCACGGCGAGCTGCAGGGCCGACAGCAGGCGCTGGACGCGTTCACCTTCATCAGGGACAACACCCCGGGGTTCGGCGACTCCTACATCGTGGACCTGGCCCCGCAGATCGGGATCAGGGAAACCCGTCGCATCATCGGCGAGTACCAGCTCACCGAGGACGACGTGCTCGACTGCGCCGATTTCCCCGACACGATCGGCGTCAACGGCTGGCCGGTCGAGGCGCACGTGGCCGGCACCGTGGAGTTCCGCTGGCAGCGCGGGGAGAGCCCGCGAGGGTTCAACCAGCTGCCGTTCCGGATGATGCTGCCGCCCGGCCTGTGCAACCTCTACGTGATCGGCCGGTGCGCCTCGATGACCCATGGCGCCCAGTCCGCGGCCCGGGTGACGGGCCCGTGCTTCGCGATGGGCGAGGCGGCAGGCACCGCGGCCGGGATGGCGCTGCGCGCCGGCACCAGCTGCGCCCGCGTCGACGTCGCCGCCTTGCAGCAACGACTGGAACAGGGCGGCGCCTACCTCGGACGGGAGGTCCGGTGAGCTCGTCAGCGGGCCCATCACCGGGCCCATCACCGGGCCCGCTGCGGAGTAATTTCGAGCCCGGGACCACCCGCTGGGCCATGCGCCTGGCCCAGTGGACGGCCCTCGGGCTTACCCCGGATGACATGGAAAAGCCCAAGATCGCCATCGTGAACAGCTCCTCCGGCCTGGCGAGCTGCTTCAGCCACCTCGACGGCATCGTCGGGCCGCTGAAGCAGGCGATCGGCGAGGCGGGCGGCATCGCGTTCGAGGTGCGCACGGCCGCGCCCAGCGATGCGATCACCAGCGCGGGGCAGGCCGGGCAGTACATCCTGCCCAGCCGGGACCTGATCGCTAACGACATCGAGGTCGCGGTGGAGGGTGCGCTGCTCGACGGCATGGTCTGCCTGTCCTCGTGCGACAAGACCACGCCCGCTCACCTGATGGCCGCGGGCAGGCTGAACATCCCGACGATCATCGTCGGCTGCGGCTACCAGCCGTCCGGGGTCTACCGGGGCGAGCACGTCGACTTCGAGGACATCTTCGCCTGCGCCGGGCACGTCGCCACCGGGAAGATGACCGTCAGCGAGCTGGCCGAGATGAGCCTGTGCGCGGTGACCGGCCCGGGTGTCTGCGCCGGAATGGGCACCGCGAACTCGATGCACATCGCCGCGGAGGCGCTCGGCATGGCGCTGCCCGGCGCCGCGCCCGTCTCGCGGGCAGCACGAAGCTGTGGCACGCCGTGGCCGAGGCCGGACGGCGCATCGTCGGGCTGGTCGCCGAGGACGTCCGGCCGCGCGACATCCTCACCCCCGCGGCCTTCCGCAACGCGGTCATCGCCATCCTGGCCGTCAGCGGCTCGGTCAACTGCCTGAAGCACCTGCAGGCGGTGGCGGTGGAGGCCGGCTGCGAGGCGGACGTCTACGCGCTGTTCGAGGAGCTGGCGCCACGGGTGCCGCTGCTATCCGCGGTGAAGCCGAACGGCGAGCGGCGCATCGACGAGTTCGAGGCGGCCGGCGGCGCGCTCGGGCTGATGCGCCAGCTGCGCTCGATGCTGGACACCAGCCAGCGCACCGTGGCCGGGGTCACCCTGGGCGAGGCCATCGGCGCCGTCACCGCAGTGGACGAGGACGTGATCAGGCCGCTGGACAATCCGCTGGCCCGCCACCCAGGGATCGTCATTGTCCGCGGGTCGCTGGCCCCGGACGGCGCGGTGGTCAAGCGCACGGTGGCCGACGACGGACTGCACCAGTTCAGCGGCCCGGCCAAGGTGTTCCGCTCCCGGGAGGAAGGGCTCACCGCCATCCGGGCCGGCCAGGTGCGGCCCGGCCAGGTGCTCGTGCTGACCGGCCTGGGCCTGCGCGGGTCCCCCGGCATGGGCCTGACCTCAGCGTTCGTCTTCGCGCTGGATGGCGCGGGCCTGGGCGACAAGGTCGCCGTGGTCACCGACGGGCAGATGTCCGGCCTGGTCAACAAGGGCATATCGGTGGCGGAGGTGAGCCCGGAGGGCGCGGTCGGCGGTCCGCTCGGGCTGGTCCACGACGGCGACATCATCAGCGTGGACATCGATGCCCGGACGATCGAACTCGAGGTGCCCGAGGCTGAGCTGGCCCGGCGGCGGGCGGAGCTGCCCCCGCTGGCGGCGCCGGCCGGCTGCAGCTGGCTGTCGGTGTACGCGCGCTCAGTCCGGCCGCTCGGGGAAGGCGCGACTCTCGGCGGCTGAGCGGTTGCCTAGGCTTCCGGGGTCAGCTCCAGGCGCCGGCCATTGCCATCGGGGAGGCCCCGAGCTCGGCCAGCTGGTGCAGCGCCCCGATCACGCTGAGCAGGTGCTCCCGCATGGTCCGTTCGGCTACCTCCGGGTCCCCCGAGGTCACCGCGTCGATGATGGCCAGGTGTTCCTTCAGGCCCTGGGCCATGCGGCCGGGCAGCAGCGACACATGGAACTGGTAGCGGACCGACTGATAGCGCAGCCGGTCCAGGATCGCCGCGGCGGTCCGCTGCCCGGCGATCTCCCGCACCCGCGTGTGCACCAGCTGGCTCGTCGTGTTGTAGCTGACCACATCCCCGTGTTTCACCGCGTCCGACATCTTCTTGCCCACTGCCTTGAGCTCGCGCGCCTCAGCCCGGGTCACCGCCACGGCGGCCTTAGCGGCGCAGAGCCCCTCGAGCACCGCCCGGGTCTCGGTGATCTCGATGGCCTCCTCCAGCGACACCGGCCGCACCGTGGCACCCCGGTTCCGCTCCCGCGAGACCAGCCCCTCGTTGCCCAGCAGGACCAGCGCCTCCCGCACCGCCCCCCGCGACGTCTCATACCGCCCCGCCAGCTCCGTCTCCACCAGCCGCTGTCCCGGCCTCAGCTCACCGCGGTAGATCGCCATCCGCAGCCGGTCCAGCAAGCTCACCGTCTCGGGCAGGTGCTGCGGGATCTCACGCATTTCCATCGAGCCCTTTCACGCAGCCGGTACCGACCTTTTCGAGCACAGGATGCCAGACAATTGTGTCACCCATGTGTCTGGCAATGCCGACCAGCCTACTTTGCGTCAGTGCCAGGCTGGTCCCTTGGCCAGCGGGTGGGCCCGGATGAAGGCACGGCCAGCGGCTCACCACGCCACTCGGCCAGCGCCCTCGCCAGCGCGGCCGCCTCCCCATCTGGATCGCCGGCTCCGGCAGCGTGCCCCGCCACTTCCAAGGAACGACGGAAACGCCCAAGGCAGGGGCGACATGACCACGCGGTCGCCTGTCAGCGGGAGAGCCTGGCCATTCGCCGGGACCTCGGCGACCGCCACGGCCAAGCCAACAGCCTGCGAGAGCTCGGGGTGACACTGGAGGAGCTGGGCCGGCTCGAGGACGCACGGGCATACTGGCTCGAGGCCCTGGCGATCTTCGAGCAGCTGCAGACGAGTGACGCCGACCATGTCCGCGACCTGCTCGCCGCCCTGCTTCCCTTCACTCCGCACTGACCTAGGCCGGACCAACGCCGCCTACCGGCTCCTCGTCACCGGCGTCGTCCCCATAGGCGCCCTGCTCGGCGGGTGGCTAGGCAGCACGGCCGGGCTGCGCACCACCCTGGCCATCGGCACAACCGGCCTGCTTAGCACCGCACTGTTCCTCATCTTCTCGCCGGTACGCCGCGTGCGGAAACTGAGCGACCTGGCCAGCATCGGCGCGCCGAGCACGTCAGTGTCGCTAGCCGAGTAGGTCTCAATCCCGGTGCGCAGGGCGGCAGCGGTCAAGCGAACGCGCCAATGCCTCGTCGCATCACCGGGCGGTCTGGCTTGCGCCGGGCCACGACCTGGAAGCCGTGCCGGGCGAAGATCGACGCGACCCCGGGGAACAGGTTGCGGGTGTGCGCTGGCATTGCCGTGTCGACGGGGTATGCCTCGAGGGCCGGGGCGCCGGCTGAGGCCGCCGCCGAGAGGGCGGCCTCGATCAATGCTCCCATGACGCCCTGGCGGCGGTGCGTACGCCGCACGTAGAAGCACGGGCTTGACCACACGGGCAGGTCATCCACTGGCTGGAGGTACCGGGAGCGGGCCAGCCACCTCAGGTCGGCTCGCGGGGCGAGCTCGCACCATCCGACAGGAATGTCGCCGTCGAACGCGAGCAGGCCGGGCGGCTGCCCGGATGCTGCGAGTTGTCTGAGATCGTGCTTGTTGTCCTCACGCGGCCTATCGCGGTAGCGGGGACCAATCCGCCAGTACATGCACCAGCATCCGTTCGAGGCCCCGGCTCTGCCGAAGAGGTCTTCGAGTGCGGGCCAGTGCTCGGTGGTGAGAGGGCTGATCGTAAGATCCATCGCTAGCTGCTTCGGCCTGAAACCCGCGTGGCGGTCCGTGATCTTGATGCTGTGGGCGGGACGATGGCTCGGCCCCATTGGGCTGGAAGGGATCGAGGCCATCGTGTTCCGTACCATAGGCGATCAGGTGCCGTTATGGGAATCCATCTTGCCACCGGAGGTGCTGCGGCTGCCGGAGGAACTGGCCTGCAGCCGGCGGTTCCCATCGGCGCCGGTCATGGCGCTGCGCACGACGTCCATGGCGTTCTGGCCGTGCGATCCGGTGTTCCTCGGGCCCGAAGGGCCGCTAGGCGGTCGCCCGCGTTTGCCGGGCCGGCGCCGGAAGCCGTCGGGTTCGATTGATGAAGCCGATCTGAAACCACCGCGTGCTTGAGTGTCGGTCACGCATGGGGGAGATCGCGGCCAACACGAGCGAGGTCCTCGGCCCGCTCTTCCTTACCCGGACGATGAACGGCCATGAGCAGGTCGGCTCGTCGTTCGGCGGCCGGGCGCTGATCATCGCCTTCGCGGTGATGTGCCGCTCTGCACCGATCCGGAGCGGGTCCGCTACGTAGCGGGCTGCGCACCGAGCGCGGCCATCCGGGCGCGGCGGCTGGGCTCGCCGGCCACCACCTAGGCAGATGCAGGAAAGGTAACGATGATCGCGCAGCAGGAGGCCGGGCTCGCCTCGGGGCTGCTCAACACCTCCCAGCAGCTCGGCGGGGTGATCGTGCTGCCGGCCACAGCCGCCCTTGCCCGGCGCAAGACATCCGGCGTCCCGGGCGCCGCTTTCGTGGCGGGCGATGGATTGCGGCCTTTCGCCGGATCACCACCTCCAGCAGCGGCGCCTGGGCTCGTCGGCCACCACCAAAGGCAGATGGCGGCGTTCGTACCAGCAGCGCGCGTCGAGGCATAAGCAAAGGCAGGCACACGGTGCAACTTCGGCACGGCCAGGGCTGTGGTCACGACAAGAAGCTGTGGTCACGACAAGAAGGAGACAAGGCAATGACCGATCACAAGACCGGGACACGACAAGAGTGGCTGGCGGCCCGGCAGGAACTGCTCGAGGCCGAGAAGGAACTCACCCGGCGCAGCGACGAACTGGCCCGGCGGCGGCAGGAACTGCCCTGGGTCCGGATCGGCAAGGAGTACGGGTTCCAGACCGCGGACGGACCCAAGACCCTGGCGGAGCTGTTCGAAGGCCGCTCGCAACTGCTCATCTACCACTTCATGTTCGGGCCCGAGTACACCGCAGGGTGCCCGTCCTGCTCGGCGATCGCGGACGGCTTCGACGGCTCCGTCGTCCACCTCGCCCATCACGACGTCACGCTCTGCGCGGTGTCGCGGGCTCCACTGGCGAAGCTGCTCGCCTTCCGCGAGCGGATGGGCTGGAGCTTCAACTGGGCCTCCTCACACGGCAGCGACTTCAACTACGACTTCCACACCGCGCACACCAAGGAGGAGTGGGAGTCCGGAGCCGTCGAATACAACTTCCGCGCGGTGGACTTCCGGCCCGCCGAGCAGAGTCCCGTGCTCGCCGAGTGGGCGTCGACGGTTGGAACGGACTTCGCGACGTACCGGCGAGAAGGGGCCGGCGTGAGCGCGTTCGCGCTCGAGGATGGCCTCGTCTACCACACCTACTCGGCATACGAGCGCGGAATCGACGGCCTCTGGGGCATGTACCAGTGGCTCGACCGCGCGCCACGGGGCCGCAACGAGACCGGCTTCTGGTGGCGCCGCCACGACGAGTACGACAGCCAGTGACGGGAACCGTGGACACGCAAGGGACGAGGATGACTATGAGTGACTTGCCGGGCAGGACGACGATCGTTGTCGGTGCGAGCCGGGGCCTGGGCCGCGGGATCGCCACCGCCTTTGCCGGGGCCGGCGCCCCGGTGGTCGCGGTGTCCCGCACCGCTGCCGCGTTTCCCGAGCCAGCCAGCGGCGCCGGCACCATCCGGCCGGAGATCGCCGATGCCGGCGACGCCACCGTGGCAGCCAGCCTCCTCGACCGCTACGAGCCGATGGCCGTCATCCTGGTGGCCGGCGCGAGCCCGCACATGCGTCCGCTGCAGCAGCAGACGTGGGAGACGTTCTCGGTCAACTGGCACGCCGATGTCCGGATCACGTTCCACTGGCTGCGCGAGGCCCTGCTGACGCCGCTGCGGCCCGGCAGCAGAGTGGTCGTGGTCAGCAGCGGTGCCGCGCTGAACGTGAACGGGTCACCGCTCAGCGGCGGGTACGCCGGCGCCAAGGCCACCCAGCGCTTCATCACGGGGTACGCCCAGGACGAGGCGAACCGCGCCGGCCTGGACATCACCTTCACCACCGTGCTGCCCCGGTTCGCGCCGCTGTACGCGGCCCGCGCCGGCCAGTCCGTGGAGGACTACGTCGAGCAGATGGGCCCGCTGGCCGCCGGCGTCACCCCGGAGATCGCCGGCACCGCCCTGGTCGAGCTGGTACAGGCAGATGCCGCCAGCCTTGCCCCCGCTTACATGCTGACCGGCGCCGGGCTGCAGAAGCTGCCATGAACACCGGCGCGGGACCGGGTGCCCATCGCTCCCGCGCGCCCGTCCTCATTTACGGTGCGACATGTGGCTGTGTCGCTTCTGCGCGTTGGAGGAGATCATGGCGAACCCGGCTCCGGGCGGGGCCAGCGACTTTAATACCAAGATCGTTGAGGAGTTCCGGGCGAACGAGGGACGCGTCGGCGGGCCACTGGCGGGCGCCGCGATGATTCTCATCCACCACATCGGCGCCAAGTCCGGGATCGAGCGCGTCTCGCCGCTGGCCTGCTCCCCTCAGGGAGGGGCCTAGCCAGCATCGTCGCTGAGGTGGCCGGCCGCCGCAAGCTCGCCGTGGACCTGCGCAACGTCGGCCTGACCGCGCAGATCGACCCCGCCGACCCGGAGGGCGCCTACCAGCGGATCGCCGCCCAGGTCCCGCTCGGCCGGTACGGCACCGCGCAGGAGGTCGCGAACCTGGTCACCTGGTTGCTGTCCGACGAGGCGTCCTATCTGTCCGGCGCGACCCATCTCATCGACGGCGCCATCAACGCGTGAAATGTTGGCCCTTGGCCGGACCGCAGCGACCTTGCCGCTGAGGCGATGACTGACTGAAGTGATTAGTAATGCGGTTGTTGCGATTCTGGTCTCGAACGGTGCCGAAGCTGGCCGCTACGATAGCCGGGCCATTCGCCCGATAACGGGCAACCTGCTGGCCGTGAGCTGGCAAAACAAAGGACGGGACTCGTTGAGACTGTTGACCTCATCAAAGGCGCGGACACGCGTGGCGAGCGTACTGGCGGCCGCCGCCGCTATCGTGACGATGCTAAGCACCGCCGATCCGGCCCAGGCCGCCCTGTCCGGCAGCGACTGGACAGCCCGGACGCTGCCGACTGGTTACTTCATCAATTACCAGACGCCGTGGGCGCCCGTATCGTGCGTGTCCGGCACGCAATTCTGCATGACCATTGCTAACGACACCGCGAACGTCTTCAACGGTAATCACATCGGAGAAGGGGTCCTGGTCACAACGGATGCCGGCCAGACCTGGACCGGCTACAAGAGCCTGCCATCAGCCTTTTTCCGTGCCCTGTCCATCTCCTGTGTTTCCGCTTCGGTCTGCTGGGCAGCCGGACAGGACATCTATGGCGAGCCGCAGGTGGCAGTGTCGGCCGACGGCGGCAAGACGTGGACGGACAAGACGCCGGCGGCCTGGGCCAATGCCACGTGGTGGGTGAGCTCGATCGACTGTGTATCGGCGCGTACCTGCTGGCTGGCCGGCACCGATAACCCGACCGGGCAGCTGCAGGAGCCGGTCGTGATCAGGACCACCAACGGCGGTGACGGATGGAAGTTCCTCACCAACCTCCCGACATTCAAGACGAACAACCCGTACGGGACCTACGGGCTCAACGGCATCTCGTGTCCTTCCGCCAGGTTGTGCGTCGCAGTCGGCGACCGTTTGGTAGCAGGCGGGACCGGATCGGTCATCACGACCCGCAACGGCGGGATCACCTGGTCACGGACGGCGCTCCCCCGCGTCAGCACGCTGTACAGCGTCTCCTGCGTGCCGGCGGGCCGAACGGCGACCTGCTTCACGGCAGGCGGCATAACGACCGGCGCGGCCGGAAACAGGGCGGTGATCCTCATGTCCCGCAACGGCGGCCGGACCTGGAAGAGCAAGCAGACCTTCGGTTACGGGGCCAACTTCCCCACCAACTCGCTCTCGTGCGCCAGCGCGACTCACTGCTGGGCGGCCTGGGCGGGCACTACGAACGCGCTCAGCGGCACAGCCGACGCGGGAGCAACGTGGTCGGCGGCGACGACAACGGACGCAGTCCTCGAATACGGCAGCGTCTCCTGCCTGAGCGTCACGGTCTGCGTCGCGACGACCGACAATGGGCTCTGGGTCACGACCGACGACGGGGGCCTGTCCGGGTGACGGGAGCCGGGCCACCGTTCGTCACGGTGGCCCAGGCTCGCTGCCTGCGCTCCGATAAGGCCCGTAGGGAGGACAAGCCTTGCGCGGAGAATGCGCGAGCCCGGTGGGGATCTAAGCGAACCGGTTACGCAGCGGGCACCGGTTTGGTGCCGGTCAGGACGATGCGGTTCATTACGCGGCGCATCCCGTGGTAGTCGTTCACCGCCAGGTGCCATACCTGGGCGCGCCGCAGTCCTTCAGACAGGGTCCAGCCCGCGGATCTCCGCGCCGATCAGCCCGCCCGTCCGGTGTACTTGCGGCAGCACTGCCATGAACTCATTGTCAACCGGATCGCCAGGGGCTGATAGCGCGCATCGCA
>WNGQ01005394.1_pt1 | contig 12519 bp, 11 predicted proteins | sample 5407661 | NCBI WGS metagenome assembly WNGQ01 (sample SAMN13153382, study PRJNA577476) | soil metagenome | isolation source: 60 cm soil or saprolite under Garry oak tree replicate 2 | place: USA:California | collected 2016-06-15
AACGCGTTCTGGGTGTGCCGATGCTCAGGCGCGGTCTCGCCGGGGGCCAGGTACTGAATCGCCGCCCACAGAGTCGGGGTGGCGTAGGGAAGCCCGCCGAGCCCGGGGTTGGCCAGCGCGATCGCCCGGCGCTCGCCGCCCCGATCGACAGGGACCAGCTGTCCGGCCTGCTCGGCGAGCTCGAAGAGCGTGCGCCACCGCCAGACATGCGGGCGCGCGCTGGGCGTCGGCTGCCCGGGCATCAACTCTCCGACCTGGGTCCACAACGGGGCTAGCTGTTCCTTGCTGAACGCCTCGTACAGATCGTCGAGCTCCGTGACCCGTTCGGAGTCCGCTGGGTCCGGCGACCGTAGGGCGCTGCCCCCCGGCCGGGTGTCCGCCAACGCGGGTGCGGAGGGACGAATGTCAGAAGGCAACGTTGTACTCCAGAGCTCGGGACTGACCTGAGGCCGCTGGCGTTGAGGGATCTTGCTCTCGAACCAGCGCCGTAGCGTTCCTACGATGCGCCGCCTGCGACCGCGTGTCAACGATTTCCAGAAAAGAATTCTGTTGATCTTGGCGGTTGCGGAAACAAGTTCCTACGATCGCCGACGAGTTGCGGCGGCCAGCTCGCGCCTCGCTCTTGCGCCTTCAGCGCGGATCAGGATTTCGGCGGGCCATACATCCAGGACGCGAACATAACGTCCCGCCCGTCCGGGTCCTGGTAGGTAACGCCGCCGTTGGCCTGCCAGTGATCGATCTGCGCGACCGGGTGGACGCCCGCGGCGGCGAGCCGTGCCGTGATGCGCTCCTGGGCGGCAGCATCGGGCAGGTAGAACACGAGCTGATCAAGCCCCCGTGCCGGCTGCGGCGCGTCCCCCAGCCGGACGATCTCCAAGTGAACCGGGCCGCCGGGCAGGCCAAGGATCGTCCCGTCCAGGCCGTAGCTGCTTCCGCCCGCGCGCCGGCCAGTTCCGAGGCCGGTCCGGAACGGCTGGGCTCGCGAATCACCCTGGGGCAGCGTCAGTCTCTCCGACACAAGGGGCTGGACAGATCGCGAATTCCAGAATCCGGAAACGCTCATCAGCCGACTAGGTGCACGGAGTTCTCCCAGGTCACCGCCATTATCCGTGTCCCGATGGCCGGGCCGGGGGGCACTTGGGGGGCACTTTCCGGACGACATGCTCACCGGATACGTGAGCGAAAAATCTCCATGACCTGCGGAGCCCCCTTACGGAATCGAACCGTAGACCTTCTCCTTACCATCCACACTTCCCTGGGTTCACTGCCCGGCAAGCACTTCCCGCAGGCCGTCGGCAAGCGCCGATCTGGCTCTTGCACCGGCCTGCGGCATCTGCGATCGCTCAGGCCATCGCCTGCAGCCGAGCAGTAGTTGGCCCGGGTCCATGCCCAGCGCCCGCCCGCGCCTGGTCTGCCATTCAAGCCTGGCCTCTGGGGCTGCATGCCCACCAGCCACGTCCACTCCGACAGTCAAAGGACGGTCAGACGATCTTTCCTATCCCGCACGCCCAGGACCCGAAGACCACGCTGAGCAGGCGTTTCCTCATCGCCAGGAAAATTTGAACCAGTGTCCTTATCTGCACATCGCATGAAAGCCACCGGGGGCACCCCAGGAGTCCTGCCGAGCGCAAGATCACACCGCGGAACATGTAGAGGCACAGAGCCAGGCGGCCTGGCCGCCAGAGCGCGGCCGGTAGCACCTGTCCGTCCGACTCTGCCGAGATGAGTGAGTTTGAGAAGCATACCTAACCTCGGTCATCCACGACGTGCGAAATTTAAGAATGCAAAACGCAAGCAGAGGAGTGGATCATCCAATCCTCCTGTTATGTTCTAAACTATTCTAATGGTTAAAACCGAGGCAGATTAAAGGGAGCGGCGGGCAAAGTATTCGCGGGCGGCCGCATGAAAGAGCCTGTATCTCCGTTGATTCAGAGAATCGTCCGCCGTAACGAAAGTTCGGAGACTCGTGTGGAGTATTAGCTCGTCGAGATCCGCCAGGCTGTAACTTCTGTGCCCTAGCTCGGAGGCCGCCGCCACCCAGTCGTCAGATGTAAGGCCTTCGGCCGGCCCATGTGCAAGAGCTGCAAGAAAAGCGACAGCATCTCGTTCACGGGGGCCTAGGCTCGCCGGCAGAATTTCAAAATATTGGCTGATGCTGCTTGGCATGATCCCTTCGAGGCTAACTTTATCCAGTAGTCGGCCATCTATGCTAATTGCATCACAAACTAGCTTTGCATAAAGGAAGTTGCCATTACTGGCGGAAGCTATCCGTTCGGCGATTCGATCGACCGCTGAAGGCTGGTCGGCTAGCGGCGACCCCGGCGCGCACAGCCGATGTCGGATATAAGAATCAACTTCTGAGGAATTCTGATATTCTCGAGCGTCAAGGTCGATTATTCTGGCAAAAGTGAAGTATTGTACAAGGTACGAGCGCGTGGCGATCAGGATCCGGATTCGGGAGGGCGCGCCGGTAGCTAGGTCCGTGAGCAGTTGTGCGATTTCCTCTGGCCGATCCGCCTCATCCACTGCGTCAACAACCAATGTAAACGGGCTGTTTCTCGATAGAAGTGCGTTCATTACGTCTGCATCGGATATTGGGTCATTCCTACGACCGGGCGCATATGCCGCCTGCGAGATGGCCGAGACTAGTTCATCGCGCGTGCAGTTTCGGGCGTTGATTACGAGGTCGAAGGGCGGCACCTTCAGCCCGGGCACCAGTGGGTCAACGACGAGTTCTCGAGTCGCCGGATCAGCCATCAACGCCAAGCGCTGGATGATGATGCTCTTGCCCGAGCCAGGCGAACCCGTGATGGCCAGAATCTCGGGCGCGCCCGTCGACGGCGATGTCAACCAGGCGACCACTTCGGTGAAGACACGTGGTCGGCTCACGAAATATGCATCTGCAGCGAGTGCCACATCCTTCTGTTCCGCCGGCGCCGCAGTGCGCCGAACGAGCGACCACATTCCCATGGGGATGGCAGCTTGGTCACGCTCGTTGCTATCATCCGATTGATTGCGTTCGACCAACAGGTCTACGAGGTAATCGAAGGCCTCGAATAGCTGTTCGTCACTATATGAATCCTTGGTGGCGGTTATGGAAACATCGAGCGTGGCTGGGTCGGGATAGTATGGCAGGAGCAGCCGGACCGTCTCATTGATCTTATCAGTCGCCCAATTTATGCTTTCTTCGACGGATGTGTTATCGATCAAAATGTCATGCCGTCCAGCAAGATAAATAGGCAGCGCCGCCTTCAGGTCATGAAGAGATACCAGCCGGGCAAGACTTGCCCGTCGCCAATCGATGGCTGCGCGTACCAGGGCGGCGCCGATTGGGCAATTGGTCTCTCCGGCATCAAAACGGTCTACAGCGTCTGGTCCTGCACCGAGGTACTCCGCGAGGCCATACCGGTCAATCGCAGCCCGTAGAGCTAGATTTGAGATTTTGGCATCGACCCGCCGTTCCTCCTCTTCGCTAAGCTTCCGTGGCAAGTCAATACGGGTAAAGCGGCGCACTGTCTCCCATTGGGCAGGACGCACTGTGTCACGTGGACGGTAGACCTCGAGCGCGCTGCGGCGGATGGTGCCTATAACTCTTGCGCCGGCGCCCGTGATCCGATCGAGCATGCCGGGGTCGAGCCAGCTATCGCCGGTGAGGTAGCGGTCCAAGTCGTCAAGCCAAATGACGAAATCGTTAATATTCAGTCCTTCATCTAGTAGCTCACGTAGCGCATTTCCCGGAAGAGGCGCCCAAAGGAAGGCATCAGGAAACATCGCTGTGGCGCGTGCGGCTGCGAGCCGGGTCTTACCAGCCATGGAACTACCAACAATGAGGACCGGGCGTCGCGCCGAAAGAGCTGCGTCCACCTCGGACTCCTGGTCGCGCGTAACATAGGGCACATTGACGCGCGAGTCGTGCACTCGGAACTGCTGCGATGACACGTCTCTTAGTCGAGGTAGCGCCGAACCCGGGACCAAGACCTCCACTTGGTTTAGGAGCTGGCCTTGCCGCGAATCCCCTTCCTTACGAGAGCGCATCTCCGGGACGAGTATCCCGATAGCGGCAGCGCTCCCGGCAAGCGCGACGCGCACTGCCACGGGCCAAGCCAGCACTTGGGCGACAGCCCAGAGGACCGCGACTGCACACGCCACCACAAGAAGCCACACAGCACGTTGCCATGGCTGCTTGAACAGAGAAGGTCGCCTTCGGATCACCCGACCAGTCTCCAGCAAGCCAACCTTCCGTGCCATATTAAGGTTACAAACTAATGCACAACCACCAAGGAGACCTCGCACTGTCATGCCGCGACGGGTGCACGAGCAGCACGGGATGCTGGGCTGGGTCAGGATGTTGACGTGAGGGTCTTGTTCGCCGGCACAGGTGACGCGTTCGGCAGTGGCGGGCGCATGCAAACGTGCATCCACGTAGCTTGCGGAGGGCAAGTGCTGCTGGTCGATTGCGGCGCCACCAGCCTGGTTGCGCTGAAAGCGCAAGGGCTGGACCCCAGCGCGGTCGACGCGGTGGCGGTGACTCATCTACATGGCGATCATTTCGGCGGGCTGCCATTCCTTATCCTGGATGGCCAGTTCTCTCGTAGGTCCGCGCCGCTGCTGGTGGCTGGGCCACCCGGGATCCGGACCCGGCTGGCGGAGGCGATGGAGACGCTGTTCCCGGGTTCCGGCCAGGCACACCGGCGGTTCCCGGTTGAGGTGACCGAACTGGCGGTCGACGGGACTCCAGCCGGGCTTGGCGCCGCGACCGTGCGCGGATGGCGGGTCGAGCACGCGTGCGGCGCTCCGCCGCTGGCGCTCAGGGTCGAGCTCGGCGGCGTGAGCTTCGCCTACTCCGGGGACACGCAATGGACCCACGCGCTGGCGGACGCGGCGCAGGGTGCGGACCTGTTTGCCGCCGAGGCCTACACCTTCGACCGGCCCATCCGCTACCACCTCGACTACCGCACCCTGCGCGAGCACCTTGGCGCCATCCGCGCGAAGCGGGTCGTGCTTACCCACATGTCCGCCGACATGCTGGGCAGGCTCGCCGATACCGACCAACCGGCAGCCTACGACGGCATGATCATCGACCTCTGAAACACGTGCCGATGGGTGTCCGGGTTTCACCAACCTCAATCACCGCGAGCCACCCGTGGCCTGCGGAATCCACGATCATGGCTACAGGCAACCGCTGCCCGTTTCCCGTGGGCTGCGTACGGCTGCACTTTCTCCGTTGGGACCCGAACGACATGAGCCGATCTGGCCGACAGGGCGATCATCGCAGGGCTGACAGATCCTTGATTGCCCGTATCGATCAAGCCTTCGTCGACCTGCCAGAAATCCGGCCTGGCGCGGACGCCTACCTACATCGGCTGGCCGAGCGTGGCTGGCCCGACGGCGGGCCACCGCAGGAGTCACTGCGGCAAGTGGTTGTAGACGTCGCTGCGGAGTTGTACCGGGATCAGGCCTCTCCACCTGTCGAACTGCTGGAGTTCTCCGACGGCGCCTTCGATGTGCTATTTGACGCGGCTCACGAGCTGACCATCTTGATGCACGGGCTGTCGCAGTCAACGCCCCCAAAAAGCCGGGACAGGAACTACCACCGAGGCTTTCCTGGCCGGGCAGGCTTCGATAAAGGCCACGCCATGTCGCACGCTCAGGGCGGCCGCGAGGGAGGGCCTAACTACTTCCCGCAGGCACCGCGAGTTAACCGGCGGCTGTCCCCGCTGGGAGCGCTCTGGCGCGATATTGAGTCATACCTTGCCGCAAACCCCGGCCTGTTCTGCTTCGTGCGCCTGGCCTATCCTCACCGGACCTCGACCGACGTACCTGCTGAGGTTGAGTACGGACTCATGGCGGAAGGGCGCTTTCGCACCGTGATCTTCCCCAACTCTTGACCCGCGGAATGGATAGGCGAACATCCTCATCTGCCGCATAAGGCGCGTTAGGTCAGGCATGACGTGGCACCTGGCCACCATGGCGCAAGATCGATGAGCGTGCCGGCCTGCACCACCCTCCTCGGACCGCTCACCCTGGACTGGTCCGAGGTTAGCGCCCGGCCACATCGACTGACAGCATCACGCTGAGTAACCAGGAAGACCAGGGAGAATGCGCACAGTCCCGCCGATATGGCGCAGTTTCTAGCCGTCTGGCGTGGCTGACCGCAGGGCTCATATCCGGGTGATCGGCGCGCGGACCCTGCTTGGCCAGCGCGCTGAACTGACGCTCGGTGAGGCCGCGAGCGCGATCAAGGTGGGCCGCGGGCGGCGCTGCAGTTGTTGCTGGCCGACGGCTAGGCGTGGGCCAGGTGGCCGTGCGATAGGACTATGACATGGAGACGTGGGACACCATCCGGGCGCGCCGCAACGTGCGCCAGTACACCGGCCAGCCGATCGCCCGCGAAGACCTCGAGCGCATCTGTGAGGCGGGACGGCGAGCGCCATCAGCGGGAAACTGGCAGCCGTGGAACTTCGTGGTCGCAACCGACCGCGAGCAGCTGATCGAGCTGGCGAAGGTCTGGGACCGAGGCGGCAGGCACATCGCCGGCTCGGCGGCGACGATCGCCTTGGTGGCCAGGGAGCCGGAGGATGAGCGGCACCGCGACTGGCTGATGTATGACTTCGGCCAGGCAACCGCGAACATGATGCTGGCAGCGGCCGACCTGGGCATCGGCTCTGGCCACTCGGCGGTCATCGACCAGGAGCAGGCGCAGCGGGTCCTGGGATTCCCCGGCGGCTACCTCGCCGTTTACCTGATCGGCCTGGGCTACCCGGCCGACCGGCCGCTACGGCCGATCACCAGGCCCAGCCGCCGGCCTTTCGACGAGGTCGTGCACTGGAACCGCTGGTAGCGCACGCATAGGCCCTGCCAGATAGCCGCAGCTCAGCAAGGCTGTCCGTACGGGCAGTAAGAGTAGATACATTCCAGGGCTGATCCGGCCCTGCACGAAAGTGACTGCCGGCACCGCTGGTCCGGGCCAAATCCTTGCGCTGAAGTGGCAGCGGACACGCAAGCGCGGGCACACGGCTACGGGCGCCTTCTCGCGGCCGCGGGCGCTGGGCGCGGCGCGGTCCCGCATCCGCTGGTTCTGACCACGCCCGCTGCGCTTCCCCGCGCACAGGCCGGGGCCCGTCTGCGCCGGAGGCTGTGCAGGTTCAACCGCAGGTCTCACTGCCCGTAGTACTGGCTGATCGCGCCGTCGAAGGCCACCCAGGCCAGCACGGGCCCGGCAAACCCGAGGGCGAACGAAATGATCCGCTGACCGGCGGGCCTGGCTGGCAGCGATCCCGCTACCGCGATGAGGACGATCAGCACCCCGGTGAGCAGCAAGACGCCCCACGCCTCGCCAATCACAGCCGAGCACCGGTCGCCGGCCGGAGACGGCTCACATGCGCCCGTCGCCATGCCGGCCACAATCCCGAGGAACCCATTGCCCGCCAGGTAGACGGCCAGGAGGACAACCGGCACCATACTTCGCTGCCACCAGCGACGCATGCCCCGCGGCAAACCCGGCCCGCCGGCTGGCCCGGCCGGAACGGTGCCCGGCACCTGCGAGATACCGCGGGGCCGATTGGCCGCCGCCACCCCGCCGACGCCGGCACCGGTGGCGCCGACGGCGCCGACGATCAGGACCACCAGGACATTGAAATGAATCACGCCCTCGGCCCCGCCGACGACGGCACCGGCCACGACCGCCGCCGCGGCTACCCAGGGGGTCAGACGAGAACGGCGTGCCGCCGCGAAACTGACGCGTTTGATCATGGTCCCTCCTCCGGGACCGCGGCGATCCAGCCGGCCCGGCAAGCGGGACAGCCGGCCCACCATCGCGGCATCCAGGTAACAATCGAGATAGGACGCGGACGCCGCCCCGCGCCCTTTCATTCTGCGCGCCGCAAATTCGAAGTGCCAGCGGCAAGAGCGGCAGCTAGTTCACCTGGCGCGCAGCAAGCCTGATCGCTCGCGTGTTCTGACAAGCTCCGCACGAGCCGCCCAGCGACCGGACTGATGGACCTATCCCGTGTCACGCCGCGAGGGACATACGCGGGGTGCTGGACACGTGACGGCCAGCGGGACGCCGTGCGAGTGCGCTGGCAGGACCGGTCACCAGAACAAACGGTCACTGAGGGTCCGCTGATGCCGGGAGACACGATTCGAACGTCGCGCGCCAAGGGCACCGGGGACGGGACGGCGAGACTGCGCAGAGCGGCCAGCAGGAGACGTGCCATATGTCGCTGACGCCTGAAAACTGACCCCTTAGCAACGTCTGAAAGCTGACCCCCTGCGGTCACCGGGCGTGGCAGAAGGGGTCAGTGATTACTTTGGATGAGTGGGCTGAGATCCGCCGCCTGCACAGGTCTGAGGGCCTGGGGATCAAGGCGATTGCCCGGAAGCTCGGGGTCTCGAAGAACACGGTGCGGAGGGCGCTGAGGGCTGAGGAGGTCCCCCGGTACCGGCGTGCGCCGAGGGGGTCGGTCGTCGATGCCGTGGAGCCGGCGATCCGGGAGCAGCTGGCGCTGTGCGCGACGATGCCGGCGACGGTGGTCGCGGAGCGGATCGGGTGGGAGCGGTCGATCACGGTGCTGCGGGAGCGGGTCGCGGAGCTGCGGCCGTTTTACCTGAAGCCGGATCCGGCGGGGCGGACGTCGTATGAGCCGGGGCACCGGGCGCAGAACGACTTCTGGTTCCCGCCGGCGGGCATCCCGGTGGGGCACGGGACGGTCGTCTCCGGCGAGGCCTCGCCGCCGGTGCTGGTGATGGCGTCGGGGTACTCGCGGTGGATGCTCGGGCTGATGATCCCGTCGCGGCATGCCGAGGACCTGGTGCTGGGGACGTGGGAGCTGCTGCAGCGGCTCGGCGGCGTCCCGGGGCAGCTGGTGTGGGACAACGAGGGCGGGGTCGGGAAGTTCCGGGGCTTCGGCCGGCCGCCGGCCCTGTCGCGGCAGTTCGCGGAGTTCCGCGGCCTGCTCGGCTGCGAGGTGGTGGTGCTGCCGCGGCGGGAGCCGGAGCACAAGGGGATCGTCGAGCGGAACAACGACTACCTGGAGACCTCGTTCCTTCCGGGGCGGTCGTTCGCCTCCCCGGCGGACTTCAACGCGCAGCTGGGCGAGTGGACGCTGCTGGCGAACTCGCGCCCCAAGCGGGTGCTGGGCTGCGCGCCGGCCGGCCGGATCGCGGCGGACCGGGCCGCGATGGCGGCGCTGCCGCCGATCGCGGAGTCCTCGCTGGGCTGGCACAACCGGATCCGGCTGCCCCGCGACCATTACGTGCGCCTCGGCACCTGCGATTACTCGGTGGACCCGGCGGTGACCGGCCGGATGGCCGGCGTCCGCGCGGACCTGGAGCGGGTCACGGTGACGTGCGACGGCCGCCTGGTGGCCTGCCACGACCGGTCGTGGGTCGCGCACCAGACGGTCACCGACCCGGCGCACAAGGCCGCGGCCGACGTGATGCGCGCCGGGCGGATGCGCGCGAAGCTCGCCGCGCCGTCGGCCGCCGTGGAGGTCGAGCAGCGGGACCTGTCCCGCTATGACGCCCTGCTCAGCGGCAGCGAAGTCGCCTGACCTGCCCTTTTCCTCTTCTCTTCCCCGTGGCCGGCGCGCGCCGGCCCTGACGCGAAACGAAACGAAATGAAGCGAAACGAAATGCAGGGAGGGTCCCTCATGACCACGACGACGACGGCCGTGATGCCCGCGGGCGCTGGCGTTCCCGCAGGTGAAGTCGCACGTTGCAAGCGGGCGGGGTGCGGCAGGCCGCTGCCGGCCGGCCAGCGGGGCAGGACGCGCCAGTTCTGCGGCGGCGAGTGCCGGATCAGGCACTACAACGCGATGCGCGGCCAGGCGGCCGTCCCGGTGCCGCCGCCGGCGGACGGGCCGGAGGCCGTGCTGGGGAAGCTGTCGCAGCTGCTCGCCGAGGCGTCCCGGCTGGCGTCTGCCGCCACCGCGCAGGTCGCGGCGGCTGACCCGGGGCGGGTCGCCGCGGTGCTGGCCGAAGCCGAGGCAGCCCGCCGCCGCGCCGAGGCGCACGCGGCCACCGCGTCGGCGCAGGCCGCCGAGTCCGCCGAGTCCGCGGCAGCAGCGCGGGAATCCGCCGACGCGGCTGACGCCGCCCGGTCTGCTGCCGAGGCCCGCGCGCAGGCAGCGGAGGAACGGGCCGGCGAGCTGGAGCGGCAGTCCGCGGCCATGGCCGCGCGGCTGGAAGCCGCGCTTGCCCGCGCCGAAGCCGCCGGGCGGGAGGCCGCGCAGGCAGCCGCCGGGCGCGACGCGGCCGCCCGCGAGCGTGACGCCGCGACCGAGAACGCCAGGAACGACGCCGGACGCGCCGGCGCCGCCCTGGCCGAGGCCCGCCGCGCCGGCGAGGAAGCCCTCGCCCGGGCCCGGGAGCAGGCCGAGCGCGAACTCGCGGCGCTGCGCGCCTCCTGCCAGGCGCAGGCCGAGGCCGCCCGCGAGCTCGCCGGCACCGCGATCTCCCGCGCCGAGCGCGCCGAGCCGGCCCTGGACGCCGAGCGCGCCGAGCGCCGCGCCCTCACCGGCAAGCTCACCGCGGCGGCCGTCCCGCCGCAGCCCGCCCGGCCCCGCGCCCGGACCGCCACGACCACGGAGAAGCAGCCATGAGCAGTGACGCCGCCAGCCAGATCGCCTACCTCGCCCGCGTCCTCAAGGCCCCCTCGCTGCGGGACTCCGCCGAGCGGCTCGCCGCGGCGGCCCGGGACGGCGGCCGGACGCACCAGGAGTACCTCGCCGCCTGCCTCGAGGCCGAGGCCGCGACCCGCAGCGCCCACGGGGCCGCCAACCGGATCCGGGCCGCCGGGTTCCCCGCCCGCAAGGCCATCGAGGACTTCGACTTCGACCACCAGCGGTCGGTCAAGCGCGACCACGTCCTGCACCTGGCCACCCTCGACTTCATCACCGCCAAGACCAACATCGTGCTCCTCGGCCCCCCGGGAACAGGCAAGACCATGCTCGCCACGGGCCTCGGCATCAAGGCCTGCCAGGCCGGGCACCGCGTCCTGTTCGCCACCGCCGCCGCCTGGACCGACCGGCTGACGGCCGCCCACCGCGCCGGCCGCCCGCAGGCCGAGATCACCCGGCTCGGGAGGCACCCGCTCCTGGTCATCGACGAGATCGGCTACATCCCGTTCGAGCCCGAGGCCGCCAGCCTGTTCTTCCAGCTCATCTCCGCCCGCTACGAAACAGCCAGCGTCATCGTCACCAGCAACAAGCCCTTCAGCGGCTGGGGCGAGATCTTCGGCGACGACACCGTCGCCGCCGCCATGATCGACCGCCTCGTCCACCACGCCGACATCATCAGCCTCAAAGGCGACAGCTACCGGCTGAAGAACCGCGACCTCGGCCGCATCCCGGCCGCCCGCCACGACCACGGAGACCAGCAATGACGACCCCTGCCGGGCCGCGCAGCGGCGACGACACCCACGACCTCATCGACGACGCCCTCTACCAGCTCGCCGAACGCCGCCACAAATGGCTCGGCGACCCCCTCGCCGCCATCACCCTGCTGGCCAGCCTCACCGGCCAGGCCGAGCGCATGCTCCCCGAGCACGTCCTGGAAGCCCGCGACAACGGAGCCACCTGGCACGACATCGCCACCGCCCTGGCCACTAGCCCCGACCAGGCCGAGCTCCGCTACAGCCCCGACTCCCCAGTCGCCGACAGCAGGTGGCCCTACGACTACTGAACCAGCCGCAAACCACGCAACGTAACCAGCCGCCCGGCCCAGGGGGTCAGATTTCACCCGTTGGAAAGGGGTCAATTTTCAAACGGTGTTGACACCATAGGCCGGTTGATCACCAGGGCCGAGGACGCCCAGAACTGGTGGATCTGGACGCCACCAACGATGCCTGCACTCAGTGGGTCACCAGCGCATAGTCGATATGCGCCGCCGGCTATCTCGGGATCGCTCGGACGCCGTAACACTGCGTTACAGACAGCAACCGTGACTGCATCTCTCCGAGCTGCTGTTCGGCTCCGGCCGGTGGTGCTAGTCAGGTGCGCACCGGGAACAGGACGATGCGGAGGGCCGTGAGCCCTCCTGCTGGGGCGTGCGGGATGACCGAACTGACCCCGGCGGCCCGGCGAACCGTGTGCCCGCGGCAGGCCCGACCCCGGCTGTTCAACGAGAGCCTTCGCTGCGCCGGACCGGCGTGTCATCGAGAGTCAGTCCGTGAGGCTGAGTGCCAACTCTCTACGCCCAGAACGACGGTCAACTGACGGTCAGGTGATCTTGGAGGCCATCTCAGACTGATCAGAAGAATCGTCTGACCTGCTACTTTGTGGAGCCCCCTTACGGAATCGAACCGTAGACCTTCTCCTTACCATCACCACCATCAACCAGCCCACAGACCGCTATATAGGCTCTGAGCAGGCCCGAACGCTAGCTCACGCTAGCGGACGCCAGCACAGGCAAGCCATCGCTAGCTACATTCTGCCCCCCGAACTGCCCCCCAGAATGATCTTCAGCTCATGGTCGGCACCCAGGGAACACAAAGCCGAGCACAGATTCGATTCTGCTTTC
>WNGQ01010995.1_pt1 | contig 12518 bp, 13 predicted proteins | sample 5407661 | NCBI WGS metagenome assembly WNGQ01 (sample SAMN13153382, study PRJNA577476) | soil metagenome | isolation source: 60 cm soil or saprolite under Garry oak tree replicate 2 | place: USA:California | collected 2016-06-15
GCATCAGCGGCACCGTCACCTCCACCAGGTCCTCAGCGAACCTCCGCTGCAGGGCCAGCAAATGCTCAGCGAAGTCATAGCCGTTGGCCACGACCTCCTCTGGCTTGGGCAGCTTGCCCGCGAACGGCACCGTTACAGACGGCAGCCTGGGCAGCTTGTCCGCGAGCGGCAGGTAGGCGGACGGCAGTTTCGGGGTGACGGCCTTTACCGTGTCAACCCAGGTCTTTATCGCGCGAACCACGGTCTCCTGGCTCTTCCGCGTCGCGGCCAGGAATTCCTCCTGCAGGTCCCGTGTGGGCGTGCTAGCCATGGTTTTGCCTCCTCATACATGTCTCCCTGCTAACTATACCAAGCATGATTGAGATGTCAAGCGGGAATGCTTGACATACGAAGCAACGGGTCGGCGCGTACGCGGCAATCCGATCATTGGGCTACCTGAGCAATGCGACACAAGAGGCAGGATGTGCGACAGCAGCGGCCAGCTCCCGATTCTGAACCCACCCCAGACGTATGCGGACCGAGGAACTGATCACCTCGGCGCCCGGCTCCGCTTCCCGCGCCCGCAGGGCGGCGCTGATGCCGGCGTCGCTGCCGCCGATCGCGACCAGGTGCATGGCTGCCTCCCGTTCGGTGTTACCTGCCGACGGCCCGCTGTCCGTCCGCCGCCGTTTCGTGCGGGACGACGACGGTGGCGGCCTGGGCCGGGGTGACGCCGGGATACAGCATCCTGATGATGAGCGTCCCGGCGACGCCGCCGACGATCTGAGCGGCGATGAACGCCGGCGCCGAGGACGGGGCGATGCCCGCGAACGTGCCGGAGAACATCCGGCCGATGGTGATCGCGGGGTTGGCGAAGCTGGTGGAGGAGGTGAAGAAGTACGCCGCGCCGATATAGGCGCCCACCGCGGCCGGCGCGGTGCGGGACCGGCCGCTGCGGGCCAGCGCGAAGATCACCATGACCAGCCCGGCGGTCGCGATGACCTCGGACAGGAAATGCGCTCCCGACGCGCGGTGCTTGGTCGAGATGGAGACCGCGGCCAGGGCGAACATCAGGTTAGCGGCCACCGCCCCGGTGATGCACCCGGCGACCTGGGCGGGCAGGTAGGCTGCCGCCTCTCGCCAGCGCAGCCCCCCGAACGCGGCGTCGGCCAGCGACACCACCGGGTTGAAATGGGCGCCGGAGACCGGGCCGAACATCAAGATGGCGGCGAACAGCCCGGCCGCGGTCGCCGCCGCGTTCTCCAGCAGTTCCAGCCCGGTATCACCCGGGGACAGCCGCTGTGCCGCGATCCCCGAGCCGATCACCACGGCGGCCAGGAAAGCGCTGCCCAGGAACTCCGCCGCCAGCCGCCGCCACAGCGCCGCGCCGGTCACCGCGCGGCCCACCCCTCACCGGGCAGGACTGCGCAGTAGTGCGGCATCATGGCCATCCGGTAGATTGACAGGAATCGATGTTAGCAGTATTAGGGTCAGATCGACGTCCGTCAATGGGAGAATTGGATGGCAGTGGACCGCGGCGTCAGGCGGCTTCCCCTCCTCACCGCTGATGACGGGCTGTGCGGCCCGCCGCTGACCGACGTCCCGCTGTCAGAGACCGACGCCGCTGCCCTGGCCGCGGTGCTGGCCGCCCTGGCCGACCCGGTCCGGCTGCGGCTGATCTCCCTGGTGGCCTCCCGGGGCGAGGTGTGCAGCTGCCACCTCGAAGAGCCGCTGGGAAAAAGCCAGCCCACCATCTCCCACCACACCCGCGTCCTGGCCGAGGCCGGGCTGATCGAGGGCGACAAGCGCGGCAAATGGACCTGGTGGCGTATCGTCCCCAGTCGGCTCGCCGCCGTCCGCCAGGCGCTCGGCGGCACGTAGCGACGGCGCGGCAAGCCGCCAGGGCCGGGAAAACCAGGTGCCTCGTCAGCGTGAAGGGGGCATCATCGCCAGAGTGGCTGGCAGGTTCGTGCCCGGGCTACGGCTGGCGGGCGAGTTCTACGCCGAAGCCGTCCGCCCGCTCCTCGACGCGGAGCTCCCGGGGCTCCGGTACGCGGCGGCGCTGCTCGGGCCGGGCTCGGAGGTGCTCGGCTTCGACACCGGGCGGTCCACCGATCACGACTGGGGCCCGCGGCTGGGCGTGTTCCTCGGCGACGAGGACGCCGAACGGCTCGCCGGGCCGGCCAGCGAGATGCTCGCGGGGCGGCTGCCCGCCACCTTCCGCGGCTACCCGGTCGCGTTCGGCGTGACCCGCGACCCGGCTGGCGGCAGCAGGCACCGGGTGGAGGTGTTCGGCCTGGGCGGCTGGCTGACCTGGCGGCTCGGGTTCGACCCGCGGCAGGCCGTGACGGTACGGGACTGGCTGGCCGCCCCGTGGCAGCGGCTCGCGGAGGTCACCGCGGGCGCCGTATTCCACGACGGAACGGGCGAGCTGAGCCGGGCCCGCGCCGCGCTGAGCTGGTATCCGCGCGACGTGTGGCGGTACGTGCTGAGCTGCCAGTGGAGCAGGATCGCGGAGGAGGAGGCGTTCCCGGGCCGGTGCGCCGAGGCAGGCGACGAGCTCGGCTCCGCCGTCGTCACGGCCAGGCTGGCCCGCGACCTGATGCGGCTGTGGCTGCTGATGAACCGCCGCTACCCGCCGTACAGCAAGTGGCGGGGCAGTGCCTTCGGCCGGGTCCCCGGCAGCGACGGACTCGGCGCCAGCCTGACCGCGGCGCTGGCGGCCACCGAGTGGCCAGCCCGGGAGCGGCACCTGTGCCGCGCGTATCTGATCGCCGCCGAGGCTCACAACCGGCTGGGCCTGACCGAACCCCTCGACACCGGCACCCGGCTCTACTACACCCGGCCCTACCAGGTCCTCGGCGCCGAGCGCTTCGCCGCCGCGCTGTCCGGCGCGATCACCGACCCGCTGGTCCGGCACCTGCCACCGGCCGGTGCCGCCGACCAGGTCATCGACAGCACCCCCGCCCTGGGCGATCTCCGCTACCCGAGGGCCGTCATCACCGCACTCTGAGGCAAACTACGCTCAGCCGCCACGTCGGTATCTTTGCTCCGCTAACCGTCATGAGACTCTGCTGCTATCGGATCGAGATATGTCGGTCCCGTGGGTTAGAGATACCCAGACCTAATGTTGGGGTATTAAGCGGTTAGCGGGGCGACAAATCATGCCCCCGGACGCGTGCGGAGGTCGGGGATGCGACGCCTGTGGATGTCTCTGCTGCTCGTGCCGGTCATGGCGGTGGCCGCGCCCACCGCGGCCTGGGCCTCGCCGACGGCGCCCGCGGCCCCGACGGCGCCCGCGGCCCGGACAGCGCCCGCGGCGGCGGCACGCGCCCTGCAGCCGGGCTCGAGCGGCGCCTCGGTCAAGGCGCTGCAGCGGCGGCTGGCCGCGCTGAAGTACTACCCGGGCTCGATCGACGGCCGGTTCGGCACCAGCACCCTGGAGGCCGTGTGGGCGTTCTATGAGGTGCAGGGGCTGCCGGCGCATAATTACGTGACGTCCGCGATGAACTGGGCGCTGGCCCACCCGCGGGCGCCCCGGGTGCTCGTCCCGCACGGCGGCGCCAACCGGGTCGAGATCAGCCTGTCACGCGAGGTCCTGGTCCTTTACCACAACAGCCAGGTCGAGCTGATCAGCCACGTCTCGACCGGGGGCCACTACTACTACTGCTCCCCCGGCGGCGGCTGCGGATACGCGGTCACCCCGACGGGCAACTTCCGGACCGTCGTGTTCATGTCCGGCTGGGTCCACGTCCCGCTGGGCGAGATGTTCAACCCGGTGTTCTTCATCGGCACCGCGTTCGCGATCCACGGCGACACCGACGTGCCGCTGGCGCCCGTCTCGCACGGCTGCGTCCGGGTCCCGATGGACATCGCCGCCTTCTTCCACAAGCTGGTGCACGTCCCGGGCGAGCCGGTCTACATCCGCTAGCCCGGGCCAGGCGCTAGCCGGGCCAGGCGCTAGCCGGGCCAGGCGAGAACGGCCAGGACCGCGCCGGCGATCATAACCGGGCCGAACGGGATGTGCTGTTTCCTGCCCGCCCGCCCGCTCGCCAGAAGCGCCACGCCGACCAGGGCGCCCAGGCCGAACCCGGCGAAGCCGCCCGCGATCAGCACCCGCCAGCCGAACCAGGCCAGCAGCGTGCCCAGGCTCGCCGCCAGCTTGACGTCTCCCAGGCTCATCCCGGACGGGCTGATGACCATCAGGAGCAGGTAGAAGCCGGCCAGCGCGAGGCCGCCGAGGGCGGCCCGCGCCACGGCAGGCCAGGGTCCGCTCACCCCGGCGGCCAGCAGCAGGAGCGCGGCGGTGCCCGCGTAGGCGGCCCCGGTGAGCGGGTCGGGCAGCCGGCGGACGGCGGCGTCAATGAAGGCCAGCGGCACGGCGCAGGCCGCCAGCCAGCAGGCCGCCGCCAGGACCAGGCCGGGATGGACGCGGGCCGCGAGCGCGCCGAGCAGGACCGCCGTGACGCCGCCGACGGCGAGCGCGGGCGGGAGCCGACCGGGGCAGTCCTGGCGGGGCGGCTGATCGAGGGCGGCTTCGGCGGGAACGGCCAGCCGGACGATGACCGCGCGCTGGGGCAAGCCGGCCAGCAGGCCGGCCACGGCCAGGGACGCGATCAGCGCCGGGCTCACGGCATAATTCCGCCGACGCGGGGACGTGTTCCGCCGACGCGGGGACGTGGACCAGGGCCAGCGAGCGGGACAGCTCGATGCAGCCGACGGCGATGGCGAGGACGGCGACGATTTCGATGACGAGCAGCCAGCCGCCAGTGTTCACGTCCTCGCCCAAGACCGTCACCCCGTAGCAGGCGCTGATCAGCGCGTCGCCCAGGGTGAGCGGTGGCTGGACGGCGACCAGCGAGCCAGCCTGCAGGGCGTTCTGCAGCAGGAACAGCGCGCCGACCCCGGCGACCGCGGTCCCGTACAGCTGCCAGGAGCTGAAGAACGGCCCGATCCCGCGATCCAGGGCCGCCACCGCGCTCTTCAGCAGCGTCGCGGTCAGCGCGTAGCCGCAGGCGGCGGCGAGCCCGAACGCCGCCGCCCGCGCGTTCCCGCGCGTCCGCACGCCGACGGTGATCACCACCGCCTCGAAGATGCCGGTGACGATCAGGGCCGCCGCCCACACCCTGGCGCTGGCGTTCGTCCCGCCGCCCGACGGCGCCGCCGCCGCGAGCCCGCCCCCGAGCGCCACCGTGACCAGGCCGACAGCCCACCAGGTCATCCGCGGCAGCTTGCGATGGGCCAGCCTGCTCGACACCAGCAGGGTGAACGGCAGCTCGATGATGAAGATGGGCTGCACCAGCGCGACCGGGCCGGTGGCCAGCGCGATCGCCTGGCATACCGAGGCCACGACGACCATGGCGATGCCGGCCAGCCATACCTTGTGCCTGATCAGGTAGCTGAACAGGGACAGGTGCAGCGCCTTGGCGGCCGGGGCGGTCGATGCGGCCATCCGCTGCAGGACCGACGCCAGGCCGTTGAACAGCGCCGTAAGCAGCGCGAACAAAACCGACACCACCGCGGCATCCTAGCGGTATCAGCGCCCAGGGTGGTAGCGACACGGGCTGGCCCGGGCCGTCTGGTCCTGCCGTCAGGCCCGATCGGCCGGGTCAGCGCGGCTGACTGACGTAGCTGCCGCGCTTGGGCACGGTAAAGATCAGGCCGCCATCGCGGAGCAGCCGCAGCGCGTGCAGCACCGTGTCCCGGCCCACGCCGTAATCCTGCTGCAGGGTCTTGACCGAGGGCAGCGGGCCGCGGCTCCATTCCCCGGCCTCGATCTTCCGGGTGAGGATGCCCGCGAGCTGCTGATATGCCGGTTCCGGCAAATCCGCATTAACCGTACTAAGTTCGGCCACGGGATCACGTTAGCAGACCAAATTCGATCAGGACACATATCTGCGCTAGACTGATCTGATCTGATCTGATCTGGTAGCGTGATCTTGAATCCCAAGGGGGGATGACAGCTCCGGTACCGGCTCCCACTCCCAAGTACCGGAGCTGCCTCATGTCCGGGGCCGCCGTGAAAAGGCGCGCCGGGGTGGGGTGCTCGGGCTAGGGCGCGGGCACCCTGAAGGTGTGGCGCTCGGGCTAGGGCGCGGGGACCCGGAAGATGCGCAGCTGCAGGGCCAGCGTCGCGTAGTAGCCCACCAGCGCGGACAGCTCGACCAGGGCCTGCTCGCCGAGCACCGTGACCGCGGTGTCGTACTGCTGGTCGTCCAGGTCCGCGGCCGGCCCGGTCAGAGCCCGCACCACCGAGTAGGCGACCTGCTCATGCTTGTCGGCGAAGCCGGGAAGGGCGCCGGCCCGGAGCGCCTCGATCTCTTCGTCGGCGAGCCCGGCCTCGCGGCCGATCGGCTCGTGCGAGACGCGCTCGTAGCCGCTGTCCCAGGCCTGCGCCACCACCAGGATCGCCATCTCCCGGATCCGCGGCGCGAGCTGGGTGCGGAACCTGATGGCCGCGCCGAGCTCCTGCAGCGCGTGCCCGACGGGCGGCGCGTAGAGCATCGCGTTGAACGGCCCGGCCAGGCCGCCCGCGCCGCTGGAGAGCGCGACCGCGCGCGGCCCCTGGCCGCGCGGGCCGCTCAGGATCTCCCGGTACAAGTCCACCTGCTCGGGGGTCATCTCCTCCGAGGACAGGACGGCAAGGCGCATCGGCATTCCCCTCGCTTTCATCTCGAGGGGTATCTGCCCACCGTGACCAGGGCATGCACCACGGCCCGTTCGGGATTAATGATCTTTTATGTGCTTGTCCGGCCGCGCCGGGCCGTCGTGTCGACGGTGACGGCGGCGAGCAGGACGGCCGCGGTCCACATGTACTGCGGGGCGGCGCCCAGGCCGAGCAGTCCCAGGCCGTTGTAGATGACGGCGACGATGACCCCGCCGAGGACCGCGCCCAGCATCTTGCCGCGGCCGCCGAACAGGCTGGTCCCGCCGATCACCGCGGCGGCCACCGCGAACAGGACGTTCTGGCCGCCCTGGACGTTGGTGGAAACCGAGCCGAGGTAGGAGGCGTAGATGATGCCCATGATGCCCGCGGTCAGCCCGGCCAGCACGAACGCGGCGACCCGGATCCGGCTCAGGTTGATCCCGGCCCGCCTGGCCGCCTCGGCGTTACCGCCGATCGCGTAGAAGTACCGGCCGGAACGGGTCCGGCCGAGCAGGAAGCTGTAGGCGACGACGATCACCAGGATCAGCGGCACCACCCACGGCACGCCGCGCACCGCGACGGCGACGCCGCGGTTGGTGTTGCCGATGAGCACGACGACCACGCCCGCGATCGCCATCACGACGATCTTCAGGGCGGTCACGCTGGCCGGGGGCGCGGCGAGATTGCTCGCCCGCCTGCGGCTGTCGCGCACGACGAAGACCGCGCCGGCCAGCGCCACGGCGACCGCCATGACGATCCAGCCGGCCAGCGGGCTCATGCTGCCGCCCTCGATATCGGACAGCACGTTGCTGTACAGCCTGATGGTCCCGCCGGAACCGGGGGAGGCGAAATCCATGACTTCTAGGAGCAGCCCAAGCGCCAGCAACTGGCCGGCCAGCGTGACGATGAAGGACGGCAAGCGGAGCCGGGTGATGATCACGCCCTCGAGGCCGCCGAAGATCGCGGGAACGGCCAGGCCCACCAGCACCGCGACAGGCCACGGCCAGGGATGCGGCGGCACCAGCATCCAGCAGGTGAACACCGCGCCGATCGCGGAGGTATACCCGATCGACAGGTCGATCTCGCCGAGCAGCAGCACCCACACCTCGGCCATGCCCAGCATCACGATCCACGCCGCCTGCGTCATCAGGTTGACCAGGTTGCCTGCCGACAGGAACAGGGAATTACGGACCTGGAAGTACGCGACGATGGCGACCAGGCCGAGCAGGACGGGCAGGGCGCCGGTCTCGCCGCCACGGACCCGGGTCAGCCAGATCTTGGCGTACTCGCCCAGCGAGTCCGCGATGACCTCGGGGGCGGCGACCGCGGCGGCCTCGGCCGCGAGCGCGTCGGCTTCGGCGGCTTCGGATGGCGGCTCTTCGACTTCAGTGCTCACTGGAGCTCCCTGATGACTGCGCGGCCGGGTCCGACAGCTCGGCCGGCTGGGCGCCGAGGCGCTTGGAGGTGCCCATGGTCATGAGGTCGACCACGGACTCGGCGTCGAACTGCGACTTCGGCCCGACAGCGACCATGCGTCCCAGGCGCAGCACGGCAATCCGGTCCGCGACCGCCATGACATCGGTCAGATTATGCGAGATCACGATCACCGCGATGTTCTGGCTCTTCAGCCGGCGGATGAGGTCGAGCACGACGCGGGTCTGGGTGACGCCCAGGGCCGCCGTGGGCTCGTCCAGGATCACCAGCTTGGCCTGGCGCATCACGGCCTTGGCCACCGCGACGGCCTGGCGCTGGCCGCCGGACAGCGACCCGACCGGCTGCCGGACCGAGCGGACCGTCACCACGGACAGGTCGGCCAGCGTTTGCTTGGCCGTCTTCTCCATGGAGATCTCGTCCAGCTGCCAGTGCCGGACCGGCTCCAAGCGCGAGGTCCTGGTAGACGGTGGCGATGCCGAGATCGGTGGCGTCCTTCGGGGTGTGCAGATGAATCGGGCGGCCCTGCCAGAAGATCTCACCGTGATCCTGATGCCAGATGCCGGAGATCGTCTTGATGAGCGTGCTCTTGCCAGCCCCGTTGTCGCCGACGATCGCGGTCACCTGGCCGACCGGAATGTCCAGGTCAATGGCGGTCAAAGCGCGCACAGGGCCGAAGTTCTTGCCGATGTCGGCCAGCCGCAGCAGCGGCTGGGCCCCGTCGTGCCCGTTGGCGTCCTGGGCGCCGGCCTGGTCCCCGGCAGCCGGAGCTTGGACCTGTTCGGTCTCCTGCGCCTGCGCGGCCTGGTCGGACTCGGGAGCCGACGCCCGGCCCGCGGTGGCGGGCCGGGCGTCGTCCGCGCTCGGGTTGGTCACCGGGCGCGCCTCCTTACGTTCAGCGAACTGGTGCTCATTTACGATATCCCGGCGGCCTTGCAGGCGGCCGCGTAGGCGCCGACGCAGAGCTGGGAGGCCTTAACGAACTGGTCGGCGACGACGGTCGAGCTCATGTTGGACGTGGTGACCCACTTCGGCGCGAGCAGCACCGACGGCACCGCGGTGCTGTTCTTCGAGTCGCTCGTCGAGCCGTTCACCAGGGTGCTCGACGGGGTCTTGCCGGCCCGCAGGAACATGGCCAGCGCCACGGCGGCCTGCGCCTCCAGGTAGATCGGCTTGTAGACGGTGCCGCACTGGTAGCCGGCCAGGATGTTCTGCAGCCCGATGGTGCTCGCGTCCTGGCCGGTGGTCGGGAAGGACTTGGGCTTGACGTGCAGCGTCTGCAGGTAGTGGATGATCGGGGCGGCGTTCGCGTCGTTCGGCGTGAGGACGGAGTTGATGTTCTTGTGCGCGGTGAACTGCTGCTGGAATTCGGTCACCGCCACGTTCGGCGTCCACGTCCCGGCCGGCGTGCCGACCAAGACGTAACTCTTGTCGGCGAAATGCGGGGCGAGCACCCCGTTGTAGCCCTGGGCGAACAGGGTGGCGTTGTTGTCGGTCGGGTCGCCCTTCATCACCAGCACGTTCGGCTTGGCGACGTTCCAGGCGGAGGCGCAGGCCACGAAGCCGTCGCCGATCATCTTGCCGACCAGGACGTTGTTGAAGCTGACGTAGTATGCCCGGCTGCCGCCGAGGGTCAGGCGGTCGTAGTCGATGACGGCGACGCCGTGTGCCTTGGCGTAGGACTCGATCTGCGCGCCGACCCCGGAGTCCAGCGGGTCCATGATGAGGACGCTGGCACCCTTGGTGATGGCCGTCTGGGCATCGGAAAGCTCGGTGGCGTCACTGCCCTGCGCGTTCTGCACGGAGAACTGCGAGGACGAAAGACCCGCCAGGCCCAGCGCCTGGGTCAGGTAAGGTGCGTCGAATTGGGTATACCGGGCCGAGGTAACGGTGTCCGGAAGGATGACCGCCACGTTGCCCTTGCCCTGGGAGGCAAGTGGCTTCAGCGTTGCCATCGCGGACATGGTGCGGTCGAACGAGCCCACCGAGATTGAGACTGTCGCCCCTGGTGAGCTGGAAGCAGAAGGACTGGTGCTGCCGCCGCTCGGGGACGAGGACGAGGAACTGCTGCAGGCGGCAGCGGCGAGGCACAAGGCCAGCGACACTGACGTTACAACAGCCCCCTTCCTGGCCATCTGAATCATTCTTGAACCACCTCGCGTCAGAAAAAAGGAGATGCCGCATCCAGGCATGCGTTAATGCGTCGCTGGCCTGGCGGAACTTCGCGGCATTAGCGTCTTAACCACGACCTTAGATCGCCGGAAATTAACGTGGCCTTAACATCGGTGCCGGTCCGTGAAGATACCGTGAACGGCGGTCGTATCGTGCTCGTCCTGATTCACGTTTGTCACCCGGGCGTTATTGACGCCCGTCATTCGGGGGCCAGGCGGTAGCCGGCCCGCGGCTGGGTGAGGATGAGCGGCGCGCTGTCCTCCGCCTCGAGCTTGGCCCGCAGCCGCCGCACGTAGACGCGCAGGTACTCGGTCTCGGTCTCGTACCCGTGGCCCCAGACCCGGCGGAGCAGGTGGGCGTGGGTCAGCAGCTTGCCCCGGTTGACCGCGAGCTCGCGCAGCAGAGCGAACTCGGTGGGGGTCAGGTGCACCGGCTGCCCGTTCCGCCGTACCTGCTGCAGGGCCAGGTCGATGACGATGTCGCCGACCACGATGACCGGCGGCGCCTGCTGCTCGGTGGGCGCGGCCGGGCGGGTGCGGCGCAGCGTCGCGGTGATCCGCGCCAGCAGCTCCTCGATGCTGAACGGCTTGGTCATGTAGTCGTCGGCCCCCATGTGCAGGGCCGTCACCTTGTCCCGTTCGCCGCCGCGGGCCGACACCACGATGATGGCGACCGGCGAGCGCTCACGGATCTGACGGCAGAGCTCGAACCCGTCGGCTTCGGGGAGCATCAGGTCGAGCAGCACGATGTCCGGGTCCTCGGTCTCGAGCAGCTGGAGCGCGCGCATGCCGTCCACGCTCACGACGGTGTCGAAACCCCGGACGGCGAGGTTGGACCGGATCAGGTCCACGATGTTGGGGTCGTCCTCCACCACCAGGGCGCAGGTCCTGCGGGCGTCCTCGGTCATCGCTGTCATTCCCTGACCTCCGTGCGGTCTGAGTGATCCGGGCCGCGGGTTCCTGGCGTCCGGACGGCCTCCAGGACCTCGGCCTCGACCGGCAGGTAGACGCTGAAGCAGGTACCCTTCGGCCGCGAGGTCAGCTCGAGCCTGCCGCCGTGCGCCTGCACGATGCCCTTCGCGATGGACAGGCCCAGCCCGGCGCCGGCGCTCTTCCTGCTGCCGCCGTTGCTTATGCTCGCGCTCGTGGTCGCGGTCGTCGTCGCGGTCGCGGTCGCGGTCGCGCGGGGACGGCGGGCCGGCTCGAACGGCGCGGCGGCCAGTTCCGGTGGCATGCCCAGGCCGTCGTCCAGCACCGTGATGACCACCTCGGCCGGCCCGGACTCGGCGGTCACCTGGACCCGGGTTCCCGGCGGGTTGTGGCCGAACGCGTTGTTCAGCAGGTTGACGAATACCTGCTCCATCCGGTCGTGGTCGGCCCATACCACGGGCAGGCCGGCGTCACAGGTCAGCGAGACCGAGGCCGCGTTGTCTGGCGGCAGGCAGCCGATCGCCGCCTCGAGCACCAGCCGGATGTCGCACCAGTCCCGCTGCAGCCGCATGATTCCGGACTCGATCGCGGAGAAGTCGAGCAGGTCATCGACCAGTCGGCCAAGGCGCGCGGACTCGGCCGCGATCCGGTCCAGGAAGCGCTGCTGGGAGTCGCCATCCCAGGTCACGTCCGGCTGCATCAGGCTGGACGCGTAGCCCCTGATGGCCGTCAGCGGGGTCCGCAGCTCGTGGCTGAGCCGGGACAGGAACCCGCGCTGCAGCTCCCGCGACCGGCGCAGGGCCGCCGCCTCCTGGTGCGCATGCGCCGCCTCCTCGCGTTCGAGGGCGAGCCGCAGCGAGTTCGCCGCGTCCTCCATCAGCGCCGTCTCTTCCTTGGTGGGCGGCACCCGCCGCCAGCTGGCGAGCAGCACGGTGGGGCCGCCGACCGCCATGAACGCCACCGCCCGGGCCCGGTGCCGGCGGCTGCTGCGCAGCTGCCGGGCCACGCCGTCCGGGGGCGCGCTTGACAGCGCGTCCGCGGCCATCTCCCGCAGCGAGAGCGCGGCGGAGCCCGGGTCGGTGCCGTTCGGCCCGGCGTAGGCCCGCCAGCGGGCCGGAACCGTAGCCTGGTCCGCGGGCTGGGTGATCAGCGCCACCTCCTCGGCCTGCAGGCCGTGGCGCAGCGACTGGAGCGCGATGACCAGGCCCTCGCTGACCAGCACCGGACCCGCCAGCGTCTCAAGCACTTCCCTGATCGTCTCGAGCACCCGGTTCCTGGTGGTCACCTGGTCCAGCAGCCGGTCCCGTTCGATCGCGCTGGCGGCATAGCCCGCGTAGACGGTGACGAGATCGAGTTCGTCT
>WNGQ01005398.1_pt1 | contig 12516 bp, 8 predicted proteins | sample 5407661 | NCBI WGS metagenome assembly WNGQ01 (sample SAMN13153382, study PRJNA577476) | soil metagenome | isolation source: 60 cm soil or saprolite under Garry oak tree replicate 2 | place: USA:California | collected 2016-06-15
TCGTAAAAGCCGTCCGTCCAGGACTCATACGTGCTCGCCCACGCGAGCGGCGAGACGACGAGGAGGAGGCCCACCAGGACGATGAGGAGTGCGAGGGTGCGACGCATGGTGCACCGGATCTCTCGCAAGGACCGTGCCGCGGTCGAAGCACCAGTATCGGCGGCCCTGCGCGACTGGTGGGTCATCGCCAGATGCTAAAACCGTAGGCTATGCCGACTCCCCCACGTGACCACAACCCTCGCCGTCCGCACTCTGCGAGAAGAACCTCGAGTCCCGTGGATTACACCTCGGCCAGCCTCAGCAACGCCAGCGAACGGCCGGCGATCTCGCAGGTGTCGCTCCCGCGCAGGGGCGGGCGGTTTGATTTCCCCGTCGCCTCGCGCGTGTCGAGCTGCGTCTCCCACGTGAGTCCCGGCTTGTGCGCGGGCAGCACGAAGCTCAGCGGCTCCCAGTACGCATTGATCAGCAGCAGGGTGTCGTCGGCCAGCGGCTGGCCATGAGCGTCGAGCTCGTCGAGGGCGTCGCCGGCCAGCCGGAGGCCGAAGGAGCGCGTCAGTGGATTGGTCCAGTCCTCTTCCGTCATCTCCTTGCCGTCCGGACGGAACCAGGTGAGGTCCTTCACTTCCGCGCCGCGAACGCGGCGGCCGTAGAAGAACTTGCCGCGGCGGAACACCGGATGATGCTTGCGAAGCCGGATGACCTCCTTTGTGAACTCGAGCATGTTTCGCGCGTCCGGTTGGAGGTTCCAATCCACCCAGGACAGATCGTTGTCCTGGCAGTACGCATTGTTGTTGCCTTGCTGCGTGCGGCTCAGCTCGTCGCCGTGGAGCAGCATGGGCACGCCGAGCGAGAACATCAGCGTGGCGAGGAAGGTGCGTTTGGCCCGCTCCCGCTGATCGAGGATCCCAGGGTCGTCGGTGGGCCCTTCGGCGCCGCGGCTCCACGAGAGATTGTGGTCGTTGCCGTCGCGATTGTCCTCGCCGTTGGCCTCGTTGTGCTTTTCGTTGTAGGAGACCAGATCGTTCAGCGTGAACCCGTCATGGGCGGTGACGAAGTTGACGGACGCCCACGGCCGGCGGCCGCCACGGCCGTACAGATCGCTGGAGCCGGTCAGCCGGTAGGCCAGGGAGCTTGCCTGGTTCTCGTCGCTCTTCCAGAACGACCGCACCGTGTCGCGATAGATCCCGTTCCACTCGGCCCACAGCACGGGGAACTTGCCGACCTGATAGCCGCCCTCGCCGAGGTCCCAGGGCTCGGCGATCAGCTTCACCTGAGAGATCAGTGGGTCCTGGTGGATGATGTCGAAGAAGGACCCGAGCCGGTCCACCTCGTGCAGCTCGCGCGCGAGCGTCGAGGCCAGATCGAAGCGAAAGCCGTCCACGTGCATCTCCTCGATCCAGTAGCGGAGGCTGTCCATGATGAGCTGCAGCGTGCGCGGGTGGATCATGTTCAGCGTGTTGCCCGTCCCGGTGAAGTCCATGTAATAGCGGGGATCGGCGGTCAGGCGGTAGTAGGAGGCGTTGTCGATGCCGCGGAACGACAGGGTGGGGCCGAAGTGGTTGCCCTCGGCCGTGTGGTTGTAGACGACGTCGAGGATCACCTCGATGCCGGCCTCGTGGAGCGCCCGGACCATCGTCTTGAACTCGGCGACCTGACGACCGGGGCGTCCGGCAGCCGCATAGCGACCTTCCGGCGCGAAGAACCCGATGGAGTTGTAGCCCCAGTAGTTATGGAGCCCGCGGTCGCGCAGATGCTGGTCCTGGACGAAGGCGTGGACGGGCATCAGCTCGATGGCGGTGATGCCGAGGCCCTTCAGATACTCGATGATGGGCGCCGAGGCGAGACCGGCATAGGTGCCGCGCAGGTTCTCCGGCATATCGGGATGGCGCATGGTCAGGCCCTTCACGTGCGCCTCGTAGATGATGGTCTCGCGCCACGGGATCCTCAGCGCTCGATCGGCGCCCCACGTGAACGCGGTGTCGATGACGACCGACTTCGGCATGAAGGGTGCGCTGTCGAGGTCGTCGCAGGCGAGGTCGGCTAGGGGATCGCCAACCTTGTACCCGAACAGCTCGTCGCTCCAGGTGATCTCGCCTTCGATCGCTCGCGCGTACGGATCGAGGAGCAGCTTGGCCGGGTTGAACCGGTGGCCCTGATGGGGCTCCCACGGCCCCTTGACTCGATAGCCATACCGGATTCCGGGGCGCGCCTCTGGCAGGTAGATGTGCCAGACGTGCTCGGTCTGCTCGCGGATCGGAATGCTCGTCTCGCGACATTGCTCGTCGATGAGACACAGATCGACGCCGGATGCGTTTTCCGAGAACAGCGCGAAGTTCACGCCGGCGCCATCCCAGGTGGCGCCGAGCGGATACGAGTGGCCGGGTCGCAAGCGGGGCGGCGTCATGACGATGACTCCTTCTTGACGGCGCGGGCGGGACGACGGGCCGCGAGCCGTCGGGCAATGGACAGCGCCAGCGGTCGGCGCTCGAGGTCTTCGAGTGGTACGGGCAGGGCGAGCGACCAGTTCGGCCACTCGTTCACTGTCCCGGGCATGTTGGGGCGCTCGCTCACGGCGAGCGCATCGTCGAGGGTCGCGGTCACCACGACGGATCTCGCATCGGCCAACAGGTCGTGGGCGCGCTCGATGACGCGCTCGGCCGGCGCGTCGGCGCGGACACGCGTCATCCGTCGCAGCCGATGGCGTATATCGCCCAGCGCCTCCTCGTTCGGGTTGAGCCCGAGCTTGCGCTGGGCGTCGAGGTCGCTGCCGTTCCACAGGCCGGCGATCGTCGGGAGGTCGTGCGTGGTGATCGCGCCCAGCGACATCCGCGGGAACGCCTTCGGCAATCCGGCTTCGAACCAGAGACAGCGGTACGAGAGGACGCCTCGTTGCGCCAGCGTCTCCCGCACGCCGTCTTCGACGGTGCCCAGGTCCTCGCCGACGACGAAGGCGCCGGCCCGCGTGCATTCGAGCGCCACGATGCCGAGCAGGTCGTCGGCGGGATAGCGGACGTACCCACCGGCGGCCGGGGCGAGTCCGCTCGGGATCCAGAAGAGTCGGAACAGTCCCATGACGTGGTCGATGCGGAGCCCTCGGGCGTGGCGGAGCGCAGCTCGGATCGTCTCGATGAACGGTCGATACCCGGCCGCACGCAGGCGATGTGGGGCGAACGGGGGCAGGAGCCAGTTCTGCCCTGCGGCCACGTAACGATCCGGAGGCGCGCCAACCGTCGCGCCCAGCGCGAGCGTGTCCTGCCAGGCCCAGGCGTCCGCTCCTTCGGGATCGACGCCGATCGGCAGGTCCTGCATCAGCGGGCACGCCGCGGCGGCGTCGGCAAGCTGTCGGTCGAGCTGCCACTGGAGCCACGCGTGAAAGTCCACGCGCTGGCGCTGAGAGCGTCGGAACTCGGCGACGGCCGGTGAGTCCGGGCGGCGGTACTCGGCGGGCCACCGCGTGAAGCCACCACCGTGATGCTCGGCCAGCACGCAGAACGTCGCGTACTCCTCGAGAGGGCGGCCCTCGCGCCGGCGGTACTCGTCGAGCTCCGCATCGCCGGCGAAGCGGGACCACAGGAGATCGAGCGCCCGAGATTTGAGTCGAAACACCGCGTCACGGTCGATGCGTCGGCCAACGTTCAGATTCTGGCCGGCCCGCGCGAGCGGCTCGAGGTCGAGCCCTGCCTCGCGTGCGCCCGGCATGTCCGCGATGTTCAGGTACAGAGGGTTGCGGAAGCGCCGGCTCGACGGGAAGTAGGGGCTCGGCTGCTGTGGCACGCCCGGAATCGGCGCCGAGAGCGGGTTCACCAGAAGGATGCGAGCACCCAGTCTGAACGACCACGCGCCGAGCCGGCGAAGATCTCCCAGGTCACCGATGCCCCAGCTCACCGCCGATCGCGTCGCGTAGAGCTGGGCGGCCCAGCCCCAGGTGCGCCCCGGTGGCTGCGGGCACGCCGCCGGCGTGACGATCACGCTGGTCTCACCCGTGCGAGTCCGGAGTGTGTGGTAGCCAGGCGGGACGCCGGCGGGCAGCGTGCCGCGGACCGGTTTTACACGCCCGTCCTCGAGCTGCAACTCACCCTCGAGCCCCAGCCTGGCGCGCGAGCCCGCGCGGAGCACCCGGACGGGAGCCGCGGGTGGCCCGGATTCGGAAGCATCGGCGCCCATCGCCTCGAGCAGCGCTCGACGAGTCTCCGCCGATGTTTCGCGCCAATCGCCGAGGGCGCTCACATAGCCAGGCGCGATCCCCCAGGGGTCCGCAGACTTCGACACGGCGCGGCGACCGACAGGCAGGGGTGTCACTGACTGAATACGTCGAGCAACCACGGTGCCAAGCGTATGATAACGAGCGAACTTCGCAAGGAATGACGATGGCAGACGCTGAGTGGATCCTGCTGAACCCTGGGCCGGCCAACACGACGCCGACGGTGCGCCGAGCGCTGGTCATGCCTGATCTCTGTCATCGCGAGCCCGAATTCTTCCAGATCATGAGGTCGTGCCGCGAGCGGCTGGTCCGGCTGGCCGGAGGCTCGTCGGACTGGACGGCCGTGCTCTTCACGGGCTCGGGCACGGCCGCCGTGGAGGCGGCGCTCGCCTCGGTGGTGCCGACCGACGGTGGGGTCCTCGTCCTCAACAACGGGGTGTACGGCGATCGGATGATCAGGATCTGCCGTGCGCACAACATTCGTCATCACGCGATTTCCTATGACAACGTCACGCCGGTCGCTCCGGCCGAGATGGCGCGAGTCCTCCGGGAGCACCGGAGGCTGACCCACGTGGCGGTGGTCCACCACGAGACGACGACGGGAGTGCTGAACCCGGTCGCCGAGGTCGCGGACGTCGCCGCGGCGGAAGGCCGGCGGGTCGTGGTCGACGCGATGAGCTCGCTCTACGGCGAGCCTCTGGACGTCACCCGGGAAGGCATCGATTTCGTGATGGCGAGCGCGAACAAGTGCCTGCAGGGAATCCCGGGCGTGTCGTTCGTGATCGCCCGGCGGAGCGCCGTCGAGGCCCTGAGAGGTCGGGCCCCGCGCAGCGTCTACCTCGACCTCTACAACCACTACGTCCAGCAGGAGGCCGACAACACGCCGTTCACCCCGGCCGTGCAAGCGCTGCACGCGATGGAGCAGGCCTTGCGCGAGCTCGAGACGGAGGGCGTGGCCAACCGCGTGGCTCGATACGCGGAGGCGTGCCGGGTGCTGCGCGACGGCATGGCGGAGCTTGGCTTCGAGATCCTGGTGCCCGCGGGTGCGCGCTCCAACATCCTGACCACGTTCCGCTTAACGGCCGGCGTGACCTACGACGCCCTGCACGACGCCATGAAGCGCCGCGGTTACATCATCTACGCCGGCCAGGGCGACATCCGCACGTACGCGTTTCGCGTGTCGAACATGGGGACGCTGACGCCGCTGGACATGAAGGCGGTCGTGGATGCCTTCGCGGCGAGTCTCGACGAGATCGGGGTGGCCGTCGCTCCGCGACGGGGCTGATGGGAAGGGCCAACAGCCACAAGAAGAAGATCGCCTGCATCGAGTCGCTGTGGGACGGCAACATCGAGCACCGTCTCAGCGTGGTGCCGATGCTGGAGCTGACCGAGCGGGTCAAGGACGTGGGCTGGGCCTACCTCACTTGCAACACCGAGGAAGAGCTCCGGTACAACCTCGGCAAGCTGCGGAACCGCCGCGGCTACGGCATCCTGTACCTGTCCTGCCACGGCCGGCCCGGCGAGCTGGTCTTCGACAAGGACACGGTCGAGATCGAGAAGCTCGGACAGTTCATGGGTGACGGCTTCGCGACCTGGGTCGTTCACTTCGGATCGTGCGCCACGCTCAACATCGAGCAGGTGCGGATCTCGCGCTTCATCGCCGCCACCCGGGTGTCGATGGTCGTGGGCTACCGCAAGGACGTGGACTGGATCGACTCGGCCGCCATCGACCTGCTGCTCTTCGACCGGCTGCAGGAGTACAAGAGCATGCACCGGTTCTGGGAGCACTTCCGAGGTCGCTACCGGGACCTCATCTCGCTCACCGGGCTGCGCGCCTTCCTGCGTTGATATGGAAAAACCGGCGTCAAGACGGCAGTTCAGCCGAGCGCCACGTGTGTAATGGCCGGTCCTTCCATGTCAGGCCGGTCCTTCGGTCCCTTTAATTGGCCGGAGGTATCGGCGATCCGGGCTGGGGAGCCAGAGGCGCCGCGTTAACCCAGTAGTTCTTCTCTGTGGTAAATCCCGTTTGCGCTGCGCCCGCCGGCAGCGGCTCCCAGCCGCGTTCCCTGGTTCCTCGGACAGCTTTTTTCAGTACGCCTGTTTCGGACGTCAAGTAAGCGCGAATTTCAGTCTTGGTCCACCAGGTGAAAATGACCTGGTGTCGTCCGTCTGTCTCGAGGAGGGTCACCGCCATCAGCCGGCCACTGTCATCACCAGCATTAGTCTCCCGCTGATATACGCTGATGCCGTCGCCAACTCCGGGGTTCATGCCGAGCGCGGAGGCCATCGCACCGTGGAGGTACGAAGCGCTCCCTTTGTGGAAGGCGGCGCGTACAGCCGCGGCCAGCGGCTGGGCCGAACCGTTTTGCGCACGCGAGACCTCCGCGCTTACGAAAACAGGAGACAGAATCGAACCGAGCATCAGTAAACCGAAGACGCCAGTGAGTGACTTCATGCTCGCCCCCTTTGCGGCCGAGATGTTTCACCGGATGCCGCGGCCCGGGCTCCCGGCGCTCGGGAACCGAGAACCGGCGGACTGCGACATCCGGCGAATCAAGACCGAACCGGGACTGCGGCAAGTCCTGTGCCTCGTCTCAACTGCCCAGAATCATTAGGCGCGAAGACAGCACCTCTTCGCATTCGTAATCTGGGCCGACACCCTCCTGACCCGAATCAATCAGCCGGCAGTCGCTGCTCGAGCGGGAACCGTGGGCTCCCGGGGCGCTATTGCGGGGAGACCGCCCGCGGGCACCAGCCTCTGGAACGGCGACCGGTAATTTCGAGATGGGGGCATCAACGTTCTCGGCACAAACGCGGAAGGTTGTGGCGTCAGGCCCTGCGGTGGCGCCTCGACGGAGGCAACTGCTGCCTCACGTACATCCGCTGCCACGGCGACGGCCGCCCGAGGTCGCAAGGGGTCACGGAGACGAATATCCACACGATTGCCGTATCGCTCTATGACGACTCGGTCGGCGTCAATGGCCCGTACGATGCCACCCGCGACTGGATCCCCGATCTGATAGCCGGCCACGCGCTTCGTTGCCGGATCTTGGAGGTACGCGACGGGATTGTTGGCGGTGCCGAGGACCACACCGTGGAGGCTGGGGTTCGGCAGCGTGACGGCGGCATCTGCTTGCGTCACCGGCAATTCCGTCCGACTCGGGCTGAAGAGATTCCGATGCGCAATGATCGGTGCGGAGATGACCGTGGGCGACAGACTCGCCTCCACCGGTGCGGAGGCCGGCGGTTGGCCAGCCCGGGATGGTACATGCTCCGGGAACGGCCGCTGCACCTCCCAAACTATGTAAGCGGTGAGGAATACCGACAGCGCGGCCAGCATCGAGTTCACGACGAGTAAGCGCCCCGGTATCCAACGGATACGGCGTCGGCTCAGCATAGATCGCCCCTTAATTTTTCGGCTCCGAACACGCTTTCAAGCGCGTCGGGCCTGAGTCCCACGTGCTTCGCGCGGCGAATGGGTGCAAGACGTCTGCCGCACCCGGAAGTCGGCTTGATATCAGGCGCTCCATCGCGGTTGCGCTGCCCGGTGCCGCTCGAGTGTCGACGTTCCGTCAGGCTTTCCGACTGCCGAGATCCGAGGGCGAGCCGGGGGATTGAAAAGCTCTGCAACCACTCCGACGCCAGATCTACGGCCCCTAACGAGAAGGTGTCGGTCGAAGAGACAGTCCAGAATCCCGCGAAAAAGTATCGGCAGACTTTTCACTAACTTTCGACATAGGCACACAAGTTGCGAGAGCCGTCGTCCGCAGTACCAAACTCATTTTTTAGGGGGCGTTATGAAGAGGGTTTTCTCGGGTCACCGGCTCCGGAAGTTATCTCGCGCTTGGGCGCCTTTGGCGCTCGCGCTTGTGGTTCTCGCTACGTTGCTTCCCGTCGCGACGGCGTGGTCGCAGACGTCGGGCGGAACAGGCTTCGAGATCATTGGCAGGATCCAGGGTTTGACGCTGAACAATCCCGTTGACGTGCTCTCCGGCGGCACGGTCGTCGTGAACAACATCACCGTCGTCATCCCGCGCAATACGATCATCACCATGCCGGGGACGTTCCTCAGCCTGGGCGAACTCTTCAATGGCGCGACGCAGTCCGGCCTCGCTACGAGCGACTCGCTGCCGCCGCAGACCCCCTACGAGATCACCGTCATCGGGAACATCGTGAACGGAACGTACATCGCCGGCCTGGTGCAAATTGCCCAGTCCTTCGGGCAGGCCCTGGCGGGCACGATTACCGCGATCGACTATGCGACCGGAGACCTGTGGGTGTCCGGGACCACAGGCAGGCCGATGCGCTGGAGAATCCAGCTCAATGACCCCGTCGGACGTTTCGGGCGCATGATCTCGGCTGACGCCCGTTTCACCGCCGACACGGATAATCCGACGATTCACGCGCAGACCGGCTACCCGATGTGCGTGCCACGGACGAACCCCGCGACACAGGATGACCCGGAGTGCCCGAAGGCCAATCGGCCGCTCGATCCTGTCACGGGTGCCCCGCTCAAGAAGTTCACGATGGCGGCTCCTGGAACCCCGGGCGCGCTGACCAACCCGATGAAGCAAGCGCCCTTGATGGTTGGTGACTTCATTACCTACTCCGGCATTCAGGGGACCGATGCGCGGGGTCCCTATCTTTCCGTCAGCCACATCAACGCGTGGGTCGGGATCTCGACCGCGCCCGGGACGCTGCCGGCCTATGTCACCCAAGAGGTTTCGCAGATCGGCGTTGGGTCCGGCCCGGTGTTTCCCGGTATCGCGGCCGACTTCAAGCTCGGGATCCTGATCGAGGGAGTCACCACGGATCCCACTCGGCCGGTCGATGTGTATGCGGTCGACGTCGACGCCTGCTCGGGTCGTGAAACGCTGCGGCTCCTGGGTACCGGGTTCCCGGCTCCTATCCCCCAGCGTTACAAGTTCGAACCGGTCGTGGGCAACTTCTTGCCCGTGATGCGAGAGATCCTCGTCAAGATGCGCCAAGGAACGATGCCCGCCGCGAATGGCCTGATCGCGGGGCAGTACCGCGCGCCCCTTGGCACCTATCTCCTCCCTGGCACGCTTTCGCCCGGCTTGCCTCTGATTCCGAACAACTTTGGCGATTTCCCGTTCCTCGCCAAAGGCTCCGGCCCCTTCCATGGTGCCGGACCCGTGGTCGGCCAGCTTTCTCCCTGGCCTGGCGCGCCGGCGCCTGCGCCGAGCAGCTGCCAGTAAGTCGTTCCCAGGAGCCGCGGGAGGCCAGGACATCGCGTCCTGGCCTCTCGCCCGGCTTCCGACAGCTGGGCGGGGGTGCCTCGTCGGACGACGTTGGCAGACCGGCGTGACGGTCCGGCTATTCGTGTGCCCAATGCTGATGAGGTTCGCTCAATGCGAGACCAAGCGCCGTCGACATATCCGGCTCTCTGGAGTGCTCGGCCCGCCACCTCCATGGCCCTTACGCCAACTGCATCGGCACCCTACCGTGATCAAAGCGATGACGGACTCGAACGAGCTTGTCCATTGGCGCGGCCGTCACGCCGATTATCCGGTCAAGCAGGTAGAGCTTGAAATGGGAACACAAACTTCCCTATGCCGCGTTGGCGGCCCTCCTCGTGAAGCGGCGTAAGGCCGACCTCGCCCCCGTACAACTCGCTGCCGGACTCTCCTGGCGGGGGATCGGGCTCATCGTTCGACCTGAGCCTCGTGAGCGACGCGCAGGGCTGGCGAGCGACATCCTCCATCGGAGTGACGTGCTGTACCCGTGGGTCGGTCAAGGTGATCCCGTGGTGGTCGACGCCTGGTGGGTGCAGGAGGCGGCGTGGTGAGCGTTGCACAGGCCCGACGACTAGGGGCAGGGCAGGCCATGGGTGACGTGGAGCCGGCTGAAATGACGTCTGGCTGCGTCTCCGGTCGTCACTGCAGGGCCGCCGATCATATGATCGGCGGCCCCGCCGCGACTTCTTGCTAACGCCGCTCTCGGGTTAGCGGCAGGACGTATCGCCGCCGGTGGCGGGGAGGTCCGGCCCGCCGTTGGGAACCGTGAGCGAGGGGTGGTCGAATGGCGCCTCGTCCTTGGCGGTCCGGCAGTCAGTCAGCCCGTTCGCCAGGAACTCGACGAGCGCGGCTTTGTCCCCGGCAGAGAGGCCCAGCGGCCGGATGCGACGCGCCTTCTCCGTGTTGGGGAAGTCGCCGCCGCGGTTGTAAAAGTCAACGACGTCGGCCAGCGTCGCCTTACCGCCGGTGTGGAAGTACGGCGCCGTCAGTCCGACGTTCCGCAGCGCGGGCGTCTTGAAGGCGCCATGGTCCATGATCGAACCGCTCACCGAGAACGGCGCCACGTTGGCGCCGCCCGTCCCGGCTCGACCGAGGTCCTCGATCGTCGGACGGACGCCGAGGTTGTGGAAGCCCTGGTCTCCGCCGTCCTCGTTGATCAGACCGAAGATGTTGGCAAACGTCACTGATGCGTCCGTCAACTCCGGTCCGGCATGGCACTTGGTGCACCCGCCCTTGCCACGGAAAACGCTGAGTCCCTTCTTCTGCGAGTCCGTCATGGCCTTCGAGTTACCGGCCAGCAACCGATCCAGAGGCGTCTGGTCGGGAATGAGGGTCGATTCGTAGGCCTGAACGGCCTGACCGAACACGCGAGAGAACTGGCCCTTCACGGCCAGCGAGGGGCCGAACGCGGCGGCGATCAGCTCGCCATACCCGCAGGCGTGCCCGTCAGTGCCGCATTTCAGGCCCTTTGCCGGCCAAGCCGACATCGCACCCAGGGCGCTGTCTTGCGGATGCACGAGCTGGTGCTGGAGCACTTTGCGCGCCGTCAGCTTGTCGTAGAGATTGCCGAACGTCCGGCCGTTGCAGGACACCTCGGGAAATTTGTTGGCGGGACCGACGGCCTGTGAGGCCAACGCACTGTTTCCGATTCCGACCGCGGAAAATGCCGCGCTCGTCTTCTGAGCCGCCGTGTTGTTGGCCGTCTGGCCGAACGGACCGGCGCCGTTGAAGTTGTCATTTCCCCGCCCGTCCCAGAACATCTGGCGGAAGAACGCGACGCCATTGACGGTGGTCGGCGCATTGCGGGTGGTCACCTGCGGCGCGACCCCGAAGAGATTGAGTGCACCGGTTGTGCAGATGTCGGCCGCGTTGTCCGAGTTCGGATCGATACTCTTGAAGGTGCCCTGGGCCACGGTCAGTCCCATCGAGCCGTGGACGTCGTCGGCAGTCCCAAAGAGTTTATCGAGGCTCGGGTTGACCGCGGGGCGGTTGTCCGCGCCGCCGTGAAAGTGACACGTGGCGCACGCGGTCTGGCCGTCGCCGCCGAGCTGAGTGTCCCAGAACAGCGCCTTGCCGAGACGGACGGCTGCCGCTTGGTCCACGATGTCGCCACCGACCGGAGTCGGGACGGCAACGCTCGAGAGCGGCCCCAGCTCGACGTCGTTACCCTCGCCCGTGGCGACACGGGCGCCCGTGGACAAGAGGCCAGCCGCGGTGATCGCCGTGATCAGAGCGAAGCTTGCCATGCGAAGCCTGCGAAAACGAGACAATGTGGTTCCAGTCTGCATCGAGCTATCTCCATACCTATAGGTGTTAATCATTCACAGCAACCCCGAGCACGTCAGCTCTCAGATGCCGTCGACGGCGCGCGTCTGCGCGGGACTGGTCACGCCAAGCGAGACGCGGAGCCCGGAGGCACGAACTCGTCCGGGTCCGTCCCTGGAAATCGCGCGGCACCACCAACTCTTTGAGGTGATCGATCGCCGCTCACGTGATCGATCACCCGCCGATCGCCCCACGTTTGCCGGGGCCTGACCGTTGATAGAGGTATTGGCAGTTTTTGGGCCAGGTTTGTAAATACGAAGGAATACTGCACCGGATGGTGAGGCTTGGAAATAAAGGCAGGCCTATCAACACTCCCGAAAGGAATACGTTCACGCGGAAGATCTTGATTTTGAAGGCCGCGAGGCCTGTGAGCAAGACCCGACGCCGATTCATATGTCAAGGGAGGTAGCTCGAGCGGCGTCTGAGGTGCGGTGGCTGACCGGCCGGTGCCCCCGTCTTCCCGCCGACTCTAAAGTCGACGTCAACCCACCACAATGCGCGCAATGGTCCGCCCGCGGACTTCAGGCAGGCGGTGGTCGGCCCGAGAGTGGTAATGGTTGATTCGGAACATTCATCGCGATTTGCCATTGGCGGCACCGACGGGGGCCGTGTGGATGAGGAGCGCCGCCGGGGGAGGGAGCGAGCGCCGCGCCGCGGAGGAATCCCGCGGCGCGGCGCTTATCTGAAGCTTACTTCATGGCGTTACGGTCACGACAAAGGCCGGCGAGGTGC
>WNGQ01016700.1_pt1 | contig 12515 bp, 13 predicted proteins | sample 5407661 | NCBI WGS metagenome assembly WNGQ01 (sample SAMN13153382, study PRJNA577476) | soil metagenome | isolation source: 60 cm soil or saprolite under Garry oak tree replicate 2 | place: USA:California | collected 2016-06-15
AACGAATCGTAGGACTCCCTCTAGAGCTGCAGGTCTCAGAAAAATCATCCCCGCGGAATCACTCTCGCGGACGAACCCTTGAAGATCCATTGAGATGATGTTGGCACACCGCTTACAATCTCTCACTAATGAGATAGGAACCTCTCCAAAAACAGGACCAATGTGGACTCCATCCCAATACCCATTGAGATCGCCAGGGCTCAATACTGCCCCCCGCTGCAACAGGCGCATCGTCCGAAGTCCTCCTTCGTAGTTAAGCTCAAAATGACATGTCTTACCAGGCTCCCATCTTACATTTCGAACAGCGAGAGAATTGCCCTTCAACCAAGCCAGATTCCTCTGCGGGTAGTCCATTCCAATTCGAGAGATAACGTCCACATGAGCTCCAAGCGAGGCAGAGGTGATCGAAACATACCAAGCTGCCCCTCCAGGCCCCCTCTTCTTCCTCCCATTCAACGCGATATCGTCGATAGTCAGGCTGCCCAGAACAGCGAGGGAGGGGTGATGAGCGCTCACTTTAATCACAGATGGAGCAAGGTGGAATCTCTGGCAGATAGAATTCGAATCCAAAGAGCCAGGATCTTTCTGCGGAATCGAAGCCTGTCAGTGAAGTCTTCAGACCAGCAGCACCCAGTAACCTATTAGTAGTGAGGTTTGGCCTATTTCAATCAGGACGCGTGATTAGTACGCCGAAGAAACGAAGATCCCGGGGACGCAGCAAGGGTGGCAAGGGCCGAAGCGAGCTGGTCCAGTGTTCCAACTGCGGAATGTTGACGCCGAGGGACAAAGTCAAGAGGGTCACACAATGGGTGTCTCTAGTAGAACCCAGCCTGGCTAAGGAATTGAGAGCTAGAGGGGCGTACATCGCACGACAGAGAGTAATGAAGAACCTCTGCGTGTCCTGTTCTGTTCACTTCGGAGTCTCCAAAGTCCGTTCCGCTGACGAACGACGACGAGTCTGACCAACACTCAAGGTCTTGACGGAAAGAGACTTTGACGCAGCGAAGAGTCTCTCGATAGTCGTGGCGCTTGCAAGTATCGCGATCAAGATCATTCCCCAACTCAAGAGCCCATAAAACGGATTCAGAATAGTGGATACTAGCAGAATTAGCAGTCGTTCGGGCCGCTCAGCTATCCCTACGCCCTTCATCTTGACTCCCTCCACTTCCACTCTCGCCCTAACGTAACTTACCATCAAGGAGGCGCCTAGGGCCCAAAGACAGATCCGAAGGTCTACAAGACCTGATAATGCAATGAAGGAGTAGAGGAGCATCTCACCCACGCGGTCAAGAACACTATCAAGAACACCCCCGGTCCTAGAAACCACTTGGAAACGCCTCGCCATAGCACCGTCAATAGCGTCAAAGTAACTCGCGACCATCAGGAGAATCCAAGCTGCCAACCAGTCTGACGCAAGTGATAGCTTCGCGTAATAGAAGAATGCACTTCCTACAGTTAGAATGAAGCCAATAATAGTTGTGATGTTCGGCGTAAACCTAGCCCTGTAGAAGATCGTCGCCGATGACTCGAAGAAACCTTCGACGAGATATTGTAGCTGAGATAACATGCTATCAAATGGCGTTAACTTTCGAGATGCATTAGAGGGTTATTATTGCGATTCAAAAGCTCTTGTAGAGGTCCGAACGCTCAAAACGAGGGCTGTTAGTTGGGAAAGGTCGGAAAGGGCGTAAAGTGTAGCGTGACCGGATGCGGCGAGGACGCAGTCCGCTCCGTCTCTCCGGTCGACGTGTCACATGCAGGGCTCAAAATCTCCACCAGCGGTAGAGGGTATCTGTGCAAGAACCATTACAAAGAGATGAAGAAGAAACTTCGAAAGGACAAAGAGATTGAACGGTGGAGAATGCGGCCTTGAGACTTCTACTCATTCACGCAGACCGATTCGAATATGAGACAAAGGAGAAGGCGGTCAAGAACCCCGAGCCTATTCAGGAAGAAACAAATAGAGGAGAACTGAAAGACGGACTAGTAGCATTCTGCACGATCGAGAAACCAGACGAATCCCAACCAACCAGCGTCGCCGAAAACGCGGCAAACGCAATCGAGGAGGTACTAGGCTGGATAAAGACCAAACGCGTAATGGTATACCCGTACGCACACCTTTCAACCAACCTTGCTTCTGGGGACGCAGCTCTCAGGGTCCTAAAGACTCTCGAACAAGACCTAGCAAAGCGCGGATATGAAGTCAGCAGAAGCCCATTCGGATGGTACAAAGCTTTCACAATTACGGCCAAGGGGCATCCACTCTCCGAACTCTCCCGTACGATAACGTCAGAGACGAAGGCAAAACAGATCGTTACATCACTCAAGTCAGAGTACATGATCATGGACCAGAATGGAGACCTGCACACCCCCGAGGCATTTCACTACAAGCCAGAGGATCAAGAGTTCAAGTCACTTGTAGAGAAGGAAGCCCTGAAGAAAGGTCTCACTGGCGGTGAGCCCCACTTTCTTGACTATGCGAAACGGTTCCAATTCGAATGGGAGTCATATGCAGACGTAGGACAGATGAGGTTCGGACCCGAAGCAACGCTGATGATGGACTTGGCAGCTGACTATGCCAACCAGGTCACTCGAAGAATTGGGATCCCGATACTAAACGTCAAAGGGACTAACATGTTTGACGTTGCAGTGAAACCTATCAGAGAACACCTTCAGCTCTTCGGATCCAGAGCATATGAAGTAACAGTGGATGATAGAACATTCGTACTTCGATACGCTGCCTGCTTCCAACAGTTTTCCATGGTCAAGGATTGGACACTAAGCTACAGGGTCCTCCCATTTGGCACATTAGAAGTCGCGGACAGCTACCGGATGGAACAAAGTGGGGAACTGCTCCTTTCGTTTAGACTGCGCAAGTTCCTCATGCCTGACCTGCACGTTTACCTGAAGAGCCTCGCCGAGGCAATAGACATCGGCCGGAAGACCCACGCGGTCATATACGAAGAAGTGCGAAAGTTCCATCGCGAGTACGCATCTATATACAATACTACTCGGTCCTTCCTCGAAGCACACAAGCAAGTGTTTCTCGATCTCATTAAAGTCGAGAGGAAGCCGATTCTCATCAACTTCGTCCCGGAAAACATCTACTACTGGTTGCTAAACGTAGAGTACAACATCATCGACGACTTGGATAGACCACGTGAAATAGCCACTTTCCAAATCGACGTTGGCAACGCGGAGAGATTTGCAATCAGTTACGCCAATGAGAAGGGAGAGAAGGTATTCCCCGTAATCATCCACACAGCTGTGCTCGGAGGTCTCGAACGGTACCTATTCGCGCTCCTCGACTCCGCAGTACGGCTAGAACGAGAAGGCAAGAAACCCATGCTTCCCGTTTGGATATCTCCTGTGCAAGCTAGGGTAATCCCAGTAGCCAAGCAATACCAGAAACCAGCCCTAGACTTTCTGACCAAACTAGAGAAAGCAGGAGTACGAGCGGATCTCGATGATAGGGACGACACTATACAGAGCAGAGTTCGTGAGTCAGAACTGAGCTGGGTCCCATACACGATCATCTTTGGCGAAAAGGAAATGTCCTCAGGTGAGTTGAGTGTTCGTTCAAGAGCCGACGGAAGGGAACTAAGAATGGGGATTGAACCATTCATTGAGCGAATTAGGAACGAAGTGTCCGGCTACCCAACGCGTCCCCTGTCCTTCCCCGTTCTATTGAGTCAGCGTCCAGGCTACAAGAACATCTAGAGATGGTCGAGACGAGACATTTGATTTATATACGAAGTCTTGATAGCCGCAGCCTCTAAGGAATCTGAACTATATTGACTAAGGATCAATCGTACGGCGGACTGATACTGGTTGTCTCAATAATAGTGATCGTTGGTTACCTCTTCGGATTGACACGGCCTGAGTGGCAGCCATGGCTGATCGGTGTTCCGGTTGTCATAGCCGTTCTGGGTATTCTCGGAATCACTGCATGGATCGGGTATACCATGTATTCTACTCCCCCACCCGCACCCCTTGAAAGCGAGCTTACCAACCCCACGGGCGTTGCAAGTAGCAGCCCTGTTTCGAAGCCTGAAGAGAAGAAGTAACCTCACCACGCCCCCCGTAACTGACAACTCATCTCCCAGGTTACGTCATGTCTAAGCACGCAGTAGAAGCCTCACACCCCATTCGTGGTGCTATCAGATGAGCGAAGTGGGTATCGAGAAAGTCCTAACTGAAGTCAACAGTCTACGCCAAAGACTCGCCATGCTCAAGGAGGAGCTAGGAAGAGCAAATCGAGCCATGTCCGAACGAATGGCTCAATTGGGCGAGAATCTTACTCAGAGAGTTCGCGAACTCCGAGATCAGGTAACGAATACTCCCCAGAACCTCTTGACTCTCGAGAGCCAATTTAACACAGGCGAGATCGCAGAGGGAGAATACAAGTCGCAGAGAGAGGAATACCGAACTCAGCTAACCAAGAACCTCAGGAGCATCGATGAGATCAGAAGCCTCTTTATGGTTCTAAGCCAGCTCGAGGCGCGCCCAACGGGAAACGTTGGACCTAGTCCAATTGGTTCGGTTAGACCTGCGGCAGCTGCCGCGGGCTAGCAACTTACAATCTTTCCCCGATACAGGCATGCCTGATTATTTTATAGCCATTCCGGACAAAATCTGAGGGCTTTCTTGGAAAGGCTCTTCTCCCCGGCCTCTGAACTGTCCAGTCGACCTGAAGTCTTCTCGGCAATTGCGAGAGGCTAGCGCCTTAACAACTGCATAGTCGTCAGTGATCCAGACAGGCCGGAAATTTCGCATCTGCTCCATTTTCTACGAGTGTTTCCTAGAGCCCTCTGTTGAAAAATAATAGAAATCTTACACGCTCCTAGAAGGTGTGTAATTCAAGAATGACCCCGCAAAAAAAGTAGGCACGAGGCTCAAAGACTAATGCGCGTCAACCTCTCTCAACACGAATGCGCTAGAATCTTGTGTCGGAGCAATCCGAATTCTCGTCTGATTGACTCTTTTTAGTAAGAAGAGTTTATACCGAATTCTATCTGGAAGGTAGAAACCCCATGAATCCGATGAAAAAAGCGTACCACGTTGATGCCCTTAGCACAACTGCTATGCTCCCCATAAAATTATCCAACTTTACTAGGAAAAGTAGTCATAACCGAGAGGAATATTAGCAATGAATACAAGAACAATAACGCTACTCAGGGACCAAGACAGATCCCAAAACCCATTCACTCGAGGAACGTTGGACAAGTACAGGCTAGTGATTGCGTGCGTTCGCGGAAACGTTAGCGTTCGCGAAACCATGAGACGACTATTGACAGAAGCTATCGAACCTGCTGCCTCCGCACCTATCCTAATCCTCGGTCCAACGGCCCCCGAGGACCTTCAAACTGGTCAGAATAATCCAGTAGGATGGGTAACGTTCGTGAATGGAACGTCCCACCCCTCACCAGATGTGGAGATTATTCCACCCGATAACCTCCTCGAATTGAACCTGTTCATCGAGAAGGTTGCACAAGCAGACGGACAACTCATTCTGGGCGACTTCCTTGATAATATCATCATGACATCTGGCTCACCAGAAAGCTTCTACTCGTTCTTTTGCCAATTGGTATCACGAATTCGCCTCAAGAAACGAACCGCGGTTCTCGTGATCAAAGAAGACATACACGAGAGATCGACAGTCGAGATGGTGAAGAGATTCGCTGACGTAGTTCTAGAATTCCGAGACCGTGATAGGGACGGAGCCCCATCAGTCGAAATGAGGACCCTTAACTTTGCCGACAACATATACACCGGATGGATCCCCTTTCCCCAGACACTCAAACCACTCTTCTTCGCAGCTTATCAATAAAGCAGTATGAGTAGCCTAACCCGCCGTTATCGTCGCCAATGTCCGCGTGCAAGCCTATTTTAGAAAGCAGGCATGGACATTTCTAGGCCCGACATTGCGTGCAAAGCCTCTTGCAACAATCGCTTCAGTAGGACTCTCCAAGTTCGGAAGACGACAAGGTGTCTACGCGCGAGAACTGTTCGCTGAGGCTGCCCTAGAGGCTTTCGGTAGACTCAAGAACTTCGACTCCGGCAAAGACATCAAAGCTGCTTTCATCGGGCAAATGAGCGAGTCTTACGAACATCAATCGCATACGGCCCCCATGTCAGCTAGCTGGGCCGGGATACTACCAGCACCCGCAACACGAGTTGAAGACGCCTGCGCGTCGTCCGGGGCGGCATTACGATGCGGGATAATGGCGATAAGATCACACATGTTTGACATCGTCCTTGTTGGTGGGGTCGAGAAGATGACCCATCAGCCGACTCCAGAAGTAACTGGCATCCTAGCCACGGCATCAGACTATCCATTCGAGCAGTGGAACGGCATGACGTTTCCAGGGCTTTTCGCACTCATGGCCACGGCGCACATGCACGAATACGGAACGACAGAAGAGCAACTCGCCCGCGTCGCAGTCAAGAATCACAAACACGGATCGCTGAACCCGAAGGCCCATATGCAAAAGGAGATCACCATGGATGAGGCTATGAAGTCTCGAGTTGTATCCTGGCCGCTCAAACTTTACGATTGTTCACTGATAACGGATGGCGCTAGTTGCCTGGTACTCACCACTCCAAAGCTCGCGAAGAAGATGACGGACTCGTATGTTCACATCATTGGCACAGGTCAAGCTCAGGACACATTTTGCCTTCACGAGCGCACGTGGCAGAGGTGCACGACTGCTTCACAATAGCCGAGATAATCGCCTACGAAGACCTAGGATTCTGCAAGCCAGGCCAAGGAGGAAAGCTAGTAGAGAGCGGTGATACTGCACTCGGGGGACCTCTTCCCGTAAACACTAGCGGCGGCCTAAAGTCAAAGGGACACCCAGTCGGTGCCACGGGAACGGCGCAGATCGCAGAGCTATACCTCCAACTCACCGGTCAGGCTGACAGGCGACAGGTCAAAGACGCGGAGACTGCACTTGCTCATAATCTGGGAGGGTCTGGGGCCACCGCCGTGGTCCACATCTTGAGGAGCTCATAACTTTGAGTTCTCTACCAGACCCAACGATCGAGGAATTCTACAAGGCCGTTTCGCAGAAGAAGCTCATGGCGGTAAGATGTGTGCGTTGCCGACACCTCATGGTACCCCCACGTCAAATCTGCAGCGAATGCCGATCGTCAACAGTAGAATGGGTCCAACTTGGGACCAAAGGAAAACTCGCAACCTATACAATTGTACACGTGGCCCCGCCCCAGTTCAAACACATGACCCCTTACGCTGTTGGAATCGTAGAAATGCCTGAGGGGGTCAAGCTCCCAAGCATTATCAGAGCTTCTCGCCTAGAATCGCTTAGTATTGGAATGCCGCTCGAGGCAGACTTCAGTTTGAACCCACAAGACTCAAACTGGCCCCAATGGCCACGGTACTTCTTCAAGGAGACAGAATAACGCTTTAGCGCTTAAATAGACCGCGCTTGTCCATATTTCTGACGGGGAGCTGGGGTAACCCGGCTGAGAGGATGGCTTCGTCGCCATCGACCCTTTGAACCTGATCCGGGTAATGCCGGCGGAGGGACGGGACGAAGTTCTCGACAGCCGACCTACAGTTCTCCGGCAAAGACAATGTGAAATGTGATGGAAATGTTGGAGAAAGGCACTGGGGGTGCGAAGCGGGCGATTTCACCGAAGCTTGAGATACTGAAAGTCAAAGTCCTGGCCGAGACTGCCCTGATGGTGGGATTGTCCGGGGTCTTGTACTATATCAAAGTCTTCATGCTCCCTCAAGGAGGAGCAATCACACTAGCATCAATGGTTCCCATCTTTCTCCTATCACTGCGTAGAGGACCGCGCGTGGGAATCATCGGAGGGGCGATCTTCGGACTCGTTGCTCTTGCCGAAGATCAGTTCGTGTACAATCCTTTTGGGATATTTCTTGACTATCCATTGGCCTTTGGTCTTCTAGGGGTTGCAGGTTTCTTTAGGGAGAAGCCTATGTATGGCATAGTCGTCGGTACGGCGGCTCGTTTCTGCTCTCACTTTGTGTCAGGAGTTCTTTTCTTCGCTAGCTATGCGTGGTCTGGCTGGAACGTATACGCCTACTCTGCGGCCTACAACGCCGGGTTCCTCATTCCAGAGCTGGCGATGAGCTTAATCATCATGACCGCCCTAATGAGAGCGCGGGTGCTGGAACTCTACCTTTAGAGTGTCCTAATCGTTATCCATGTCGAACCTTGCCCTTAACAGGACACGACTAGGCAAGCCCGGGCCCTTAGCGTAACATGACAATAATGAGACTCGGCAAAGTTGGCCAGCCACTACTTCAGAAGTTAGTCTACCATAATCTTGGCGGCAAACGCCCAGAAGTCTCAGTGGGACCCAAATCGGGGGTCGACACGTCGATGGTCAATCTTGGAGGCGGGAAAGTGCTCGTCACCACAACGGATCCCCTGTCACTGGTTCCCTCGGTAGGCGCATCCGAGTCCGCCTGGCTCTCAGCCCATCTGATAGCCTCTGACATTTCTACAACTGGCTTAGCCCCAACCTATGGCGTCTTTAACTTCAACTTACCCCCATCAATGGCCGACTCTGTTTTTGCATCATATTGGAAGAGCTTTCACCGCGCGTGCAAGGAACTTGGGATTGCCATCATCGGAGGCCACACAGGACGGTACGCCGGTTGTGACTATTCCATAATCGGCGGTGGTGTGATGATGACTATCGGAGACAAAGATAAGGTCCTGACATCGGCAATGGCGAACGTCGGCGATGATCTAATTCTAACCAAGGGGGCGGCAATTGAATCAACAGCCGTCCTAACGAGAGCGTACCCATATAGTGTAAGGCGCGCACTTGGACCCAGACTCTTTGAAAAGGCGCTGGAATATCTGCACAAGGTGACTGTCGTCAGGGATGCACTAACGGCTGCGTCGGTCGGGGTCCATGAAGCGGGAGTGACAGCAATGCATGACGCCACAGAGGGAGGAGTTGTCGCAGCAGCGCTCGAACTCGCGTCAGCCTCCGAAACAGGACTCAGGCTTTACCTTGAGGAGATTGACATGCAAGAAGAGGTGAAACAAGTTTGCAGGCTGTTCAGAATAAACCCGTTAACTAGTCTAAGTGAGGGAAGCCTCATTATTTCTTCAAGACCCTCCTCATCGACCCATATCATTAACGTGCTATCATCGAAACGGATCGATGCAAACGTCGTAGGACGACTTGTCCCAAAATCAAATGGCTACAAGTCTACGGACAAGAGCGGGACAGCGCGGCTGAGTTACCCGAGGGCTGACCCGTACTGGAAAGCGTTCGATAAAGCACGACGAAAGGGCTGGAACTGACTGGAATTTGCAGAAGATGGGTTTCACGTCAACCTGCTCAAAATTGCATTTCCCGATCTTCATGGGAGTGAATGTAGACTGCGTCTTTGATTCCACGTAGCAGCTCGATGGATTCAGATGCCTTTCCTGAATCATATACCATTCCGCTTATGTTTCCTTTCTCTATGTTTTCAGGAAGTGGAGCCGCATCCCCGGTGTAGACAATGTTCCGACCCTTCCATTTGATTATGACTGACTGGTGGCCAATACTGTGCCCCGGGGTCGGAACAATCTCCACCCCGTCATCGATCACATGTCTTCCTCGTACGGGAAGAAAGTCTCCCTCGAGGTCAAAGAAGGCTCGTAGATAGCTGATTCGCATGAATCTATCGGGGTAGAAGGCGTATCGTATTTCGTCAATCTGAGAGACAAACTTGGCATGACTGAATAGTCGATTGTTACCGCAATGATCAAAGTGCAAGTGAGTGTTTACTACCAGAGTTATGTCGCTAGGGTCCCGGCCTGCCCGCTGAAGTGAGTGGATCAGTTGCTGTTCATTCTCTCTTATCACTTGGTGATGTCCCAAGTATTTCGCGGGAAGGGTCCCGATTCCCGTGTCAATCAGGATCTTGTCCCTTTCTGTCTCAACGAGGAGTGGTTTTAGGGCTGCTTTGAATTTGGTCCCTTGGTATTTGCCGAATACTAGGAAGCTCTTGTCTAGTGTGAAGTAACCGTCGGTTAGAAGCTGCAGCTTCAATATTGCCAATGTGATGCCTGAGAACAGGCACGCATTCAAACCCTATAAGGAATCTATCAAGTTTCCAAGACTTGCATCGGGTGACCTACGAACAAATGCAGACTAGATGTGCGAGGCTCTAGTCCCTCCAAGGACCACCTAGTTTCCGACATGATTCGAAAAAAGATGAATCCAAGGCAGCACCAGATGAAGAGGCTGTGGACCCCGTCGCCCTCCCGTATCAAGGATACCAACCTGACAAAGTTCACCGAGTTCGTAGGTCAAAAGCATCGCCTAAAGATCGACGCTTATTCCGAGCTTTACGAGTGGTCAATTCGGAAGCCGAGCGAATTTTGGGGCGCGGCGTGGGATTTTACCGGAATCATTAGTTCTAAGCCCTACGATAGAGTCGTCGAACACTCCGAGAAATTCCCTGGAGCCAAATGGTTTCCTGGAGCGAGACTGAATTTCGCTGAGAACCTACTGAGGCATGACGATGATAACATCGGAGTCGTCGTCTGGAAGGAGAATGGCAGCCGATCGCAGCTAACGCATTCACAGCTGCGCCAGCGAGTGGGACGGCTGGCCAATTCGCTACGACAAATCGGGATTCATGCCGGAGACCGTGTCGTCGGCTACTTGCCGAACATAGAGGAAGCTCTCATCTCCATGCTCGCCACGACGAGCATTGGAGGAACATGGGCAAGTTGCGGAGCGGACCTGGGACCAGCCGCAGTAATCGACCGTTTTGCTCAGATTGAACCGAAGGTTCTCTTTGCAGTCGGGGAATACGAGTACAAAGGTCGAAAATTCGATATACTATCGAACGTGGAAGAAGTGTCAAAACAGATTGACTCCATTAAGGAAACAATCATTTGCAGCGCGCCCAGCGACAAAGCAGTCGGGAACATCGCCAACGTGACCAGATACGAAGACAAAGTTAGTGTGCAAGCAGATTCCACGCTAAGGTTCGAGCAGCTTCCATCTGATCATCCAGTGTACATCATGTTCTCCTCCGGAACAACAGGGAAGCCGAAATGTATTGTCCAAGGAGTTGCGGGGGTCCTAGTTAACCAGCTGAAAGAAATCCTTCTGCACGCGGATGCCAAGACCACAGACCGGATAACCTACATCACATCGCCAAGTTGGATGATGTGGAATTGGCTGACTTCCTGCCTAGCGGTCGGCGCGTCTGTTATTCTATATGATGGGAGTCCGAGTTATCCGGATTGGAGAGCTATGTGGAAAATTATTCAAGACGAGAAGATAACCATCCTAGGATGCAGCGCCAGCTACATCAACCATCTGAGGACGACAGGCGCTCGCCCGGCGCAGGAGTACAGCCTTTCCTCGTTGCGTGAGATATCACAGACCGGCTCCCCGCTCTCGTCAGAGGCTTTCGAATGGGTCTACCGAGAGATCAAGCGTGACCTGCATCTCAATTCTATCTCCGGCGGCACTGACATTAACGGCTGTTTCGCCGGCGGAGTTCCGACATTACCTGTCTATGCGGGTGAACTGCAAGGGCCTGGCCTAGGAATGAATATCAACGCATATGACGAACGAGGAAACCCGGTAAGAGATCGGCCTGGAGAACTAGTTTGTGAGTCCCCTGCCCCGAGCATGCCATTGTATTTCTGGAACGATTCTAAGGGCGAGAAGTATCGCGAAGCTTACTTCGACTATTACAAACCTCAGGGAAAGAACGTCTGGAGGCATGGCGACTTTGTCATCTTTCACAGTGACACAGGCGGCATAACCTTCCTCGGTCGTTCAGACGCGGTCCTGAAAGCCTCAGGGGTTCGAATTGGAACATCTGAGTTGTACCGCGTCGTTGAGAAGTTTCATGAGGTGGCGGACAGCCTAGCAGTCGGTCAGAACTGGAAAGGCGACCAGCGAATAGTGCTCTTTGTCAAAATGGCAAAGAAGGGACAATTCTCAGAGGAGCTCACTGAGAGAATCAAGAGGGCCATTAGGGCTGAAGCCTCACCAAAACATGTTCCCGCATTAATCATGGAAGCGCCTGACATCCCCTACACTTTCAACCAGAAGAAAGTCGAAATGGCGGTTGCAAATATCCTAAACAGGAAGCCGGTTACTAATCGTGATGCTCTCTCAAACCCGGAATCGCTGGACTTTTTCGTTGAAGTCGCCTCCCGAATAGCGGAGTAGAGAACGTCACTCAACAAGAGCGAGCTTGTCTCCAGCCTTTACGAGAGCGCCCGCCTGGACATAGACCTCTTTTACTATCCCCCGTCTCGGGCAGGCAATCTCGTTCTCCATTTTCATGGCTTCAAGAATTACCAGGGACTGTCCCTCCTCAGCTCTACCTCCTACATCGACCTTTAGCGATGCAATGCGCCCTGACATTGGCGCGGTGATGAGAATGGGACCCTCCACCTGTTGCACCTTTTTCGCACGACCCGCGCCTTCCCCAACTTCGAAGGCTGCATTGAGCGGTTTTCCGTTCAGCCTAATCGGGTTCCCAT
>WNGQ01005403.1_pt2 | contig 12514 bp, 9 predicted proteins | sample 5407661 | NCBI WGS metagenome assembly WNGQ01 (sample SAMN13153382, study PRJNA577476) | soil metagenome | isolation source: 60 cm soil or saprolite under Garry oak tree replicate 2 | place: USA:California | collected 2016-06-15
CGCCGCTCCCGTGTTCGTTCCCGGCGACATGGCAGCAACATCTGCGCTCTCCAGGAGGAAAAATCCCGCCGATGCCGCCCGGCTGCCGCTCGGGGTCACGTAAATGATCACCGGCACGGGCGCGGCGAGAATCCTCTGGATGATTTCGCGGGTAGATTCCAGCAGTCCGCCGGGAGTGTTCAGTTCGATCAGCACAGCATCGTCTTTATGGGCTGCGGCCTGGTCCAGCGCACGCTGAATACGTTCTGCGGTAACTGGATGGATTGTGTCATCGACTACTAGCTTCAGCACGTCGGCAGTCGCGAAAACAGAAAGCAAAATGACTGAGATCAGAATGGCAAACGCGCGGCCACGACGCATGTTGCTACCTCCCACTGGACGGCTGGCTATATTGTCTCGCAAGTTGCCGCTCGAAGCACAGGATTCCTGCATCAGACCGCTTGACCGACTGGCTGAACCAAATCTTGATGGTCTAGCAGTAAGTAAAGGCAATCTGTTGCGCATGAGGGCACCTTCGGGTGTGCTTTCCCAGCGCACAAGTTACTCAACACGAGACTTGTCATCCCTAATCTCACCGCCAGATGAGAGAGGGACCTACGAGGCGTCGGAACCAATCCGGACGTGTGCAGGAGTGCAATCTGACTGCATAGGTGGATGTTAGTTGACGTGAGGTTCCTCTCCTGCTTGGCAGCGGGTTCGGAATGACATCATGCGAAACTTAAACGTCGCCTACCTTCGCGCCGCTGGCTCAGTCTGGTTTTCCTTTTCGGCTTCAGCCCATCCTGGCAGCGACGTGTCTCCCGTGATCAGCCTTGCCCCGCGCTCGTACGTAATGTATGACCAGGCCCACTGGATGAGCACGATCAAGCGATTGCGGAATCCGATTATGAAAAGAATATGAATGAAGAGCCAAGCCAGCCAGGCGAAATATCCGGAGATATGGATTGTGCCGATTTGCGCAACCGCTGCGGCGCGCCCGATCGTGGCGAGGCTGCCTTTATCCACGTAATGGAAGTCCTTGCGAGGCGCGTTCTGAAGATCGCGTGCGATGGTCTTCGCAACGGCACGTCCCTGCTGCATGGCGACTGGGGCAACTCCAGGGAGCAGATTTCCCTCGGCATCCTTCAAAGACGCGAGATCGCCGATGACAAAGACTTCGGGATGATTCGCGATGCTTAGATCGCCATTCACCGGGACTCGGCCAGCACGATCAGTTGGGACTCCGAGCTTTTTGCCCAGCGGAGAAGCTGCGACTCCAGCGGCCCACAAGATTACCGCGGCAGGAATTCGTTCTTCACCCACCCAAACTACTCCAGGAGCAATTCGGGTCACCATCGCTGAAGCCCGCACTTCGACACCGAGTTTCTCCAATTGGCGGACGGCACTCTGCGAAAGATCGGGAGCATAGGCCGGCAGAATGCGCGGGCCCCCTTCTAGCAAAATAATTCGCGTGCGCTTGGGATCGATAGAAACAAATTCATCGCGTAGCACCTGACGCGCGATCTCGGCCAGCGTTCCTGCGAGTTCAACTCCGGTCGGTCCTGCACCTACGATGACAAAATTGAGGTCTGACGGCGGCTTTCCTGCAGACGCCTTCCTCTCCGCCAATTCAAAAGCCAGCAACACGCGGCGGCGGATTTCCAGAGCATCTTCTACCGTCTTCAGGCCAGGCGCCAGTGGTTCCCACTCATCGTGGCCGAAATAGGAGTGCTGCGCTCCTGCCGCTACGATGAGATGGTCGTAAGGAATCTCGAGATCGGTTAGTTTTACGATTCGCCGCTCCAAGTCAAAATCAACGACTTCCCCCAGCAAGACTTCAACATTCTTGCGGCCACGGAGAATCCAGCGGATCGGAGCCGCGATCTCGGCGGGAGAAATGCCGGCGGTGGCCACCTGGTACAACAGTGGCTGAAAGGTGTGATGGTTCTTGCGATCAATGATCGTGATTCGGACTGGCAACTTAACGAGCGCGCGGGCTGCCTCAAGTCCGCCGAATCCGGCGCCAATGACCACGACACGAGGTTTTTCATCGCGCATAGTAGCTCCCCTTGGCCTCGTTGCAATCCCGCAACCAGGGCCGCGCATCTGAACGTTATATAGATTCATGTATGCGCGAGAAGTCAGAACTTTTTTCCTCCACAGAATCAGGCGACTTCCAGCCGTGTCGCTTGAATTCCCATGCCGTGACGGCGCACATCACGCGGGACCTGCTGGAGGTTGCACTCGTCTTTGCTTTCATCCTGGTTGCGGTCTGGACGCCACAAGGCCCGGTGAATTTCTTCTTCAGCATTGTGGCGGCCGCATGCATCATGGCATTCGCGATTGCGGGAAGATGGGGGCCGCGCGAAATGGGATTAACGTGGCCCCTCTCCGGAGCAGTGAACATTCTGCTCGCGGGAGCGCTGCTGTGCGGAGCGATTGCCGCCATCGGGACTGCGCTAAGGTTCGCTGGCGCGGGTAACGCTCTGCCATGGAGCCGGTCCTGGCAATACGCCCTCTGGGCACTGCAACAAGAATTCATCTTGCAATCAGTATTTTTCTTGCGACTCGAATCTGTACTAGGCAGCCGTCGTGCGGTGTGGGCGGCCGCATCGCTTTATGCAGTTGTCCACGTCCCAAGCCCTTTGCTGACGGTCCTTTCGTTTTTAGGCGGATTGCTTTTTTGCGAATTCTTCCGACGTTGGCGGAACTTATATCCGCTCGGAATCATTCACGCAACCCTCGGACTTACCATCGCCGCCAGCCTACCCGACAAATGGCTGCATCATATGCGCGTTGGGATTGGGTATTTGACGATGCATTCGTGAAGCTGGACACGTTGCGAAACGAATTTGCTCGGCACCATCGGTGGGCGGTCGACGACCTCTGCCATCCTGACTTTGGTGAACCTGGTGAACTACCTTGATCTCGAACAATGTCGGCCATAACTTACCAGTTACGAAGAGTCGGTCTCCCGTCGAGTCGTAAGCGATACCATTAAAAACGGCATCCGGATCACCGAGCCGATCCTTGCTCATTAGTCCAGTCAAATCGATCCGTCCAAGAATCTTTCCGGTTCGCGGAGAAATGCGAACAATCTCGTCCGTGTGCCAGATATTGGCATAAATGTCGCCGCGGACATATTCGAGCTCATTAACATTACTGACTGGCCTGCCCCTCTTGTCAGTGACAGAAATGCGTCTAATCTCAGAAAAGGACTGCGGGTTGAGAAAGCGTAGAACTGGTGTTCCATCGCTCAAAATGAGCTGCTTGTCATCGTGAGTGAGGCCCCAACCCTCGCCCTCATATCGAAATGTGCGCTTCAACGCCAAGCTGAATCGGTCATAAACGAAGCCTTCCTTGGATTTCCACGTTAGCTGAACCAAACTGCTGCCCCAATTCGTGAGCCCTTCGCCGAAGTATTCTGCTGGCAAATCGTAGTGCTGCAAAACCCCTCCCGTCTGTAGATCGACCATTCGTATGGACGACTTGCCGTTGCGACCAGTGCTTTCGTAGAGATGACCATCGACGTACACCAATCCTTGAGTGAACGCCTCAGGATCATGCGGATACTCGTGAACGATCTGGTGGGTGTCGCTGTGACCTGGTGCTTGTGCTTTGGAGGGAGGCGCCGAATAAAGCGCAGTCCAAAGAAAAATAGCTAGAGAAATACTAAGACGGAACATGACAAGAGATTACCTGACACAGCGCCAATGGGATTTAGAGCAGCGATCCATTCACGAATTCCACCAGCGGTCAGCCTCCCGGCAGAAGGAGGGTAGCTGTCCTTCGAACGACCTACTTCGTATCCACGCCAAACCCTAGAATTGCGTTGACCTCAACGGTTTCCTCACCGCGAAGAGCAGGGCTGAATTTCCAATCCGGCAGAGCGGAAAGAACTTTCGTTGAGAAATCGTGTGAATCAGACTGGAGCACACGCCAATGTTTAAGCACGCCATTCCGGTCCAGTACGCAAGCGATGAGCAGCCGGCTTCGCTCGAGATCGGACGGCAGATCCACACGTATCGCTTGCGGCGCGCTGAGATCTGTGTCGTAGGGATGTGCGGCCGATGTGGGATCGGCAAATTGCATCACAGCCGTCCCAATCGCCGTCTGGATGTAAATGGTGTAAACCCGGTCGCCCTTCAGCGCGCCATACAAGTTCGTCGCGCCACCCGAACGGGGACTTGCCACGACCGTGACGGCGTTGCTGGTTGGCTTAGCAACGGTCGAGTGTCCGGAAGCATGTGGATCAGGTGTTCCACCAAAGCTAGGAAGCGTAACTACGTTGTTGTTGCCGCCAGAGACGGAGACTCCCGGCACTCGCGGCGTGCCGTTGCTCAGATTGCCCGCGCCGCCGGGCTCTGGATAAGGGGAGTTGCCTGTCCGATTGACCGGGCTGGCGCCTTTGCCCGTTCCAGCAGAGGCCGCGCCTGAATTCGCACCTGACACGGCGTTGCCGGAACCGCTTCCGTGACTAACTCCGCTACCGCCGCCATCTCCACCCGCTCCCAGACTCGACGAACCAGATGGAGACATTGCCAACGTTGCTTTCTCAGAATTTGCGGGCAGCCCAGGCTTATCGCCGGGCCGAGGTGAGACCACCACCCCAGTGCCTGAAGACACCGGCGACGTCTTCTCTGCAGCGCCGCCGGAGTATTTACGACCGGTGTCAGATGATGACGCTGCCGGAGGAATGACTGCAACACCTGCCACCGCTACAGTTCGTTGCTGACGAACGGAGCTGATGTCAACCGTGGGCGGCACAGCTGCAGTGTTTCCCAGGACCTGGCGTACGTTCTGTCGCAGGTCTTGCAGTTCCACCGGCGGTGGCACAGCCGTTTGTTTCCCATTTAAAGCTACGGCTGCGGCTGGCGTTCGAACTGCGCCCAGATCAACTGGTGGGGGAACAACCCGCGGAACAAATTCGGCACTTCTTTGGCGGGAGTGAGTCACGCCGCTCATCTCTGGAGGTGGAGCGACAACCGCCTCTCGAGGAAGCGTCAGTTGCGCCGCACGGTTTGTGGCTTGAACCGGAGCCGAGACTGGAGGCGGAACCACCGTAGTGACCAACGGGAGAGTCTGCCGTGCACTATTCTCACGCGGCAGCTCAACCGGAGGAGACACAACCGCCGGAGTCGCAAGCTGCATCGGGCGCAGTTCGGAGCGCAAAATCTCCGGACGCGGAGGAGCAACTGCATCCGGCATCAATGGCACTTGCCGCTTCAGAGGCAATGCCTCAGCCGGAGCGGGTCCTGCATCCGCCCGGTAGGCAAGCAAATTTGAAAGCCGCGAATCAGATTTCGGCAGATTCAATTGGGGCGCATCGGTAACCTTTTCACGCAGGACCTCGTCGCGAGCTACCTTTATCACCTGCGTGGGGTGATGGATCGCTGCCCCACCACGCTGTCCGTGACTTCCACTTACGGCGCCGGCCAAGTCCTGAGTGCGCGGCAGTTCATCTGCGGAGAAATAAATGATGTCGCGCGTAGGTCGTGGACTCTGAAGAGCGACGGGTTGCACAGCATTCGCAGGAACCATGGCAGCCGCGAGCGCGGCGATCTCGAGCAGCATGGTGACCAGGATTCCGCGAAAAGGGAACAGCCCGGCGCGAGTTTCGAGACTCAGTCGCGGAGGAGAGCGCTTGAGTGCTGGAGCAATGGCGGAACAGAACTCATGCCAGGGAGAGGACCAGTCGACCAGCAGTTGGGGAGCGTCGGTCATGCGGCCAACTCCTCAGGCTGATTGGCCGTCACAATCTCGATCTTATCGCCGATCGCGGTCGCGCTTTTCCGAATCGTTCCGCAGGGCAATTCGACGACTGAATCCGCGCGGAAGCGGACTGGGGCCAGTCGCCAGGGCTTTACGTTTTCTTCCAGGCTTAGAACATTGCCGAACCGGTCGAGATAGATCAAATCCAGGGGGAACCGCATAGCAAGGGTGTGTACGCCGTGGCAGGGGACAATCCATAAGCCCTGTCCGGGGCCGAAGCCGGATTCCGTGGTACCGATTAGCCCGCGCAAGCGCGCCCAATGGCTGCCTGCAACTCGTATGGTTTCCGCGAGGCAGGTTCCTCGAGTGCGGTTAAACGCGGCCATGGGGGCTCGATACGGCATTACGAAAAACTACCTTCCATGCAAGTCGCGGAACAATTCAATGAGCGCGGGCCCAAGAGTTACCAGCAAGAGTGGCAGCAGCGCGAAAACAACCAACGGGATGATCATTTTGATCGCGGTCTTGGCCGCCTGCTCCTCAGCTCTCCGGTGCCGCTCGGTCCGCAGCGCATCCGAATACACGCGCAGGGCCTGCGCGACGCTGGTCCCAAATCGATCGGTCTGAATTAACGTCGCCACTAGCGAGCGGATGTCATCCACTCCGGTGCGCGAGGCCAGGCTGCGCAGGGCTTCTGATCGCGGTTTGCCCGCGAGCATTTCCAGATTGGCCAGATGAAATTCTTCGCTTAGTTCAGGGTGCGCATATTTCAGGTCTTCGCCGACCCGTATCAATGCTTGATCGAGCGGAAGTCCGGCTTCCACGCAGACAACTGTCAAATCCAGCGCATCCGGCAAAGCTATCGTAATCAGACGCTGGCGTTTACGGATGAGACGCTTGAGCATAAACCGGGGAAGAAAGAAACCAAGGAGGGCGGCGCCTATCACGATGAGGACAGACTGAAAATGGACAATCGCTACGGCTGTGCCGAGGAGCGCCACCGCGCCGAAAACTCGCAATCCAACATAGATGACAAGATGCCGGCGTTCGCGAAATCCTGCCTGAACGAGCCATCCGCGCGTACGAGAAACATCGCCAGACGATAACGGCAGAGCTTTGCTCAGAGGATCGAGGATCTGGTTGATGCGTTCCTTGACGGAAGGACTCGTCGGAACCGCCGGACGCTCAAAGCCCAGTGACTTGAGGCGCGCGCCCAGCAGAGACCAGGGAGCATAGGCGGCGGCCCCGAAAGAAAAAGTGGCCACCGCTGCTGCCAGAAAAACGATGCTCACCAGCACTAGCAACATGAATCAAACCTGGATTTGAATGAGTCTTCGAATCACAAAATATCCGACCGTCTGCAAGGTAATGCCCGCGGCCAGGAACCCGTGTCCGATAGGATCGGCAAACAACGGCCGAATGAATTCGGCCTTCATGACCAGCATGGTAACGACGATTACCGGAGGCATAGCCATCAGCAGCATCATCGTCAGCCGCCCCTGGGCCGTGTAGACCCGGACTTGCCGCAAGATTTTGAAACGTTCACGAATCACGTAGGAGAGATTGTCCAAAAGTTCGGCCAGATTTCCTCCGGTTTCGCGCTGTAGCATTACCGCGGTCACGAAAAATTTTACGTCCACCAGAGGGACGCGTTCGGTGAGGTTCACCAGCGCGTCGCGCACCGGCATGCCGTATTTCTGCTGCTCGTAGAGCTTGCGGAACTCAGTAGCGACCGGCTCTGCGAATTCGTTACACACGATCTCTAACGCCATAGTGAACGCGTGGCCGGCACGGACCGCGCGTGCCAGAGTGTCGATGGCTTCCGGAAACAACTGCTCGAATTTATGAAAGCGGCGAGTGCGGCGCCAGGAAGCGTACGAATAGGGAAGAACCATCCCCAGCACCGCTGCCGCGACAGCAAGAAGCAGTGCTTCATTGGGCGGCAATGGTTCTGCCACAACATACGCGGCCCCTGTCACCAGTGCTGCGCTTACTAAGCAAAGGATCAGCAAGTTGCCGGCGCGAATGGGAAGGCCGGCCTGATCGATGAGGGTTTGCAATCTGGAAACTCGCTCCGAACGACGCAGGAGAGTATCGAAGAGCGGGATCCGGCTGAACATCTCATCGCGAAGCAGCGCAAGGGTCTCGCGTTTTCCTTCGGCCTGTTCGGCAGCCAGACGGTCGCGAATCAGGCGGGCGCGGGCGCTTCTTTGGTCGAGCATGATGCCGGCGGCGAATGCCATGCAGGAAACCGCGACGAAAACCAGGATCGGAACCGCTGCTTGGATCACCCTTGACCTAGACCTCCACGCGAGAGTCGAACAACTCCGCTCTCAATTTGTAACCAGCGGTGGCCAGCCGGTCAGCGAACCTCGAGGTTGCTCCAGTCGCTCGGAACGTGCCTCGGATCTTTCCGTCCTGGTCAATGCCGAGCCGGTCGAACGCAAAAATGTCCTGCATCCAGATGCTCTCGCCCTCCATCCCGGTGATCTCAGAAACGGAGACGACTTTGCGAGATCCGTCAGTCAGCCTTGCAATCTGCACAACCACATGGATTGCTGAAGCGATCTGCTGCCGGATTGCACGCTCAGGAATGTTGAGGTTGGCCATGGAAAACATGCTCTCCAGGCGAGCCATGGCATCGCGGGGCGAGTTCGCGTGGACCGTGGTGAGCGAACCCTCGTGTCCCGTGTTCATCGCCTGCAGCATGTCGAAGGCCTCTTCGCCACGCACCTCGCCCACGATAATTCGGTCCGGACGCATACGGAGGCTGTTGTTCACAAGCTGTCGCTGCCTTACCGCCCCCTGCCCTTCGATGTTTGGCGGCCGGGTTTCCAGGCGCACGACATGTTCCTGCTTAAGCTGTAGTTCGGCCGCGTCTTCGATGGTAACCACACGTTCTGAATCCGGGATGAAACCGGAAAGGACATTTAGCAAGGTCGTTTTGCCGGCGCCGGTCCCGCCGGAAATCAGAATATTCACCCGCCCCTTCACCATGCACGCTAGCACTTCCAGCATGGCGTCGGTCAGCGTGTGATTTTCGATCATGTTGCGAGCGGTGATAGGGTCGCGACCGAAGCGCCGGATTGAAAGCACCGGGCCATCCAGCGCGAGTGGAGGAATAATTGCGTTCACGCGCGATCCATCGGCTAGGCGCGCGTCCACCATGGGTGAGCTTTCATCCACGCGGCGTCCTACGCGCGAAACAATTCGATCGATGATCTGCATCAGGTGCTGGTCGTCTTTGAAACTAAGTCCGGTAATTTCCAATTTACCAGCGCGTTCCACGTAAACCTTGTTGTAACGGTTTACCAGGATGTCGGAGATCGTGGGGTCCTTAAGCAATTGCTCCAGAGGGCCCAGTCCGAAGATTTCATCCAGGATTTCGCGTGCAAGGCGTTCCCGTTCCGCAAAGCTAAGGGGCACGGCCTCGCTGTTCACCGTGTTCCGAATGACCAGGAGAACTTCTTCGCGAGCGGCCGTGCCTGGCGTTCGTCCCAGCTTTTCCAGGTCGAGACGGTCGAGGATCTTACGGTGCAGGTCTGCTTTTACCTGCTGGTATTCACGACGCTCGAACGCCTGCACCTTCTGCATAGTCTATCTATCCAATCTTGAATAAGGACCACGCCGGACGCTTTGCGGCCGCATCTGGTTCCGTCAGTCGCGCGGCCAGCCCATTAAACGCCCTCGCCATCTCCGAACGGTCGTGCTGCATCAGCGGAACTCCGCGATCAATTGCGCCCGACACCGCCAAATAATGATTGGGAATCTTCCAGAGCAGCGTCAGGCCAGCAGCGTTCTCGACCTCCTTCTCCTGGAAGCCTGGAATCTTTCGAAAGCGGTTCAACACCAGACCTAACCGGTCCGGGTTACCACTCTCGCTCAGGTATTGCCGCAGTCGCGCCGCGCTCCAAAGCGACGCAACATCGGTCCCAGCAACCACCATAACTGTCTGCGAAAGATCGCAGACCAACCGAGTAACCGCGTCCACTCGGGTTGAAAGATCCACTACTACGTAATGAAAATAGCTGGCCAGAAGGTCCAAGAGCCGCGCAAATTCGGCTGCCGAGGGCTGCACTTCTCCCGGAGTTGTTGCCCCTGCGAGCAGTTGTAACCCCTCAGCGTGGCGAGTCGTAAAACTTTCCAGCAGGGAATTGTCTAACCGGTGCAGGTTGCGAATCGCATCGTAGGCGGTGAAGGCCGGGCGCAGGTTCAGGTGCAGGGCAGCATGACCTAGAGGCGCCAGGTCTATCAGAGCGGTCTGCCCGTTTGCCGACTGCAAAGCCAAGGCAAGGTTCACCGCAATCGTAGTGGCCCCGCTGCCGCCTTTGGCATTGAGCACCGCAAAAATCTTTCCCCGCGCCCTGTCCCGCTGTGCGCTTCGCTGAGTCGTGGTCAGCCGGACAAAAGCCTCCAGTAGGCTGGCAGTGTTGATCGGCCTTTCCAAAAACTCGCGCGCGCCGGAACGCATAGCTGCCACGATGACCTGCGGCTGAGTCATGCTGCCAATAGCGAACAATGCAGTGTGCGGCAACTCCTGGCGCAGGACCTCAATGGCGCGCACGGCCGAAGTCGGATCCGAGGAGGGAATGTCCAGCAGTACAACGTCCGGGTGCTCATCACGAATTCGCTGCACGACCGGGTGCGTCGAAGCCAATGGAATGCTGCCGAAGCTTTGGGCGGCGCGCGCAACCCGCGTTCCTTCGACCAACAATTGCAGGACGTTTCTTTGCTCGCTCTCCCGCGCCACAATAACCACAGCAAGCTCAGCCATGACTACACTTCACTCCTTCTACACGCGACCCAGAGCCTTACTTTCCGCCCCCTGGCGCCCCTCCGTCAAATTTTCCCTTATCCAAAAATGGCTTGGGATACTTCGGCTTTCGGGGAGCTTCGTTGCTGGGTGAAATCCGGTGTACCGTGCATAGGACAACCAGTTCCGTCGCACTCTTCTGTGCGTTCTTACTTCGGAACAGGTTACCGAGAATCGGAATATCCCCCAGCCCAGGGACCTTGCTGTATTGGTCTGTGACCCGGTTATCCATGAGTCCGGCGATCACGAAGCTCTGACCATCCTGCACTTCAAACTCGGTTTGTGCGCGCCGTGTGCTCAAGGCCGGTACAGTAAAGCCGGAAATGGTCAGCGCATTGGTGAAATCGAGCTGGCTCACTTCGGGCACCACCTGAAGATGAATATTGTTGTTAGGCATGATCACAGGCGTAAATTTCAGCTTCACACCGAATTCACGGAACTGTATGGTCACTGCAGTAAAGCCCTGGCCGGGCTGCACGATTGGGAAAGGGAATTCTCCTCCCGCCAGGAAGCTCGCTTCCTTGCCATTGACAGCGATAAGGTTAGGCTCCGCCAGAATCTGCAGGAGATTTTTCTGTTGTAGCGCTTGCACCACCGCGCCGAGGTTGATGTCTGTACGGAACAAGAACAGGTTCAGCGCCTGATTCAGGTTGATGTTGGTTTGACCGGAACTGCCGGTCGTCGTGCCGCCCGTGGTCTCCGCCCCCCGGGATATCTGAAACCCGCCAAACTGCCCGGTCGTGGTGGTCCCAACAGTGTTTCCAGTTCCTGGACTAAACAGATTCACGCCGAGCTGAGTGACCGCGGTCCGGTCCACCTCGGCAAACTTCACTTCCAGTAAAATTTCCTGCGCTCCTACGGGACCGAAACTCAGAACATTGATTACATTCTTCGAGTACGCGCCCGCCACCATCCCTGCATGTTTGGTCACATCTTCGGTAGTGACGTGGCCGGAGAGAACGATGGCCGAGCGGGAGGCAGAAACATCAATTTGCTCGTCGGGGAAGATCCGTTTAATCTCTTCTGCCGCGGCGGTCACGTCCACGTCTACTCGCAGATCGAAACTCCGCGAGCGCTCGTATTCGTCCCAGATCAGCAGGGAAACTTCTCCCGGAGATCGGCCGTGCACCAGGACTTGGGTGGCTGTAACCACAAGCGCATCTGCAACGTCTGGGTCAGTCACCGAGACGCGCTTCAGCCGGTCGGTTGTATTGATTAACAGAGATTTGCCGACCATTACCCGTAGCGGCGCCGGGCTCTCGCTTGCGACAGGAGCCTGCGACTGCGTCTGCTCCGTTGCAGGTTGCTGTCCAAGGCAAATCGCAGAGAACAGCAGAACTGCGAGTGGCGGCACTTTTTCGAAAACTGGAATTAGCCTGCGCATTCACCAAGCCCTTACGGCACTCGTCTCAATCCGGCAACTTCGTTACGTCCCGCTTGTCGCCCTTGATCACCTCGACCGGATAGGCGGAAGGAGGAGGCGCTGGCGCTGGCGCCAATGGGACCTGTTTTACCTTCGGGTGCGCGGGCGGGGGTGGCGCTCCGGTCTTCTGATACAACGTATGGGCGCTCACGGCCGCGATTTCATTTTGGTTTGTGTCTAGAGGGTTCCGCAGAGCGAGCTGAATGCGGCCCTGGTTCATGGCCAGCGCTAGCCTCTCTGCGTCATCCGGAGAAACCAGCAGCGTGATCAGCGGGGCATTTTGTGACTCACCGGACAAGAGATTGCGGTCCATTTTTTGCCCGTTTGCCAGCACCGTCACATTTCTGAGCACGGTAATTGTCTGCGGTTCGTTGGATCCGGTCGGGTTGCCGGTCATGAGCACGTCAACCCGAGTGCCGGGAAGCACAAAGCCTGACACTGAACTGGTATCGTTTATGCGCACCGAGACCGCCCGCATTCCCGGAGGAATCATGGAGGGCAAGCCCGACCCACCGTTTTCAGCTGCCAGTCTCCCAGGAAGGATAAATTCTCCCCGGCCGATCGGGAGCACAACTCCGCGGCCCACT
>WNGQ01005404.1_pt1 | contig 12511 bp, 11 predicted proteins | sample 5407661 | NCBI WGS metagenome assembly WNGQ01 (sample SAMN13153382, study PRJNA577476) | soil metagenome | isolation source: 60 cm soil or saprolite under Garry oak tree replicate 2 | place: USA:California | collected 2016-06-15
GACGCTGTGCTGGAGGCGGCCCTGGAGCTCGCCGAGCTCGGCGTGCCCGAGCGCCGTCGCCACGGCCAGGCCCGCCACGCGCGCGATCCCGTCGAGCAGCCGCAGGTCGTCGCGGCCGAGCTCGCCGGGGTGGGGCGAGGCGACCGCGAGGGCCCCGAAGGTCTCGCCCGCGACCGGCACCTGGGCCAGCGCCCAGGCGCTGCCGCCGCTGACCCTCGTCACCTCACGCAGCCCGACCGGCACCTCGTCCGCCGTGACCACCCCGGGTCGGCCCGAGGCCAGCGCGTGCAGCAGGGCCGGCGGCGCCTCGCCCAGCGTCACACCGGCCGCCCCTGGAACCTCGACGCCCGTCGCGTCGCAGGCGGCGACCAGCGTGACGGCCTCCTCGGCGACGCAGAACAGGGCTGCCGGACGGCCACCGGCCCGCCCGGGCCGGGCCACGGTCCGCGCCGCCGCTCGCACCGCCTCAGCCGCAACGCGCCCCAGGTCGAGCGACCCACCCATCGCGTAGGACGCGAGGAGCATCGTGCTCATGTCGTGGTGGCGCGCCTCGCGCAGGTAGGTGAGGCCGTGGAGGCCGAGCCGGCATGTGAGCGCGATGGCGCCGAAGCCCACCAGCCGGGCTGCCACCTGGAACGGAACCAGCTCCCCCAGCCCCGCGTACGCTACCTCGGTCGCCCAAGCCGCCCCGAGCACAGCCATCAGCAGGCGGCAGCGGAGCAGCCAGCCGGCGGCGAGCACGACGGCCGCGGGGAAGCTGCTGAACGCGGCCGGTTCCGGCAGACCCTGACTGACGAGCAGCACGGCGATCGGGAGCAGGCCCAGCGGCAGCGTGACGGCGTTCTGCCGCGGCCGCTCGAGCAGAGCCTGATCGCAGAACGGCGCCGACCAGAGCGGCAGCCGCGTCCTGGCCGACTTCAGCCAATCGGACCCGGCGCGCGCGAGCGAGGGCGGACCGTGCGGTGCCAACCTGATGCGCTTGAACCCCCCGATGCCTTATGCAGTCTCGATTGAAGCACAGATGCCCCCCACCTGCGGAGGGCCGGGCCCCTGGCCAGGTGGGCCCAGCCATCACGAGGTTGTCGGGCGGGGCCGGAGGCGACCATGCCCGCCCCGGGTCGCCGCTCCACGCGCTGCTCGGCCGCCGGCTGCCGCCGCGGTGCGCCGGCCGCAGGACCGGTCGCCGGGTCGCCCTGCCCTAGACTCGATCGTGGACGATCTGCCCGACAGCGGCTTCCGGAGACCGGAGACCGGACCAGTCGCGACTTCGAGGAGGACCATCACGTGACTTCACCGACAGCAGAGGCTCGTGACGAGAACCAGGAGGCACGGCCCGCCGCTGGTGACGAGCACCCGGTGTTCAGGCTCGCCGGCATCTCCTACGTGCACATCCCGGCCGAGGACCCTCGCCGGTCCGCGGCCTTCTACCGTGCGGTCTTCGGCTGGAGCATTCGGGGCGATGCCGACCATCCCAGCTTCGATGACGGCACGGGCCACGTGATCGGCTCCTGGGTGACGGACCGGCCGGTCTCGGGCGACGCCGGTGTGCTGCCGTACGTCTATGTCGACAGCGTCGACGACACCCTCGGGAAGGTCACCGCCCACGGTGGCGAAGCGGTGAAGGCGCCATATCCCGAAGAGGACCTGTGGGTGGCGACCTTCCGCGATCCAGCCGGCAACGTGATGGGGGTGTGGCAGCGAGGCCCACGGTAGTCACGAGCGACGAGCGAAGACCGCAATCTCCCGTCGGAACTGATCGCGGTGTCGTCGGCCACGTCTCCCGGCTACCCCGACCACTGCAGGACCGGCGTGCCCTCCAGGGTGACCACCGCTCGCTGGTAGGTCGGCCCGTTCCGGTCCGCTCGGAAGAGCAGCATGGCGAAGCCGTCGGCGTCGGGCTTCAGCGTCCCGGCGTGGGAGGTCCGGCCGTTCGAGGTCACGTACAGCTCGTAGGGCTGGCCCGGCGGCGGCTGGGGCAGCCTGTTCACCATCACCACCACGTCGGCGTCGTCGCCCCGGGTCCAGAGCTTGCCGTAGGAATCGTGGAACGCGGGCCGCCCGGGATCAGCCGGGCGCAGCGGCCGCTTCACCGTCGTGCTCGAGTCCAGCACCTCCAGCACCCGGAGCTGGTCGCCCTGGCTCAGGGTGGCGCCCAGCTTGCTCAGGGTCTCCGCACGCACCGAGACCGCCAGGTCCTGCTGCTCGATCCGCAGGTGCACCGCATAGGCGGTGGAACCGATGAACATAACGAGCGCGGCCGCGGCGGCGATCGGCCACAGCGCGGGCCGGAAGTGGCTCTGCCTGGCCGGCCGCTGGATGGCGGCCAGCACGCGCCGCTTCACCGACGGATGGACACGAAGGGGCGAGGTGATCTCCAGGGCCGCTGGAAGCCCGTCGGCGACCCGACGGAGGTCGGCCAGGTCGGCGCGACACTCGTCGCAGCCCGCCAGGTGGGCCGCCACCGCGTCGGCCTCCTCGGCGTCCAGCGCGCCCAGCGCGTAGGCCTCCAACCGCTCCCGAACCTCGACGTGGTCCATCACTCGGCGGTCCTCCCGGCGTCAGGTGGAGCCCCGGCCGATTCGCGCGGCGCCAGCGCACCGCGCAGCTTGCCCATGCCCAACCGGACCCGTTTCTTCACGGTGCCGAGGGGAAGCGCCAGCTGCTCGGCGATCTGCGACTGGCTCAGGCCCCCAAAGTACGCGAGCACCAGCACCCGGCGCTGCTCCTCGGGCAGCAGCCGGAGCGCCCCGGCCAGGGCGGCGCCGTCCTCGCGCTGGCCCACCGTCTCCTCCGGCCCCGGAGCCGGAGACGGAGCGTGCTCGAGGACACCGGCGATCTCGGCGGCCATCGCCAGCCGCCGCCGCATGCTCTCCTGGCGGAGCACCTGCACCAGGTGGTGGCGCGCGATGGCCGTGAACCAGGTCACGAAGGTGCCCCGCTCGCGGTCGAACTGGCCGGCGTGCTGCCACAGACGAAGGAAGATCTCCTGCATCGCGTCCTCCGCCCTCCCCGCGCCCAGCACGTGCGCGGACCAGGCGTGAATGCGCCGAGCGTGGCGGTCGTAGAGCTGCGTGAAGGCGGCGAGGTCGCCGGCCGCCGTGCGTGACACGAGCACCTCGTCCGCCACGGGGACGCCGTCATCCTGGCGCGCGCCGCCTTCCTCTCCGGTCACGAGGCCACGATGGTGCCGACCATCCCGGCCTCGACATGGCCCGGCTGGCTGCAGACGATCTCGTAGGCGCCGGCGGGCAGGTTGCCGACCTCCAGCAGCGAGGAGCCTCCCGGTGAGACCTCGCCGGTCTTCGCCAGCCGGTGGCCGGCAGCGAGGATGGTCATGTCGTGGGGGACCGTACCCTCGTTGACGACGAGGAGGTTGGCCCCACCGTGGAGCAGGCGCACCGGATCGGCCGTGCCGGGTTCGAAGCGGAACTCGGTCATCGTGACGCGGATCGAGCCGGGCCTCCGGACCAGCACCGCCACGAGCGAGCACGTACGGCCGAGGGTGACTCTGACGGCGGGACCTCCTCTCATCGGCAGTCGCCACTGCACTACGCGGCAGGCCGTCGCTTGGATCCCTCCACCGAGCTCCGGGGAGCCCCCGACCCGCCCTCCGCGGCGCCGTCACCGTGGGGACTCCCGACCGGTGGCTCCCCGCCGTCGCAGCGGTCGGCGGCTCAGCGCGGGCCCGGCGCCCGGTCGACCTCCGCACGGAGCTGGCGGACCAGGATGGGGAGCTCGAGCCGCTCGGCGATCTCGAGCGCCTCGCACCTGGCCGCCGTGGCGGCGGCCGGCCGGCCCGCATGAGCGTCCATCACGGCCCGCGTCCGCAGCGCGACGACCCGGTAGCGGTCGCCGCCGGGCAGCCGGGGCGGTTCGAAGCCCTCGCCCGCACGCAGCAGCGCGTCCGCCACTGTCCACAACGACAGGTGACAGAACATCCGGGCCTCGCCCCAGCGCTCGACGGACTCCCCGGCCCACCGCGCCGCTTCGGTCCAGTCACCGGCGGCGGCGTGGTCGGCGCACAGCTCCTCGGCGACGACCTGGTTGGTCACCGACCACAGCTCGCGCGCCTCGTCCACGAGCGCGGCGTGCCGGGCGAGGGCGCCGTCCAGGTCGCCCAGCTCCCTGCGGCAGCGGCCCGCCAGGGCCGCGTTCATGAGGCGGAGGGGCGAGAACCCGGCCCGGACGCCGGCCTCCATCCCGCGCTCGGCGGACCGCAGGGCCGCTTCCAGCTGCCCCGCGTCGTGCAGGGCCCAGGCCTCGAGCAGCGACAGGTTGCAGACCGCCCAGGGGTTCTGCAGACGCTCGGCGTCTCGCAGGGCCCGGCGGGCACGGCGCAGCCCGGTCCGCCAGGCGCCCAGGAAGACGAGGCATCCCGTCTCGTATCCCTCGGAGTCGATCCGCATCAGGCCGGCGCCCAGGCGGCGGTAGGCGGCGGCCGCGCGGCGTGACGGCTCGACGGCCCGCTCCCAGTCACCGGCCGCCATGGCGACGAACGCGAGCAGGTTCGAGGCGCGCGCCACCAGCTCGGGGTCCCGCGCGGCCCGTGCGCGGCGCAGGATGTCCTCCGCCTCGACCCGGGCGCCCGACAGCTCCATGCGGTAGGCCCGGACCTGGGTGGCCGTGAGCGCGACCTGGATCGCGACCACCGGGTCTTCGGTGGCGGCGGCGGCGTCCGCGGCCTCCTCGAGCAGGGCCTCCGGGGCGCCCTCGCCCAGCTTCCGGCCCTCCAGCTCCGCCAGCCTGGCCAGCGCCGCCGCCTCGTGCGCGACCTCGCCCAACCGGCGGGAGCGGTCGAGCAGCATCCGGTAGGTCTCCGCAGCAGCGTCGCTCCTGCCGGACAGCTCCTGCGCCCGGCCCAGCTCCAGCCAGGCCGGTCCCGGCTGCGGCCGGATCGCGATGGCGGCTGTGAAGTGATCGGCGGCCGCCCGGTGGGCCGGCAGGTCCATCGCCTCGCGCCCGGCCTGCATCCGCCGTGCCCAGGCGAGCTCGAGGTCTCCCGCCATCTCGGCGTGGAGAGCGACCTCGGCGGCAGATCCCGGCCGGGCATCGTCGAGGGCGGTGGCGGCGGCCCGGTGCAGGAGCCGGCGCCGCTCGCGCGACAGCGCCTCGTACGCGGCCCGGCGGAGCAGCTCGTGGCTGAAGGAGTAGGCCGCCGTCCCCGCGAGCACTCGCCGCTCCAGGAGCTCCTCCAGGTCCGTGAGCGCCCCTCGAGCGTCCAGGCCGGCCACGGCGGCCAGCGTCGCGAGCCCGGCCGGCTTCTCGAGCACCGCGGCGGCGGCGGCCAGCTCGCGTGCGCCCGCGCCCAGCGCTCTCAGCCGCGCCTGCATCGACTCCCGCGCCGCGGGCGCTATCGCGGCCGGGTCCCCGCCTGAAGCCAGGTAGCGAAGCGTCTCGCCCAGCAGGAGCGGGCAGCCGGCCGCCTGCCGCAGCGCGCCCTCGGAGGGCGGCGGCACCGGGTCCGGCCAGAGCCCTACCAGCCGCCGAGCCTCGTCCTCGGCCAGAGGTTGGAGGCGGACCTCGGTGAGCGGCAGCTCCCTCGTGGCGCGGGCCGTCCAGTCGCGCAGGCGGGAGCTGCTCGCCAGGTCCTCCTCTCGCACCGCGAGAAGGAGCAGCGCCCTCGACCGGGACCTCGCCAGGGCGTCCGCCGCGTAGAGCAGCAGCTCCAGGGAATCCGGGTCCACCCACTGGAGGTCGTCGATGGCCAGCAGCAGCGGAGCGCCGGCGGCGAGCTCCTGGAGCTGGCGGCTGACGGCCTGGAAGAGCTGGAGGTGGTTCGCGCCGCCGGGGCGGACCGGCAGGCGGCCGAGGGCGTCGGCGAGCACCTGGTAGGCCAGCCGGCGCCCGGAGAGGAAGGCGCGGCCGCTGAGCGCGCGGCCTCCGGCCGCCACCGCCCAGGCCGTGAACTCGGCGCAGAGACGCGTCTTGCCCATGCCGGCCTCACCGACGAGGAGCGAGAGCTGCGGAGCCCGGGCCTCGGCCCGGCGCCAGGCCGCGACCAGCGCCTGGTGCTCCGGCCCGCGTCCGACCAGCGGGACCTCCCAGCGGGCGGGCGCCGCCGCCGGCTGCTCCTGCGGGAGGGCGCCCTGGGTCCGAGCCCGCTCCGCCAGCTCCCTCGTGGCGGCCGAGGGCTCCACGCCGAGCTCCCGGTCCAGGACGTGCTCGCACCGGGTGCAGGCCTCGATGGCGGCGGCGCGATCGCCGCGAACCAGGTGAAGGCGGATCAAGAGCCGGTGGGCGGGCTCGTCGAGCGGGTCGCGCTCGAGCCAGCGCTCGACGGTCCCCAGGGCGGCCATCGTCTGCCCGGACTCGGACTGCAGGACGGCCAGGCGTTCCGACACCTGCGCCAGCCGCCGGCGCCAGGCCTCCCGCTGGACCGTGAGCCAGCCGTCCAGCTCCTCCTCGACGACCCCGAGGCCCTCCAGGAGGTCACCACGCCAGGCGGCCGCCGCCCGGGCGAGCTGCCCCGGGTCCGGGTCCCCCTCCAGCGCCTCGCGCACGAGGCCGACGTCCGTGTCGACGCCTGCGAGGGCGAGGCTGCCGCCCCGGGAGCTGACCACCTCGCGCTCGCGTCCCACCGCGTCGCGCACGTAGGCGAGGGTGCGCCGGAGGTTGGCTCGGCCGCGGGCGGGGTCCGCGTCGGGCCAGAGCAGCGCGGTCAGGCGCTCCCGGGTCTGCGCCCCCTCGACCGCCAGGTACGCGAGGAGGAGGAGGGCCTTGCGAGTGGGCAGCATGAGCAGGGAGCCGCGCCGCCGGACCTCCGGGTGGCCGAGCAGTCGCACCTGGACCGAGAGCCGCGCCGCCTGTATCACGCTCATATCACGCCTGCTCTCGACAATGCCCCCATCACTGTAGCGGCCCCCGCTCGGGGGAGCCGGCATCGAGGAGGACACGACCGTGAGCGACAACAAGGAGATCGTGCGCAAGATCGAGGAGGCCTGGGACCGCAACGACCTGGGCGCGCTGGACCGGTACTTCGCCCCCGACTTCATCGCCCACGAGGCCGTTCCCGGCCTGCCGCCCGGCCTGGAGGGAGCGAAGATGGCGCACCAGGCGAGCCTCCAGTCCTTTCCCGACCGCCGCGTCTCGGTCGAGGACATCACCGGTGACGGCGAGCTGGTGGCGGTCCGCTGCCGGCTGACCGGCACCAACCAGGGGGGAGTGGCCTGGGCGAACGTTCCCGCCAACAACAACGCGGTGGACGTCCAGTGGATCAGCCTGTACCGGCTCCGGGACGGCCGCGTCGTCGAGCATCGTGCGGTGATGGACCTGCTGGGCCTGTTCCAGCAGCTCGGCGCCATCCCGGCGCCCGCGTAGCACCACGCAGCAGCCGGACGCGGGCGCGGACCGCGTCCGGCCGCACCGCGGCCGGGCTTCGCGGACCGCGGACGAGGCCGGCGCCGCGGTGCGACGGCCGGGTGTCGCTCCGATCGGCAACCCCATGCCGGCCGTGCCGAATCCGACCTGTGGCGTCGGCACCGGAGCGCCAGCGGAGACTGCTGAGGTGGCCGGTGTGCGGTGGCCCGGCCGCGGTGACTACTCCGACGCCGCCCGGATCTCCACACAGCACTCGCCGGCCCGGGGGGAGAGGACGGCCCGCGCGTCGTCCGCATCCAGTCCCGCCAGCAGCCCGGCCAGCAGGGTGTGGTTCAGTCCGCAGACGAGCTCCGGCGACCGGTTCGCCAGCGGGTGGAAGGGACAGTTGCGGAGGCGCAGCACACCGGGTGTCTCCTCGTACGGCTCGAAACCCAGGGTCTCGAGAACGGCCCGTCCGCGCTCCAGGCCGGACCCCTGCCCCGATCCATCCGCGAGCCGGCGGGCGGCGCGGCCCAGCCCGACGCCGTGCTCGTGCGCGGCCCGCGTGGCGGCTCCGCGGACAGCATCACCCGCATCCGGGTCCAGCAGCGTGGCCAGCAGGATGTCCGCCAGGACGGCGTGCCGGCGCTCGGGGATGCTGACCCGGACCTGGACCCCGGCCGGCTCGTACACCTTCGGCCGGCGACCGACCCTCCGGATCCCGCCGGCAGCCCGGCTGTGGGCGCGCAGCAGGCCGGCTTCGACCAGCCGGTCGAGGTGGAACGCGGCCAGCTTCCGCGAGATGTCAACCGCGGCCGCCACCTCGTCGCGGGTGACCGGTCGTCCGGCGCGCCGGACGACCTGGAAGATCCGCCGGCGCACCGTCTCACTAAGCACCGCCAGGTGGGCAAAGGAGGCTTCGAGATCGTCGGTTGGGCTGGCGGTGGCCCCGGGCATTCGGATCGAGCTGTCCCTGCGCAACGTCGTGTCCACCCTCATAATAAAACTAATGACCACTGGTGAAACCACTGCGCCACTCGGCGGTGACGCCCGCGCCATCCTGCAGGCGGTCGAGGGCGGCGGGATGCCGTGCGACGAGGCGTGGCGGCCCGAGCGGGTGGAGCTCTTGCAGCGCTGGGTCGAGGCGGGGATGCCGGCATGAGCGGGCCTTCTCCGACCGAGGCCGGCGGCCGGCCGTCGCGGCGGGTGGTGATCGTCGGGGCCGGCGCTGCCGGGGACGCCGCGGCGGAGGCGCTGCGCAGGTCCGGGTTCGAGGGCTCGGTGGTCCTGGTCGGAGGCGATCGCCACCCCGCCTACCACAGGCCCTACCTGTCCAAGCAGTTCCTCCGCGACGAGCTGCCCCGGGAGCGGCTCTTCCTGCGTCAGCCGGACGACTACCGCGGCCTGGACGTGGAGTGGCTGGGCGGGCGGCGGGCCGTGGCCGCCAGCCGGCGGGACTCGGCCATCACCATCGACGACGGCCGCTCGGTGCCGTTCGACACGCTCGTCCTCGCCACAGGCGGCGCCCCGCGCTGGCTCGACGGTGTGCCCAGGCTGGCCAATGTCCTCGCCCTGCGGACGCTCGACGACAGCGTCGCGCTGAAGAGCGCGGTGGCCGAGGGCGGCCGCCTGCTCGTGGTCGGCGCCGGGTTCATCGGGGCCGAGGTGGCCGCGTCGGTGCGCTCGATGGGTCGGGAGGCGCTGGTCGTCGAGGTGGCCCCGGTGCCGCTGGCGCGCGCCCTCGGCGAGGAGATGGGCCGGGTGTACGCGCGGATCCACCGGGAGCATGGAGTCGACCTCCGCACCTCCACCTCGGTGGCCGGCTGGGTGACCCACGAGGACCGCGTCGAGGCGGTGGAGCTCAGCGACGGCCGGCGTGAGGAGGTCGACCTGGTGCCGGTGGCGGTGGGGATCCAGCCGGAGCTGGAGCTCGCCCGCCAGCTGGACCTGCCCCTCGGCATGGGTGGCGTCCTGGTGGACGAGGCGCTCAGGGCCGAGCCGAACGTTTACTGCGCGGGCGACATCGCCGCCCATCTCCATCCCGTCTTCGGCAGGCACCTGCGGGTCGAGCACTGGCAGGTGGCCAGAAAGCAGGGGCAGGCGATCGGCGAGGCCATCGCCGGTGGACCTCGGCCGCACGAGGAGCTCCCGTGGTTCTGGTCCGACCAGTACGACGTCAACCTGCAGTACGTGGGCCACGCCGCGACGTTCGACCAGGTCGTCTGGCGGGGCGACCCGCACGGCCGCCGCTTCTCCGTCTTCTATCTCCGGGACGGCCTCATCGAGGCGGTCCTGGCCGTCAACGACGGCCGGACGATCAGGTCCAGTCGGGAGCTGATCCGCCGCCGAACCCCGGTGCCCCCAGACGTGCTGGCGTCCGGGTCGACCGACCTCCGCGCCCTCACATCCACTCCCACGTAGCGGCGCTGCGCCCGGGCCCTCGGAGCGCAGGGCAGGGTCCCGCCTCGCGCGCCCGATATGTGACCTGCTTGACACGTGACATCATTGTCACTTATTCTGGGGTCGTGACCGACGACGACCGGGTGTTCAAGGCGCTTGCCGACCCGACGCGTCGCCTCCTGCTCGACCAGCTCTTCGAGCGTGACGGCCGCACGCTCACCGAGCTCGAGTCGGGACTCGAGATGACGCGCTTCGGCGTCATGAAGCACCTGCGAGTCCTGGAGGACGCCGGCCTCGTGGTCACCCGCCGGTCGGGCCGGGAGAAGCTCCACTTCCTGAACCCGGTGCCGATCCGGCTGATCCTCGACCGATGGATCGACAAGTACCAGGAGCGCCGCACATCGGCGCTCGCGCAGCTCAAGCAGGAGCTGGAAGAGGAGATTCCATGACGACCAACCCGAGAACAGCAAGAAGTGACTGCGAACCACCATCAGGGGCTGCGCCGCGAGGGGTGCGCCGTTCGGCTGGTTGCGCTGCCGGCGAACACCACGTCGACGACGAAGGACGCGTACGCCGCGTCCAGCGGGCCGCTGCGCAGGAGGAGACGGTGGTAGAGCGCGCCGAAGATCACCTCGAGGACGGCATCCGGGTCCAGCGACGCCGGCAGCTGTCCGAGCTGCTGCGCCCGCCGGAGTCGTTCCACGATCGGCGTGCGGCGTCCCCTGACGAAGCGCTCGAGCGCCACGCGCCCGAGTGCCGGGTCGTGCTGTGACTCGGCGATGAGCGCGGCCACATGGGGGCCGAAGCTCGGGTCAGCGTGGCGCCTGACCAGGTTGCCGACGACGGTTCGCATGTCGGCGACGATGTCGCCGGTGTCGGGAACGTTCGCCGACCCGGCCACCTCGCGCTCGAGGGCCTCCAGCAGGACCGCACCCTTCGACGGCCACCAGCGGTAGATGGTCTGCTTCCCAACGCCCGCGCGGGCCGCGATCGCCTCGACCGAGAGCCTGGCGTAGCCCTCCTCACGACACAGGGCAAGGGCGGCGGCCAGGATCGCGAGCCGGGAGCTCTCCCGCCGCCGGGATGCGAGCGGGGCGGGCTTCTCGAAGGCCATTGGCCAATGGTAGCACCGAAACGAGACGGTACGCACCGTCTTGACAGGTCTTCCGCCGGGTGCTAAGGTGACGGCACGGTCCGTCTCGTCTCGCTGGAGGTGGTCAAGCCCGGAGGGCCGGAGTCGACGAGCTACGGGCTGAGCCAACCATGCTCTGACCCGGAGGAGGTCGTGATGCGCAAGATCGTCGCGGGGCTGTTCATCTCGCTGGACGGCGTGGTGGAGACGCCCGACAGGTGGCGGTCCCGGTACTTCACCGCCGAGATCGCCGAGATGATGGCCGCCGGAATAGCGCAGGCGGACGCGGTGCTGATGGGCCGGCGCCTGTACCAGGAGTTCGCCGGCTACTGGCCGAACCAGGGCGGCGACGTGCCGATGGCCGACTTCCTGAACCAGACGCCCAAGTACGTGGTGTCGGCCACCCTGGACACCCCCCTCGAGTGGGCCAACTCCAGACTGATCACCGGCGATCTCGCCGAGGAGCTGACGAAGCTCAAGCAGCGGCCGGGCAAGAACATCCAGATCCCCGGCAGCCCCACGCTGGTGCGGTCGCTGCTGCGCGACGGGCTGCTCGATGAGCTCGCCCTCCTGATCTGCCCCGTCGTGGTCGGCTCCGGCCTGCGCCTCTTCGACGGGATGACCCGTCAGGTCGAGCTCGAGCTCGTGGAGTCGAGGACGTTCAGCACCGGCGCGCTGAGCGCGACGTATCAGCCGGCGAGCGCGGCGCCTGCCGCCGGCGGGGAGGGCGGCAGGGACTGAGCGCCGCCGCCCGGCGGCGGGGTGACAGCCCGCCGCCGGAGGTCGGGTCCGGCGGGTGCTGCAACCGGTTCAGACTGCCCCTCCAGGTCACTCCAGAGGAGCCACACCCGAATCAATCGTCTAGGCGAGCAGCTTCTTCAGGGCGGCCGCGATGGCGGACGCGGTCTGGGCCGGCGACTGCTGCGAGATGAAGCAGAGGTCGAGCTGGTCGGCCAGCATCAGGTTGATGTCGCCGAACGTCGACGCCGTCTCCACCTTCGCCATCGTTGCCGGGACCGTCGTCGCCTGCTCGACGAACCGCTGCATGAGCTCCGGCCGGTAGGAGTACGGCAGCGGCTTCGTCGACAGCGCCTTGAGGGTGGGGATGTAGTTGTTGTCCGTGACGAACGTCTGGGTGTTGTCCTGGTTGCACACGAACTGGAGGAAGTCGACAGCCGCCTTGACGCTCCTGCAGTCCCTGGTGACGGCGAGGATGTTGCCGCCCAGGTCCGAGGCCCGGCCCGAGTCCCGGATCATGTACGTGACGCCCCACTGGTTGTCCTTCATGTCGGTCGACAGGTTCGTGAGCTGGTTGTCGCCGTTCAGCATCAGGCCGACCGAGCCGTCCGTGAAGTACTGGCGGGCCGTGTTCGCGGTGCTGCCCTTGATGGTGTTGCTCGGTGGGATCAGCCCCTCCTTGTAGAGGTTCTGGGTCCACGTGAGGGCCGACACGCCCTGGGTGCTGTCGATCGCGGGCGTCTTGCCGTCGGAGGCCACCAGCTGGCCGCCGTGCATGTAGAGCAGGGGGAGCCAGCGGTAGGCGGTGTTGGCGCCCGCGTAGCCGATCGAGACGGCGTACTTGCCGGTCGCGTTCTTGATCTTGCGCGCGATGCTGAGGAAGTCCTCCCAGCGCCACGCGTTGTTGAGGTTGTCCGGGGCCGTGGCGCCGGCCTGCTGGAGGAA